>Ga0214929_100420_pt1 | contig 9263 bp, 5 predicted proteins | sample Stichaenrichm17X_FD_168613 | JGI IMG/M metagenome (GOLD analysis project Ga0214929, IMG submission 168613) | Xylose enriched microbial communities from anaerobic bioreactor in Madison, Wisconsin, United States - 17X | ecosystem: Engineered > Bioreactor > Anaerobic > Unclassified | place: USA... | reverse complement strand
AGTCGGACAGGTCCTCGATCGACAGGCTCGTCGCGTTGCTCAGCGGGTGGCTCGAAGGCACGGCCACGTAGGGCTTCGAGGAGATGATCGGGTTGAATTCCAGCCCGGCTTCGTCCAAGGCCTTTTCGATCGTCGCGGCGTTTTCGGTCGTCTCGAAGATCACGCCCAAGTTGCTGCGGCCGCTGTAGACGTCCTCGATCACGCTGCGGGTCGTGCCGTTGCGGAAGGCGTAAGCGTACTCGGTGCCGCCGCCCGCGAAGATCGTGTGCGCGAAGGCCTGGACGCTGAACAGATAGTGCTGGCCGGATACTGCGAATTTCGTTGCCATAGGGGTTACCTCTTCCTAGTTCTGCTTCACGCCGTCGGCTTTTTCGAACTGCTTTTCCACGGCCTTGGCCGCATCGGTGGACGTGCGCTCGTCGATGAAGCGCTTGGCCTTGTGCTCGGCGGAAACGCCCATCTGGTCGGTATCGTAGACGATGACCTTGGCCGGGCGCACGCCGCAGTGGGCCTTCAGCGCGCCTTCCACGCGCTTGGCGATTTCGTCGAAGGGCTCGTCGGAACCGAAGACGCGCTCCACCGACACCTCGTACTTGGTCGTGTAGTTCTCGTCGTAGACGCGGATGCGGTACTCGCCGTCGAGGCCCTTGTCGTTGCGGACCACGTATTCGATGTCGCTCGGGAAGACGTTGACGGCGGACACGATGAACATCTCGTCCTTACGGCCGAGCACGTGGATGCGGGCCATGGTGCGGCCGCAGGCGCAGGGGGTCTTGTCGACCCAGCCGATGTCGCCGGTGCGGAAGCGAATCATGGGACGGGCGTGCTTCAGAAGCGTGGTGTAGACCAGCTCGCCCTTCTCGCCGTCGGGCAGGACCTCGCCGGTGACCGGGTCGACCGTCTCGACCAGGATCTGGTCCTCGATGAGGTGCAGGCCGTCCTTCTCGTCGCACATGCCGGCGCAGGCGCCGTAGATGTCGGACAGGCCGAAGAAGTCGTAGACGCTCGCGCCCCAGATGTCTTCGATGGCCTTGCGGGTCGTGTCGATCGAACCGCCCGGCTCGCCGGAGATGATGATGTGCTGCAGGTTGGGGAAGTCCTTAATGGGATCGTAGCCCTGCTCGATGGCCTTCTGGCCCAGCAGCCATGCGTACGACGGGCTCGACCACATGAAGGTGGGCTGGTAGTGCTTCATGGCCCACAGCAGGCGGCTCGACGGGACGGCGCCGACCCAGATGCCCAGAGCGCCCAGGTTCTGCGCGCCGATGACGCAGGGACCGCCCACGTAGAGGGCGAAGTTCATGCCGTGCAGGTAACGGTCGTTGGGGCGCATGCCGACCTGCCAGAAAAGGCGGGATTCGGCGTCCATGAAGTCGTCGAAGTCCTTCTGGGTGAAGGGGCTCATCGTGGGCACGCCCGTGGAGCCCGACGAGGTGGCCATGTAGACGACGTCGTCTTCGGGCACGCCGCACAGCTCGCCGAAGAAGGAGCCCACGCCCTGGGTGGAGCGCTCGGTCTGCTTGTTGATGAAGGGGAACTTTTCCAGGTCCTTCAGCGTGTCCACATGGGGCTCAATCCCGAGCTCGTCCCAGGTGCGCTTGTAGTAGGGGGCGTTTTCGTAGGCGAACTTGAGTTCTTCGTTCAGACGCTCGAGCTGGAGCTTTTCGAGCTCTTCGCGCGGCATCGTCTCGATTTCGGGATCGTAGTACTTCTGGTCGTAGGGAATGTTCTTCTTCGGCATGTAGGGTGCTCCTCTGAATAGCGGCGCCAGCGGACGGGGCGCGATTTCCATGAGGACGATTAAACAACCCGGCCTAGTCATTCACAAGGGGATACGTCATTCGGAGTTCCGAAGCTGCGTTATCGGTGCAAACGATAACGCACAAAGAAGCCCTGTTCAGAGGTGATTTACGGCACGTTTTCCCGTAAGCCCAGGCCATGCGTCCCATTGCAGGAGCGCCCGCGGCTGTGGTACACCACCATCGTTAATCGTTTTCACGCAGAAAGCCGCTTATGACACTCCAGCAGCTTCGATACCTTATCGCTATCGCCGAATACGGCTCGATCAACGCCGCGGCCCACAACCTCTACGCGTCCCAGTCGAATCTGTCGACGGCTATCAAAGATCTGGAAAACGAGTTCGCGATTTCGATCTTCCGCCGGTCGAACCGGGGCGTGACCCTCACCAACGAGGGCGCCGAGCTTCTGGCCTACGCCCGCCAGGTGGTCGAGCAGGCCGACATGCTCGAATCGCGCTACGCCCACACCCGCGAGGCCCATGCCCGTCTGGCCGTGTCGACCCAGCACTACGCCTTCAGCGTGCAGGCCTTCATCGCCGCGGCCGAAGCCTGCGCCAACGACCAGTACGATTTCATCCTGCGCGAAACGGCCACGAGCCAGATCATCCAGGACGTGAAGACCTTCCGCAGCGATTTGGGCATCCTATTCTTGGACGACTTCAATTCCCGCGTGATGTGGAAGGCCTTCGACGAGGCGGGGCTCATGTTCTACCCCCTCTTCGAAGCCAACGCCCACGTCTTCATAGGCGCCAACCACCCGCTGGCAGACAAGGACGTCATCACGCTCGACGATTTGGAGCCCTACCCCCGCTACTCCTTCGAGCAGGGCGTGGAGAACTCCTTCTACTTCGCCGAAGAGCCCTTCGGCCACCTGTCCCACAAGAAGAACTTCCGCATTTCCGACCGCGGCACCTTGACCAACCTGCTCGCCGACTTCAACGGCTATACGATCTCGACCGGCATCCTTTCCAACGAGATGTATGCGGGCATCGTGAGCAAGCCGCTCGCCGTGAAGGAGACCATGCGCGTGGGCTACGCGATGAACAAGGACCGCCGCCCGAGCGACCTGTTGGCGAACTACATAGAGAACCTGAAGAAGATCGCCCGCGAAAGCGACCAGGTGGAATCCTACTTGGGCGACTAGCGGGCGGGGCGTGACAGGGGGACGGAGGTCGTCGTCACGCCAAGGCCTATTCCGCGTCGAGGAAGCCGCCCGTCTGGCGGTCCCACAGGTCGGCGTACTCGCCGCCCTCGGCCAAAAGCTCGTCGTGCGTGCCGTCTTCGACGATTTTCCCGTGGGCGAGCACGACGATGCGGTCGAGGCTCGCCACCGTCGACAGGCGATGGGCGATCACGATCGAGGTGCGGCCCCGCATGAGGTTTTCCAGGGCCTGTTGGATGAGCTGCTCGCTTTCGCTGTCGAGCGCGCTCGTAGCCTCGTCGAGCACGAGGATGGGCGCGTCGGCCAGGATGGCGCGGGCAATCGCGATGCGCTGGCGCTGGCCGCCCGAAAGCTTCACGCCTCGCTCGCCGGTCACCGTGTCGAAGCCTTCGGGGAAGGCCTCGATGAATTCGGTCGCGTTGGCCTGGTCGGCCGCCCGGCGAATCTCCTCCATCGTGGCGCCCGGCTTGCCGTAGGCGATGTTTTCGGCGATCGTGCGGTGGAAGAGCAGGGGCTCCTGGGGCACGTAGGCGATCTGGCGGCGCAGGCTCACCTGGGCTACGCTCGAAATGCTCTGACCGTCGATCGAGATCTCGCCCTTCTGGATGTCGGTGAGGCGCAGAAGCAGCTTGGTGAGCGTGGTCTTGCCCGAACCCGACTTCCCCACCAGGCCCACGCGCTGGCCAGCCGGGATCTGCAGGTTGAAGCCCTCGAAGACGGGAGTTTCGGCGTCGCCGTCGGTGTAGTAGAACTCCAGGTCGCGAAAATCGATGGCCCCGTGGCGCACCGCCAGGTCGGGCGCGTCGGGCGCGTCCTGCACGAGCACCGGCTCGTCTAAGATGACCGTCATGTCGTGGGCGTCGCCCAGGGCGCGGTTCACGGACTGCAGGACCTGGTTCACGCGGTTGAACTGCATCGTGAGCGAATAGGTGTAGGTGAACATCATGACCACGGTGCCGGCCGAAATGCCGAACCATGCGTTGCCGCCCGCGATGAAGACGATGAGCACGATCATGATCACCAGGATCAGCGACGCCGCCACGGCCCCGCGCAGCACGCTCGAGCGCATGCGCAGGGAGTCGGCCGCCACGACCTCGCGGTTGGCCTTGTCGAAAAGCGCGTGCTCGTAGGATTCGCGCCCGTAGGTCTTCACGGCCAGGATGTTGGTGATCGCATCGGAAAGCTCGCCCGAAAGGCTGTTCTGAGCGCCGGCGGCCTTGGTGCTCATGGGCAGCAGGCGCTTGAAGAGGGTGTAGACCACCACCAGGTAGATGACGAGCAAGACCGAAAGGATCGCCACGTAGAGGGGCACCAGGGGCGCGAGCAGGCAGATCGTGAAGACCGCCGCCGAAGCGATGGGCACGATCGCGTAGACCAGCTGCTCGAGCAGGGCCGCGTAGGCGTTGACGAACTTGGAGGTCTGGCTCACGAGCGACCCGCCGAAACGGTTGGTGTGGAAGGTCATCGACTGATTGCTCAGGCGGTCGAAGATCTTGGTGTCGAGCTCGTAGTTGACCTTAATCTCGAGCTTCCAGACGCTGTAGTCCTGCAGCTTGCTGCACACCTGGCCCACGACGTTGACCGCGATCATAAGGGCGATGTAGGGCCCGAAGACCGCAAACACCTGATCGGGTCCTACCCCGCCGGCGCTCACCAGGTCGACGATGCGGCCCACGATAAGCGGGTTGGCGTAGGACAGCAAGAAGATGAAGCCCAGCGTAGAGATGATCGAAAGGGCGAAGATGCCCTTGTGGTGCTTGGTCGCCTGCCAGAAGTAAGAAAGCGACCGCCGCGTGACCGACGCGCTGTCCCCCGAACGTGATGCCATGGATTCCCCCGTTGCTATATGAGTTGTTTGCTATCAGTTTACTCTTCTATACCTGCACGACGCCGAACGGCCGAAACGGACGGGATTGTGCGCGAGCCGTTACCGAAGCGCACCGGACGGGAGGCTGCACGTGAGGATGCGGTGTGCAGGAAGCCCAAGCGGCGCGCTGTTGCCCGCGTGCGAGAGCACAGACGGGCGCAAGCGGCGCGCAAGCCCTCGCGCAGCTAGAGCATGCTCGTGGGGTCGACGTCGACGGCGACGTTGACGTAGCGGTTGGCCTTGCGCGAACGGAAGACGGGCGCAAACACAGCCCCGATGTCGGCGTCGAGCGGGGCCTTCACCGTGATGTGATAGCGGAAGCACCCGCGCAGACGCGAGAGCACGCAGGCCACGGGCGGCAGCATGAGCCAGCCCGTCACGCCGGCTTCGGCCACCCGGGCGCGTAGGGCCGCATAGACCGTGCGGGCCTCTTCCTGCACCTGGTCTTCCCACTTGCCCCACACGAGCACATCGGCCAGGCGCACGTAGGGCGGATAGCCCAGCGCCTTGCGTTTGCCCAGCTCGTCGGCGAGAAATCTCTCACGGTCGTAGCGGGCGGCGGCGCGGATGGGCACCGAATCGGCCGAATAGGTCTGCACGATCACCCGCCCCGGCAAATCGGCTCGGCCCGCGCGGCCGGCCACCTGCTCGATCAGATCGAAGGTGCGCTCGCCGCTGCGGAAGTCGGGCAGGCGCAGCTGGGTGTCGGCGCTGATCACGCCCACGAGCGTGACCTCGTCGAAGTCGAGGCCCTTGGCGATCATCTGGGTGCCCAGAAGGACCGCGCACTCCGACGAGCCGAATTTCTCGAGCAGAGCTTCATGGGCGCCCTTGCGCGAGGTCGTGTCGGCGTCCATGCGCACCACGTCGGCCGTGACGTCCCCGAATTCATCGATGAGGCGCACGAGCTCGGCTTCGACCCGCTGGGTGCCGGCGCCGAACTTTTTCAGGTAGGGGCTGCCGCATTCGGGACAGGTGGGCGGGGTGTGCATCTTGTAGCCGCAGTGGTGGCACACAAGCCAGTTGCCCCGCTCGTGATAGGTAAGCGACGTGGAGCAGTTGGGGCAGGTGGGCACGTAGCCGCAGGCCCGGCAGAGCACGAAGGAGGCGAACCCGCGCTGGTTGAGCATGAGGACGGCCTTGTGGCGGGCCTTTAAGGTTTCGTGCAGGGCCGCGCTCAAGGTGCGCGAGAACATGCGGCGGCTGCCGCCCGAAAACTCGCGGGCCATGTCGACCACGGTGATCTGGGGCATGGGCTTGCCGTTGGCGCGTTCGGGCAGGCGCACCAGCTGGCAGGACGGGTCGTGGCGGGCGCGATAGAGGGTTTCGATCGACGGCGTGGCCGACCCCAGTACCAGGGCGGCGCCGCGGCGGGCCACCATCCAGGCGGCCACGTCGCGCGAGACGTAGCGGGGCGCCTGGTCCTGCTTGTAGCTGCTTTCGTGCTCCTCGTCGATCACGACGAGGCCCAGGTCGCGCACGGGCGCGAACAGGGCGCTGCGGGCACCCACCACCACGCGGGCCGCCCCGCTGCGGATCACGTCCCACTGGTCGAAGCGCTCGCCGGCGCTCATGCGCGAATGGAGGACGGCCACCATGTCGCCGAAGCGGCCGCGGAACCGGGCCACCGTCTGCGGGGTAAGCGAGATTTCCGGCACGAGGACGATGGCCGATTTGCCCTCGCGCACGCAGGTTTCGATCGCGCGCAAATAGACTTCGGTCTTGCCCGACCCGGTGACGCCGTCGACGACGACGCAGCCGCCCGCATGGGCGTGGTAGGCGGCGTCGATCGCCTCGACCGCGCGCTGCTGGCCATCGGTGAGCTGGGGCTTCGCCGCCTGCGAGATGGCCGTGGCGGCGTATTCGGCGCCGGTGGGCGCCCCGCGCAGGCTGCGGCGCTCGAAGATCTCGATGGCGCCATGCTTGGCAAGCGAGTTGAGCGTCGACGACACGGCCCCGTATTCGGCCGTGAGGTCGGACACGCGCAGCTCGCCGGCGGCGAGGGCCTGCAAAATCGCGATCTGCTTCACGGCCGATTTGCGCGGCTTGAAGGCGGCAGCGCCCGGAGCCAGGCGCACCCAGCGCACGTCGACCTCCTTGGTGGCGGGTTCTTCCAAACGCCAGCCGTCATGGCCGCGCACCATGCGCGGAACCCCGCCCGGAGGCGTGAAGAGGCGCACGCAGCTCGAAAGGGGCGCCAGGTAGCGCTGCGAGAGGAATTCGGCGCAGGCCGCCCCGTCGGCGTCGAAGAAGGACCGGCTCACCACGCGCTCGACCGGCTTCATCTTCGCAGGAATGCCCGTAAGGGTAAGCTGGTCGCCCGCAAAGAGGTCCGCCTCGCGCTCGTCGGGTTCGCGCACGTCGACCACGAAGCCCACAGCCCGCCGGCCGCCGAAGGGCACGACCACCGCGCAGCCCACGGCGATGCCGTCCATGCCTTCGGGCACGGCGTAGGTGTAGGCCTCGTCGAGGGCCTGGGTGGGTATGTCCAAAACGATGCGCGCGATGTTCATGCGCACCAGTGTACCCGATTGCGCGGGCGGCGCCGGGCCCGTAAGGGCCTGGCGCAAAGAAGCCCTAGGAGCGCGCCCGCTTCCGCCGACGGATAAGCTGGGCGATGACGATGCCGAGCCCAGCGCCCGCGCCCAGGAGGGCGGCGATTTTGAACGGGGCCCCGTGGTCGTGGGACGGCAGCAGGGGCACCTGGCGGTCGCCGTCGCGGTCGTAGAATTCGGCAGGCACCTCGCAGCGTTCGGCGTGCACCAAAAGGCGATGGGTGTTGACGCCGTAGGGCGTGCAGGTGACGAGCGTGACGAGGTCTTTCCCGTCCCGCACGCAGAGGCTGTCGGTTTCCGTGGGCAGAACCACTTCGGTCGACGTGATAGCCGTGCCGTTCTCGTCGGTCACCGCATTGCCATTGTTGTCGTAGAGGGTAATTGGGCACGCTGGTCTTCACCGTAAAGGGCACCGACTGTCCCACCGTGTAGGCATCGGTCGATTCGGCCAGGTTGTCCCCGATGCCCTTGGCTAGGTTGACGGGAGTCATCCGATGTGCGCGCACGTATCCCCTTATCATGACTTCCCCACACATGCTATTTGTACTAATTCCCCCTACCCTTAACGGGTAAAAGTTATCTTACCAGCGCCACAGTCAAGTCGCAATGTGCCATTTCACGCCACATGGCACTGATTTGTCACTTTCAGACACGAAAAAGCGCCTCGACGGAAATCCCGCCGAGGCGCTCGTGCGCTCTCTGTAAGCGAACCGCTTACGCCAGCCCGCAGGCGGCGCGCAGGGCGTCGACCTTGTCGCGCTTCTCCCAGGTGAACTCAGGCAGCTCGCGGCCGAAGTGACCGTAGGCGGCCGTCTTGCGGTAGATGGGACGGCGCAGGTCGAGCTCGTCGATGATCGCGGCGGGACGCAGGTCGAAGACCTCGTCGACAGCCTTTTCGATCGTCGATTCGGGCACCGTGTTGGTGCCGAAGGTGTTCACGTAGATCGAGAGCGGGCGCGCCACGCCGATCGCGTAGGCGAGCTCGATCTCGCACTTGTCGGCCAGGCCGGTGGCCACGATGTTCTTGGCCACCCAACGCGCGGCGTAGGCAGCGGAACGGTCGACCTTCGTGGGATCCTTGCCGCTGAAGGCGCCGCCGCCATGACGACCCATGCCGCCGTAGGTGTCGACGATGATCTTGCGGCCGGTGAGGCCCGTGTCGCCCATGGGCCCGCCCACGACGAAGCGGCCGGTGGGGTTCACGTAAACCTCTGCGCCTTCCCAGTCGACGCCTTCGGCTTCGAACACGGGGGCGATCACGAACTTGATGAGGTCGGCCTTGATACGGCTCGTGTCGACCTCTTCGGAATGCTGGGTGGAAATGAGGACCTTTTCGACGCCGACGGGCTTGTCGTCGACGTAGCGCACGGTCACCTGGGTCTTGCCGTCGGGGCGCAGGTAGGGCAGCGTACCGTCCTTGCGCACCTGGGTGAGGCGTTCGGACAGGCGATGGGCCAGATAGATGGGCATGGGCATGAGCGTGGAGGTTTCGTTGCAGGCATAGCCGAACATCACGCCCTGGTCGCCGGCGCCGATCGTGTCGTAGACGTCGCCTTCTGCGGCTTCGCCGTTCTGCACCTCATAGGATTCGTCGACGCCCTGCGCGATGTCGGGCGACTGCGAATGGATGTAGTTGGCCACGGCGCAGGTGCGGGCGTTGAAGCCCATGTCGTCGTCGACGTAGCCGATGCTTTCGACCACGCCGCGCACGATGCTGTCGATGTCGACGTAGGCCTGGGTGCGAACCTCGCCCATCACGGTGATGATACCCGTGGTGGTGAAGGCCTCGATGGCGGTGCGCAGGTCGTGCAGGTTGGCCGCATGTCCGCGCGGCGACACGTAGCCCTGCTTGGCCAGTTCGCCCTCACGCTCGATCATGG
>Ga0214929_100418_pt1 | contig 9280 bp, 9 predicted proteins | sample Stichaenrichm17X_FD_168613 | JGI IMG/M metagenome (GOLD analysis project Ga0214929, IMG submission 168613) | Xylose enriched microbial communities from anaerobic bioreactor in Madison, Wisconsin, United States - 17X | ecosystem: Engineered > Bioreactor > Anaerobic > Unclassified | place: USA... | reverse complement strand
GTCAAGGGCGTGAAGATGAAGAAGGCAGCACGTCTTGAGGCTGCACCGGCCGCATCCAATGATTCCTCTGTGGATGGCCCTGCCAAGAAGTAGCGGCCAGAGCAGATAAGGCTGGCAGTGTCCTCCCATCCCCACTGCCAGCCGAAACTGCCAATCCACCTGTCTCTGCCCATTTCCATCTTTCCCCTTCCCGTCTCGAGGGGCATGGCGCGCATACGCTGTGCCCCTCTGCTCGTATGGAGGGAGGGGATAGACGAGAGCATGGCGGAAGCCACAAGAGATTGGCTGAGCACCGTTCTTGTAAAGCGGGGGGGTCGCTTGATGTGGATGGACAAGCAGCGCCTGAAACGAGGAAATTTGAAAATGGACAAAATAATGCTTGCATCTTCGTGCCTGCATCCGTACTATTAAAAAGCACGCGCTGAGACAACGTCTTGCGTGTCAAAGAGGCCAGCTTAGCTCAGTTGGTAGAGCACCGCTCTCGTAAAGCGGGGGTCATCAGTTCGAGTCTGATAGCTGGCTCCATTGAATGTATGCAGCCCGGAGATGCTATATCTTCGGGCTGTTTTGGCTTACCTGTATGATGACTGCAAGAATCCGGGGAGCCCGCGGCTGAGTATCCATTGCACAGGGCTGTGTGGCTCTGGATAAGTTCAAACGCTGCATGCTATAAAAATGATTAGATTCTGGGCTGGCCGCAAGGTCTTGGTCCACCCAAGGGCGGGGACTTTTTCCTCGTCCTTTTCTTTTTAAAGGTCTTAGCCTGTGTCGCGCGGCACGCGTGGCATAGAAAGCCACCCGCTGTGCGAGTGGATGGCAACGATGCTATGCAGTGAAACTCCTCCCTCTCTAGGATGGTGATTGTTCAGGTCGCCGGCCGCGAGAGGAAGGAGAGCACAATGGTACAGAAGGCCAGCAGCCTTGCGCACACCAAGTGGATGTGCAAGTACCACATCGTGTTTTGCCCAAAGCATGGAAGAAGGGCCATCTGCAGCCAATGCCGCAAGGACCTGGGGGAGACCCTCAGGCAGCCATGCTGATGGAAGGGCGTCGGGATGGTGGAGGGGCATCTCGCGCCGGACCACGTGCACATGCCGGCGGGCATCCTGCCCAAGACAGCGTGCCGGGCTTCATGGGCTGCCTGAAGGGGAAGAGCGCACTCCTCATGTCCGGCAAGGCATGCGAACCTCAAGTAGAAGTTCGGAAACAGGGAGTTCAGAAGTGGGCGGTCATGACTGAAAGCCCAGGAGCTATCCAAGATTGACTCATACTCAATTACTATTTTGATGTTGTCTCCCAACTGGAATGAAACGCTCTATCTAGATGATGGATTTGGATTCTTTAGCTAGTGAATCTTCGACTACAGGCTTCATGGTTTTCTGGCTTGGGTTCTTGCGCAATTTCTTTCTGACGCAATTCATCACGTTATTATGGCTTTCGTCTTTAAATCAGAACCGTATATGACCATTGCTACTGGAGGACGAATATGCCGGGAAAAAGCAAATGGGTAGTCGTGTCAACTGCTGTGACATTTGGCAGAAGCGCTACTCAGCCAGTGCGTCGCTTGGAAGATGCGGGTTGTGAAGTACGGCTCAATCCCTATGGACGTCCATTGAGCAAAGATGAGATGGTTGAGTTTGCACATGACGCAGATGCCATCATTCTCGGTAATGATCAACTTCCTGCAAGTGTAATAAAGCGACTGAAGAAGTTGAAAGTAATAGCACGATATGGTGTAGGTTTCGATGGCGTAGACCTTGCTGAAGCTCGTGACCAAGGGATTGTGGTCACATATGCGCCTGCGACAAACCGCGAGGAGACAGCGGATTTCACTTTCGGGCTTATTCTCGATCTTGAACGGCACATTTCCCGAATGGTTATGGATACACGCGCTGGCGGTTGGAAGAAATACACCGGAACAAGCCTTTACGGCAAGACAATCGGCATCATCGGCGTGGGTCAGATAGGCACTGCAGTAGCAAGACGCGCTCTTGGCTTCGGCATGGATATTCTTGGATATGACATCGTTCAACGCAATGAGGCAGCTGTGTATGGCGTCGTTTATACAACTCTCAACGATCTCCTGAGGCGCTCAGATATCGTCACTATTCATCTGCCCCTTGACGAATCTACAAGAAATTTGATTGGATCACGCGAGCTGCGTCTTATCAAGCCGGGTAGCATTCTCATTAACACTGCACGAGCTGGCATAGTCCGGCATGGAGCTCTTGACAAGGCGCTTCGTGATGGCAGGCTTGCAGGCTTTGCCATTGATGTATTTAGCAAAGAACCACCTGACCATCAGCCATATTACGATTATGACAATGTGCTAGTTACCCCGCATGTAGCAGGCAATACATATGAAAGTAGCCAGCGCATGGGCAATGTGGTAGTTGATAATATTCTGTCAGTAAAAGAGGGGGTTGAGCCTCCCGATCCAGTGACACCTCAGCATTTGTATGAAAGCATGCTTGCGATGGGCAAAGGTTTAGAGACACCAAACCACCCGGTCGTTACTCCGCCGCGATCTAAACGCGATCTCATTGACAAGATTGAGGGGAAGAATATTCATCCGAATTCAAGCCCAGATATATTGCAGCTAGCTTCTGCTAGAAAACATATACAGAAATAGTGATTATTTATACATTGTTGAGGCTAGGAATAAAATCTAGTATATGTAGAAAATATGAACAATAAAATCGATAAAAGAAGAATATGCGTATGATAAAAGAAAAGTCCAGTTAATTATCATTAAATATACAAAATATATAAATAGATATGCATCTTACCTAAGCATCAATCATGTGATGAGAACGTGTGCTTTAATTCCCCATAGCGAAAGCAATATGCACGAGAGTTTGAATCCTCTTGGCATGTTGAAGTGAGGAGAAGCAATGATTGATCCTAAGATAGTCAAGTTCCCCAAAATTACAGTGATACTGCGTGGTTATAACTACGATCAGGTTCATGCTGTCGTGAAGAACATGGTTGGATCGAAGCTTGGGGCTATCGAAGTTGCAATGAATACGCCGGGTGCCTCGGAGACTATTAAGAAAATCGCTGATGAATTTGGCAATGAAGTCATGGTTGGAGCTGGCACTGTAATTTCTACGCATCGTGCCTGGGAAGCCGTTGACGCCGGCGCAAAGTTTGCACTCTCTCCTATTGGTTTTACTGAGGATATATACAAGATACTTAAAGCCTATGGTGTTTTGACTGTGCCTTCTGCATTTAGCCCCTCAGAGGTTTGGAAACAGTTCCAGATGGGCGCGGATATTGTAAAAATCTTCCCTGCTGGAACTTTGGGGCCAAAGTACATCCACGATATCCAGGCTCCGCTCAATTACATGCCTATTCAGGTAGTGGGCGGTGTCAATGCTGACAATTGTCAGGAATTCTTTGATGCTGGTGCTACCTATGCTGGCATTGGATCGGGAATATTCGATCCGAAGCACATCATTGAGATGGATGATGCGGGTCTGAAGGCTGACATTGAAGCATTTGAAGCAAAGGTCAAGTGGTAAAGATGGCAGATGTAGATTTCAATGCTGATCTTGTAGTAATGCTTGATGGAGTGTCTTCCTACCAGGAAGCGGAGAGCATCTTGGCGAAGAGGCTTCTTGATCTTGGCTATGTAAAGGTCAGCTATCCGCAGGCTATTGCGGACCGTGAAGTTACATACCCGACAGGGATTTATGTTGAGGGGCTTAATGCGGCAATGCCTCATTGCGATGTCTCCAACGTGAATAAGGCTGCTGTATGCGTAGGCATCTTGAGAGATCCGGTTGATTGGCGCCGAATGGATGATCCCGATTCTACTTGCAAGGTCTCTCTAGTGACGATGCTTGCACTCAAGGAAGCGCATGCACACCTTGACATGCTTCAGAAGGTTGTCTCTCTGATTCAAGACCAAGATCTCATGAAGAAGGTCGTAAGCGCAGATTCCAAAGAGGGTGCCTATGAACTTCTGAAAGATCATCTAGCTTAAGTTTGGCGGGAATGGGGGTCCATGGGGGAGCCCCTTGAATGAAAGGAAAGAACATGAAGCGCATACTTGTTGCCTGCGGAAATGGTGTTGCAACCTCCACTGTAGTTGCAAGCAAGATTCGTGATTACTGCAAGGACAAGGGTGTTGACGTCAAGACCAAGCAGTGCCGCATGATCGAGCTGCACGACAAGGCAGACGACTACGACCTCGTCGTTACGACAGGCAAGTTTAACGATCCAGATATCAAGACTCCGTGCATTATGGGCATCAGCCTGCTCACGGGCATCGGCCAGGACAAGACTCTCCAGCAGATTGTTGATGCACTGAAGTAAGCGGAAAGCACTCTGTTTGGGGAAAGACAGAGCTGCCCGTTTCTAGATCAAGCCTCTTTGGTGGGGTTGAGGGAAAGGATTTCGAGTGGACGTAATCGTCAACGGGATTTATGCTGCGTTCCAAGCCATTCTTAGTGCTGGCGCTTATGTAATGCTTCCATTGATCATTACTATTCTTGGCCTGATTTTCAGGCTTAAGTTTAGCCGAGCATTTAGATGCGGCATTACGATTACATGTGGTTTTGTGGGTATCAACTTGCTTGTGAACCTGCTTAAGACCGCTGTGACGCCAGCTGCTTCCGCGATGGTCTCGAACATCGGTCTCAATCTTGAGGTAACCGATGTTGGTTGGGGAGCTATCTCCTCTATTACATGGGCATCGCCAATCGTTGGATTCCTCGTATTTGAGATTCTTGGCATCAACATTCTCATGTTCATTCTCAAGGCAACAAATACTATGGATGTCGATATCTGGAATTATCACCACATGATGATTGCCGGTATCCTTGTGTTCTTCGTCACCAACAATTTTGTGCTTGCCCTTATCGCTACTGCTCTCATGGCTGTAATTTCGTTCAAGCTTTGCGACTGGACTCAGCCTCTCGTTGAGAACTTCTTTGGCATCCCGGACGTCTCCCTGCCTACGGTTTCTTACCTTTCTTCCATTATCATTGCTGCTCCTCTCAACTGGGTTATCGATCGCATCCCTGGTCTGCGTGACGTCAATATCAATATCAAGAATGTCCAGAAGCGCATTGGCTTCTTGGGAGATCCGATGATTCTTGGTTTCATTCTTGGTGTAGCAATGGGCGTCCTTGCTTGGATGCCTTGGGACAAGGCGTTCCTCACGGGCGTTAATGTTGCTGCTGTTATGGCCCTTATGCCTAAGATGACTGCAATGTTCGTTGAAGGACTTATGCCGATTTCCCAGGCTGCTCAGGATATGGCTTCCAAGCGCTTCGGTGGCAGGGCACTCTCTATCGGCCTTGATGCTGCGGTTGTCGTTGGCAACTCTGACGTTATCACCACTGCTCTTATTATGATTCCTGTCACGATTCTTCTTGCCTTTATCCTTCCGGGTAACCGCATGATGCCTCTTGCTGACCTTGCTGTTGTTACGTTCCGTGTCGCAATCATCGTTGCTCTCTGCCGTGGCAACGTGTTCCGCTCTATCCTTGTTTCCATCCCTGTCATGGCGGCAATTCTTTACGCTGGCACTGCAGCCGCTCCGTACCTCACTGCTCTTGCAACGTCTACCGGTCTTCAGTTTGATGGCGAGATTGCCTCCATGGCCGGACCGTCTCTCACGCAGACTGCAATCGTCTTCTGGAGCTGCATCTCTGCTAATCCTTGGCTTGCGATTGTCATCCTTATCGCAGTCTTTGCCCTTGTTTGGTATGTCGTTGAGAAGAAGATTGGCATGGAGAAGATCCAGGCTTATGCTTCTCAGGGCCAGCAGGCATAGCTTGTTGCTTTCCAAGAGCGGGCGCTGTCTATTGGCAGCGTCCGTTTTTTAAAATGAGTTTTATTAGCAAGAGATTATTTGGGCATACGACAATCGAGGCTGTTAAAAGTCTTGAAAAGTCTAAGCTAACGCTCCGGCTTCCAATCAAGTAATTTCACTGAGCTGGAACTGAGCTGGAGCTACATCAAACGAAGGAGGATTCGAATTGCTTCGTAAGATTGATCAGCTCGAACCGTTTCAGAGAGCTATTTCCAAAGCGCATCTTGCTTCTGCGGGAGTCTCTGTTGACTCGCTCGAGAATCCTGATAAGCCTCTTATTGCTATCGCGAATAGCTGGAATGAGGTTTGTCCGGGTCACGAGCCACTGCGTCAACTTGCAGCTGAGGTGAAGAAGGGAATTCTCGAAGCGGGCGGCGAACCGATTGAATTTAATACAATCGGTATGTGTGACGGTATCGCTCAAGGTCACCCCGGCATGCGCTACTGCCTGCCACATCGCGACCTAATTACAGATTCGTGCGAAGCCATGATTGTGGGCGAGGGCGTTTTTGATGGCGTCGTCTACATGGGCTCTTGCGATAAGATCATTCCTGGTATGCTTAATGCTGCCGCTCGCATCAATCTGCCAAGCGCAATTGTAACAGCAGGCCCCTGCTATGATGAGATTAAGCCGTCGGAATCTAAAGCCCTGAGGGCTCGCTTCCTGCGTGGGGAAGCGACCGAGCGTGAGGTCATTGAAGGCACTCTTAAGTACTATACAGGACCTGGAGTTTGCCCATTCCTTGGAACCGCCAATACGATGGCATGCCTTTCTGAAGGCTTGGGCATGATGTTGCCGTATGGTGCTCTCTGGCCAAGCTCGACGAGCCAGCGTCGCTTTAGTGCTCGTCAGACAGGTGCACGTGTCGTTGACATGGTCCGGAAAGATATCAAGCCTTCTGACATCATGACGCAGGCAGCACTGGACAATACCGTCAAGCTGCTTGCCTCTATCGGTGGCTCGCTTAATGCCCTCGTGCATCTTCCGGCCTTGGCTCACGAGCTTGATCTGGAAGTTACTTGGGACATGGTCGCAGACATCACGAGCCACACGCCAGTTGTCTGCAACGTTGTGCCGAATGGTGATATCAGCTGTATCAATCTTTACAAGGCGGGAGGAGTGCCAGCAGTACTGAAGACCATCGAGAAGGATCTCGATGTCTCTGTCATGACAGCGACTGGCAAGACGCTTGGCGAGAACCTTGATCGCGATGTTCCAATCGACCGCTCGGTGATTCGCACTCAGGATGACCCTGCTTCTGTTTGCAATGGCATCCAGGTGCTTTATGGCAATCTTGCTCCGGACGGAGCACTGGTGAAGACCAGTGCAGTGCCTGCTGAGCAGCATGTCTGGACTGGAAAGGCGCAGGTCTTCAATTCGGAGGAAGAAGCCTTTGCGGCTTATGATAAGCATCTGATCAAGGAAGGAACCGGGGTTGTCGTCCGCTATGAAGGACCAAAGGGCGGTCCGGGCATGAAGGAGCTCCATCGCGTAACGGAAATCATGAAGGGCATCCCTAATTCTGCTGTTATTACAGACGGGCGGTTCAGCGGTGCATCCGGCGGCCTCTCTGTGGGATATCTGTGCCCCGAAGCACTTGATGGTGGCGCTATTGCACTTGTCGAGGATGGCGATGAGATTCATATCGATCTGAGCAAGAACCTCATTCAGCTAAATGTTTCTGACGAGGAGCTCGATCGCCGTCGTGCGGCATGGAAGCCTGTCATTCGTGAGAATGGAGGGCACCTACTCAAGCGCTATGCAGAGCAGGTAGATACTGCAAAGACCGGCGCTGTGCTGCGATAAACGCTAGGTGACTGAGGCGGCAGAGAGCTGGGGTGAGCGCTCTGCCGCCTTTGGCATATTTGAGAGTGATTCATTGGCTTGATGGTTGCAATACAAGCTCGGCGAGACTAATACAGTCGAAATGAATTGCCCGGCCGTCTGGAAGTATGGGGCCAATAGCCCGCACTCCAAGGACTAGATTGTTCTCATGGAGCATATTTTGGTCTCTATTGATCAATATGGAGTTGAATGATGTCAGGTCACCCATTGCTCGTATTTTGCGATATGGATGGAACATACCTGCATTCCGACAAGTCAGTCTCGCAGGCAAATCTGGCGATTGTTGAGTCTCTCGATAGACATGGCTGCGGGTTTGTACCATGCACCGGAAGAATGCTATCGGGTATCCCACGAGAATTATCGCAGCATCCAAAAGTCCATTATGTAGTTTGTTCTATGGGTGCCACGATTGTAGAGCTTGGCGCAACCTATACAGACGGTCGGTCGCATCGCAACATCTTTGAAGGTGGAGTTGAGAAGAGCGATGTTAAAGAGCTCTATAGGCGCTTATCTCCCTACAATATTCAATTCGATGTATTTGCGAATGGCCATTCTTATGCAGAACGTCGTCGTCTCGATCAGATTGATAGATTTCCTATTAATCCAGGTATGATGGGGTTTGTTCGCCGCCAACGTATTCCAATTGATATTGATATACCAACATTTATACAACAAGTAGATAGGATTGAGCGCCTGAATATCTATTATCTGAATGAGTCTGATGGCGATAAAATCCGCGCAATCCTCGATGATATGCCAATGTTTTCGCATACGAGCCACGATGGATGTGGCATCGAAGTCGTGAACACGAATCTTTCAAAGGGTACTGCCCTTTTGTGGCTATGTGAATATCTCAACATTCCCCCTGAAAGATCAATGGCGTTCGGTGATGGGGAGAACGATATTCCGATGCTGGAGGCAGCAGGAATTGGCATTGCAGTTGAAAATGCAGACAATGTTTGCAAACAACACGCGGATTTCGTTACTGAACATAACAATGATAATGACGGAGTCGCTAGATTCCTGGAGGAACAGGCATGGCAAAGATAGGACGAAGCAAGCAGGCGCGCTTAAAGCAGCAGAGAGAAGAACGGCTTCGTGCCGAGCATAAAGCAGAGCATCAAAAACAACTCCATGAAGAGGCACAGCGCTCGCAAAGAGATGCGTATGTATTTGAGATTCAGCATATGGACCACAACAATCCGTATTGCAGACCGTCATTTTTAGTTGGGGGCGTTGCGCTAGTCGCTTTTGCGTTCGAACTGTACTCTATGAATAACGATGGCGGTACAATGATATATGTTTTTGCAGGGATTTTGGTCGTTATGCTTGTTATGCTTTGGGTTGTGCAGCGCCGATATAAAGCATGGGAATTGGAGAACGGCGAACTGGCAGATAAGTCCGGGCAGTAGTCCCAGTTAAATGGCGTTGATATTGTCGAGTCGCTAATAGCCCAGAGACAGTGAGCCTCTGGGCTATTAGCGAGGCGGATTAGCATTCTGAGTGCAACAGGATGGCCCGCCGAATGCAGGCGTGGCACATCCCGGAAGGCTACGATGTTGGTTGTCTAGGTCAACGTCGGAAGCTGGAAGGAATGTGCCACTACAGTC
>Ga0214929_100414_pt1 | contig 9337 bp, 5 predicted proteins | sample Stichaenrichm17X_FD_168613 | JGI IMG/M metagenome (GOLD analysis project Ga0214929, IMG submission 168613) | Xylose enriched microbial communities from anaerobic bioreactor in Madison, Wisconsin, United States - 17X | ecosystem: Engineered > Bioreactor > Anaerobic > Unclassified | place: USA... | reverse complement strand
ACCAACGACTACCTCTACAAGGAGGGCCTCGACCTCAAGGTCATCCCGTCCGCCGAGCTCTCGCGCGGCCGCGGCGGCCCGCGCTGCATGAGCATGCCGGCCTGGCGCGAGGACCTCTAGGGTCTCATCCATTGCGGCGGGGCCCATCCGCCCCGCCTCCCGTTTCGGGATCACTCACTGCAAAGTGATTCACATATTGTTCGTTTGAACAAAACGTCATTACGAAAGGAACTAATTATGCCTACGAGCCTTTCCGGTCGCGACTTCCTGAAGCTTCTCGACTTCACCACCGACGAAATCAAATACCTCCTCCGCCTTTCGAAGCAGTTCAAGGCCCTGAAGCTTTCCGGTACGCCGCACCGCTACCTTGAAGGCAAGAACATCGTTCTCCTGTTCCAGAAGACTTCTACCCGCACCCGCTGCTCCTTCGAAGTGGGCGCTCTCGACCTCGGCATGGGCGTGACCTATCTGGATCCGGGCTCGTCCCAGATGGGCAAGAAGGAATCCATCGCCGATACCGCTCGCGTGCTCGAGCGCTTCTATGACGGCATCGAGTTCCGCGGCTTCGCTCAGAAGGACGTCCAGGACCTCGCCGACAACGCCTCCGTGCCTGTCTGGAATGGCCTGACCACCGAATGGCATCCGACTCAGATGCTCGCCGACATCCTCACCATGCAGGAAGAGTTCGGCGACGACCTGCGCGGCCGTAAGCTCGTCTTCATGGGCGACGCCAAGAACAACGTTGCTCGTTCCCTGATGGTCATCTGCGCCAAGCTCGGCATCAACTTCGCCGCCTGCGGCCCGAAGGACTGCATGCCGACCGCCGACGTGGTCGACGCCACCGCTCCGATCTTCGCTGAGAACGGCGCCACCTGCATCCTCACCAGCGACGTGGCCGAAGGCGTCAAGGACGCCGACGCCGTCTACACCGACGTGTGGGTTTCCATGGGCGAGCCGGACGAAGTGTGGGCTCCGCGCATCAAGGAACTCGAGCCCTACCGCGTGACCTCCGAGGTCATGGCCCAGGCCAAGGAAGACGCCATCTTCCTGCACTGCCTGCCCGCCTTCCACGACACCAACACGACGATCGGTGCCCAGAAGGCCGAGCAGTTCGGCATCACCGAGATGGAAGTCACCGACGATGTGTTCGAAGGCCGTCAGAGCCGCGTGTTCAACGAGGCCGAGAACCGTATGCACACCATCAAGGCCATCATGTACGCCACGCTTTCCTAAGCGCCTGCATAATTCAGCCATTCACGGGGAGGCTCGCCTTCGGGCCTCCCTCTTAGTTAGTTAAGGAGGCCGTCATGGCCTATACCAAAGGCAGTGGACCGAGCGTCGTTGTCGCTCTGGGCGGCAACGCTCTGGGCAACACCCCCGAAGAGCAGCTCGAGCTCGTCAAGAACACGGCAAAGCACATCGTCGACATGGTAGGCGACGGCGTGAACACGATCGTCACCCACGGCAACGGCCCGCAGGTCGGCATGATCAACAACGCCTTCGACATCGCCAGCAAGACCGAAGGCTCCAAGGTTCCGGCCATGCCCTTCCCCGAATGCGGCGCTATGAGCCAGGGCTACATCGGCTATCACCTGTCCCAGGCCATCCTGGGCGAGCTGAAGCATCGCGGCATCATGCGTTCCTCGGTGAACGTCGTGACGCAGACCGTGGTCGACCCCGACGACCCCGCGTTCCAGAACCCCACCAAGCCCGTCGGCGCGTTCATGACCGAAGCCGAGGCTAAGGAACTGGCCGAAAAGACCGGCTGCGTCGTGAAGGAAGACGCCGGTCGCGGCTGGCGCCGCGTAGTCGCTTCCCCGAAGCCCCAGCGCATCGTTGAATTCGACGCAGTGAAGGACCTCTGGGATGCTGGTTACGTCGTCGTGTCCACCGGTGGCGGCGGCATCCCCGTCGTTGAGGCGAACGACTCCTACCATGGCGTGCCCGCCGTTATCGACAAGGACAACTCCGCGAGCATGCTCGCCAGCTCCTTCAAGGCCGACCGCCTGGTCATCCTGACCGCCGTCGAGAAGGTCTGCGTGAACTTCGGCAAGCCCGACCAGAAGGCCCTCGACCACATGACCGTGGCCGAAGCCCGCGAGTACATCGAGCAGGGCCAGTTCGCCCCGGGCTCGATGCTCCCGAAGGTCGAAGCCTGCATCCGCTACGTCGAGGCCTATCCGCAGGGCCAGGCTCTCATCACGAGCCTCGAGTGCGCTGCCGCCGGCCTGCGCGGCGAAACCGGCACCGTCATCACGCTCAACTAGTTCGCTAGCTGCGTTTCATTTGGGCTCTCCTTCGGGAGGGCCCATTTTTGTCTCCCCTGATACGTGCCGTTACGGGGGAGAGCTGCACAAGCCCTGCGCTATTTGCTACACTCGCAACAACTGTATACCCATAAAGAGGAAGCGACGGATTACCCATCATGCAGATTCGCGAACATCTGGAACAGCTCGTCGAGAGCGCCCTTCAGGCCGCCATCGACGATCATACGCTCGAGTTGGACGAAGTACCGGAAGCTGCCCTGGAGCGTCCGCGCGATCTTTCCAACGGCGACTGGGCGTCTACCGTGGCCCTGCGCTCTGCCAAGCTGGCCCACAAGGCCCCGCGCGACATCGCCCAGGCAATCGTCGACCACCTGCCCGAAAACGACCATATCGCCTCGGTCGACATCGCCGGCCCCGGCTTCATCAACATCAAGCTGACTCCGACCGCCTATCAGGGCGTCGTCTCTGAAGCCCGCGAACAGGGTGCCGATTTCGGCAAGAGCACGGTCGAGGGCCCCAATTACATCAATATCGAGTACGTGTCCGCCAACCCCACGGGTCCCTTCCATGTGGGCCATGGCCGTTGGGCCGCATTGGGCGACGCCACGGCGCGCGTCCTTCGTCACGCCGGCTATCGCGTCTATGAAGAGAACTACATCAACGACCACGGCGTTCAGATGGACAACTTCGGCGAATCCGTGGCGGTACGCTACCAGCAGCTGCTCGGCCGCGACGTGCCCATGCCCGAGTCCTGCTACGCCGGCGGCTACGTGAAGGACATCGCCCAGGCCATCATCGACGAAGACGGCGACAAGTGGCTCGACGCCGACCCCGACGAGCGCCGCCTGAACTTCCGCGAACGCGCCTACGCCTTCGAGCTGTCCGAGCAGCACCGCATCCTCGACGAGTTCGGCGCCACCTTCGACATGTGGTTCTCCGAGCGGACGCTCTACGTGAAGGACGAGCATGGCAAGAGCCAGGTCGATTACGCGATTGAGGCCATGCGCGAGAAGGGCTACATCTACGAACAGGATGGGGCCATCTGGTTCAAGAGCACCGAATTCGGTGACGACAAGGACCGCGTGCTCGTTAAAGGCAACGGCGAGTACACGTACTTTACGAGCGACGTGGCCTACCACTACAACAAGATGCAGCGCGGGTTCGACCATCTGATCGACCTGTGGGGCGCCGACCATCATGGCTACATCAAGCGCTGCGAGGCCATGCTTGCCGCGTGGGGCTATCCGGGCGCGCTCGAGGTCATGCTCGGCCAGCTGGTCAACCTCTTCCGCGACGGCAAGCCCGTCCGCATGAGCAAGCGCACCGGCGAAATGGTCACCTTCGAAGAGGTCATCGACGAGGTGGGCGTCGACTCCACCCGTTGGATGATGCTGTCCCGTTCGTCCGACCAGACGATCGACTTCGACATCGAAGCCGCCAAGAAGAAGGACGCTTCCAACCCGGTCTACTACGTGCAGTACGCTCATGCGCGCATCTGCTCGATCCTGCGCAAGGCCGCTTCTGCCGACGTGCTTGCAAAGTACGAAGCTGGCGAGATCTCTATCGACGAGCTGGCCAAGACCGTCATCCCCGCCGACGTCGACCTGTCGCCCCTTACCGATCCGTCGGAAATCGACCTTATGCGCAAGATGGACACGCTGCAGGAGCTCGTGGCGGGCGCGGCGCGCGACCGCGCGGCCTTCCGCCTGACCCACTACAGTCAGGAACTCGCCGGTCTCTTCCATGCTTTCTACGGCAACTGCCACGTTATCGTCGACGACGAGAAGCTGCAGGCTGCACGTCTGGCGCTGGTCGACGCGACCCGCGTCGTGCTTGAGGTCTCTCTGGGCCTGCTGGGCATCAGCGCGCCTGAAAAGATGTAAGCGCACGCTGCACGCGCTTTGCGAACCTAAGGGCGCCTTCGGGCGCCCTTTTTGGTGCGTGACAACTGGTGACAACGGGGGCGCGTGATGTTGTCACTCTGAAATGGCGCAAAGGACACCGCGGACCTGACGGGTCAGGAGGGGTGTTGTATGTGGCGTCTCTGCCTTTCAAGCGCCGGCGCCACGAGGATGACCGCTCTCCGCGTTTCGGCCAATTTGAAATTTGCTGAAATTAATCGTTGACAGGGTGGGGAGGTAACGTGATAATAATCCTTGCGTCAAGCGCCGTTACCTCAGCTGGATAGAGGGACTGACTACGAATCAGTACGTCGGGGGTTCGAATCCCTCACGGCGCACCACTTGCAACTGAAGCCTACGCGTTAAGCGTGGGCTTTTTCTTTTCCTTCCTCTTTCTGCCAGTCGTAGCCCTCTTTCGACTTGACTCGTTTCGGCTCCGCCTTTCTACGGACACGTCTCGCCCCTCGGGCGGATCGTTCCGGCCTCCGTTTCCGACGGTTGCGTCCCGGCCGCGTCCTTCGGCGCCTTCCTGGCGGTGGTAGAGCGCGCGCGAAGTGCGGTTGATTCCCCGTGCTCTGGCGCAAATGGGGCGTTATGTAGTATATTTCGCCCTCCGTTGGCGCAAATCGGGCGTTATGTAGTATGCGGTGACCGACATCACTCGGGAGGGCTTCTCATGCGAAGACTTGACCTGGGGTTTTGCAACAGCGAGCTCCGCCGACGGGCGCGATCTGCGCGTTTCGGCTCGATTGGATACTACACATCGGCACATCTCTGCCAGCTGGCGGCGAAATCTACTACACATCGGCCAATCTGTGCCAGCACTCGCTCCTTTCCGTGCTCCTGCGACGGAAATGCCCTCGATGCAGCGTGTTGCCGGATAGCGGACCGTCCCGTGCGGTCTCTGGGGCTCTCGGGGATTTTCGGGACGGGGATGTGCGTCTTTGAAGTTTCGCAAGGCACTCGTCGCTCTCTGGGTAGTCGGCCGATGCGAAGAGCATCGTGCGAACCGGCGATTGAGGGCCGCGCAATCTTCGGCGGTGCTTTTCGAACGTCATGCTTTCAGTATCTGGTCACGTACGACGCCGAGTGAGACAAATATGCAGTTAGACTGCATAAAACATGGACAGTATTGTATACCGAATTTGGCAGAAACGTGCAGGCTCTCGCATGACATTGCATCTTACACGAAGGAAACTGGAATGAATCTGTATCAATTCGATTCAATATGCAATTTTGATGAAACCTAACTGACACTTGACATTCAAAAAATTGCAAGACTTATGTAAAACACCAGTTCAGGGGCAATATCGCAGACTAAAGTACAGTCAAATTCATGGGGTACACATACTGCGATTTCAGAATCAAGTGTCATCTACCGCAATATAACGACCGTAGACCGAAGATATACCTCAACGATTCCTACACAATTGAAATTGTTTTCGCCGTGAGTAAAGTGGAAACCGTTGAGGCGCGCACCATCTCGACACGCGCGCCAATTTGCCTCGTGAGTTGCATATTTTTGCAAAGAAAGGGGAGTTTACATGACCGGAGTCAACGTCAAGAGCGAGATCGGACCGCTCAAGAAGGTCATCCTCCACCGTCCCGGAAACGAGCTTCTGAACCTCACGCCCGACACCCTCGAGCGCCTGCTGTTCGACGACATCCCGTTCCTCGAGGTCGCCCAGCAGGAGCACGACGCCTTCGCGCAGACCCTGCGCGACGAGGGCGTCGAGGTCGTCTACCTCGAGGACCTCATGGCCGACGTCGTGAAGGACCCGGCGCTGCGCGCCAAGTTCATCGAGCAGTGGATCGAGGAGGGCGGCGTCCACACCCAGAAGTGGCACAGGATCATCGCCGACTACCTCGACTCCGAGTTCGCCGACCCCAAGGCCCTCGTCGAGAAGACCATGACGGGCATCAACCTCTCCGAGCTCGACGTCGACCGCTCCAACAGCCTGATCGACCTCGTGAGCTCGCCGACCAAGATGGTCATCGACCCCATGCCCAACCTCTACTTCACCCGCGACCCGTTCGCGATGGTGGGCAACGGCGTCACCATCCACCGCATGTACTCGGTCACCCGCAACCGCGAGACCATCTACGGCCAGTACATCTTCGACAACCACCCCGACTTCAAGGGCACCCCGCAGTACTACCACCGCGACTACGCCTTCCACATCGAGGGCGGCGACGTGCTCAACATCAACGACCACGTGCTCGCCATCGGCATCTCCCAGCGCACCGAGCCCGACGCCATCGACACGCTGGCCAACGGCATCTTCGCCGACGAGACCTCCACGATCGACACGATCCTGGCCTTCGACATCCCCAACAGCCGCGCCTTCATGCACCTCGACACGGTGTTCACGCAGATCGACTACGACAAGTTCACGATCCATCCGGGCATCCTGGGGCCGCTGACCGTCTTCGAGCTCACCCCGGGCGCCGACGGCAAGGTCAACGTCAAGCGCCTCGACTCCGACCTCGAGTCGATCCTGACCGAGTACGTCGGCCAGCCGGTGAAGCTGCTCCAGTGCGGCGCGGGCGACCGCATCGCCGCCGAGCGCGAGCAGTGGAACGACGGCTCGAACACCCTGTGCGTGCGCCCCGGCACCATCGTGGTCTACCAGCGCAACAACGTCACCAACGACTACCTCTACAAGGAGGGCCTCGACCTCAAGGTCATCCCGTCCGCCGAGCTCTCGCGCGGCCGCGGCGGCCCGCGCTGCATGAGCATGCCGGCCTGGCGCGAGGACCTCTAGGGTCACCTTCTTCCCGGGACGTTCACGCGTCCGCTCACTTTCGTCTATGCGGTCTCCTTCGCTCGCGCAAGCGGGGGAGACCTCATAGGCCGCCCGAGCTGTCTGCGCTACGGAACATGCACCTGCATTGCGTGACGCAGTCAGATGGGAACTCGGGCGGCTCTTTATACCTATTACAAGGAGGATTCTCTCATGGGAGAAAAAGCTAAGGGTGTAGGCCTGTTCGGCCTCATCGGCCTGGTGGTCAGCTCCTGTATCGGTTCCGGCGTCTTCGCCCTTACCGGTCAGCTGGCCAACGTCGCCGCTCCCGGCTCCGCGCTCATCGCGTGGGTCGTCTGCGGTCTGGGCTTCCTGTTCCTGGCGCTCTCGCTTGCGAACCTGGGTGCCAAGCGCTCTGACATCGACGGCATCTACCAGTACGCGACCGAAGGCTTCGGCCCGTTCGCCGGTTTCCTTTCCGGCTGGGGCTACTGGCTGTCCGCTTGGTTGGGCAACGTCGGTTTCGCCACGATGGTGGCCCAGGTGTTCGGCAGCCTGATGCCGGGCGTCTTCGCTACCGAAACGGGCGATCCCAACATCGCCGCCATCGTGTGCGTGTCGGTGTTCCTGTGGCTGATCACCTTCCTCGTCATCAACGGCGTGGAATCGGCAGCCTTCCTGAACGCTGTGGTCATGGTCGTCAAGGTCGTGTCCATTCTGCTGTTCATCCTGTTCTGCATCATCAGCTTCAACGCCGGCGTGTTCACCGCCGACTTCTGGGGCACGATGGAGCGCAACGCGGTGGTCATGGCGGCCAACGGCGTTGATCTGGGCGACGTGCCCACGCAGGTTACCAACTGCATCCTGATCATGATGTGGGTCTTCATCGGCATTGAGGGCGCGACGGTTATGTCCAAGCGCGCCGCCAAGAAGTCCGAAGTCGGTACCGCTACGATCCTGGGCCTTGTGGTTCTGCTCGTGCTCTACATCGGCGCTTCGATTCTGCCCTACGGCGTTATGGACTACGCTGACCTCGTAGCGGCTCCCAAGCCCGCCACGATCACGGTCTTCGAGGCTATGGCTCCCGGCTGGGGCGGCACCTTCATCTCGATTGCAATCATCATCTCGGTGCTCGGTTCTTGGCTGTCCTTTACCATGCTGCCGGCCGAAACCTCTTCGGGCATGTCTGACGACCACCTGCTGCCTGCCTCTTGGAACAAGATGAACGCCAAGAACGCTCCGCAGATGGCTCTGATCATCGTCGGCGCCTGCACCCAGGTCTTCCTGATCGTCGCCTTCACCGCTGCCGACGCCTACACCTTCGCCATCAGCATGTGCACCGTGACCATCGTGATCACGTGGGCCTTCGCTGCGGCATACCAGGTGAAGTACTCGGCCGAACAGCATGACGTGAAGAACATGGTCTTCGGCGTCATCGCCCTCGTCTTCCAGGTCGTGGGCGTGCTGTTCACCGGTTGGGGCTTCCTGCTGTTGGCCTGCTTGGGCTACGTCCCCGGCTTCTTCTTCTACCTGAAGGGCCGCAAGGAAGGTGGCGCCAAGGGTCTGTCCCAGGGCGAGAAGGTTGCCTGCGTGGTCATCACCATCTTGGGCATCATCTCTATCCCACTGACCGCTGTGGGCATCATCCCGGTGTTCTAAACGGTTGTACGCAATCTGAAAGGGGAGGCGGCTTGCGCGGGCTGCTTCCCCTTTTTTTCGTAAGAGGAGGATTTCATGAAAATCAAGACCATCGGCGTCGAGGATTACCTGAACGTGTGGGAGCACGACGCGAAATGGGACATCGCCCAGTCGACCATCGATAGCCTCACGATGGAGGAGATCCTGGCGATCAGCGACGAGGAGGGCGCGCATTTCTACGACCGCCTCAACAAAGAGAAGATGAACTACGGCTGGATCGACGGGTCGCAGGAGTTCCGCGAAGAAGTGGCCTCGCTCTACCAGCACGTCGACCCGGCCAACGTCCTGCAGATGAACGGCGGCACGGGCGCCAATCTGAACGCCATCATGGCCCTCGTGGAACCCGGTGACCATGTGATTGCCGAATATCCCACTTACCAGCCCCTCTACGACCTTCCCGAGGCACTGGGCGCCGATGTGGACCATTGGGTCATTCACGAAGAGGACGACTGGCAACCCCGCATCGACGAGCTGAAGAAACTCATCCGCAAGGACACCAAGCTCATCTGTATCAATAACGCGAGCAACCCGTTGGGCACCTGCATTCCGCGCGATTTGCTCGAAGAGATCGTGGAAGTGGCCAAGTCGGTGGGCGCCTGGATCCTGGCCGACGAGGTCTTCTTCCCGGTGGAGGATACCGACCAGTACGTGAGCGTCGTCGACCTCTATGACAAGGGCGTGGCGACCAATTCGATTTCCAAACGCTATTCGGTGCCGGCGGCCCGCG
>Ga0214929_100411_pt1 | contig 9438 bp, 8 predicted proteins | sample Stichaenrichm17X_FD_168613 | JGI IMG/M metagenome (GOLD analysis project Ga0214929, IMG submission 168613) | Xylose enriched microbial communities from anaerobic bioreactor in Madison, Wisconsin, United States - 17X | ecosystem: Engineered > Bioreactor > Anaerobic > Unclassified | place: USA... | reverse complement strand
ATGGCAACGGCAAGGCGGTCCTGCCTGTCTCTACGGCAAAGTATTCCTCTGTGGCAAAGGGCCCCGTCTCGCCGCGCCCGAGGCACAGTGCTCTTAACCTTGCGAAAATAGCTTCGGTGGGCTTTACTCCCACGAACTGGGAGGAGTCCCTTCGCGCCTATGTGCTTGCAGAGCTTGCAGCAGACAAACAATAGTGTAGCGAGGTGCATTATGTATGGGCTTAAAACGGAAAGTAGCTTTGACAGCGCTCATTTTCTGACAGATTACCATGGCAAATGCGAAAATCTCCATGGCCATCGCTGGCGTGTCGTGGCTTACATCAGGCAGGCAAACCTTGGTGCGCAAGGAACCGAAAAAGACATGGTGATCGATTTTGGCAAGTTCAAGCGTGCTCTTCGCGCTTTGACGGAGGAGCTTGACCATACCTTTTTAGTCGAAGAGGGGTCGCTGCGCCCTCAGACCATCGCTTGCTTGGCTGATGAGGGCTTTAGTCTCACCATGCTGCCGTTCCGCACTACGGCGGAAAACCTGGCGCGCTATTTCTACCATCGTCTCGCTGAGCAAAATCTCCCCGTCTCACAAGTTGACGTCTACGAGACGCCACTCAACTGTGCAACGTATTATGGGGAGTAGCGAGTGAAGCTGATTTCTGAGATTTCCACGCGAAAAAACTGATGAGGTATGGTAAGAAGCGCTGTGTTTCGGCGTCGGAGGGTTTTGCATGACTGCAAACAATGCACTTGCTGGCAGTGAGCGACATCATATGGAGATTCCTTGGCATGACGTGGCAGCTCGCGAGGACATGCCGGTGTGTGAGGCGAGTGTAGCGGACCGTTGTGCGCTTGTGTGTCGTGTCGGGCTGCTGACCCTGTCGGGTGGTACGGGCAGCTGGCGCGTACGGGAGGCCATGAACCGAGTGGCTCGTCGGCTGCATGTCACCTGCGTTGTGGATGTAAGTCTGCTTGGCGTTGAATGCACTTGCACGGAGGGGAGCGAGTCTTCAACACTTGTCGCCGGCTTGCATACCGCCGGAGTCAACACCGAGCGGATTTGGGCAATGGATGAGCTTGTCAAATACATGGAGTCACCTGTAGGCGCGAACATTACCGTGGGCGACCTGCACAGGCGGATGGACGAGATCGAGCAGCGTCCCGCTAACTATAGCTTTTGGCAGGCAGGCTTGGCCTCGGCTTGCGCCTGCGCTGCCTTCGTGTTTCTCCTTGGCGGCGGTCCTGTGGAGATGGGTTGCGCCTTTGCTGGGGCTGGAGTGGGACATTGCTTGAGGCGCGTGATGCTCGCCCGTCGCATCAACCAGCTTACCAGCTGCGCTGCTGGAGTAGCTGCGTCCTGCATAACCTACCTTGTTGCCTTGATGCTGCTCGGTCTTGTGATGCCGTCGGCTATGGACCACGAGGAGGGCTACATTGGGGCCATGCTGTTCGTGATTCCAGGCTTTCCGCTGATCACGAGCGGTCTGGACATCGCTAAGCTCGATATGCGCAGCGGGCTCGAGCGACTGGCCTATGCGCTTGCGATCATCATCGTAGGCACGCTCTCAGGCTGGCTTGTGGCATCGTTCACCCCACTCTCCCCTGATGAGTTCACGCCGCTTGGCCTCAGCTGGCAGGCTCTCTTCGCGCTGCGGCTCCTGATGAGCTTCGTGGGCGTTTACGGCTTCTCAGTCATGTTCAATAGCACGCCGCGCATGTGCGCTACAGCGGGGCTCATTGGCGCTGTCGCAAACACCTTGCGCCTGAGCTTGGTTGGATACGCTGGGATGGCTCCAGAGGTGGGAGCTCTCGTTGGAGCTCTTGTGGCAGGCTTACTCGCCTCTGCGATCCATTTTCGCAGATATCATGGTTGTTTTCAGGCTCGCAGCAGCAAGCCTGGCAGGCCCGCCTTTCCGCGCATCACCATGACTGTCCCTTCAATCGTCATCATGGTCCCAGGCTTGTACATGTATCGCGCCGTGTACTATCTTTGCGCCTTCGACGTGATGAGCACCATGAATTGGCTCATGCGAGCCGCGATGATCGTGGTCTTCTTACCCATAGGGCTGGCGCTTGCACGCGTGCTGACAGATCCGCGCTGGCGCTACTGCAGCTAAAGCAAGCAGCTTTGCCTGCCGCTCCTCGTCTCTATTGGTGCGTTGTCGTTATAAGATGAAGGTATGCGCAAGCTATGCTCGCTGCGGTTTATACTGCTGTTCAGGAAGCAGAGCATTGGCTGAGGGGTCGAGGAGAGCGTGATGAACGGGCGAGCTTTACACGGCGTGAACCTGACAGGGTGGCTCATGCTTGAATCGTGGGTTACGCCAGGCTTGTTTGCAGACTCAGGCGCCCTTGACGAGCCGTCTCTGATTCATGCTGTTGGCACGCAGCGCTATCGTGAGATAGTGGATAGGCATCGTGCTGAGTTTATGAGGCATGCCGACTTTGTTCAAATAGCCGGTCGCGGCTTCAATGCCGTGCGCCTTACGGTGCCATGGTATGTTTTTGGCGCTGCTGGGCCTGACCCTGGTCCCTATGTCGGTTGCATAGGCAACGTAGACGATGCGTTCGAATGGGCTGAGGATGTAGGCCTGAAGGTTTTGCTTGTCTTAGGCATCTCACCCGGTCGCGAAGAGGATGAGCATGGGCTTATCCATAACCATGAGCATTTCTCGGACTATCGTGATGACATGCTGCAGGTGCTTTCTTTGTTGGCGGATCGCTACAAGATGCGTGATGGCTTCCTTGGAGTTGAAGTTGCAGATGAGCCTCGTACACAAACACGTCGAGGCTTATCCGTGAGCGAGGGCGTGCCTTTGCACGTGCTGCGCACTTATTATCGTGCTGCATATGATGCCGTGCGTAAAACCGCAGGGAAAGATCCCGTAATCGTGATCCCAGACGCTGGCCGGCATGGGGCTTGGGATGTCTTTATGGCGCAGCGCCGCTATGAAAACGTTTGGCTCGACAGCCATCTGTATCATTATACGGACAAAACAGATGCTACTGGTCCTTTTGGCGTGCGTCATCTCGTTGATAATTCTCTTGCTGCGCTTAAGGCGGCACGTCGCAGTGGGCTTCCCGTAATGGTGGGCAAATGGTCGGGGTCTCTTCCTTTCCCGGATTCGCTCATGACGCCAGAAGGCCTGATAGCAATAGAGCGCGTCTACATCGCCGAGCAGATAAACGCCTTCTCTGATTGTCCTGCGTGGTTCTTTCAAACATGGAAGACTGCGGGTCGGCTTGTCGGCTGGGATGCACGCGTGGCTCTTGCGACCTTCGAGAGACGGATGCTTGACTGATGGGGGCATGTGGCATGCTTTCGATCGTCGGGACGCCCATCGGCAACCTCTCTGACGCCTCGCCTCGGGTTATTGAGACGTTCAAGATGGCGGATGTGGTTCTTTGCGAAGACACGCGTGTTACCTCGAAGCTGCTTGTGAGCTTTGGGATTCATGTGCCGCTCGAGCGTGCCGATGAGCATGTGCTGGCTAGCAAGGTGCCCTCGATTCTCGAGAGGGTTTCTTCCGGGCAGCACATCGCCTTTGTTTCAGACGCAGGGATGCCGGGCCTTTCCGATCCCGGCCAGCGCCTCGTTGACGCGGCACGTTCCTCGGGTCTTCCTGTTGAAGTCATCCCCGGGCCATCTGCGGCCATCTGCGCCTTGGTTGCTTCCGGGATTCCGATGAGCCGCTTCTTCTTTGAGGGCTTCCTTCCGCGCAAGGCAGCGGCTCAGCGCAAAAGGCTCCTCGAGCTTTCGGGCATACCAGGTGCCCTTGTCATCTATGAGTCTCCGAAGCGCGTCGCTTCCACGCTCCAAAATGTAGCAGAGGCTTTTCCTGATCGGCAGGCTGCCCTTGTGCGTGAGCTTACCAAAGTTCATGAGGAGGTTCTTCGTGACAAGGCACCGCGTCTCGCAAAGATGGCAAGTGAGCGTGCCGCCGCGCCAGGAGGCATTCGCGGTGAGTGTGTGATTGTGATCGGCCCGCCGAAAAGCAATGAAGCCCCTGTGGACGAAGGTAATCTTGCGAGGGAAATCCAAGCAGGGCTAGCGGATCATGAGTCGAAAAGCACCCTTGCCCGGCGGCTTGCAAAGAAGTTTTGCCTATCGAAGTCCGAAGTCTATAATCTCGTGCTCAAGCAGGCGCAAGAGGACAAGGCAGCGCTCTAGCGCAAGGGCAGTGGGTTGGCTCGCACACGCTTATGCTACGGGTGAGCCCAGAAATGCTTCGATACTTGCAGCGATTCCTTGTGCATCCAACGCGACGTGGTGCAGAAGCGCGGGGCGAGTATCTGCTGGAGGGGGAGCGAGTGGCGTCCCGAGCGTCAGAAGGGGAGGAGCGCTTGGCGCAGTTGAAAGAGCCTCCCTGAGAGCGGACCCCAACCCACCGCGCACAGAATGCTCCTCTACTGATACTATGAGTCTGGCCTTGGCTGTGGCTTTTCTAGCTGCTTCAGCATCAAACGGATTAAGACAGGGGACTTCCGTCAATGAGGCTGAAATCGCCTCCGTTTGCAAGATATCAGCGGCATGGAGAGCTTCTTTGCAAATTTTGCCGGTGGCGAAGATCGTAACGTCATGACCGCTGCGAAGCGTTTCTGGGCGCATGACTTTCTGCGGAAGGCCCTCTGCATGAAGGCAGCTTTGCTCACTGGCCCCTGTGATGCGTATGTATGCAGGTTGCGGGTGGGCTGCAAGTTGACGAAGCATGACGACCAGCTCGGCGTTGTCTGCCGGGGAGAGGACGAGGACGCCGGGCACCGTGCGCATGAGAGCAGCGTCTTCGGTCGCCATGTGCGTCGCGCCGAGGGTACCTGAGTCATATCCCGCTGAGAGACCGATGAGTATAACGGGGGCCTTCATCGATCCCATGCAAATGCGTACCTGGTCAAAGGCTCTGCTAGTAATGAAGGCGGCGTAGGAAGGCACAAATGCACAGAAACCCTCAAGCGCAAGTGCTGCTGCTACGCTTACCTGGTTTTGCTCTGCGATGCCAACTTGCACGTAGTCCTCAGGGTGGTCCTTTCGCAGACGGTCAAGGAAGAGGCGCCGTCCATAGTCAGCCACGACAACAGCAAGCTGTGGCAATTCATCCGCAAGGTCACATAGCGTCCTTCCCAGTGCCTCATATGCGTGCAGCAAGCAGAGCTGCTGTATTGAAGTGCTGGAGAGAGAAGTGCTGTTTTCCATGCTATCTGCCTCCATCCAGCTCATGCAAGGCGCGTTGGTACAAGGTGTCGTCCAATATGCCATCGTGCCACTCGATGTTGTTTTCGGCAAACGAGACGCCCTTGCCCTTGACCGTGTGCGCAATGATGGCGATGGGGACGCCCTGTTTGTGCTCCGAAGCACTTCTGAGCGTGTCGCGTACGCTGATGACATCATGCCCGTCCACTTCGTGGGCATCAAAGCCAAAGGCCGCCCAACGCTCAGCCATGTTTCCAAAAGAAAGGATCTCGTCAGTTGGGCCGTCAAGCTGAAGGCCGTTGGCATCGACGATGACAGTGAGGTTGGCAAGCTGATTATGTGCGGCGAAGGCAGCAGCTTCCCAAATCGAGCCTTCGTCGCACTCGCCATCGCCGAGCAGGACATACACATGAGAGGGTAAATTCTTTCGTTTGAGGGCTATAGCGAGACCGCAGGCATAGCCAAGTCCCATGCCGAGGCTTCCGCAAGTCGCCTCAAGCCCGTGGACTGGGTTGCGCATGACCTGTCTGCGAGGAAGGGCGTCTGGTCCGCAGATTGGCCGTTCCATGTCTTGGTCGCTGAAGATCCTAGCTTGATGAAGCGCGGCATAAAGAGCAAATGCCGCATGCCCCTTTGAGAGGACGAAGCGGTCTCGACTATCCCAGTTTGGGTCATCGGCAGACACGGCGAGATGCATGACGTCCAAGTACAGTGCGCAAAGAATTTCAACGGCCGACAGGCAGCCTCCGAGGTGCGCCTTGTGATCGGGGCTGCGGTAGCACAGCTTGACAATGTCTCTTCTCATGGCTCGAGCGCTGTCTTCAAGCTGTGTCCTTGTAAGATTATGCGACAAGCGGATCTCCCTTAAAACGACTTCCCCTGCCAATAAGAATAGGACAGTCACTCGCTTCGCATAGTATTCCAATGGGGTGGCGGTCGTATGGTGGTACTTTGGAGTATCAGTGTTCTAAGCGTCCAAGGAGGGGTTGCATCAGTATCGGCATAGCGAGATTGACATACACCAATATCACGAAAATTTCATTCTCTGGGCTACAATAAGCAAGCTGTGACATCGCGTGGCAGGAGACTTCCTATGGCAGACAAGCCGTCTTTCTTTATAACAACGCCCATCTATTACGTAAACGCCGCCCCTCACCTTGGTACCGCTTACTGCACAATCCTCTGCGATGTGCAGGCACGCTACCGTCGGGCGGCAGGATTTGACGTTAAGTTTCTCACAGGCCTCGACGAGCATGGCGAGAAAGTCGAGCAGGCGGCGGCTGAGCATGGCATGACGCCACAGCAGTGGTGTGACTCCCTGGCGCCAGCCTTTACTGACATTTGGCATACGCTAGAGATCTCTAATGATGATTTTATTCGTACGACGGAGCCACGCCAGACGAAGGCTGTGCAGTACCTCTGGGAGCGCATGAAAGAAAGCGGTTATCTCTATAAGGGTAGCTATGACGGCTGGTATTGCGTGCCAGAGGAAACATATTTCACGGAGACGCAAGTTCGGCATGCGGATGAAGAGCGCCACAGCGAAGGCCAGCACCTTTGCCCTGATTGCGGCAGACCCCTCGAGCGTGTGCAGGAAGAGTCCTGGTTCTTCAAGCTCTCTGCGTTCCAAGACCGCCTTCTGGCTTTTTATGATGAACATCCTGATTTTGTAATGCCGAGCTTTCGCATGAATGAAGTGCGCTCATTTGTCGCGGGGGGGCTGCAAGACCTTTCAGTCTCGCGGACAAGCTTCGACTGGGGGATTCGTGTTCCATTTGATACGAAGCACGTCACCTACGTATGGTTCGACGCGTTGCTGAACTATATGACAGCGGTCGGCTATGGGCAGGGCACCCCTGAGGCGGCAGCAGAGTTCGCTCGTCGCTGGCCTGCCCAGTACCATGTCGTAGGCAAGGACATCATTCGCTTCCACTGCGTTATCTGGCCTGCGATGCTCATGGCCATAAACGAAGCCCTCCCAGAGCATGTCTTCGCGCACGGCTTTTTGATGGTGCGCAACGAAGAGACAGGCCAGGGCGAGAAGATGAGCAAGTCGCGTGGCAACGCCATCGCTCCATCTGATGTCATTAACCTCCTTGGTGTTGAGGGGTATCGCTACTACTTCATGCGAGATGTGAAGCCTGGCGAGGACGGGGCGATCTCCTTTGCTCGCATGGAGCAGGTCTATAACGCCGACCTTGCCAACACCTGGGGCAACCTTGTCTCGCGTGCCCTTAACATGTCTGATAAGTATTTTGATGGCAAGACACCTGAGATGGTCGCCGGCTGGCCCGAGCTTGCAAGTCCGCTGCGCGACGTGGCAGACGGGATCTTCGATCGCTATGCCTCCCATATGGACAAGATGGAATACCCGGAGGCCTTAGCAGAGGTCATGTCCCTCGTTACCGCTGCTAACCATTACATAGAGGACACAAAGCCATGGGCGCTTGCGAAGGACTTCACGCGCGCAGGGGAGCTTGCCTATGCGATAGGTGGCTTGCTTGAGGCCATCCGCATCTCCGCGCACCTTTTCATGCCCTTCATGCCGGTGACGTCAGCAGAGGTTTTGCGCCGCCTGTCGCTGAGCAAGGAGATTGCCTCAGATGACCTCCGCTCTGCTTGCAAGTGGGGGCAGATCTCAGGCAGTCTGGCAGTGACGAAGGGTGACGCGCTCTTCCCTCGACTCTCAACGAAGAAGAGCTAGCGCATCCATGGCCGCTTCTTGGCTTGCTAACCCACAAGCGACGCGCTCGGTTCTCAAGCGCTACCACCAGAGCTGCAAGCATCGCCTCGGGCAGAACTTCCTTGTTGATGATGCGGTGATCAAGCGCATCCTGGAGTTCGCAGACCTCCAGCCTGGTGATGTTGTGCTCGAGGTCGGGCCAGGCATCGGCACGCTCTCGGTGGCTCTTCTTCCATGCATCTCCCGCCTTGTCGCAGTTGAGGCAGACAGCAGTCTCAAGCCCATCCTTACGGAGAACTGCAAGGGCTTCTCAGACCGTCTGACCCTCATCTGGGGAGACGCTATCAAGCTTCTGTGCGATGCGCGATGCGCCCCCATGTTGGAAAGGCCCACAAAGTTCGTTTCGAACCTTCCCTATCAAATAGCTGCCTCGATTATTTTGAAAGCACTTGAGGAGATGCCGGAAGTACAGCGCTTCGTCGTTATGGTGCAAGCGGAGGTCGCTGATCGCATCCAAGCGCACCCAGCAACGAAGGCCTATGGAGCCTATACGGCAAAACTTGCCCTGTGGGGTTGTGTGAGCGGGAGATTCGAGGTCCCAGCGAGCTGCTTCTTGCCTGCCCCTCATGTGCAAAGCGCTGTCGTGCGCATTGAGCGCCTGCAGGACAAAAGCTTAGATGAGGCGCAAAAAGAAGCGACGTGCGCGGTGATAGATGCTGCCTTCGCCCAGAGGCGCAAAACGATTAAGAATTCCATGTCCGCCTGTGGATACAGTCCCGAACGCCTTGAGGATGCACTGAGAGCCTGTGATATTGATGCCAAGAGACGCGCAGAGACGCTGACGACCGTCGACTTCATACAGTTGGCGAGGGCGCTGAAATGGCAAGCTTAAACGAGTTGGTCTCAGAGGACGGATATCTCTTCCACACCAAGAAGGGCAAGCCTGTCGAAGCTCCCCAGGCGCTTGCCCCGCTCGTTGACACGCACTGTCATCTGACCTGTCTTTCTACGTACGACGCTGCGTCTGCCCTCGTCCGTGCAACCTTTGCTGGCGTCAGCTTGGTGATCGTCCCGGTAGATCCCGTCGAAGACTTCGCGGGCGGGTCCTCAGCTTCTGTGGCGCCGGATGTCCCTGCTTTTTTCACCTGGCTTGAAGGTCAGGTTGCGACCGGCCAAGAGATGCTGGGCAAATGGCGGCGAAGCGCATCCCCTTGCCCGCACAAGGGCACATCAATGCCAGATCGCATCGCAGACGTGCGAATTGTGGCAGGCGTGCACCCCTATGGAGCTAGACGCTTCCTACATGAGGAAATCGTGCGCAGGCGCATGGAAGCGCTGCTAGAGAGTTCCTTTTGTGTGGGCGTGGGTGAGATCGGCCTTGACTTTGGTCCCTACAACAGCGTCGACGGCCAGGAGCAACTTGCCTGCTTCCGCTCTCAGCTCTCGCTTGCCTGCGAGCGCGACCTGCCGGTTGAGCTTCACATACGGGATGCGAAAGATGACGAGGGCGCCCAGGCGCATCGTCAGGCTCTGCAGCTCCTGAGAGAAGTCGGCATGCCATCGTCAGGCTGCGACCT
>Ga0214929_100410_pt1 | contig 9517 bp, 14 predicted proteins | sample Stichaenrichm17X_FD_168613 | JGI IMG/M metagenome (GOLD analysis project Ga0214929, IMG submission 168613) | Xylose enriched microbial communities from anaerobic bioreactor in Madison, Wisconsin, United States - 17X | ecosystem: Engineered > Bioreactor > Anaerobic > Unclassified | place: USA... | reverse complement strand
GCGGCACGCCGTGAGCGCACGCAGCAGGAACGGGAGATGCTGGCGCACCTGCTGGAGAAATACGGGCCTGAGGTCTCTGGGCCAATGCAGTCCCGATCCCCCGAACAGATGGGACTGCTGTGATGACGGACAGGATCGCCATGCAGATACCCCGTTGTTTTCAACACGATGGCGGGAGTCTAGGTCCCGTTTGTCGGTGTGTACAGAAAAAGGCGCACGAAAGCGAAAAAATGAGGAGAGAGGCGGGAGAAAGCGTGGCCTGCCGCATCGCCCTCGGGTCTGCGCGGTCTGGACCGTGCGGCGCGCCAGACAAGCCCCGGCCTGTGGCCGCCTTCGGTTCCGGCGTCACCGTGAAGTCGCACGCGACTTCCGCACCCCTGCCGCCTCCAGGAATGTCAGGCGCTTTTCCGCCCGGTCCCAAGTGACCGCACCCGAGGACGACGCGGCAGGGGCCGCGTTTGAGGGAGAGAAGAACGACAGCAATCAGGAGGACAGGCCATGGCCGGAACCGTCAACAAAGTCATTCTCGTGGGCAATCTGGGACGTGACCCGGAAGTCCGTCATACGCAGAGCGGCATGAAGATTGTCAGTTTCACACTGGCGACAAGCGAAACCTGGAACGACCGCCAGTCAGGAGAGCGACGCGAACGCACCGAATGGCACCGCATCGTTATTTTCAACGAACGGATCGCCGACTTTGCTGATCGTTATCTGCGCAAGGGACGCAAGATCTATCTCGAGGGGATGCTGCAGACCCGGAAATGGACCGATCAGTCAGGCGAGGATCGTTATACGACCGAAGTTGTTCTGGATCGGTATCGCGGTGAACTTGAGCCCCTCGACAGTGGCGTTAGCCAGAGTGACGAGAGCCGGTATGGTCTGGATGACCGTCCGTCCCGTACGCCCCCGCAATCCCGGAGTGATACGTCTGCCGCAGGTGGGAGTCCAGGAGCGGGGATGAGCGATGATATTCCCTTTGTGGCGTGCTTTGACTGAGCCGTCATGAGAGGGAAAGGCCCGGCATGCGACGCATGCCGGCCGGACCGCTGACGCGGTCGCATCCGGAAAAAAACAGGAGAGAACCACCATGGCGTGCAACCGGCATGATATCGAACGCGGGGGCACAGGCCCTGTCTTCCATCGGGCGACGACCACAGGCGCACGGATCGGTATTGCGAAACGCTTCCTGCGCGAAGCGTCACGACTGGAGGTCGAAGCGCGGTATCCAGGTGTTGCGGCATCGGTCCGCGCAGCCTGGCGGCGCGAAGCGGCCGGGGTTCATCGTTCAGCGCACCGTCTTCTGCTCGATGCCGCGGACTGAGGGATCGCTCCGCGCGCGAATGGCTGCCGCAAAGACTTCCCAGGCGGCGAGCGTGTATTCTGCCCGCTCCCAGCTTTCGCGTTCGAGGAGCGCGGCCCGCACCTGCATCGCCGGAGAAGACGGTGCGATGGCATCGTCCCGCTCTGCCTGCCACAGGGCATCGCGCGCCTGTGACAGATGAAGGATCGCCAGATCAATAATCGGCTGGAAGTGGCGCGTCAGTAGGCGGCTGGCGGTAGCCGGATCGTCCGGCACGGTGAGGTCAGCGAGCATGTCCTGCCCGATTTTCTGGCCTTCATACCACAGGCGGAGATGCGAGGGCGGGCGAGGGAGCCCGACTGCTGCGAGGCGGGCACACATGGCATCAAAAGGCGGGATCAGTTCGATCAGGAGCGCGAGGTCGGGCGTCCGTCGTCGCTCCACCGGAAAACGATGCAGAACAGCACTCACAAAGGGAGGGGCCATGCTTTAACCCGGCTGATTATGATCAGACAGGAGAAAAGCATGACAGAAGCGTCCGGAAAAGGCCATGCCGCGCGCGCGAGGTTCTGGGGGCTGGGCATCCTGCTTTGCGGCCTGGTGGTCGGGAGCGGCGCACAGGCGGCCGGGTGTTCCATGTTCGGGGTAGAGAACAGGTTGCCGGTTCTGGTGAATCCGAAACTTGCTGCCCGAACCACATTACTGTGCAATCGGAGCTATGCCGCCCTGCATTCCGGGCTCGCGCATGAGCCGCTCTGGTCGGCAGAGCGTCTTACGGAAGAAGATCTGGAAGGCGCTGTGAGGGTCGGGCGGGTTACGCGGTATTTTCATGCGGACAGCCGCCTGCCGGACGGGGACGGGGCCCGGCTGTCTGACTATCGGGGATCCGGATATGACCGGGGGCATCTCACGCCCAGTGGCGACGCGGCGGACAGGCAGGCTCAGGAGCAGACCTTCTCGCTCGCCAATGTCGTACCCCAGACACCCGCGCTGAATGAAGGCATCTGGGTAGGGGTGGAAATGGCCGTGCGTGATCTCGTTCATCAGGACGGGAGTGTGTATGTTGTCACGGGGCCGGCTTTTGATGACGATGTCCGGGCAATTGGGAGTGATAACGTGTTTGTACCGGCTGCGACATGGAAGGCGATCTATGATCCGGTAAGTGGTCGGAGCGGGGCATATGTCTGCCGGAATACCGAGACGCCCACCTGTACCACGCTCAGTATCGCCCAACTGGTGTCCGATGTCGGTATTGACCCGTTTCCGGCGCTGTCCAACACAGTGAAGGCGCAGCCCCCTGACCTGCCACGACCCGAAGCGAGCCCTTATCGGCCGCACGTGCGTGACGTGAGCCGGGAGGCTTTGCGGGCCCTGTCACGCAAATGGGAGGAAAAACCATGAGTTTCATGCCGTTTGACGATCACGGTGAAAGTGTCGGGATCGCGGGGATGACGGTTGAGAACGGTGCGAACCGTATCGAGATCTATGGTCGCCTGACACTGGGTCGTGATCGCAACAGTCTTGAAAACGCACGGGCGCTGAAGTCAGTTCTGGATGCGGTTATCACACGGTTGCAATCGGAGCCTGATCTGCCGGAGCGGACTCCGTCCGGAGAGACGTCCCATCCGGTAAAAAACCCGTTCGCATAGTCACACCATCGCATAGCCGCGCTTGCGGCGATATCTGATCATGGCGGCAAGCGCGTTGGCGGCGGCCCCCTGATCGGGATGAAGGTCAAGGCGTTGGGACCCTGCGGTGCCAATCCGTCCCCAGTGCCGGACAAGTGTTGCGCCTCCGAACAGGTCTGGCTGGATCGTGAGCGTATAAAAACGCCATTCATTTTTCTCAGGCCGGATCCGGCGCAGATGGGCGCGGAGCGGGAACAGGTCGGTCTGTGGTTCGGCTGGCGCAACGGCGCGGTGCATTCGCATGGCGGGGCCTCGGAAAATGGTCCGGACAGGTCTGCTAAGGTGCCCGCACCAATCATCTGCGAGTGCGGTGAGACAGCGTGTTGTGAATATAACCCGCGTGCGGGATTTTGACCATCCTCTCTTCAGGGGCAGGCTAGGTTAAGCAGGATGTGGGCACTCACATATGCCGCGACGATAATGGAAAAGGAAACAGGTATAAAGGAGAAACGTGATGCAGAACGACGTGCTGTGGGGCGTTGCAGCGGGAGCGTTGACAGCAGGCGGCCTGAGCGCCTTTGCAGTCTGGCACGATGAACAGGCCCTCTGCAACGGTGATCCAGTCCTGGTCTGTCAGGGGGTCGGTGGGCAGCTCCGTGACACAGCAAGTGCCGGCCTGGAAGGCGCGGGCATGGTGATCGTGCTGGCAGTTGGTCTCTGCGGTCTTGTTGCCAGCGCACTTCTGGCCGGGAAGGGAGTCAGGCGGTTATGGCGCATCGCACGTCAGACAGGCGCATAACGGGCGCGGGGAGCAGGGCCACAAGCCTCACTCCGGTCCATGGGATCATCCACCCCATCTTCCGCGCTCCCTGCGGTCGCTTGTGCAGACGGGTCCCCTGAGATGACCCAGGACCTGCGCTCCGTTTGCGGCAGTCCTGACAGTGTCGGGACGAAAGGCGTCGCTGCGCTGCTTTCGTCCCTTTGCCTCCGGCACGGGTCGAACGAAAGGCTGTTATTTTTCTTTACTTCATGCACGACTGTTTTATCGGACCATTACTGTGACTTCCCTTGTCCGGGTGACGGTTTTATTTATATAAATCTCTGTTTTTTCTTGATTTTTCCGAGGGTTTTGCTTATTCTGATCGAGTAATCAAGAGGGTGTTGAGGTGCTGGAACCAGCGCTCCGCCCGGCACCAAAAGGAGTTCTGAAATGGCCCGTTTCGAACTGTCCGATACAGATCGCAGCCAGATTGTGAGCGGGGTCTCCTGCGCGCTGCTTCTGGAACGTCACGGCTATGGCCTCGACAAAAAGGAAAGTACGCGCAACTGCCTCAAATATCGCCAGGATGATGGGTATCCGATCATCGTCAGCCATCATGGCCGCGGCTGGTGGGATACCGGATCCGAGGAGAAGGGGGACGTGTTCGATCTGATGCGTCGTCTGGAGCCTGATCTTGGCTGGCGTGATACCTGTGTCGCTCTGGGCCGGATGGTTGGCGTCGAACCTGAAGGGGCGGTCTTCGTCCGGCAGCGTGGGGCGAAGGAAGGGGACATCGTGCCGCCTGCCGCCCGATGGGACAGACGCGGGCCCCTGACCCCGGAAAGCCGGATCTGGACTTACCTCACGCTCGAGCGGGCTCTTCCCGACTGGGTCGTCCGGCGCGCCGTGGCTGGTGGTTGCCTGCGGGATGGTGTGCATGCCGCATGGTTCTGCCATCGTGACGCACAGGGGCAGGTGTGTGGCGCCGAACTGCGGGGACCTGAAACCCATCTGTGCCTCAAGGGGTCCGTCAAGACACTGTTCCGCTACCTGCCCGGGGGGGGTCCTGTGGTGCGCCGTCTGGTGGTCTGCGAGGCCGCCATCGATGCTCTCTCCTTCGCCGCGCTGGACGGCGCACGTACGACGGACACCCTTTATACCTCGACGGCAGGGGGCATGGGACCGGATACGGAAGACGCCATCCGCGCTCATCTGCGTGCCATGGTCCGGGAAACAGGCGCGTCTCTTGTCATCGCAACCAATAATGACAAGGCGGGCGACCGGTATGCCGCCCGGCTCGAAGGGTTGGCCAGGGAAGCCGGTGTGCCCTGCTCCCGACTGGTTCCCGCATGGGGCCTGAACGATTTCAACGACATGCTGCGACGCGTGGTGGCCGATCGCGCCACCAGGGCGGCGTAAGAAAGGAGAACGGGATGAATCCTGAACAGGTACGGCGGGAAATGGAGGCGCTGTTTCCCGGCCTTGAAACCAGTGAAGCCCTGCAGACAGCTTTCCGGGCTCACCCGGGTGCGGAACGCTATCTGGAGGACGAGCCGGAGCTCGGCCGCTCCATTCCCTGGGTGCTCGTGCGGTGCGAGATCGGGGGAAAGACCATCACGGGACTGGTCGTGAGCGGAACGTCCGCCCGCCTCGGCTGGAACCTGGAGGAGGCGTTCGTGATGTTCACCACGGATGTCGCGGCCTCGGGTGCCTTCGTGCCGGTTACGCATGGCACGGCGACGGTTTCGGTCATCGGCACCGTCCCCGGAACCAATCGCAATCCCGGACGACCGGACGCAGTCACCCTGCTGGGGCAACTTGCCGAGATCACGGCTCGGTGGGCGTCCGATCGCAGAAAGACCGACGCCTGGGGTGTCTGGTCCCGGGTGCACGGGCAGCCAGCATTCCCGGAGTGCTTTGTCGAGTTCCATCGGGGCGACGAGGTCACCAGAGGGCTGGTGATCGCCGGTGCGCTGGATGCGGCTGGTGGCTGGGATTTCACGCGTCCGGTGCATCTGATGATCTGGCCTGCCAGGGAAATCACTCTTGATCCCACCCAGGCAGAGTGGAAGGAGGTGCTGCATGGAGACGAGGTTCCCCAGTCCCGCCGTGGCTGATGACGGCCTTGCCGGACTGACGCCCGCACAGCGGGAAGCCGCGGGACAGGCAGGCGCCGTGGTTGTGCTGGCCGGCGCGGGCACAGGCAAGACCCGCACGCTTGTAGCCGGTATTGTCGACCGTATCGTCCGGCGCGGTATGGCGCCACATCGTATTCTGGCGGTGACCTTCACCAACAAGGCCGCCGCAGAGATGAAATCCCGGATCGCCACGGCTCTGGGAGCCGAGCGCGCACCCTACTGGGTCGGGACATTTCATGCTCATGGCCGCCGTCAGCTCCGGACCGATCCCGATATTGCCGGTCTCCGGCCGGGCTTCGATATCTGCGATGCCGAGGACAGCAGGCGTATTGTGCGTCGTCTTCTGGAAAAAGCGCGTGATGCCGGGATCATGGAAGACGATGATGGTGAAACGTTCCGGCGCCGTGTGAAGTCCATCGCCACACGGATTGCCATGCTCAAGGAAGATATGATCCTGCCCGAACAGGCGATCATTTCCACCGAGGGGCTGATCGCCAGCCGCAAGCTCGCCGATCCGGATGATATCATGGCCTGGCGGGACGCGGCTGCGCTTTATCCGGCCTATCAGGCGATGTTGCGTGAAGCCAATATGGCGGACTTTACCGATCTGCTGCTCTGGCCGACCGTCACCATGCTCCGCGATGAGACCTATCGACAGGACTGGGCGGCCCGCTTCGATGCGGTGCTGGCTGACGAATTCCAGGACGTCAACCGGTTGCAGTTTCTCTGGCTCCGGGCCCTGGCGCGGGATCACGGCGAGCTCTTCGTCGTAGGCGACGACGCGCAGAGCATCTACGGCTGGCGCGGCGCCAATGTTGCGATTATCCGTAATTTTCTAAGGGAATTTCCGGACGGGCGGATGATTGCTCTTGAAGAGAACTTCCGCTCGACAGGCCATATTCTTGCCGCCGCCAACGCCGTGATCGCAGGCGATTCCAGCCGACTGGAGAAGACCCTTTATACAGCATCCGGAGAGGGTGCGCCACTCGAAATCGTGTCCTGGGCGGGCAGTCTGGAGGAAGCGCAGGGGATTGCTGCCGAGATCGGCCGTCGGGCTGCCGAGGGTGTTCCCTATGAAGAGATGGCCATTCTTTATCGCTACAATTTCCTTTCCCGGATTGTGGAAGAGCAGCTGCTGCGTTCAAAAATCCCGTATGAGCTCGTCAATGACACAGCTTTCTGGCAACGCGCGGTCATTCGGGATGCACTGGCTCTGCTGCGACTGTCCTGCTGCCCGGATGAGCGCCAGTCCGATGACGCGTTCCGTCGTGTGGTGAACCAGCCGGCCCGGGGGATCGGGGCAAAAACGCTTGCGAGACTTGAACAGCTTGCGGATGAGGAGGCTGTGTCCCTCTTTCGGGCGGCCGAGATGTCTGTCGCGCGCGCCAATGGAAAAGCCGCACGCAGGCTTCAGGCCTTTCTGGCGCTTGTCCGATCGGTGGGACAGAGTGAGGACCCTTCCCTGAGCGAACGGATCGGGCGTCTTGTCGAGGAGAGTGGGTATGCTGACATGCACCGCGCCGCGGGTGAAGAGGGGCGTGCGGCTCTTGAAAACCTTCATGAGCTGCGTGAGCTCGCGCGCGACTTCACGGTGGTGGAGGATCTCTTCGATCATGCCGCACTTGGATCCGCGAAACATGGTGAGGATGCTCTCGGCCGGGTGAAGCTGATGACGATCCATGGATCGAAGGGGCTGGAGTTCGGGCACGTGTTTCTCCTGGGGTGGGAAGACACGCTGTTTCCCTCACGCGCCAATCCTGATCAGGACGAGGAACGCCGGCTTGCCTATGTGGCCCTGACCCGTGGGCGACGCCGTGTGGCGATCTCGTGGTGTGCGTGGCGTAATGGTCGGCCAGCGGGAGCGAACAGCTTCATCGATGAGATTCCCGCGCAGGCCAAGCGCGACGGATGGGCGCGCGAAGTGCGGCGCAACCCGCGTTTTGTGAAGCGTCAGGCGGGCAGTCTGGCCGATCAGATCGCGGCAATGGGCTTCTGAGGGAGAAAAGCTTCGTTATCGACCGACTGGGCGTAATTGAAATTGCACGATATCCGTATTTTCTGTATATTCTGGAAGCTGGATCAGAAAGGAACAGGATAAATGAAGCAGTTTGCTGCGGCAGATCTGACACGCAACACAGGTGACCTTTTCGAGGCAGCGGCCGTGGCTCCGGTCGCCATCACAAAGCACCGTAAGCCTCGTTTTGTTGTCATGTCGATGGAGCGGTATGAAACGCTGACCAATCAGGACAAGGGCAGTCAGAAAGCTTACGCCGTCGGCCAGATGCCGCAGGACGTCGCGGCTCTGTTTGAACAGGGGCTTGAGGACGTCATTCATGGCCGCTGACTTTCCGCAGCCGGGACAGGTCATCGATTATCATTACCTTTGGAAATGGCAGGATCAGCGGGGCGAGACAGAAGGCCGGAAAAGGCGTCCAAGTTGCGTTGTCGTGGTCGCTGTCGACAGGAAGGGGTTGCACCATCTCTTTATTGCCCCGATTACGACAAAGGAGCCGAACAGTGATCGTCAGGCTGTTCCTGTTCCGGAGACAGAGGCCCGACGGGCGAAGCTCGATCCGGATCTGCGTTTATGGGTTATCGTCGACGAAGTGAATTACGATATTCTTGAGCAATCCTATACATTGGAGGATCGTACCCCGCGCGGGTCTTTCAGTCCGGTGTTTGTTGAGCATCTTGCGCGTCTTATCAGGACAATACATGCGGAGCGCAGTCTTCGGATTGCAAACCGGAACTGAGTTTGCAAACCCAATAATTTCCTTTGGTGGATGATAATCAGACCGGACCGTTCTCCTCAGCCTCGACATCATGGGGCAATGGCTGCGTGCCGGGATGACTGATTCCCCGAAACAAGCCGTCCGGTGTACGCGGATCAAGAGCTGCGCAGGCCAGCGTAACCCACGAGAGAGGCGGCCTGATGGCGTACGGGCCCTGACGCCTGAGAGCCTCCACTGTCAGGATGATACGGATACGGCACGGTGCTGATGTCTGGAGCCTATGTGGCGACATTATGGCGAATTCCCCTCTCCAATGGCCTGTTGGCGCTCTTTTCCATCGCGGTGCGCGCACTCACAAATGACGCGCGCATCCTGATGCCCATGAAACATGATCCCTCTTTACGCGCCGCGCCGACCTCGTCCGGTGGACAGGTCCCGCGCTTTGCCTGGCGGATGCCGGCCCTTCTGATCGTATCCCTGATCTTCGGGCTGGGCTGGCTCCCTTTTCCGTTCGACGTCCGCATGGTCTGGACTATGGCAGCAGAAAGCCTGCTGCTCTCCCTTGGTCTGGCCGCGCTGGTTGTGTTTGGAGTTCAGGTCCGGAAGGGGCTGTTCTGGCCCGGCCTGATGCCTGTTCTGCTGACTCTGCTCTGGCTGATGCTCGGCGCTTTTGATCTGCGGCAGGCGATCGTCTGCATGAAGGCATCGGGGCAGTGGTGACATCCGGCTCTTGCGCGCACTCACAAACGCGGGGTGTACGATGAGGACTGTCGCAATTCAGACAGGAGCCCGAAGAATGCAGATGATCGATGACCGGCAGGCCCGCGCGCATCCTTATGACGCGCTTGAAGAGCGCGAGCGGGAAGAGGTCCATTACGCCGTCATGCAGCATGTCCGCGCCGCACTGATGCGTGGCCCCCATGGCGTGCTGGAACTGCGAGCCGGTCTTGAGGCGCGGG
>Ga0214929_100409_pt1 | contig 9530 bp, 6 predicted proteins | sample Stichaenrichm17X_FD_168613 | JGI IMG/M metagenome (GOLD analysis project Ga0214929, IMG submission 168613) | Xylose enriched microbial communities from anaerobic bioreactor in Madison, Wisconsin, United States - 17X | ecosystem: Engineered > Bioreactor > Anaerobic > Unclassified | place: USA... | reverse complement strand
CGGTGCGCTTCGCCCATGACTTCGCGCCCGAAGAGCGCGTTCTGCTCAACGGCTACCAGTCCTGGACCGATACCGCCGAAGAGAGCCCCTGGGCCGTGATGCGCGGGCTCGACGGGCTGCCGGAATGGGGCGTGCGTCGGTTCGCGATCGACGCGATGGGCGACTACCGTTTCACGCGCTACGAGGAACGCCCCGGCTGCCGGCACGGCTTCACCTACGCCACGGTGCGCGCGGGCGACCGCGTGGCCCTGCTCGCCTCGACCGGCGAGCGGCGGGGCTTCACGCTCCTGCGCACCGATTGCGACGCGGGCGTCGTGACCTTCGAGCCCGAGGCGCCGGCGCGCGCGCTCGCGGCGGGAGAGGAGGCGACGCTCGCCTCGTTCGTGCTCGAGGAGGGCGGCGAGGACGCGGTCTTCGACGCCTGGTTTGCCGCGCTGGGGGTGCGCCCCTACGGGGGCGACGCTCCTCTGGTGGGCTACACGAGCTGGTATAGGCACTACGAGGACATCGACGAAGGCGCGATCCTGCACGACGTGCGGGCTCTGCAGGAGGGCCTTGCCGGCGTCGATCTGCACGGGATGGGCACGGTGGCCTTCGTCGACGACGGCTGGTGCCGCAAGGGCGACTGGCTCGACGTCGATGCGGCGGCCTTCCCGCACGGGATGGCGGCGCTCGCGGCCGAAATCGCCCGCACGGGCGCGCGGCCGGGCCTGTGGATGGCCCCCTTCGTGGCGGAGAGCGACTCGTGCCTCGTTGCCGAGCATCCCGACTGGCTTTTGCGCGGCCCCGACGGCGAGCCGGTGACCACGGGCTCGCACTGGAGCGGGCACGTGGCGCTCGACACGCAGAATCCTGCAGTGCGCGCCTACGTGGAGGAATGCGTGCGCACGGCGGTGGAAGACTGGGGATTTTCGGCGTTGAAGCTCGACTTCCTCTACGCCGCCTGCATGCTGCCCCATGCGGGCATGACGCGCGGCGAGCTCATGGCCGACGCGGTCGGCCTGCTGCGCCGCGCGGCCGGCACCCATTGCGTCGTTTTAGGCTGCGGGGTGCCGCTGGCCAGCGCCTTCGGGGTCTTCGACTACTGCCGCATCGGCTGCGATGTGGGCCTTGCCTGGGACAACGTGCCGCCCGCGAAGCTGTTGCACCGCGAGCGCACGAGCACGGCGCGCAGCCTTGCCAACACCGTCTATCGGTCCCCGCTCGACGGGCGCGCTTTCGGATGCGACCCCGACGTCTTCTTCCTGCGCGACGACGTGCGCATCTCGCCGGCGCGCAAGCGCGAGCTGCTCGAGGCAGACAGCCTCTTCGGCAGCATGCTGCTCACCTCCGACGACATGGGCGCCTGGGGCCCCGAGGCGCGCGCGGACTTCCAGCGGGCGGTAGACGTCCTGGCGGAAAGGAAGCGGCGATGACCGGCAGGAAGACGGTGCGCGCCTTCGCCCCGGGCCGCACCGAAATCGCGGGCAACCATGTGGACCACCAGGGCGGGCGCGTCGTCGCCGCCACGGTGGGGCAGGGCGTGAGCGTGGTCATGGAAGCCTCCGGCGGCCATCACGCCCACCTGATCAGCGAGGGCTTCGGCCCCGTGGACCTCGACGTGCGCGACGTGGAGCCGCGCGCGGGCGAGGCGGGCACCTCGGCGGCGCTCGTGCGCGGCATGGTCGCCGGGTGCACGGCGGCCGGCATCCCCGTGGGCGGCTTTTCGGCCCGCCTGCGCAGCTCGGTGCCCGCAGGCGGCGGGCTGTCGTCTTCGGCGGCCTTCGAGCTCGCCGTGGGCGCGGGGCTTGCGCGCCTCTTCGCCGACGCGGCCCTGCCGCCGCTTGATCTGGCCCGCATGGGACAGGCGGCCGAGCGCGACTTCTTCGGCAAGCCCTGCGGGCTCATGGACCAGGCCTCGATCGCCTTCGGCGGCATCGAAGAGATGGATTTCGCGGAAGAGGAGGCGCGCGTGGAGGCGGTCGATTTCAGCTTCGCCGATGCGGGGCTGGCCCTTTGCCTCATCGACGTGGGCGCCGATCACGCGGCCCTCACGCCGCTCTACGCGCAGATTCCCCTCGACATGCAGGCGGCTGCGGGCTTTTTCGGAGCCAAACGGCTCTGCGCGGTTCCCGAGGACCGCTTCTTTGTGGGATTCGACGCTCTGCGCGCCCAGCTGGGGGACCGCGTGGCCCTGCGCGCGTTCCACTACTATCGCGAGATGCGCCTGGTCGACGAGCGGCTGGAGGCCCTGCGCGCGGGCGACGCGGGTGCCTTCCTGCGGGCGACGCGCGCGTCGGCCCATTCGTCGGCCGAATATCTGCAGAACGTGTCGGTGCCCGGCGAGGCGAGCCAACCCGCCCAGGTGGCCTTGGCCTTGGCGGACGCCTGGCTCGGCGAGCGGGGCGCCGCGCGCATCCACGGAGGCGGTTTCGGCGGCACCATCCAGGCGTACGTGCCTCTCGACGGGGTGGAGGGCTTCGCCTCCTACATGGACGCCCATCTGGCCCCGGGCGCGACCTGCGTGCTCGACCTTACGACGCAAGGAGCGTGTGCGCAATGGGAATAGAAGCAACGGTGGAAGGCCTTGTGGCCTATGCGCGTGCCCACGGCCTCATTGAGGCGGCCGATGTCGCCTGGGCCCGCAACACAGTGCTCGATTTGGTGGGGTGCGACGGGGCGGGCTTCGCGCAACCGGTCGCCCCGCGTGACGCGACCTCGATCGACGCAACGCTGGCCAATCTGTGCGCCTTCGCGCGCACGCAGGGCGCCCTGACCGCGGGCGAGGAAGACGACGCCTTCGCCTGCCGGATCATGGGCGCCCTGATGCCGCGGCCTTCGGAAGTCGTGCGGCGCTTCGAAGAGCTACGTGCGGCTGACCCGCGTCGGGCGACGGATTGGTTCTACGCCCTTTCGGGAGACGCGAACTTCGTGCGCCGCGCCGCGATCGCCCGCGACGAGAAGTGGTGCGCGCCCACGAAATGGGGCGATCTGGAAATCACGATCAATCTTTCCAAACCCGAAAAGGACCCGCGCGCGATCGCACGGGCGGGGCGCGCCCGGCGCAGCGGCTATCCCGCCTGCGCCCTTTGCGTCGACAACGTGGGGTACGGCGGGCGCGGGCCCGCAAGCCCCTGGGGCGCCCATCCCGCGCGGCATAACCTGCGCGCCGCGCCCGTCGACGCCGGTGACGAGACCTGGGCCCTGCAGTATTCGCCTTACGCCTATTTCAACGAGCACTGCATCGCGGTGGCGCCCGTCCATAGGCCCATGCACATCGATGCGACGACCTTCCGCCGCCTCCTCGCGCTCACCGAAGCGCTGCCGCACTACTTCTTCGGGTCGAACGCCGATTTGCCCATCGTGGGCGGCTCGATCCTCTCGCATGACCATTTCCAGGGCGGCCGGCATACCTTCCCGATGGAACGCGCGCCCGAAGGGGACCGGGTGGCGCTCGCGGGCTTTCCCGATGTGGAAGCCCATACGGTGGTGTGGCCCCTGTCGGTGCTGCGTCTGCGCGCCGCCGACCCCAGCCGGCTCGTGCAAGCGGCCGATCGCGTGCTCGAAGTCTGGCGGGACTACAGCGACGCGCAGGCGGGCATCGTGGCGGAGAGCGATCGTGCGCGCCACAACACGATCACGCCGATCGCGCGCCGCGCGGGCCGGGCGTTCGAGCTCGATCTGGTGCTGCGCTGCAACGTCACGAGCCCCGAGGCGCCCTGGGGCGTCTTCCATCCCACAGAAGACCTGCATCACATCAAGCGCGAGAACATCGGGCTGATCGAAGTGATGGGGCTGGCCATTCTGCCCGGGCGGCTCAAGCGGGAGCTCGCCGCCCTCGCGCGCGCTTTGGTGGAGGGCAGCGACCTTGCGGCTGATCCGCTCTGCGCGCCCCATGCGGCGTGGGCGGAAGGTCTGCGCACGCGCTACGGGTCCTTCGAGGAAGCGACGGTGCGCGAGCTGCTGCAGCGGGAAGTGGGGCAGGTGTTCGCCCAGGTGCTCGAATGCGCTGGCGTCTTCAAATGGGACGATGCCGGCCGCGCGGCGCAGGCGCGCTTTCTTGACCGGCTCGCCTAGGGCGTCGCGCCGCGCGGGGCGGCTTCCGCACGAAGGCGCTGGGGTGCATGCGGCCTTCGTGCTTGGAAAAATTTGTCCGAAAAAGTTCTTGCGCGGGTCAGGTGCCTCCTGTATATTGAACGAGTTGCTAAAAGCACGGGGAGTTAGCTCAGTTGGTTAGAGCGCCGGCCTGTCACGTCGGAGGTCGCGAGTTCGAGTCTCGTACTTCCCGCCATTTGAATGCGAAAGGGAGCCTTCGGGCTCCCCTTTTTTGCGTGGGGCGGGGCCGTTCGCCTGCGGCTTCGGAACGGTGCCGCGGGCTGTGGGCCGAACTGACAACGTCAGCAGCCCTCGTTGTCACCCGCGCGTGTGACAACATCACGCGCCCCTGTTGTCATCTACTGGACCGTGATCGCTCCCTGGAGCTTCTTCTCGCGGTAGCCGGGGTAGTCGGCGTTGTTCACCTGGATGTGGGTGTGGTTGCCCGGGTCGTCGGCCGGGGTGTAGTCGGTCAGCTGGATCCCGTCGATGCTGCAGGCGATGTCGCGCACGCTCGCGATCGGCGTGACGCCGCCTTCCACATGGTCGCCCGCCTGCACCTGCGCATCGGTGATGTGAATGGCCACGCAGTCCATTTCGGGATGGCCGTCGGGCTGGATGTGGATCTCGATATCGGGCACGCGGTTGTAGAGCTGATAGTCTTTCACGAGCACCACGGTGCCGGTGACCGGCGCGTAGACGGTCGTACCGGCAGTCGCGCCCACATCGATCGCCGTGTCCATTTCGGTGGAATCCTGCGACCGCCATAGGTGCAGGGCGTCAGCGTCGAGCCAGTCGCCGTCGGTCTGGTCGTGGTTCACGCGCACCTGCTGGGCGGCTTTGGCTGCGGTAGCATCGGCCTTGGGCAGCTCGGTGGTGAGCGGGAGCGCGTAGGCGTAGGAAGCCTGATGGAAGAGGACCGCGGTGATGGCCGAGGTCTCGATCGGCGCATACACGTCGACCCCGTTGCACTGTGCCACGAGCTTGGTGGGGGACTGTGCGTCTTCGTCGCTTGCGGCCTGGTCTGCGGGTTCTACGAGCGCGAGCGGCGTGGCATCGGCCGCATCCGTGCCTTTGAGGTTCGTCCACACGCCGTGGGCGAAGGGCAGGGCCACGCTGTAGGCGGTGAGCAGGGCCACGGCGGTGACGCCGATGGTGACGGGCACGACGATGCGCGCCGGCGTGGGCTTGGGCTCTTGCTGGGGTTCTTGTTCTTGCACGGAATCTCCCGGGAAAAGGGGCGCGGCGGCGCCCGCGTGTTAGCAACGGTCGCAATTCTACTCTCAATTCGGTAACGGCGTGCGGGGTGCCTGGGGCGCTTGTGCCATACTGTGGTGCGGAATACACGGCGTGCACATAGGTCGCGCCCATTCGAAGGAGTGGAAATGCACAATCAGGAACTTGACGCGGTCGTGCGTAGCTTCGCGGACAATTACGCGAGCGCGCCCGAGATTTTCTTCACCGAACCCGACCGCCATTTTCCCAACCGCGATGCGATCATCAGCGTGCTCGAAGACTGCCGCCACCTCATGTTCCCCGGCTACTTCGGCGACGAACCGGCTTCCTGCGGGCGTCGGCCGGAGTTCTTCATCGGTGACACCCTGATGCGCATTCAGGAACACCTCGCCCGCGAGGTGCGCGAGGCCCTGCTCTTCCGCGACCCGCATGCCGACCCCGGCGAGCTCGACCGCCGCGCCGGCGACATCGTCGACGCCTTCATCGCCAAGCTGCCCGACGTGCATAAGGTCCTGCTCACCGACGTGCAGGCCGCCTTCGACGGCGACCCTGCCGCCCAGAGCAAGGAGGAGATCATCTTCAGCTACCCGGGTCTGTTCGCGATTTTCGTCTACCGCCTGGCCCACGAGCTCTACGTGCAGGACGTGCCCCTGATTCCGCGCATCATGAACGAGTACGCCCACGACCACACGGGCATCGACATCAATTCGGGCGCCGACATCGGCCCCTACTTCTTCATCGACCATGCGGCCGGCGTCGTGATCGGCGAGACCACTAAGATCGGCAGCCACGTGAAGGTCTACCAGGGCGTCACGCTCGGCGCCCTGTCCACGCGCGCGGGCCAGGGCCTGCGCGGGGTCAAGCGCCATCCCACGATCGGCGACTACGTGACCATCTATTCGAACGCGAGCGTGCTGGGCGGCGAAACGGTCGTCGGATCGGGCACGGTGATCGCGGGCAGCACCTTCGTCACCGAATCGGTGCCCGAAAACTCGCGCGTCACGCTGAAGAACCAGGAAGTGAAGGTCCGTCAGTCGAGCCACCGCTACGACGCCGAAGGCTTCGAAACCTGCTAGCGAGTTTCGCAGAAGCGTTGCGGGGGCTGTGCGCGAAAGCGTGCGGCCCCTTGCTTGTTTCGGGACCAATCCGTCAAGATACGAACACATGACACCATATGGAAAGGAGCGCGCGGATGAGCAGCGCGGAAGCGCAGGACGCATCGATTGAGCGAGAAGGGGAGCCCCGCCGGGTGGAGGAGTCCGTGCCGCCCTACGTGGCGCACGTCCCCATGAAGGTCGTCTTCTACATCATGCTGGCGGCGACGTTCGTGACCTCGGCGGCGCAGGCCATGCTTTCCACGGCCCTGCCCGCAATCATGGCGGAATTCTCCGTCGACGCGTCGATGGGCAACCTGCTCACCACCGGCTACATCTACGTGCTCGGCATCCTGTCGGTCCTCACGGCCTTCCTCATCCAGCGCTTCGACACGCGCAAGCTCTTCCTGGCGGCCGTGGGCTGCTTCGTGATCGGCTCGATGCTCGCCTGGTTGGCGCCGAGCTACTACATCCTGCTCGCCGCCCGGTTCCTGCAGGCCGGCGGCAACGGCGTGCTCATCCCGCTCGTGCAGACGGTTGCGGTGAGCGTCTACCCCAAAGAGCGCCACGGCTTCGCTTTGGGCCTCGTGGGCATGGTGATAGGCTTCGCGCCGGCCGTGGGGCCCTCGATTGCCGGCATCATCGTGCAGGTGGCCAGCTGGCGGATGATCTTCGTCGTGCTCGGCGGGCTGGCGGCGATTGCCTTCGCGGCGTCGTTTTTCACGGTGCGCGGGGCGGGCGCCCACTACAAGGTGAGCCTCGACGTCAGGTCCTGCCTGCTGTTCATCCCCGGCCTCATCCTTTTGCTCGTGGGCGTGACCCTCATCGAGCAGCGCGGCCTCTATGACGCGAGCTGCTGTGCGATCATCTGTCTGGCGGGCTTTCTGCTCATCGCCTTCTGCCACCGCCAGCTCCATTTGGAAGAGCCGGTGCTCAAGGTCCAGCTCTTCCGCGGCAAGCACGTGATCCTGGGCGTGGCCCTGTGCGCCCTGGCCCAGATCGCGATGGTGGCCGGTTCGGTGCAGCTGCCCCTCTACATGCAGGAGCTGCACGGCATCTCGGCTCTGGAAGCGGGCCTGGTCCTTCTGCCCGGTTCGGTGCTCGTGGCCTTCGCCTCGCCGGTGGTGGGCAGCTTCTACGACCGTCACGGCATGCGCGTGTCGGCGACGGTGGGCCTGCTCGCGCTCGCGGCGGGCACGCTGTCCTTCGCCCTCTTCGACCAGGCCACGCCCGAATGGGTCATCGGCGCGCTCTACTGCGTGCGCATGGTGGGCCTCGCCTTCCTCATGATGCCCATGACCGCCTACGCTCTGGAAAAGCTTTCGGGTCCCGATGTGGCGCACGGCACTGCCATCGTGAACTCCCTGCGCCAGATCGTGGGCTCGCTCGGGTCGAGCGTGCTCGTGGCCTCGATGGCGGCGGCCACCCAGGCCCTCGAGCCCGACGCGCCCACGGCGGCGGCCGGCGTGTCGCTTGCCGGACTGCACGCGAGCTTCGCCATGCAGGTGGTGCTCACCCTGTTCACTCTGGCCTGCGTCCTGTTGATCGTGACGCCGCTGAAGCGCAAAGCGTGACGGCGGTGACAACGGGGGCGCGTGATGTTGTCACGCCGGGCGGTGACAACATCACGCGCCCCCGTTGTCACACTTTCGCATATAACGAGGCGGCAACCGGTTTCCGGCGGGCCGCGCGCGGGCGCGCTTTCTGGTTGTATAATGGCGAGCTCGAGAGTACACGACGATAGGGCGATAAGGATCAAGTCATACATGGGCAGCGACGCGCAGACGCCTTCACAACAGCAGCCGGCTCACCTGGCGGTCTACGATTTCGACGGCACCTGCATCACGGGTAATTCTCCTGCGATGCTCGTTCCGTACCTCCTCGCTCATCGTATGCTGCCCTTCCACCGTGCGATCGAGATCGGCTTCTGGGCCCTTGCATACAAGCTGCGCCTGCCCCAGAACGAAAGCTGGGTGCGCAGCAAGGTCTTCAGCGCTTTCGAAGGCAAGCCCAAGGCCGACGTCGACGCCTTCCTCGCCGCCTTCTACGACGAGAAGATCGCCCCGCGCGTGCGCCCTGCGGCGCTCGCCTCCATGCGCCGCGACAAGGAAGCGGGCCGTCTCGTCGTGATCGTGTCGGCCAGCTGGTCGGGCATCGTGGCCCGCGCCGCCCGTGACCTGCCCTTCGACCATGCCCTCACCACCCGCATGGTCGTCGACGATGAGGGGCGCTACACCACCCAGGTCGACGGGGTGCCCGTGGAAGGCGAGGAAAAGGTGCGGGCCCTCACGCGCTTCGCGAACGCAGCCTTCGGGCCGGGCGCCTGGTGCGTCGATGCCGCCTACGGCGACCATCATTCCGACGTCCCCCTGCTCAAGACCGCCGCCCGCCCCTGCGCCGTCTGCCCCGACAATCCGCTCGAGCGCGAGGCCAAGCGCCGCGGCTGGCAGATCGAGGACTGGTCCCAAGGCGCCTAAGCGCCCCGTTGCGGTACCGTTACGATTTCATGGCGTTGCCCGTTTGCCGCCCGCACGCGCGCGGCGACGCACGTACTATGGAACAAACAGCATTGCTAAACTATCAATGAACTCGTTCATATAAGGGAGGTCACATGTTCGGAAGGAACATCCGGGCCAACGGCTCCGACGATCTCGATCGTTCTCAGGCTTGCTCTCCCAGCGTGTATTTGGAACGCGCCGATCGCGCGTGGAGCGGCGGAGACCGCTCGCTGGCCATGCATCTCTATCTTGCGGCGTTCGAAAAGGCCCGCGAACAGGGCGACGATCCGGCGCCCGGGTTCGTGGAAGGGCTCAAGCGCGCTTGGGAAGAGGCGTGCGAGCAGAAGGAGCGCGCTCTGGCGGCCTACGTGTTCGAAAAGCTCGAGCCGTACCAGGACGAAGAGGAATCGGCCGAAAACGCCAAGCGCCTGCACGAGCTCGACGTGGAAGGCGCCGAAGACGAGGCGAAAGCCGCGCCCAAGGACATGGGCGACCTGGCCGACCTCATTTCCAACCACCTTTCGGGCATCCAGGCCCTCATGGACCTGCCGGGCGCCGCGACCGTGGCCGCCTTCATCCCGCAGACAGACGCCGCCAAGGCCTCTGCGGAAGCAGCCGGCGAGTCGAA
>Ga0214929_100403_pt1 | contig 9596 bp, 7 predicted proteins | sample Stichaenrichm17X_FD_168613 | JGI IMG/M metagenome (GOLD analysis project Ga0214929, IMG submission 168613) | Xylose enriched microbial communities from anaerobic bioreactor in Madison, Wisconsin, United States - 17X | ecosystem: Engineered > Bioreactor > Anaerobic > Unclassified | place: USA... | reverse complement strand
CACGCGCTCGCAGGCGACGCTACGGCGGGCGGACAGCGGGAGCACGAGGCAAACGGCCCCGCTGCCGGAGCGCCAAAGAGCGTTGCGAACGCGCAAGCCGACGCAGGTGCTCGCACGGGCGGCCGCATCGCCGCGCAGTCCGCCCGTACGCAACCTGCGGCAACGGCCGCGCACGACGAGTCTGCCGCAGGCGGCGCCCCTGCCGACCCCGCGCCTGCGCCCCTGCTCGCCTTCCGCGACGTGGCCTACTCCTACGACCGACCGCCGAAGAAGCGCCGGCGCACCGGCGCGCAGCCGGCCGCCGCACCGGCCCGGCGCTGGGCCGTCGACGGCGTGACCTTCGCCGTACACCCCGGCGAAATCGTGGGACTCGCAGGCCGCACGGGCAGCGGCAAGAGCACGCTCGCGCGCCTGGCGGTGGGCCTCGCCCAGCCCGAACGCGGGGAAGTCGCAGCGGGAGGCGTCCCCCTTGCCGGCCGACCCACCGCCGACATCGTGCGCAGCGGCGTGGCAGTGGCCTTCCAGCGGCCCGAGCGGCAGATCTGCTGTCAGACCGTCTTCGACGACGTCGTGATGGGGCCCCGCAACCTGGGCGTGCCCGAAGGCGAGCTCGAGGGCCGCTACGCCCGCGCGATGGAGCGGATGGGGCTCGACGCAGGCACCCTGCGCGCGGCCGACCCCTTCAAGCTTTCGGGCGGCCAGCAGCGCCGCGTGGCGCTCGCGGGCGCGCTCGCGATGGACCCGCAGGTGCTCGTGCTCGACGAGCCCGCTGCCGGCCTCGACCCCGCCGCCCGCGAGGCGATGCTTTCCACGATCGACGGCCTGCGCGCCGCCGGCACGGGTATCCTGCTCGTCTCGCATGCCATGGACGACTGCGCCCGCCTCTGCGATAGGCTCGTCGTGCTCGACGCCGGCCGCGTCGTCGCCGCCGGCACGCCCGCGGAGGTCTTCGCAGATTCCGCCGCCCTGGCCGCCCACGGGCTCGACGCGCCCGCCCCGCAGCGCCTGGCGCGCGCCCTCGCCAAGGCCGGCGCGCCCGTCCCCTGCCCCGCGTCCCTGCGCACGGTCGACGACCTGGCGCGCGCAATCGCCGGAGCATGAAAAACCGCCCGCATCCGGGGCGCGAGGCCTCGGATGCGGGCGGTTGCAAGGCAGGGATGCGGTTCGCACTAGGCGAAGTCGTAGAGGTCCTTGGTCGCCTTCTGGAACTCCGCGTAGGCGCGGCGGGCGATGCCTTCGTCGACCACGAGTTCGAACGCGGCCGGCTGCTCGTCCTCGTCGAGCTCGGTGACCTCCATGACCACGATCTCGCCCGACGACAGGGCCGGCGTCTCTTCGGTCACGGGGAAGAAAAACCCGTAGCGGGCGCCGTCCATCAAGAGCAGGCCCAGAAATTCCATGTTGACCAGGTTGCCCTTTTCGTCTTGGAAGGTGAAGGTCTCGCCCTCTTCGACCGGCGGGGCAAAATTAGGGGCGCTTCCCGTTTTCACGTTGGGTCCTTTCGTCGCAGGGGCGCCAAGGCGCCGGGGTAAAAGAAAGCGCCCGCCGGGCGGCGGGCGCTCGCGTATGCCATTTTACTTGCTTTCGCCGCCGGGCTCGTCCGAGTTGCCCAATTCGTCGAACTTCTCTTTGTCGACGATGCGGATCTCCGGCTCGTCGGGCTCGGCCTTTTCGGTCTTGGCGGCGCGGCCGACCTTCTTGCGCTGGGCAGCGCGCTGAGCCTTTGCCTTCTGGGCGCCGGTGAGCACCGCGTCGTTGCCGGAAGCGGCCTTCTTGGGCTTGGCCGACGCCGGCGCAGAGGTCGAAGCAGCATCTGCGGAAGCTTCCGCAGGCACAGGCGCAGGAGCCTCGGCCGCGGCAGTGGACGCGGGCGCGGGCACGGCAGCCGCCGGCGCAAGCGAGCCGTGGGCGAAGGCGAAGCGGCCCACCTGGGTGCCGAACTTCTTCTCGAGCTTCTTGAACTTGGGCTCGTGGGTCTTCCACATCGCGAACAGCGGGCAGGCGATCGCAATCGACGAGTAGGCGCCGGCGAGCAGGCCGATCACCATGGCGAAGGCGAAGTCCTTCAGCGTCTCGCTGCCGAAGAGCAGCATGGCGAAGACGGGGATGATCGAGGTGAGCGTCGTGTTGATCGAGCGGATGAACACCTGGTTCATCGAATGGTTGGCCATCGTCATGAAGGTGCATTTCACGTTGCTGTGCTGCATGTTGTCGGAAATGCGGTGGAAGACGACCACGGTATCGTAGAGCGAGTAACCCAGAATCGTGAGCAGGGCGGCGATCGTGTTGGGGTTCATCTCGCGGCCCACCAGGGCGTAGATGCCCACGACCAGGATGATGTCGTGCAAAAGGGCCACGATCGCGGTGATGCCCATCTTGTATTCGAAGCGGATGGCGATGTAGACGATGATGAGCACGAACGACACGATGAGGGCGAAGAACATCGACTGCACGATGCTCGCGCCCCAGTCGGGGCCAATGGTGCTCACCTGGAAGCTGTCGGTCGAAAGACCGAGCTCGCTGGCCACCTGGGTGGCGGCGTAGTTGGCCGAAGAGGCGTCGGCGTTGGCGATACGGACGATGAAGCCGTTCTCTCCGTTGCTTTCGGTGGTCTGCACGACCGGATCGCTCTCGCCCTGGTCTTCGAAGGCGCTGCGGATCTGGTCGGTGGTGACGTCGCCCGTGTCGTTGAAGGTGATGCTCGTGCCGCCCACGAACTCGATGCCAAGGTTCAGGCCGCGCACACCGATGACGGCGATGCAGAGCACCACCACGACGGCCGCGATCGACAGGAAGACCTTGCGGTAGCCAAGGAAGTTGATGTCGTGCTTGAGGAAGCGGCCCTTCAGGCCCGCGGCGGCGCGCGCGGCTTCGCGGCCTTCCTCGCCGCCCTTGCGCGTGGCGTAGGCTTCGGTGTCGGCCGAATTGATGGCCTCGCCCGACACGGCGGTTTCGACGGACTCGCCTTCGATTTCGGCCAAGCGGCCGTAGACTTCAGCCGCATGCTCGCTGTCCTTCACGCCCCAGAAGCCCGGATGGTGCTTGATCGCATGCGGGGCGAGCAGGCGGATGATCGGCGCCTTGAAGAGCAGCATCATCACGATGTCGCAGGCGATGCCGAGCGCCAGCGTGAGGCCGAAGCCCTTAACAGAGCTCGTGGCCAGGAAGAACAGGGTGAGGGCCGTGACCAACGACACGAGGTCGGCGTCGATCGAGGTCTGAATGCCGTGGCGCACGCCGGTGATCGACGCGGCGCGGATGCTGCGCCCAAAGCGGATCTCCTCGCGGAAGCGCTCGAGCGTGAGGATCGACGAGTCGGCGGCCATGCCGATGGTGAGCACGATGCCCGCCACACCGGCCAGCGACAGGCTGAACAGGCCGAAGTGCGACAGGGTCGCGAGCAGGCCCAGGTAGAAGACCGCGAAGACGGCCATGGCGGCGGCGGTGATCATGCCCAGGCCGCGATAGAAGACCAAGAGGTAGATCATCACGAGCAGAAGGCCGATGAGGGCCACGATCACGCCGGAGGTCAGGGCGTCCTGGCCGAGCGTGGGGCCGACCGTCTGGGCCTGGCTGAAGCTGAAGCTCACGGGCAGCGAGCCGCTCTCGAGCACGGTCTTCAAGTTCTTGGCCTCGTCCTGCGTGTAGTTGCCGGTGATCTGCACCTTGCCGTCGGTGATTTCGGACTGCACGGCGGGCGCCGAATTCACTTCGCCGTCGAGAATGATGACGATCTGGCCGTGGGTGGGCGCGAGGTCCTTGCTCGCTTCGGCGAAGGCCTGGGTGCCCGCGTCGTCGAGCTCGATGTTGACGGCCCAGTAAGCGCCGTCGCCGTTTTCGCGGTCGACGGTGACGTTCTTGATGTTGGCGCCGGTCACGATCGGGGTGTAGGTGCCCTCTTCCACCTTGAGCGCGCCGCCCGTGTTTTCGGCCGGCAGCGTGTTGCCGAAGGCGTCGGTGACCGTCGACGAACCCTCGGTGAGGTCGCCCGATGCGATCTTGTTCTTCACCGTTTCGTCGGTAAAGGAGTCGAGGCGGGCGAACTCGAGCTTGCCGGTGCGGCCGATCGTGTCGAGGGCTTCCTGGGTGTCGGAAAGGCCCGGAATCTGCACGAGGATCTGGTCGTTGCCCTGGCGCTGGACGGTGGCTTCGGAAGCACCGAGCGCATTGACGCGCGACTCGATGATGTCGCGGCTGTTGGCCATGTCGTCGTCGGTGATCTCGCCGCCGTCGGTGGAGTTGGCCTGCAGCACGACCGACAGGCCGCCCTGGATATCGAGGCCCTGGTTGATCTTCTCCTGCGGGGGCATGAACATCACGATCGAGCCGATGACGAGCAGCGTCGTGATGATGAGCAGCCACATATTGCGGCGGTCGTTGCTCGAGGTGTGCGAGCGTTTCTTCTTCGTGTCAGCCATGACGACCCTTCGCTAGCGGCGCGCACCGGGCGCGCGCCGACCGCCGCCGCGCGGGACGGCGGTTATTCTCGTAGGTAACCAATGCATTATGACACAAGAAAAGACCGCCCGCGCGGCGGCACGTGCGTGACAGGGGGACGGAGGTCGTTGTCACGGCGCAACTAATTAATAGTCCTTGGCCGCCGGCGAATGCATCCACTCCTGGTAGAACTCCTCGTAGGCGTCGGCGAGAATCGCCTCGCGGGCGCGCGCCATAAGGTTGGTGAGGAAGTAAATGTTGTGCATCGACAGCAGGATGCCGCCGAGCATCTCGTTCTGCTTCACCAAGTGGCGCAGGTAGGCGCGGGTGTACTGGGTGCACACGGGGCAGTCGCAGTCGTGGTCGAGCGGGGTGAAGTCGCGCGTGTACTTGGCGTTGCGCAGATTCATGCGGCCGGTGTGCGAAAAGGCCGTGCCCATGCGGCCCGTGCGGGTGGGCAGGACGCAGTCGAACATGTCGACGCCCTCGCGGACCGCGCGCACGAGCGTGGTGGGATTGCCCACGCCCATCAGGTAGCGCGGCCGGTCGGCGGGCAGCGCGCGGGCGGTGTCGCCCAGGGTTTCGAACATGACCTCGTGGTCTTCGCCCACCGAATAGCCGCCGATGCCGAAGCCGCCGAAGCGGCGGCCGCCGGCGGCCAGGCTCGCCTGCTCGGTTTCCACCAGATGCCTCACGCTTTCCATGCGCAGGTCGCGGTGCATGCCGCCCTGCGCGATGCCGAAGAGGGTCTGGTCGGGGCGGGCGTGCGCGGCCAGGCAGCGGGCCGCCCATTCCCAGGACAGCTTGGTGCTCGCCGCCACGTCCTTCTTTGCGGCAGGATAGCCGATGCACTGGTCGAGCTGCATGACGATGTCGGCGCCGATCTGCTCCTGGATCGCCATGTTCGCCTCCGGCGTCCAGCGATGCTTGCTGCCGTCGTAGTCGAGCGCCTGGAAGTTCACGCCTTCGGCGTCTTCCTTCATCATGTGGGCCAGGCTGAAGAGCTGGAAGCCGCCCGAATCGGTGAGCATGGGGCCGTCGTAGTTCATGAAGCGAGCCACGCCGCCGGCTTCGGCCACCACATCGGCGCCCGGGCGCATGTAGAGATGGTAGGTGTTGGCGAGCACCACCTGGCTGCCCAGGCCGCGCAGCAGCTCGCCGGGGATGCCCTTCACCGTGGCGTGCGTGCCCACCGGCATGAACATCGGCGTGCAGAAGCTGCCATGGGCGGTTTGGTAGGTCGTGGCGCGGGCGTTGCCGCTCGTCGCGTCAATCGTAAGGTCGAACAGAGCCATCAGTCGCGGTCCTCCCATTGGGGTTGGGGCTTACGGGAACGGTCGCCGGGGTGGGCGTGGCGCACGCCGGCCGGGTCGTCGTCGAGCGGCGAACGGTTGGGGCGGCCTTCGGCGGCGGCGCGGCTCGCGGCAGCGGGCAGGCTTTGGGCGAACTGCGCGAACTGGGAAAGCGTGCCGTGCTTGACCGTGGTCACGTCGAAGCCGTTGTCGTTGATCAGACAGTCGGTGACCAGGTAGGCGTCCATGCCCGCATCGAGGCAGACCAAGTCGTCGACCGTGTTGTTGCCCACCATGAGCACGCGGTCGGGTCGGGCGCCCGCCACAGCGAGGTTCTCGTAGTAGTAGGCCAGCTGGGGCTTCACCGCCGTGGAATTGTCGTAGCAGGTCATGCGCGAGAAGAGGCTGCCGTCCACATGCGCCCAGGCCAGGCGGGCGAGCACGCCCTCGCGCGGAAAGAGGGGCATCGTGGTCAGGTAGAGCGGGTAGCCCTTGGCGGCCAGGGTGGCCACCGCCTGCTGGGCGGCCGGGTTGGGCACCACGCCTTCGCCTATGGTGGGGAACTCCTCGTCGTAGAAGCCCTGCAAGAAGTCGACGAGCGTGCGCTTGTCCTTCAGCAGCACGGGGCCGGCGATCGCGGCGTAGGCATCGAAGAAGGCGTTCCAGAAGGCGGCGGCGTTGGTAATCGTCGAGGGGTGGTCGCCCATGGCCATGAAGCCCGCGTCGAGCGCCTGAGTGAAGACGCCGGCGTTGATGCCGGCGCGGCGGGCGCGGGCGTCGAGCAAGCGATAGAAGCGCTCGAGGAACGTGTGCGGGTCGAGGTCGACCAGGGTGCCGTCCATGTCGAAGAAGATCGCGTCGTAGGTGCGGCCGGGCTCGGCCTGGGTGCAGGCGGTCGCAGCGGCAGGGCGCGCCGGGGCGGACGCCGCAGGCCCCGGTTGGGGCGCGCCCGCGGGTTCGAAGGGATTTCTCATGCTCTCGTGTCCTCGTTCGTTCGTTTTGGTGCGGTTTCCTCGAAGAGTATACGGTATCGGCGGACGCGCTGCGCCGGGCGCCCGTTCGCACGCCGGGCGCACCGCTTGCACGTCCGGGGCGCGAAGGATGCGCTTCGGGCGCGGGACGGGGATTCTGCGCAATGCCGGGGCGCTTGCTTTACGCAGGTTCGCGGGCAACGTAGTATGGAGTTTCGGAAGGAGGCCGCCGGCCATGAAAACCCTGCTGCACGCCTGTTGCGGGCCCTGTTCGCTCGAGCCCTACAAGCTGCTCGCCGCCCAAGGGCACGACCTGACCATCGCGTTCATGAACTCGAATATCCAGCCGCGCGCGGAATACGACCACCGCCTGGCCACGCTGCGCGCCTGGGCGGACGCCAACGGCATCCCGGTCGTCGAGGGCGCATGGGACGACGTGGCCTGGCGCGCGGAAGCGGGCGCGATCACGGCCCAGGGCGGCCCGCGCGAAGACCGCTGCCGCCACTGCTATCGCCTGCGCCTTGCCGAAGCGGCTGCTTGGGCGGCGGCCCACGACTTCGAGGGGCTTTCCACCACGCTGGCCGTGAGCCCCTACCAGCTCTTCGACATCTGCCATGAAGAGCTCGTCGCCGCCTGCCGGCCCTATGGGCTCACCCCCGTGTGGCAGGATTTCCGCCCCCACTACCCCGACGCCACGCGCGAGAGCCGAAAGCTGGGCATGTACCGGCAGAACTACTGCGGCTGCCTGTACTCGAAGGCCGAAGCCGCAGCCGAACGGGCCGCACGCAAGCGGCAGCGCGCCGCCGAACGGGCCCGTCGCGAAGCCGAGCTCGCGCCCGTGCGCGCTGCCGAAGAGGCCGCCCGTGCGCAGAAGAAGCGCGATCGAGCCGCCTACGACGCCAAGCAGCGGGCCAAGAAGGCCGCCCGCAACGCGGCGCGCGCCAAGCTCAAGGCCGAAGCGGCCGCGGCGGCGAGCGCGCCCAATGCGGCAGCTCCAGGCGGCGCCTCCGCTGCAGCGCCCGCCCCGGCAACGGCGACCCCCGCAGCCCATTCCGCATAGGCGCCCCGCACCGCGCCCACGCGCATCCGCAACCCATCCCGCCGCCCGCGAGCGGCTTTCCCGAAAGGCGACCATGACCTACACCACCAGCGATTTCGACTACGACCTGCCCGAAGACCGCATTGCGCAGGAGCCCTGGCCCGTGCGCGACGAATGCAAGCTGCTCGTGATGGACCGCGCGACCGGCGCGCTGGAAGACCGGATCTTCCGCGACATCATCGACTACATCGAGCCGGGCGACGTGCTGGTGGCCAACGAGACCCGCGTCATGCCGGCCCGCTTGCTGGGCCGCAAGCACGAAACGGGCGGCGAGGCCGAGGTCTTTCTGCTGCGAGAGCACGACGCGGGCGAGGCGCCGAGCAACACGAGCGCCCTATGGGAGGTGCTCGTGCGTCCCGGCAAGCGCCTGAAGCCCGGCGCGCGCATCGATTTCACCGACAAAACCGACCCCAACGGGCGCGTGGCCCTTTCGGCCGAAATCGTCGACTTCACGCCCGGCGGCAAGGGCGAGCGCCTGGCGCGGCTTTCCACCAGCACGCACCGCACGCTCGACGAGGCCCTGCACGCCGTGGGGCACACGCCGCTGCCGCCCTACATCAAGCACTACGCGGGCGACGAGGAGATGTACCAGACCGTCTATTCGAAGGAAGAGACGAGCGCCGCGGCGCCCACGGCCGGCCTGCATTTCACGCCCGAATTGATCGAGCGCATCAAGGCCAAGGGGGCGTTCTGGGAGACCGTCGAGCTGCAGGTGGGCATCGACACCTTCCGCATCGTCGACGAAGAGGACCCCACCACCCACAAGATGCATACGGAAACCTACACGGTGCCGCAAGGGGTGGTGGATGCAATAGACGACGCGCACGAGCGTGGCAACAAGGTGATCGCAGTGGGCACCACGAGCACGCGCAGCCTGGAATCGGCCTGGGACGAAGGCGCCGGCGAGCTGGTGGCGCGCGAGAACGACCACACGAGCCTCTTTTTGTTCCCCGGGAGCACCTTCCACGTGATCGACGGGCTCATCACCAACTTCCATGTGCCGCGCTCGACGCTGATGATGCTCGTGTCGGCCTTCAGCAGCCGCGACCACATCATGGCCGCCTACCGGCATGCAATCGACAACGACTACCGCATGTTGTCCTTCGGCGACGCGATGTTCATCCACTAGAGCCCCGTTGTCACGCGAATAGGGGTGCGCCCGCACGCGACGGGCGCACCCTTTCTGCTGCGCGTCGGGAGGGACGCCGCGCGAAACGGAAGTCTTCACGCTCTGGGCCACCGGACACGGGTCGCGGGCAATCGAGGAGGAGCTGCAGGTGAGTTCGGCGACGGTGAAGACCCACCTGCGCCACATCTACGAGAAGTGCGACACGCACAGCCGCGCGGACATCCTCGACCTGCTCGAGAGCAGCGATCTGGACGACGTCTCGCAAGACGAGGGACGCAACGGCACGCAGCAGTAAAGGCGGAAGGCGCAAGGCGCGGGGCGAAACGCACGCAACTGCCGCTCCGCCGGGCCCTTCGGAAACGCTCAGCGCCCGCAAATGGCATGCCGATCAAGTTTTCGAAGCGAATCAGCCGTTTCGCCTTGGGATCGAGCACTTCTTTCAAACAGATTTGAGTTGTTTGTTCATTAACGGACGCAAGATGAAGGCATCTGCTTCGAAAACTTGATTGAGAAGCCATATCCGCGCCTCTATCGTTTCGGGGATCGATTGAGAAGAGAATCCAGTCGATTCGCGACCCGGAACAAGAACGGTCGCACCTCGCCTCATCCCGCAGACGCGTTGAATTGCGGGGAGACCGATGCCGGGGGCAATTCGCGACAGCATCGCC
>Ga0214929_100402_pt1 | contig 9601 bp, 8 predicted proteins | sample Stichaenrichm17X_FD_168613 | JGI IMG/M metagenome (GOLD analysis project Ga0214929, IMG submission 168613) | Xylose enriched microbial communities from anaerobic bioreactor in Madison, Wisconsin, United States - 17X | ecosystem: Engineered > Bioreactor > Anaerobic > Unclassified | place: USA... | reverse complement strand
ATCCCGCCGTCGACGACAAGGCTCACCGCGCGAAGGACCTCTTCGGGCGCGTACTTCTTCTTTCCCATGCGGACTCCAAACTGTCTCATTCTGAGTCCGCACGTCCGCGCCCCTGTTGTCACACGCGCGGGCGTCGTCACAAAAGTTTTTGAAAAAAGTTCTTGCCAATCGTTTCGACTTCCGTATAATACTTTCTTGCGCGCAGATGAAGCGCACATTCCTCGGTAGCTCAACGGCAGAGCATCCGGCTGTTAACCGGAGGGTTGTAGGTTCGAATCCTACCCGGGGAGCCATTTTTTATTATCCCGGCCGCTCAGGCGGCTCTTTATTGGGCGTATGGCGCAGCGGGAGCGCGCTTCCTTCACACGGAAGAGGTCACAGGTTCGAACCCTGTTACGCCCACCATCGAATTGCGAGCCAGCCTTCGGGTTGGCTTTTTTGTTACCTGGATGGAAGGACTTTCGGTGGGAGACAGGCTTCTTTCGCGTCGAGCGTTCCTCGCTGGATCGGCCGCCCTTTCCGCTGCCTTCGCGCTGGGCCTCACCGGTTGCGCGAAGACCGAGCCGCAGGACACGCGGTCGTTCGGCGGCGGCACGATCACCGCCTCGTTCGCCACCACGGCCGATAGCTTCCATCCCTGCACGGCCACGGCCCCGCTTGCGCGATCGGGCAACTTGCACGTGCTCGAGCCCCTCTACGAATCGAACCCCACGAGCTACGAGGTGCTTCCGGCCTTGGCCGACGGTTTCCCGCGCTTCCAAGACGACGGCACCTGCACGATCCGCATCCGCGACGACGCGCGCTTTTCCACCGGCGCGGCCGTCACGGCCGCCGACGTCGTGGAATCCTACGAGCGCTTCGCCACGCTCAACCCCACGCTGGCCCAGCATCTCGACTTCATCGCCGATATGCAGGCCACAGACGACCAAACGATCTCGATCACGCTCGCGCGCCCGTTCACCTTCGTGGAAGAGCGCCTGCAGATGGTCAAGGTCTTCCCGGCCGCCCAGTCCTACGAAGAGGCCAACGCCTCGCCCGTTGGGTCGGGCCCCTGGCGCTATGCGTCGTTCGAGAACAAGAAGCTCATCTTCTTGCCCAACGATTCCTATAACGGGCCCCATACGGTGCTCGACAACGAAATGGACTGGTCGATCATCCCCGACGACGTGAATCGCGTGCGCACCCAGAACGACGGTTGGACCATGGCCATGCAGGACGTTCCCGGCGATTCCGCCGTGCAGCTGAACAACGCCGGCATGGACGTCGACATCACCCAGGGTTTCGACGCGCCCTTCTTCGCCTTCCGCACCGATGCCGGCCCCTTCGCCGACGCCCGCGTGCGCCAGGCCGTCTTCTATTCGATCGACACGAACGAGCTCGTCGACATGGCTCTTGCCGGGCATGCGAGCGTGCCCACCTGCTTTTTGCCGGTGAACCACCCCGACAACGACCATACCGACACCTTTTACTACTACGATCCCGACCGCGCCAAGGAGCTGCTTTCCGACGCGGGCGTCTCGCAGGTGTCCTTCACGCTCGATTGCGCCAACGACGCGGTGCTTTCCTCGATCGTGCCGCAGATCAAGGCCAACTTGGAAGCCACGGGCCTGTTTCAGGTCACCCTGCGCCAGCGCGATGCCCAGGACCTCTACAACGACGTCGATGCCGGCGATTCCAACGTCGTGGCCATCCTCGACCGTCAGGACCCCTTGGCCTATGCGAGCGACGCCTGCTTCATCATGGAATGGTGGTACAAGGACCCGCGCTGGATGGGCAAGCGCACGGGCTGGTCGTCGACCGACGAATACGGCCAGCTGCAGGACCTGCTCGACGCCGCCGAAGCGGGGGAGGGCGACGACCGCCACGCCGCGATCCTCGATTGCATGAACCTCATCGCCGACCAGGCGGTCATCTACCCGCTGCTGCACCTGCAGAGCGCCACCGCCTTCAACCGCGCCAAAATAGACGGCGGCGTCGCCATGGGCGGCGACGAGCTCTACCTGCTCGACGCGGCGACCGTCGTGCAGGAGGACGAATAGCGCATGGGAACGGCGAACGCGCGGCCCCAGGCCGCCCTTGCGCTCGATGTGGGCGGCACCAAGCTCGCTGCGGCGGTGGTCGTGGTGGGCGAAGGCGGCCCCCGGGTGCGCTGCAAGGCCCAAGTGCCCACCGAAACCGAAAGGGGCGCGGCCCATGTGATGGCGGCCATGGAGGGGCTCGCGGCCCGCGTGCTTTCTGACTACCGCGCTCACGGTGCGCCCGTGCCTGTGGAAGCCTGCGGGGCGGCGGCCCTGGGCTGTCCCGATGCGGTGGGCCGGCGCGTGGCCTTCGGCGCCAACCTCATGGAAGGCTGGACGGGCATGCCGGTGGCGGCCAACATGGCCCGCGCCCTGGGCGTGCCCTGCGTGCTGTTGGGCGACGTGCAGGCGCACGCGCTGGGCGAGGCCCGCTGGGGCGCGGCCGCCGGGGCGCAGAGCTGCCTGTGCGTGGCGCCCGGCACCGGCCTGGGCGGCGGCCTGGTGATCGACGGCAAGCTTGTGCGCGGGGCCCACGGCCTGGCCGGTCACCTGGGCCACATGCAAAGCGCCCACGCCCAGGGCATGCGCTGTTCCTGCGGCAAGCTGGGCCACATCGAAGCCGTGACCTCGGGCGTGGGCATAGGCGCCCTCTACCAAGGGGCCGATATCGCCTCTGCCGACTTCGACCCCGCGATCGACGGGGCCTGGGTGGCCCGCCGCGCGTCCGAAGGCGACGAGCGCGCCCGCGCGGTGCTCGCGCAATCGGGCTTCGCTCTGGGCAGCGAGATCGGGTCGTGGGCCAACCTGATCGACCCCGCGGTCATCGTGATCGGCGGGTCGGTGCGCAAGGCGGGCGCCGTCTGGCGCGAGGCGCTCGTGCGGGGCTATCGCAGCCAGGCGCTCGAGCCCCTGCTCGGCGTGCCCCTGCTCGATGCGGCCCTAGGCGACGACGCGGCCCTGGTGGGCGCCGCCGAATACGCGCTCGACCGCTTCGTGCGCCCGGCCTAATCTGCACTCCTTGCGGAAACCGACGCCCCCGAGCGCGGTTTTTGCTAGTCTGTACTACCGTTTGACTGTGACGACGGGATGGGTTTCCATGATCCTTCAACTTGAGCATATTTCGAAATCGTTCGGTGCGCGCACCCTTTTCAGCGACGTGACCTTCAAGCTCGAAGAGCACGACCACCTGGCCCTGGTGGGCCCCAACGGCGCGGGCAAGACCACCATGCTCAAGATCATCACCGGCCGCGAGGACCCCGACGAGGGCCGCGTGGTCTTCGCCAAGGGCGCCACGCTCGGCTACCTGGAACAGGAAGCCATCGAAATGGGCGACAACCCCATCTTCGAAGAGGTCCTGTCGAGCCAGACCGAAGTGCTCGCCGCCGAACGGCGCATGCGCGAGCTCGAAGCGGCTCTGGGCAAGAACCCCACCGACGACCAGCTCGCCGCCTACGGCAAGGCCCGCGACGCCTACGAGGCCCTGGGCGGCTACCTGATCGAGCCCAAGGTGCGCAGCGTGCTCTTCGGCCTGGGATTCGGCGAGGCCGACATGCAGCGCCGCACGACCGACTTTTCGGGCGGCTGGCAGATGCGCATCGCGCTCGCCAAGCTCTTGGTGCGCAACCCCGACGTCCTTTTGCTCGACGAGCCTACCAACCACCTCGACCTTGAAAGCGTCAAGTGGCTCGAGGGCTTTCTGCGCTCGTATGCCGGCACGGTGATCGTGGTGAGCCACGACCGCGCCTTCATGGACAATATGGTCGACCGCGTGGCCGAAATCGACAACGGCCAGGTGGTGCTCTACACGGGCAACTACTCGGCCTACCTGCGCGAACGCGCCGAGCGCATCGAGATGCTCAAAGACGAGAAGAAGAAGCAGGACGCCGAAATCGCCCACCTGGAAGACTTCATCGAGAAGTTCCGCTACAAGGCGACCAAGGCCAAGCAGGCGCAGGACCGCCAGAAGAAGCTCGACAAGATCCTGGAGCACCGCATCGTCATTCCCGAAGAGCGCAAGTCGGTGCACTTCAACTTCGTGCAGCCCCCGCGCACGGGCGACATGGTGGTGAAGCTTTCCGGCGTGACCAAGCACTTCGGCGAAAAGCACGTCTACGACAACCAGGACCTCACGCTCTACCGCGGCGACAAGGTGGCGCTTGTGGGCCCCAACGGCGCCGGCAAATCGACCCTGCTCAAAATGGTCGCCGGGGTCGAAGCACCCGACGCGGGCAGAATCGAATACGGCACCCACGTTTCGGTGTCCTACTACGCCCAGCACCAGCTCGAAGAACTCAACGCCGGCAACACGGTCTTCGAAGAGCTCGACCACGCCGCGCCCGGTTGGTCGATTTCTCAGGTGCGCACCCTCTTGGGCGCCTTCCTCTTCCATGGCGACGCGGTGGAAAAGAAGGTGAGCGTCCTTTCGGGCGGCGAAAAGGCCCGCTTGGCCTTGGCTAAGATGCTCGTGGCGCCCGCGCCCCTGCTGTGCTTGGACGAACCTACCAACCACCTGGATATCCAGAGCGCCGACGTGCTCGAGCAGGCCCTGCGCCAGTTCGAGGGCACGATCCTGCTCATCACCCACGATCGCCATCTGATCCGCGGGGTGGCCAACAAGATCATCGAGATCAAGCCCGGCCAGCTCACCCGCTTCGACGGCGACTACGACTACTACCTGGACAAGACGGGGCAGACCGACGACGCCTCGATCACCGGCGACGAGCGTAATTCCGCCCACAAGGCCCCGGGCCGCCCCTTCGACGCCAAGACCTCGCAGGGGGGCGCGGGCGGCGTGCAGCTCACGGCGGCCCGCGGCAGCGCGCCCAAGACCAAGGAGCAGAAGCGCCGCGAGGCCCAAGCCCGCAACCGCGCCTACGCCGCCCTGAAGAACCAGCGCAAGCGCATCGCCCAGCTCGACAAGCAGCTCGAAGCCGACAACAAGCGCATGGACGAGATCCTGGCCCTTCTGGCCGACCCCGAGTTCTACACGCACGAAGACGAGAGCAGCGACGTCATCGCCGAGCACGCCAAGCTCAAGGCCCGCATCAAGGCGGCCGAAGAGGAATGGCTCGAGCTCAACGAAGAGCTCGAAGAGGAAATGAAGCGCCAGCAGGAACAGGCCTAAGGGGCTGCTATGGTCAACGTGGTCCTCTTCGAGCCCGAGATTCCGCAGAACACGGGCAACATCGCGCGCACCTGCGCCTGTACGGGCGCGTGCCTGCACCTGGTGGAGCCCATGGGCTTCCGCCTCACCGAAAAGCATTTGGGCCGTGCCGCCATGGACTACTGGGATTCGGTCGACATCAAGCGCTGGACCTGCACGCGGGAGTTCCTGGAAGCCCATGCCGGCTGCGACCTGCACTTCTTCACCGGGCATGCGACCTCCCGCTACGACGCGGCCGCCTACGACGCGGGCGAGACCTTTCTGGTCTTCGGCCGCGAGAGCCGCGGGATCGACACAGACATCTTGGAGGCCCACCGCGCGCAGTGCGTGCGCATCCCGATGATGCCCGGCATGCGCAGCTTGAACCTGGCCAATTCCGTCGCCATCGCGGTCTATGAAGTATTGCGTGAACAGGGCTTCGCGGCGCCGCTCGCATAGGGCGGGCGGGTATACTCCTAGCTTATGGACGAAACGATCATCTACTACATATGCAGCATCCTCGCCTTCGTGCCCGCCATCGTGTTGCACGAAGTCGCGCACGGCTTCGCCGCCTACAAGCTGGGCGACCCCACGGCCAAGCAGTCGGGTCGCCTGTCGCTCAACCCGTTGAAGCACGTCGACCCCTTCGGCACGGTGATTCTGCCGCTTTTGCTCATGGTGGCCCATGCGCCCATCTTCGGCTACGCCAAGCCGGTACCCTACAACCCGGCCTACTTCAAGAACCGCCGCACGGGCGACGTGATCGTGGGCTTCGCGGGGCCGGCGGCCAACCTGGCCCAGGCTGCGGTGGGCTCGGCGGTGGCCTGGGCACTTTACCCGGCCGCGCCCCAGCTTGTGCAGGCGAGCGATGTCTTCGCCTATTTCTACCTGATGTTCCTGCCGCTCTACGTGCTGGTGAATCTGTACCTGATGATGTTCAACATCCTGCCCGTGCCGCCTTTGGACGGCTCGAGCATCTACGCGGTGCTCATTCCCGAAAAGCACCTGCACGTCTACTACGAAGTCGAGCGCTACGCGATGCCCGTGCTGCTGATTCTGCTGCTCGTGGTACCCTACGTGAGTCCGATCGACCCGATTTCCATCTATATGGATGCCACTGCCGGGAACCTGGCCAACCTCATGTTCCCGATCAAGATCTCGTAATCGTTTGAAGCGGGCGCGCACGCGTCCGGGGGAAGGAAGTGCACGATGCCGGAAACGCAGCATCATGAAGAAGACGAGCGCATTGTCGTCGAGCCCAAGGAAAAGGTCATCCTCACGGGGGACAGGCCCACGGGGCGCTTGCATGTGGGCCACTACGTGGGGTCCCTGCGCGAGCGCGTGCGCCTGCAGAATTCCGGCGAGTTCGATAAAATCTTCATCATGATCGCCGACGCCCAGGCCCTCACCGACAACGCCGACAACCCCGAAAAGGTGCGCCAGAACATCGTGGAAGTGGCGCTCGACTACCTGTCCTGCGGTATCGACCCCGAAAAGACGACGATCTTCATCCAGTCCCAGGTGCCCCAGCTCTTCGAGCTCACGGCCTACTACGAGAACCTCGTGACCGTGGCGCGCGTGCAGCGCAACCCCACGGTGAAGAGCGAGATCAAGATGCGCGGCTTCAACGCCGACGTGCCCTGCGGCTTCTTCATGTACCCCATTTCGCAGGCCTCCGACATCACCGCCTTCAAGGCGACCACGGTGCCGGTGGGCGAAGACCAGCTGCCCATGATCGAGCAGACGCGCGAGATCGTGCGCTCCTTCAACCGCACCTACGGCCCCGTGCTCATCGAGCCTGAAGCCCGCATTCCCGAAGGCGAGGCGGCCAAGCGCCTGCCCGGCATCGACGGCAAGGCCAAGATGAGCAAGTCGCTGGGCAACGGCATCTACCTGTCCGACACGCCGGAAGACGTGGCCAAGAAGATCAAGAGCATGTACACCGACCCCGACCACCTGCGCGTGGCCGACCCAGGCAAGGTGGAAGGCAACGCCGTCTTCACCTACCTCGATGCCTTCGCGACCGACGAGCACTTCGCCGAGTACTGGCCCGAATACGCCAACCTGGAAGAGCTGAAGGACCACTACCGCCGCGGCGGCCTGGGCGACGTGAAGTGCAAGAAGTTCTTGGACAAGGTGATGGAGGAGACCCTTTCGCCCATTCGCGCCCGCCGTCACGAGCTCGAACAGGACATTCCCGGCGTCTACGAGGTCCTGCGCGCCGGCACCGAGCGCGCCCGCGAGACGGCTGCCCAGACCCTGCACGAGGTCAAGGACGCCATGCGCATCAACTACTTCGACGACGCGGCGCTCATCGCCGAGCAGGCCGAGCACTACCGGGCGTAATCCTTGTCCTACCGCGTCCGCATAGGCTCTTTCGAAGGCCCCTTCGACCTGCTCTTATACCTGGTAAGCCGCCAGCGCGTCGACATCGGCAGCATTTCGATCACCGAAATCGCCGACCAGTACCTCGACGAGATCGCGCACATGCAGGAAGTCGACCTCGATGTGGCGAGCGACTTCCTGCTCGTGGCCACCACGCTGCTCGAAATCAAGGCCCAGTCGCTTCTGCCCAAGCCCGAAGACGACGCGCTCGACGACGTGGAGGAGCTCGCGCCGAGCGAGGCTCGCGACCTGCTCGTCGAGCGCCTGCTCGTCTACAAGCAGTTCAAGAACGCTGCAGCGGCGCTGGGCCTGCGCGAGGAACGGCAGGCGCGCACCCATCATCGCGCGGCCGGCCCCGACCGCAGCCTGCTCACCCTCATGCCCGACTACTTGGACGGCGTGACGCTCGACGGGCTCGCCTTCCTGTGCGCGCGGGCTTTGGGCCGGCGCGACCCCTTCCTGCTCGACAGCGATCACATCGCCTCGAAGCCCATCCCCGTCGAGGCCCACGTGCGCGGCATCTACGGCCGCTTGCGCACGCGCAAGCATCTGACGTTCAGCGAGCTTGTGGCCGCCGACGCGCCCGCGCCCATCGTCGTGGTAACCTTCCTGGCCATACTCGAGCTCTACAAGCGCGGGATGGTGACGGTGCGCCAGGACGTGCCCTTCGGCGACATCGACGTCGACTACATCGAAGGCGCCGGCGAGCTGGTGCTCGCCGGCGACGACGCGCTCACGAGCGTGGAGGAGGCATAACGTGTTCGGCAATTTGGAAGAAAAGGACCTGGAAGGGGCCGTGGAGGCCCTCCTGTTCGTGTCGACCGACCCGGTGTCGACGCTCACGATGGCCGACGCCCTCGAGGTCGAGCCCGCCCAGGTCGAAGCCGCCTGCGTCGAGATCGCCGCGCACTTGTCCGAAGACCGCGCGGGCGTGCGCCTTCAGGAGGTGGCGGGCGCCTGGCAGCTGCGCACCGCCCCTGAATACCACGAGCTGCTGGAAAGCTACGTGCTCTCGTGGGACACGCGCAAGCTTTCGGCGGCGGCCCTCGAGGTGCTCGCGATCGTGGCCTACACGCAGCCGGTCACCCGCCAGGCGGTGGCCAACGTGCGCGGCGTGAATTCCGACAGCTCGATCAACTCGCTGCTGGAAAAGGGCCTTTTGCGCGAGGCGGGCACGAGCGACGCCCCGGGCAACCCCGCCCTCTACGGCACGTCGAAGAAGTTCCTGGAAAAGTTCGGCCTGCGGTCCCTGCGCGATCTGCCCGACCTTGCCGAGTTCGCCCCCGACGACGCGACGCGGGCCTTCATCCGCGAGCGCCTTTCGGCGACGCGGGGCCAGGTGGCGCCGGTGCCTGAAGAAGAGCCGGCGGCGGCCGAAGGCACGGATGCCGCCGCAGACGCAACCGAGGCGCAGCCGACGCTCGACGCCCTCATGGGCCAGGCCATGAAGGATGCCCTGGCCCAGCAGGCCGGCGTGGTGGAAAAGATCGATTTCGACGATTTGGAATTCGAGGAGTAGGCATGGGAAAGGTGAAACGCGCGCAGGAGCTTGCGAAGGCACAGGCCGAAGCGGCCGAGCGCGACCGGGCGGCCAAGGCCCAGGCGCGCCCTGACCTGCGCGACCAGCGCGACTACCCTATGCGACTGCAGAAGTTCCTCGCCCGGGCGGGCGTGGCGAGCCGGCGGGGGAGCGAGTCGCTGATCAGCGCGGGCCGCGTCGAGGTCAACGGCGTCGCCGTCACCGAGCTCGGCACCAAGGTCGACCCCTTGCGCGACGAGGTCATGGTCGACGGCCGCGTCGTCGAATGGGGGAGCAAGCCGGTGGTGCTGGCTTTGAACAAGCCGGCGGGCATCATCACCACGATGAAGGACTACAGCGGCCGCCGCTGCGTGGCCGACATCATGCCCACCGACGAATCCCCCGGGCTCTTCCCCATAGGCCGGCTCGACATCGACACGACGGGCCTTCTGCTCTTTTCGACCGACGGCGATTTGGGCAACCACTTGCTTCATCCGCGCCACCACGTGACCAAGGTCTACCGGGCCACGGTCTGGG
>Ga0214929_100399_pt1 | contig 9659 bp, 6 predicted proteins | sample Stichaenrichm17X_FD_168613 | JGI IMG/M metagenome (GOLD analysis project Ga0214929, IMG submission 168613) | Xylose enriched microbial communities from anaerobic bioreactor in Madison, Wisconsin, United States - 17X | ecosystem: Engineered > Bioreactor > Anaerobic > Unclassified | place: USA... | reverse complement strand
CGGTGCGGGGCGCTTCCCACAGGCGGTCGAACTCCTCGCGCGAGCGCTGGAACATGTCGCCGCCCTCGAAGGAATGGAAGAGCACGTTCCATTCCTTGTTGCAGGTGAGCGCCGTCTGGGTGAAGTTCGAGCTGCCCACGATCACGGTGCCCAGACCGCCGCGCTGGAAAAAGTAGCCCTTCGCGTGCATGCTGCCCTGGTAGACGCGCACGTCGATGTTGTCGAAGGAAGCGAGCTTTTCCAGGGCGTCGGGGTCGTTGAAGTTCTGGTAGGTCGAGGTGAGGAAGCGGCCGGGGACGCCGTGCTCCTCAAGGGCGACGAAGGCCTGCATGAGCGATTCGAGCCCGTCTTTGGTGACGAAGGCGACCGAAAAGTCGAAGCGGTCGCAGGTGCCCAGGTAGGAGATGAGCGTGTCGCGCAGATTGGTGCCGCGCGAGCGGTCGTTCACCAGGAAGCGCGCGTCGAAGCGCTCGTCGTGGGGCACACAGGCGTCGATGAAGCCCGCCCGCAGGCTGTCGGCGAAGCGGATGTGGGCGTAGTCGGTGCCGCTTGCCGCAGGCACGGGCGCGGCAAGCGCTGCAGGGTCGCCGACGGTTTCGTACGCCGTATCCGCAACCGCGGGCTCGTGCTGGGGCGTGGCGCTCATGGGGCTACCGCACGACGCCGCGCGATTTCAGCTGGTCGATGATCGTGATGTCGGCGGGCAGCCAGTCGACTGAGTCGATGTCGGCTGCGCCGAGCCATTTGGCGGCCGAATGCTCGAGCAGGGTGAGGTGTCCGCCGGCCACGTGGGCCAGATAGCAGCCCATGTGCAGGTGGAAGGTGGGGTAGTCGTAATCGATCGTGCAGAAGCGTTCGCCCACGTCGATCGTGCAATCGAGCTCTTCGCGGATTTCGCGCACGAGCGCTTCTTCGGGCGTTTCGCCGGGCTCGACCTTGCCGCCGGGGAATTCCCAGCCGCCCTTCAGGTCGCCGTATCCGCGCTGGGTCGCGAAGATGCGGCCGTCGTGTTCGATAATCGCTGCAACTACGTCGATGGATTTCATAGCGCCTCCTGAGTTCCCGGCAATTGTAGCCGATCGGCCGGCGCCGCGCAGCAGGAGGGGCGGGCTGCCGCTAGCAGGTTGCGAGGTCGGCCGTGCGCTCGATCATGCGCACGTTCGATAGGGCGAGCCCGCCTTGGGGCGTGCGGCCCACGTCGAACACGGTAAGCGAGGCGTTCTTGGGGCGCCAGTCGTGGAAGCCGCGCCCGGCCTTCTCCTCTTCGGAAAGCAGGGCGTCGCAGGTCGACATCACGACGCCGCCGTGGGCGGCCACGACGACGAGCTCGCTGCCTGCAGCTTCCGCATCGGCCACGATGCGCGCGAGCGCCGCCGCCACGCGTTTCTCTTGGTCGCCGCGCGATTCGCCGCCCGGGGCGCGCAGAGCCCAGCCCGACGCGTACCAGGCGTCGAAGGCGGCATCGCCGGCGAGCTCGTCGCGGTTGTGGCCCTGCCAGCGGCCGAAATGCATCTCCTGCAGGTCGCGCACGGGCCGCTGCACCGCGTGGGGGAAGCAGATCGCGGCCGTTTCGCGGGCCCGGCGCAAGGGGCTCGTGTAGACCAGGTTCACCCAGGGAGCCGCGCCTGCGGCACGCGCTTCGTGGCGCCCCGTTTCGTTGAGCGGCACGTCGGTCGTGCCCGTGTAGCGGTGCTCCACGTTGAAATCGGTCTGTCCATGCCGCAGAATCGCAAGCTTCATGGGACGGCGTCTCCCTTGCGTGTTGGTCGGTGTCCGCCGAGCAGGTGCCCGGCGCGTGTCATATGCGATTCTAGTGGGGAAGGCCTGCCGGTCAAGGGCGCGCGCGGCCGTTGATGTGACAACGTCAGCTGCCCCTGTTGTCACGTTGCGCGACACAAAACTCTGCGCGCGTGTCATCGCCGAGCGCTGTCAAGTATGCTCCTCCCCAAAAACATAGACACATTCGCAAATCCGACCGTATTTCCAGAGGGATACCCCTGTCGCTCCTTTGGGAGTGCGGAGAACTCGTTTGGATTTTCCCTACGCCAATCGTCGCACGCGCTCACTATTTATAGTGGCGCTAGAGAAGTGAGGACCAAGGGACGTATCGGGCGCGCGCCCGATACGAAGAGGAGGAGCAAATGTCCATGTTGGCGTTCAACAGCGGCGTCTACGCGGGCGGGCAGCTCGACGATCTCGCCGAGCGCATGCAACGCCGCGCCCAGACCACGCCGCCCGGGATGTGCCCGGTGACGCTGGCGCTCGCCGCGCTCGAGCAGTCGGCGGAACAGACGTGCGGAAAGTGCGTGCCCTGCCGCGAGGGCCTTCCGCTGCTCGCGCAGAAAGTGCGCGCCATCGCCGAATGCCGCGCGACCGAGCGCGATTTCCAGGAAACCCTGCAGCTGGCCCATGTGATCGCCGATGCGAGCGACTGCGCGATCGGCTGGCAAGCAGCCCGCGACTTCCTTTACAGCACGGAAGCCTATGCGGCCGAATACGCGAGCCACATCGACCGCCATGCCTGCCTGCCGGGCACGGGCCAGTCGGTGCCGTGCGAAACCGAATGCCCGGCGCACGTGAACGTGCCGGGCTACATCGCGCTCGCCGCCCAGGGCGACCTGGCGGGCACGATCGCGATGATCCGCAAAGACAACCCCTTTCCCACGGCCTGCGGCTATGTGTGCGAGCATCCGTGCGAAGCCCACTGCCGCCGCCGCCTGATCGACGCGCCCCTTAACATCCGCGGCATTAAAAAGTACGCGGTCGACGGGGTGGCGGCCGACACGGTGCCCACGCCCGAGGCGCTGCCCGCTTCGGGCCGCAGCGTGGCTGTTGTGGGCGCCGGCCCCTCGGGCCTTACGGCCGCCTACTTTCTGGCGCTCATGGGCCATCACGTCGACGTCTTCGAAGCTCGCAAGCAGCTTGGTGGCATGATGCGCTACGGCATCCCCGCCTATCGCTTCCCGCGCGAGAAGCTCGATCAGGACATCCGCGCGATCCTGGGCGCGGGCGACATCGACGTGCACTGCGAGGCGCCCGTCGACGCCGCGAGGATGGCCGAGCTCTCCGCCGACCACGACGCGGTCTACGTGGCCATCGGCGCGCAGGGAGGCAAGATGCTCGATCTGCCCGGCGCCGACGCCGAAGGCGTCATGAGCGCCGTCGACCTGCTCACCCGCATCGGCGACGGCGACTATCCCGACTTCACCGGCAAGCGCGTCGTCGTGATCGGCGGCGGCAACGTGGCCATGGACTGCGCCCGCACGAGCGTGCGCGCCGGAGCCGCGAGCGTGCAGGTGGCCTACCGCCGCCGCATCGACGACATGACGGCCCTGCGCACCGAGATCGACTCCGCCATGCAGGAGGGCGTCGAGATCCTCATGCTCCAGTCGCCCGAGCGCATCGAGGTCGACGAGGCGGGCCGCTGCGCGGCGCTCGTCACCCGGCCCCAGTACATCGGCGCGGTCAAGCGCGGCCGCCCGGCGCCGCAGAAGGCGAGCAAGCCGCCGCTGCGCATCCCGGCCGACGTCATCCTCGTCGCCGTGGGCCAGGCCATCGAATCGGCCCCCTTCGAAGAGGCCGGCATGGAAGCCGATCGCGCGCGTTTCATCGCGACGCCCCAGCTCAAGGCGGCAGGAAGCCTCCCCAACGTCTTCGTGGGCGGCGACTGCCAGCTCGGGCCCAAAACCGTGATCCTCGCGGTGGGCGCCGGCAAGGTGGCCGCGCGCAACATCGACGAGTTCATGGGCTACCACCACACGCTCAACATCGACGTCGAAGCGCCCAGCCCGCGCCCCAACGACCGCCAGGCCTACGGGCGCGTGGAAGTGCACGAGCGCCTTCCGCACGAACGTCGTTGCGATTTCGAAGGCGTCGAGCTGGGCATGAGCGAGGAGGAGGCCCTTCAGGAGTGCGGGCGCTGCCTGCGCTGCGACCATTACGGGAGCGGGGCCATGCTCGGGGGAAGGAAACAGTATGTCTAACGAGAACCTGGTGCACGTCACCATCGACGGCTGCGAGGTTTGCGCGCCGGCGGGGGAGACCATTCTGCACGCGGCCCTGCGCGCCAACATTCAGATTCCGCGTCTCTGCGCGCTGGGCAACGACGCCGGCGTGGGCATGTGCCGCGTCTGCGTGGTGGAAGTGAAGGGCCAGGACGCCCTGGTCACGGCCTGCAACACGCCTGTGGCCGAAGGCATGGAGATCTCCACGCATGGCGAGCGCGTCGAAGCGTCGCGCCGCATGTCGCTGTCGCTCATTCTGGCCGAACACGGCCTCAATTCTACCAACTACTGCTTCAGCTGCCGCAAGAACGGCGACTGCCAGCTGCAGGCGGTCTGCAACGCCCTGGGCGTGACCGAGCCCGCCTACCCGATTCCCGTGCAGGACAAGCCCCATCGCGATTCGAATCCTTTCCTGGAATTCGATCCCAACCTGTGCATCCGCTGCCAGCGTTGCGTGGTCGCCTGCAACGAGCAGGCCTGCAACCACACGCTGCACACCGCCAAGCGCGGCGCTCGCCTCACGATCGAAGCGCCCTTCGGCCCCGATTGGGACACGACCGGCTGCGAGAGCTGCGGCTGCTGCGCGGCGGCCTGCCCCACGGGCGCCCTCATCGAGAAGCGCCGCGCCACCTACCGCAGCTGGGAGGTCGAACCGACGCTGACCACCTGCCCCCACTGCGGTGTGGGCTGCCAGCTCGAGCTGCTCGTGAAGGACAACCGCGTGGTCGATACGCGGGCCTACCACGGCGCTTCGAACAAGGGGCTGCTCTGCGTGAAGGGCCGTTCGGCCAGCTTCGACTTCGTCCGTTCGGGCGATAGGCTCACCACGCCCCTGATCAAAAACCACGACACGGGCGAATTCGAGCCCGCCAGCTGGGACGACGCCCTCGATTTGGTCGCGCGTCGCTTCACCGAGCTGCGCGAGGAATACGGCGGCGAGGCGCTGGCCGCCTTCGCCTGCTCGCGTTCGACTGACGAAGACATCTATATGCTCGAGAAGATGGCGCGCACGGCCTTCCACACCAACAACGTGGACAACTGTGCCCGTGTTTGACACGCCCCCACGGTTGCCGGTCTGGCAACGACTCTTGGTTCGGGCGCAATGACGAACACCATCGAAGATATCACCACCGCCGCTGATGTAATCATGCTCATCGGGTCGAACCCCGAAGAGGCGCACCCCGTTATGGGCATGCAGATGCGCCAGGCGGTCGAGCACGGCACGAAGCTGATCGTGATCGACCCGCGCGACATCGGCCTGTCGGCGCAGGCAGACATCCACCTCAAGCTGAAGCCGGGCACCAACGTGGCCTTCGCCAACGGCATGATGCACGTGATCATCGAGCGCGGCCTCATGGACCGCGACTTCATCGCGACGCGCACGGAAGGTTACGACGACCTGGCCAAGCTGGTCGCCGACTACACGCCGGAACGCGTGGCGAAGATCTGCAACATTGACGAGCGCGACCTGGTCGCGGCGGCGGAGCTCTACGCCCGCGCCGGCGCGGCGGCGATCGTCTACTGCCTGGGCGTGGCCGAGCATTCCACCGGCACCGACGGCGTGAAGAGCCTGTCGAACCTGGCCATGCTCACCGGCAACTACGGCAAGCCCGGCTGCGGCGTGAACCCGCTGCGCGGCCAGAACAACGTGCAGGGCGCCTGCGACATGGGCGCGCAGCCCAACACGCTGCCCGGCTACCAGAAGCTTTCCGACCCGGCGGTGCGCGCCAAGTTCAGCGAAGCCTGGATGGCGCCCATTTCGGAACATGAGGGCTTGAAATCGACCGAAGTCATGAACGCCGCCGCGAAGGGCGAGGTCAAGGGCCTGTTCATCTTCGGCGAAGACCCCATGCGCACCGATCCCGACATCGGGCATGTGGCCCATGCGCTTTCGACCCTCGACTTCCTCGTGGTCGACGAGCTCTTCCTTACCGAAACGGCCAAGATGGCCGACGTGGTCCTGCCCGGCCGCGCCTATGCCGAAAAGGAAGGCGTCTTCACCAACACCGAGCGCCGCGTGCAGCGCGTGCGCAAGGCGGTCGAGGCGAATCCGGGCACCCGCGACGACATCTGGATCTTCACCGAAATCATGCGCCGCATGGGCTACGATCAGCCGCATCTCACGTCTGCCCAGGTCATGGACGAAATAGCGAGCCTCACCCCGTCGTATGCGGGCATGAGCCACGCGCGTCTGGACACCGAAGAGCTGCGCGGTCGGGGCCTGCAGTGGCCGTGCCCGGCGCCCGATCATCCGGGTACGCCGATCCTGCACGTGGGGAAGTTCTCGCGGGGGACGGGCCTGTTCGCGCCGGCTGCCTACCGTCCGTCGGCGGAATTGCCCGACGGCGAGTTCCCGCTTGTCATGATGACGGGCCGCGTGCTCGCCCAGTACAACGCTTGCGCGATGACCGGCCGCACCGAAGGCTGCAACGAGATCGTCGGCGAATCGTTCATCGAAATGAACGTGGCCGACGCCGCCGCGCGCGGCATCGCAGACGGCGACGCGGTGCTCGTCACGAGCCGCCGCGGGCAGATCCGCTCGCGCGCCCACGTGTCGCAGAAAACCAACGCGGGTGAGACCTGGATGCCCTTCCACTTCCAGGACGGCAACGCCAACGTGCTCACGAGCGATGCGCTCGACCCCACCTGCAAGGTGCCGGAGTACAAGGTGTGCGCCATCGAGGTGGCGAAGGCCTAGGGCCGCCGGCTGGCGAGGAGCGAGAGAATGCAAGGGCGGGTGCCGTGCGGTGCCCGCCCTTTTTGCGTGGTCGCCTGTTGTGCGAGCGGGGCGGGCGACTCTCTCGCGCCGGATGTCGCGCTCGGCCGTCTCACTCGCTTGCGCGCCTCGTGCCGAGCGCAAAATTTCCGGTGGATTTCAGAATTGTTAAAACTTTCGAAGAAATGTTTCGACGGACGTCAGTAGCTATAATTTTCGCAGGCTTTCATCCCGAAAGAGAGGATATACATGAGCTACGTCGATCGTGTTATCGAACAGGTCAAGGCCAAGGATCCCGACCAGCCTGAGTTCATCCAGGCCGTCACCGAGGTGCTGAAGTCCCTCGAGCCCGTCATCGATGCACACCCCGAATTCGAAAAGGCGAGCCTGCTCGAGCGCATCGTCGAACCCGAACGCGTCATCATGTTCCGCGTGCCCTGGGTCGACGACGAAGGCAAGGTGCAGGTCAACCGCGGTTTTCGCATCCAGTTCAACAGCGCGCTCGGCCCCTACAAGGGCGGCCTGCGCCTGCATCCCAGCGTGAACCTGTCGATTCTGAAGTTCCTGGGCTTCGAGCAGGTCTTCAAGAACTCCCTCACCACCCTGCCCATGGGCGGCGGCAAGGGCGGTTCCGACTTCGACCCCAAGGGCAAGTCGGACGCCGAGGTCATGCGCTTCTGCCAGTCCTTTATGACCGAACTCGTGAAGCACATCGGCCCTGACACCGACGTGCCGGCCGGCGACATCGGCACCGGTGCGCGCGAAATCGGCTTCATGTTCGGCCAGTACAAGCGTCTGCGCAACGAATGGTCCGGCGTGCTCACCGGCAAGGGCCTCTCCTACGGCGGCTCGCTCGCCCGCACCGAGGCCACCGGCTACGGCCTGGTCTACCTCACGCAGGAATATCTCAACTGCCACGACGACAGCTACGAAGGCAAGACCGTCGTGATTTCCGGTTCCGGCAACGTGGCCATCTACGCGGCCCAGAAGGCGCAGCAGTTCGGCGCCAAGGTCGTCACCATGTCCGACTCCAACGGCTGGGTCTACGATCCCGAAGGCATCCAGATCGACGTTGTCAAGCAGATCAAGGAAGTCGAGCGCGGCCGCATCAAGGAATATGCCGAGCGCGTTCCGAGCGCCGAATACCACGAAGGCCGCGGCGTGTGGCAGATCCCCTGCGACATCGCCCATCCCTGTGCCACGCAGAACGAGGTCTTCGTCGAGGACGCCAAGCAGCTCGCGGCCAACGGCTGCAAGGTCTTCGCGGAAGGCGCCAACATGCCGACCACGATCGAAGCGACCGAATACCTGCAGAACAACGGCGTCGTGTTCTTCCCGGGCAAGGCGGCCAACGCCGGCGGCGTGGCCACGTCGGGTCTAGAAATGTCGCAGAACTCCGAGCGCCTGTCCTGGACGTTCGACGAGGTCGACGCCAAGCTTCAGGGCATCATGAAGGGCATCTACCATGCTGCCGACGACGCCGCCAAGAAGTACGGCCACGAAGGCAACTACGTCATGGGCGCCAACATCGCCGGCTTCCTGAAAGTCGCCGACGCCATGATGGCCCAGGGTATCGTGTAAGCGAACCGATATATCCGCGGCCGTCTCTGTGAGCGGACCGGCTGCCGTGCGAGAGGGGCGAGTGCCAACCAGGCGCTCGCCCCTCTCGTATGACAACGGGGGCGGGTGATGTTGTCACGCTTGGGCGTGACAACATCACCCGCCCCCGTTGTCACGCCGCATTCCCCCTCGAATCGACCGTTCGCCCTTGCGAGCTTTCTAGGGGAAACCCCGCAACTTTTTCGGGACGTTTCCGCGCCTACACCAAACGGTGTAGTAAAAGGCCACGTCAAATACCTTTCTGTCATAAAGCCAGGTCAATAGAGCGCAATCATCCTGTAAAATGTGTACTTGCGATGAAGAAGTACATCGCTGATAGTACTCGGAGGGGTTTGTTCACCGAAAACGAGGGGGTGTGCTATGAAGCACAAACTAACCAAAAAGGCGGTGACCTGTATATGCGTTCTCGCCATCGGCGTGGTGTCGGTGGGCGTGTATGCATGCGCGCCTAAAGCCAACACCGGCGTGCTCACGCCGGTCGGGCAATCGCCCGAATACGTTCCCGAAGCGAATCAATACGGCGTTGTAGAGGCGAAGGACTGGGCCGACCAGTATCCCGACCAGTACGCGTCGTTCCTGAAGAACAACGAGAACACCTGGCCCGAAGGCAAGGCCAACAAGAACGAGCTGTACCCTGAAATGGTGACGCTGGGCAAGGGCTACGGCTACGCCAAGTTCTTCAGCGAGCCGGGCGGCCATACCTCGGCACTCTACACGGTCACGCATAACGGCCGTATTACCGAAAAGTCGAAGACCCAGTGCCTGGCCTGCAAGACGCCCAACGTCCACTACCAGGTAGCGGCCGAAGGTAACGACGTCTGGAAGACCAACCTCTACGAGCAGGTCGACGAATACACCGACGGGACCAAAGACGTGTCGAAGGGCGAAGGCATCAGCTGCGCCAACTGCCACGAGAACAACGATCCGTCCCAGCTTTCGGTCCTGCGTGCCGACTGGAAGCGCGCCATGGGCGAAAACGCCGACAAGGTGCCCGAATCGGCTCAGGTCTGCGGCCAGTGCCACTGCGACTACTCGATGGACGCCCAGACCGGCGAGCCCACGAGCCCCTATGACGACGTCACCAAGATGACGCCCGACGACGCTCTGCAGTGGTACGACGAGCACAACTACGTCGACTGGACCTACAAGTCCACCGGCGCCAAGATGCTCGCCGTGCGTCATTCCGAATTCGAATACAACTACGGCGGCGAGGGCAACCATATGGCCAAGCTGGGCTACACCTGCTCCGACTGCCATATGGCCGTTGAAACCAACGACCAGGGCGAGGCGTACACGAGCCACTTCTGGGGCAGCCCGCT
>Ga0214929_100398_pt1 | contig 9738 bp, 9 predicted proteins | sample Stichaenrichm17X_FD_168613 | JGI IMG/M metagenome (GOLD analysis project Ga0214929, IMG submission 168613) | Xylose enriched microbial communities from anaerobic bioreactor in Madison, Wisconsin, United States - 17X | ecosystem: Engineered > Bioreactor > Anaerobic > Unclassified | place: USA... | reverse complement strand
TCCATCTCGGAAAGCGCAAGCGCCGTGTTGCCATGAACACGCGGGCTTCCGTTCAGAAGCACGACCTTCATGTTCCCTCTCCTTCCAGGAAGGCCCCTCGCCTTCCCGCAGTTCCTAGAATTCCGAATCCTTCTTGCCCGCCAGGATCTCTTCGAGCCTGTCATGGTCGCCCTGCGTCTTCAGGAGCCTCCGGTAGCGCGAAGCCAGGTCCTGCACGGCATCCCTCTGCCCTGCAGCCACGACCTTCTCGAGCGCACGCATGAGGGCGCACTTGCCGGTCTCGCTCGGACCGTAGTGCTCTCCTGCACGTCTGAGGCGGCGCTTTGCCTCCTTGGAGTCGATGCCTGCAAAGACGCCAGGATGATGGAGCCCCTCATCGAGCTGCGCAAGCATCGGATCCACATCGGCAAGCTCGTGGTCGGTATCGAAGTCCTTGAAGGCAACGAGGTGTGCGACGCCGAGCGGAATCCTCTGGGTGTGGATCAGGTTGAGCGCGCGGTAGAAGTGGTAGCCCGCCATATCGATATCGCGGGCAATGAGCGGGTAGGTACGCTCCAGTTCCTTCTCGAGCTCATCCTCGTCACGCTTCATATCGAGGAAAGATGCACGCCTCAGATGGATCTGCGCATTCCAGGGATCCCAGCGAAGCGCCTTTGACGCTGTGTCGAGGCCTTCGTCGGCACGGTCGAGGTAGTAGAGGCAGTCTGCCTTGAGCTCCCGGCCCAGTGCCTGGACGCCGAGCGATGGCATATACCCATCCGGCCTGAATGAGGCATCCGTGAGCTGTGCCAGCTCGATATCGACCTCGTCCTTGAAGTCATAGACCGAAGGATCTGCATCGGGGCCCTTGCCAGCCAGGTCGTCGAGCACCGTGATCAAGGGCCCCAACGTATCGAGCGCCAGCTCATAGTGCTCGCGCTGGAACTGGCCTGCCGCCTTCTGGAGCCGGTCCATCTGCTGGAGCGCGAAGACCTGGAGCATCTCCTGAGACTGCTCAGGCGTCATGTGCTCAGGATCGGGGATGGCAAAGCCATCCTCTCCGCGCTCTGCAGCTGAAGGATTGATTGCGTTGTCGAGCTTGGCACGCTCGCGCTCGCGTTCCTTCTTTGCGGCCTCCTGGGCCTTCCTGGCCTCGATCATCTGGTTCTGGGCATCTATATCTGCCTTCGAGCGCACCTGGATGCCGTGAAGCTTCTTCGTGCCGCCCTGGGGCTGTCTCAAATCTGGCATGTCTCTCCCTTGCTGGTCCATCCATCAGAGAGAAGCGTACCCGAAGATGGGCGGCTGCAAAGACGTGATGAGGAAGCGCACAGAGAGGCCACGCTCAGTCTGCATCTTCCCCGATATGGACGATCCTGCCGCCGTGGCCTGCTGCAGCAAGACGGTGCGAGACCGATATCGTGGTCCTGCCCTCCGCTGCTGCATCGAGGGCGGAGAGCACCTGCGCTTCAGTTGCCGGATCGAGATGCGATGTCACCTCATCGAGCAGCAGAAGCGGCGGATCGAAGACGATGGCGCGGGCAATGCCCAGAAGCTGGAACTGGCCTTCCGAGAACGTACCCTGCGCGCAGGGCGTCGCCAGGCCCTCTGGAAGGGCAAGAACGCTCTCCCAGAGGCCGACGCGCTCGAGCGCTGCCTTCGCCTGCTCTTCTGTGACGCGCGGATCTCCCAGCGTGAGCTCGTCCAAGACTGTGCCCTGGATCCTCCTGAATCCCTGCTCCACATAGCCCAGAGTCTTCCTGCGCCCATCTGCTGCAAAGCTTCCCGCAGGCTCGCCGAAGACAGAGACTGTGCCGCTATCCGGCTGGTAGAGGCCCATAACGAGACTGAGCACGGTGGACTTGCCAGCACCGGTGCGTCCCATCAAGGTGACGCGCTCGCCCGGCGTAACGCTAAGCGAGAAGTCCTCGAGCACCGGTACATCCTTCTTGTAGCCGAAGGTCACATGCGAGAGTGCGACAGCTGCTTGCCTGTCTTCCGCGCCTGTCTTTTCCGGAAGCTTCTCCTCCGGAGCCTCGAGGAGCTCTCCGATGCGGGAGATGGCAGCTCCTGCATCCTGGATGGACTGGATCTCCATGCCGATATCGGAGATGGGCGTGAAGACGTTGCCGACGTAGCTGATGGCCGTGACAGCGCCGCCGACACTGACACCGAAGAATGCTGCCCAGGCACCACCCGAGCCGGCAAGGCCCATCATGAGGGCAATGACCAGAGAGGAGAGGGAGATGACGACAGGAGAGTACACGGCATCGCAGAAGTTCGAGCGGGTCTGCGCCGCAAACCCGTCATCCACCGCCTTGCCGTAGCGGCCTTCCATGAAACGCTCGGCTCCCATGAGCTGCACCATGCGAAGGCAGCGCAGGGTCTCTGGAATCTGCGCGCTCTCGCGGGCGATGGCAGAGCGCGCATCGCGCCGTGCCTCTCTCGTCGTCTTCTGGATCCAGCGTGTCCAGAGCGCCACCGCAGGAAGCGCGATGAGGACCAGGATGCCGAGGCCGGTGCTTTCGAGGAAGATGGCAATGACGATGCCTATGACCTGAAAGACATCGGTGATCATGCCGACAATGCCAGAGGCGAAGAGCGCCTCGATTGCATCCACATCGTTCACGATGCGGGCAGAGATCGCCCCTGCGTCATGCTCATGGAAATAGGCAGCCGGAAGCCTGTCGAGCTTTGCTGCCATGGCAGAGCGCAGCTTATGCGTGACCTTCTGGCCGAAGATAGCGATGGCTGCTTCCTGCCCTGCCCCTGCCAGGCCCTGTCCGAAGACCGCTGCGACATAGAGGATTGCAGGCGTGAGCACGGAGGCATTCTTCGCCACCAGTTCATCGACGATGAGGCCCAGGATATAGGGCGGCAGGAGCGCAAGCACGATGGAGGCGACAATCACGGCAATGAGTACCACCGTGAGGAGCGCATGTTCCCTCATGCAGGTGACAAAGACAGCACGTACCGGATGCGTCTTTCTCTCGGATGCCTTCTCCATCATGCCTCGCCTCCTTCCGAGAGCTCGAAGAGCGCACGGTAGGCAGGACACGTCCTCATGAGCTCTTCATGGGTGCCGACAGAAGCCTTCCCGTCTGCCAGGCAGACGACCTGCGAGAGCTCCGGGAAGTGCGCAAGACGGTGCGATATGAGGATGACGGCCGTGCCGCCTTCCTTGGCCCAGGACTGAAGATTGCGGAATGCTTCATCCTCAGTTCCAGCATCGAGCGAGGCGAAGGGGTCATCGAGGATGCAGACGGGACGCCTGTGGCAGAGCGTGCGGGCAAGACCCAAGCGCTGCCGCTGGCCTCCGGAGAGCCTGCTTCCGCCTTCGCCGACAGGGGTCTTCTCCCCTTCGGGCAGAGCCTTGACCTCATCTGCAAGGCACGCTTCCTGAAGTGCCAGAGCGGCATCCGCACCGCTTCCAAGGCAGACATTGTCTTCGATCGTGGCATCGAGGAGCTCAGGGTCATGTCCCAGAATGGAGAAGACGCCCTCTCCCTGAGGTGTGACCGTGCCCTCATGAGGGAGCTCTCCTGCTATGCAGCGAGCAAGGCAGCTCTTGCCCGAGGCGACAGGGCCGCAGACGCCGACAATCTCGCCCGGCGCCACAGCAAATGACACGTCCTCAAAGAGCGGCTCCTGCCCATCCCAGCCAAAGCCCAGGTGCTCGATCCTGATGCCGGAAGGCTCAGCTGCCTTCTGCTCTTCCTCCTCATGCTCTGACAGGTAGCCTTCGATGCGCTTCCAGGAGACCTGGGCTCTCTGCACCGCATTGAAGAGCTTGGCTGCATGGGAGGACTTCACGGCGAGCTTCAGGAACACGGAGACATACATCGTAAATACTGCGATATCCCAGGTACCCGAGACGACGTTCTGGGCACCGAGGATGAAGATCGGCAGCACGCCCAGAAGCGCTACTGCCTGGTAGAGCGGCATCAGGGATGCAGAGAGCACATTGGCCTTGGCCTCTGCCTTCTCGTAGCGCGTGAGCTCATCCTCGAAGAGATGGTCACGCACCCCTTCGAGGCCGAAGATGCGGTAGGTCAGCGCTCCTTCTGCCCTGTCGAGAGCCGTGGCAGACATGGCAGAGACTTCCTTCTTCGCCGTTGCCACGGCGCCTGTCACGACACCCTTGAGCCTTGCCGCCAGGATATAGGAGACCGGCGGGAAGATGAGTGCAAGGAGCGTGATGCGCACATCCTGCGCAAACAGCACGACAAGGTAGGTGATCATGACCACACCGGTATCGAAGAGCTCGGTCGTGAACTTGCGCATGCCCTCGACGCAGTCATCCACATCGGAGAGCGCCTTGGTCATGACCTCGCCGCGCTCGGATTCGGTCTTTGCAATCTTGCCGGAAAGGAGATTGCGGTAGAGCGTCTTCTTCATGCGGCGGTCCACATCGTTTGCGAACCTGCGCACATAGAGGCGCTTGAGTGCCCTCATGCCCTGCACGAAGGCGATGGCCAGGACATAGAAGAGGCAGAGCCGAAGCATCGAGGAGGCATCAGAGAGACCTTGGAGGATATCTGCCAGGCACTGTGCCATGAGGCCCTCGAGCCAGGGGCCTGCGACCATGCCAACGTTGTAGAGGATGCCTGTGATCGTGACGACGAGAAGCGTCTTCCACTCATCATGGAAATACGTGAGGATGGAGGCCTTCTTGTCTCCTGTTCCGGTGCCCAACGATATCGCCTGCCAAATGACAAGAACTGAAATGGAGCTGCAAGGAAAGCCTACCTCAGCATGCAAAGATAAACAGGAGGCAAAGGCACCAGAATCTGGCGCTCAAGACGCTGCTTCTGCTGAGACGGGTATATAGGCACTTGCGTATCACTCAGGCAGAAAGCTGATTTCTGTCTGCTGCATCAAGGAGGCAGCATGGAGACTGAACCACTGCGTGACAAGAACGGCCTCACCGAGGAGGAGTTCCTGGCCGCCTATTCGCCGAAGAACTATCCAAGGCCCTCGCTCACGGCAGATATCTGCGTCTTCCGGAGGAAGGATGAGGGCCTCGAGCTCCTGCTCGTGAAGCGCGGCGGACACCCCTTCCTCGGATGCTGGGCAACGCCGGGTGGCTTCGTGAACCCGAAGGAGACGGCAGACGAAGCCGCAGCACGCGAGCTCGAAGAGGAGACGCATGTGGCAGGTCTTGCGCTCGAGCCCGTGGGCCTCTTCAGCACGCCAGGACGAGACCCGAGAGGCTGGACAATCTCCTATGCCTTCTGCGCCCTCGACGACACCGGCGCCATCGCAAAGGCAGGAGACGATGCTGCCAAGGCCATCTGGTTCAAGGTCACACCGAGCCAGAAGGCTGGCAGGACGACGCTTGCGCTCGATGCAGGAGATGCCCATCTCGAGACATCCTTTGCAGCCCAGGCAGCGCCTGTCACAGGAAGGCTCCGTCCGACTAACGTAAAAGGCCAGGGCCTTGCCTTCGACCATGCAGAGATTGTAGCCACAGCATGGCTCACGCTACCCGAAAGCGTGAGGTCCTGACGTGCAGACCTTTTCCTATGATGCGGCGATCCAGGCAGTGCCTGAGAAGGGTGGTGCCTATGTCGCCTTTCCCTACGACATCCGTGCACTCTTCGGCAAGGGCCGTCTCAAGGTGCATGCAGCCTTCGACGGCGTCCCCTACGACGGCAGCGTCGTGAACATGGGCGTGAAGAACGATGACGGAACGATCTGCTACATCATCGGCATCCGCAAGGACATACGGAAGGCCATCGGCAAGGAGCCGGGAGATACGGTCCACGTGGAGATCGTGCCTGCATAAGAACAGATGATAGAGATAGATATAGAAGAAGGGAGCCTGCCTGAAAGCAAGCTCCCTTCCGCATGCCTGCAATATCCGTCACTCCGCAGCGTACCAGATTGAGAAGGTGCGCCTATTGGTCGGCGGCCCTCACGATTAGTGTCCAAACAGCTCATCATGGCTTCCAGTTCGCTCAAAGAATGCAACCTTATCGTTGGATGACCATATGACAAGCCAGCCATCTGCATTCGCGACATGGCACTCCTTGCGCCCCTCCCAATTGCCTGAGAGAGTATGCATATTATGGCGACATCTCAGCTCTTCGGGCGCGTCAGGAGTGTTCTCGACAACAAGGCCGCTGACCTTCTCAAGCTCAGACAGGTCTCATCCGCGCCTTCCAGCTTTCTTCTTGAGGTCTCGTCTGAATGCTTTCGAATAGTCAACAGTGAGCCGAGTCATCACTCCATCGCCGATTCGATGAGGCTATGAGCGTCCGTGAACCTGCCCGGTTTTCCGGAAGCCAGAAATGCATTGCCCTCCGCAATGGCATCAGCGCTTTCAGCATTCGGCTCTTCAGGTGCAAATGTCAGCGGAATGCGGTGTGTGTTGACCATCTGCTTGTAGAAAGCACGCGTAACCGAAGAGAGATCGAGACCATAGTATTCAGCAACTTCCGACGCGTCATGCTTGAGATTCTCATCGAGACGTATGGTAAGTGTGGATGAAGCCATCATTGCTCCTTCCAAATGGCGTGTATGTACATCTTTATATTTATGTCATTACATTCTATATCATATATACTGCCCAACATCGGACCATACATATTCATTCAAATCGGGTATTCCGATGCCAGACATTCAGGCGCATGCCAGCGAACAGACCCGAGCCAGCTTGCTTAACGCCGCATCACTGACATGCAGGCTAGATGCAGATGCAAGAGGTCTTGGCTATCTCGGATTGCTCCCACGCTGATAGGCCTTCATCGAATCTTGCCTAGAGAGGTGCTCACAAGAAGGGAGCCTGCCCGAAAGCAAGCTCCCTTCCTGCATATCAGATAATTCTCATTACTTCGCAGCGCGATAGATCTCGACGATGTCTTCCTTCGTGAGCGGCACGAACGAGCCCTTCGAGCCATCTGCTGCCTTCTGGGCCATCACATCGAAGTGCTCTTCATCGGTGATTCCCACCTCATGGAGTGTTGCCGGCATGTGCATGGTCTCCGTGAAGAACTGGCGGGTGCGGGCGATGGCCTCGCGGGCAACCGGTGCATCGTCGGTGCCGGTAAGGCCCCAGACATTGCGGCCATAGGTCGCGAACTGCTTCTCCGTCTTCTCGGAGAGGACATGCTCCATCCAGGCAGGCGTAAGAATAGCAAGGCCCTCACCGTGGGTGATGTCGTAGAAGGCAGAAAGCTCATGCTCCATCGGGTGCACGCACCAGGCAGGAGCGCAGCCCTCGCCGACAAGGCCATTGATTGCATGGCTTGCAGCCCACATGAGGTTTGCACGGGCATCATAGTCATCCGGCTTCTCAAGGGCAATCGGACCATAGTGGATCATGGTCTTGAGCAGGGCCTCTGCCATGCGCTTCTGCACGTATGCGCCATCATCCATCGAGAAGTAGTTCTCGAATGTGTGGCTCATCATGTCCGCCGTGCCAGCTGCGGTCTGGCGTGCCGGGACCGAGAACGTGTAGGTCGGGTCGAGCACGGACATGGTCGGCTTCAGGCACTCAGCAGCCGTTCCCCACTTCTCGTTCTTTGTCATGTCCGAGATGACGGCAAAGGCATCCATCTCGGAGCCTGTAGCAGCAAGCGTGAGGACCGAGAAGATCGGAAGCGCTGCCTTGATGAGCTCAGGATGGATCACGAGATCCCAGGCATCGCCGTCGTACTTCGCACCGGCTGCAACGACCTTTGCGCAGTCGATCGTGGAGCCGCCGCCGATTGCGAGGACCATATCGATAGACTCCTTGCGGCAGAGGTCGACGCCGCGGCGCACAGTCTGGATGCGCGGGTTCGGCTCGACACCAGAAAGCTCGAAGATCTGAAGTCCCGCATCGGAGAGGATCTTCGTTGCCTGGTCATAGATGCCATTGCGCTTGATGGAGCCGCCACCGTAGCAGAGAAGAACCTTTTTGCCGTATGCAGCAAGGTCAGCAAGATGCGAGATCTGGCCCTTGCCGAAGTGGATGGTCGTGGGTACATGGAACGTGAAATTATACATAGCTACTCCTTAGCCGGCATGGTTCTGCCGTTTGCTTTAATCTCCACTGTACCCATCCATCCTGCACAGAAACGCCTTGTAGCCAAAGTGATGCCTGCATGAGCCGAATAGCCGTATGCATATCTATGAAAGAAGGAGCTTCGCTCCCTCAGGGGGCAGAGATTCCGTGCGCCAGACGGCAGAAGAGACTGCCTCGACAAGATGCCGGTCATGGGAGACGAGGACAAGCGCCCCTGCAAAGCCCGCAAGGAAGCGCTCGAGCGCTTCCACGGCATGCACATCGAGATGGTTTGCCGGCTCATCGAGCACAAGGAGCTCTGCCCCGTCGAGCGCCGCAAAGGCGAGGGCAAGCTTTCTGAGCTCGCCTGGGCTGACCGAGCTGCCTGTACGGTAGCTCTCAGGCTCTGCATTGAGCTGTGCTGCCAAGGAGAGCACCGCACCCTGTTCTGCGCGGTCAAGCCCGCGCAGGCGGCCAAGCAGCTCTTCTGTCTCCTCTGCCTTCAGCTCCTGAGGCAGATAGACTGCCTTCACGCCGTCAGGGATGCCTTCTGCCACAAGCGCCTTGATGAGCGTCGACTTGCCGGCGCCATTGGATCCGACGACAGCTATATGCTCGTCCGGTCCCACGAAGAGCTCCGGAATCTCCAGTCCATATCCTGCATCGCCGAAAGGAATCGTCTGTGCATCCAGATGCGCCACGGTGTTTCTCTTCGAGCGCACGCCCAAGGCTGGCAGCTCCCCGTCATAGCTCTGCGCAACCGAGGCTCCTGCCTTCTTGCTGAGACCATCCATGCGCTGGTCGAGCTGGCGGACCTTGTCTGCAGCTTTCCGGTCCTTGCCCGAGACGATGGCACGGCCGATCTTCTCCCGGCTGTCATGGTCATGGGGATCGAGATTGCGCCTGCTCCGCTTTGCAGCAGAACGGTCCACCTCCTCGCGACGCCTCTGCTGCTCCTGGGCAAGGCGGCGGTATTCCCTTCTGGCTGCATCCCTTGCATGGAGCGATGCATCATGCTCCTGCATCTGCTGCTCACGAACAGCACTGTAGTTTCCAGGCCGCATCCTGATGCCTCCTGCCTCGAAGCAGAGGCAGGAGGTGACCAGCTCATCGAGAAGCGTCCTGTCATGGGAGATCAGCAGGCCTATGCCGGAGAAATCGCGGAGCGTCTCCAGCAGAAGCTCGCGTGACGGTGCATCAAGGTGGTTGGTCGGCTCATCCAGAATCAATACATCGGGCTCTGCTGCAAGAGCGCAGGCGATCTGCACGCGCTTCTGCTGGCCTGAAGAGAGCGTCTCATAGCGCCAGAGCCAGTTGTCCTCTATCGCAAGCGTGCGGCGCACCTTCTGTGCCAGAGGGCTCCAGTCGCAGGCGAAGTCGGCAAGATCTGCTGGTTCGGCAGTGGCATCCTGCGCACAGAGGGCCGTCACAAGGCCCCTGGTCACTGTTCCTTCATCAGGCTCGAGCTCGCCGGAAATGATGCGGGCAAGCGTTGTCTTGCCGCAGCCATTGGCACCGATAACGGCATGCCAGCCAGATGAAAACGTGCAGGATATGTCAGAGAAGACAGAATTGACGGAGCCGGGATAGCAATATGTCACATGAGAAAGAGAAAGCTGCATGATGGACCTCGCAGACACAGGGACAGGGGACACAGGAGTGTCCTGGCGAACAATTCCCGTATGCTCATGAAGAGCAGTGTCTACCTGCGCAAGGCTCCATTCCTTTCCTCGGAGAGCAGCATCTCTGCCCTATGCAGCCAAGAGAAT
>Ga0214929_100397_pt1 | contig 9756 bp, 13 predicted proteins | sample Stichaenrichm17X_FD_168613 | JGI IMG/M metagenome (GOLD analysis project Ga0214929, IMG submission 168613) | Xylose enriched microbial communities from anaerobic bioreactor in Madison, Wisconsin, United States - 17X | ecosystem: Engineered > Bioreactor > Anaerobic > Unclassified | place: USA... | reverse complement strand
CCCGCGCCTCAAGACCGGCTCGCAGTTCCAGCACGCCATGGGGGCCACGCATCAGTGCGGCGCGGACATGCTGCATGACGGCGTAATGGACCTCTTCCCGCTCGCGCTCTTCAAGCGCGTCATAAGGGTGCGCGCGGGCCTGCCGGTCATCGATCATCTGCATTCTTCGGGCTCCTGTCTGAATTGCGACACTCCTCATCCTACACTCTGCGTTTGTGAGTGCGCGCAAGAGCCGGATGTCACCACTGCCCCGATGCCTTCATGCAGACGATCGCCTGCCCCAGATCAAAAGCGCCGAGTATCAGCCAGAGCAGAGTCAGCAGAACAGGCATCAGGCCGGGCCAGAACAGCCCCTTCCGGACCTGAACTCCAAACAGAACCAGCGCGGCCAGACCAAGGGAGAGCAGCAGGCTTTCTGCTGCCATAGTCCAGACCATGCGGACGTCGAACGGAAAAGGGAGCCAGCCCAGTCCGAAGATCAGGGATACGATCAGAAGGGCCGGCATCCGCCAGGCAAAGCGCGGGACCTGTCCATCGGACGAGGTCGGCGCGGCGCGTAAAGAGGGATCATGTTTCATGGGCATCAGGATGCGCGCGTCATTTGTGAGTGCGCGCACCGCGATGAAAAAGAGCGCCAACAGGCCATTGGAGAGGGGAATTCGCCATAATGTCACCACATAGGCTCCGGACATCAGCACCGTGCCGTTCCGTATCATCCTGACCCTCTGACCCCTCCCCAGCGTCTGCTGGGCCACGTCGCCCAGTTGCTTGCCGCGCTGGCTGCGATCTCCGTCATCCTCTCCTGGGGTGGCGTCATGGCCTTCAACATGACGCACGGTCGGGCCGCCTGGGGCGTCAGTCTGGGTGTCCTCGCCCTCTATCCGGCTCTCGCCTGCCTGACGGGCAGTTTCGGGGTGATGCTGATCAGGCGGCCGTCTCTGACCTGCTCACCGGCCTTCAGGCCGGTGAGCAGGTCAGGTCCTCAAGCCCCTGTTCAAACAGAGCCGCGACGTCCTGCGGCATCTGGCCGACGGCGTAAGCTTTCTGACTGCCCTTGTCCTGATTGGTCAGCGTTTCATACCGCTCCATCGACATGACAACAAAACGAGGCTTGCGGTGCTTTGTGATGGCGACCGGAGCCACGGCCGCTGCCTCGAAAAGGTCACCTGTGTTGCGTGTCAGATCTGCCGCAGCAAACTGCTTCATTTATCCTGTTCCTTTCTGATCCAGCTTCCAGAAAATACGGATATCGTGCAATTTCAATTACGCCCAGTCGGTCGATAACGAAGCTTTTCTCCCTCAGAAGCCCATTGCCGCGATCTGATCGGCCAGACTGCCCGCCTGACGCTTCACAAAACGGGGGTTGCGCCTTACTTCGCGCGCCCATCCGTCGCGCTTGGCCTGCGCGGGGATCTCATCGATGAAGCTGTTCGCTCCCGCTGGCCGACCATTACGCCACGCACACCACGAAATCGCCACCCGGCGTCGCCCACGGGTCAGGGCCACATAGGCAAGCCGTCGTTCCTCGTCCTGATCAGGATTGGCGCGTGAGGGAAACAGCGTGTCTTCCCACCCCAGGAGAAACACGTGCCCGAACTCCAGCCCCTTCGACCCATGGATCGTCATCAGCTTCACCCGGCCGAGAGCATCCTCACCATGTTTCGCGGATCCAAGTGCGGCATGATCGAAGAGATCCTCCACCACCGTGAAGTCGCGCGCGAGTTCACGCAGCTCATGAAGGTTTTCAAGAGCGGCACACCCCTCTTCACCTGCGGCGCGGTGCATGTCAGCATACCCACTCTCCTCGACAAGACGCCCGATCCGTTCGCTCAGGGAAGGGTCCTCACTCTGTCCCACCGATCGGACAAGCGCCAGAAAGGCCTGAAGCCTGCGTGCGGCTTTTCCATTGGCGCGCGCGACAGACATCTCGGCCGCCCGAAAGAGGGACACAGCCTCCTCATCCGCAAGCTGTTCAAGTCTCGCAAGCGTTTTTGCCCCGATCCCCCGGGCCGGCTGGTTCACCACACGACGGAACGCGTCATCGGACTGGCGCTCATCCGGGCAGCAGGACAGTCGCAGCAGAGCCAGTGCATCCCGAATGACCGCGCGTTGCCAGAAAGCTGTGTCATTGACGAGCTCATACGGGATTTTTGAACGCAGCAGCTGCTCTTCCACAATCCGGGAAAGGAAATTGTAGCGATAAAGAATGGCCATCTCTTCATAGGGAACACCCTCGGCAGCCCGACGGCCGATCTCGGCAGCAATCCCCTGCGCTTCCTCCAGACTGCCCGCCCAGGACACGATTTCGAGTGGCGCACCCTCTCCGGATGCTGTATAAAGGGTCTTCTCCAGTCGGCTGGAATCGCCTGCGATCACGGCGTTGGCGGCGGCAAGAATATGGCCTGTCGAGCGGAAGTTCTCTTCAAGAGCAATCATCCGCCCGTCCGGAAATTCCCTTAGAAAATTACGGATAATCGCAACATTGGCGCCGCGCCAGCCGTAGATGCTCTGCGCGTCGTCGCCTACGACGAAGAGCTCGCCGTGATCCCGCGCCAGGGCCCGGAGCCAGAGAAACTGCAACCGGTTGACGTCCTGGAATTCGTCAGCCAGCACCGCATCGAAGCGGGCCGCCCAGTCCTGTCGATAGGTCTCATCGCGGAGCATGGTGACGGTCGGCCAGAGCAGCAGATCGGTAAAGTCCGCCATATTGGCTTCACGCAACATCGCCTGATAGGCCGGATAAAGCGCAGCCGCGTCCCGCCAGGCCATGATATCATCCGGATCGGCGAGCTTGCGGCTGGCGATCAGCCCCTCGGTGGAAATGATCGCCTGTTCGGGCAGGATCATATCTTCCTTGAGCATGGCAATCCGTGTGGCGATGGACTTCACACGGCGCCGGAACGTTTCACCATCATCGTCTTCCATGATCCCGGCATCACGCGCTTTTTCCAGAAGACGACGCACAATACGCCTGCTGTCCTCGGCATCGCAGATATCGAAGCCCGGCCGGAGACCGGCAATATCGGGATCGGTCCGGAGCTGACGGCGGCCATGAGCATGAAATGTCCCGACCCAGTAGGGTGCGCGCTCGGCTCCCAGAGCCGTGGCGATCCGGGATTTCATCTCTGCGGCGGCCTTGTTGGTGAAGGTCACCGCCAGAATACGATGTGGCGCCATACCGCGCCGGACGATACGGTCGACAATACCGGCTACAAGCGTGCGGGTCTTGCCTGTGCCCGCGCCGGCCAGCACAACCACGGCGCCTGCCTGTCCCGCGGCTTCCCGCTGTGCGGGCGTCAGTCCGGCAAGGCCGTCATCAGCCACGGCGGGACTGGGGAACCTCGTCTCCATGCAGCACCTCCTTCCACTCTGCCTGGGTGGGATCAAGAGTGATTTCCCTGGCAGGCCAGATCATCAGATGCACCGGACGCGTGAAATCCCAGCCACCAGCCGCATCCAGCGCACCGGCGATCACCAGCCCTCTGGTGACCTCGTCGCCCCGATGGAACTCGACAAAGCACTCCGGGAATGCTGGCTGCCCGTGCACCCGGGACCAGACACCCCAGGCGTCGGTCTTTCTGCGATCGGACGCCCATCGAGCCGTGATCTCGGCAAGTTGCCCCAGCAGGGTGACTGCGTCCGGTCGTCCGGGATTGCGATTGGTTCCGGGGACGGTGCCGATGACCGAAACCGTCGCCGTGTCATGCGTAACCGGCACGAAGGCACCCGAAGCCGCGACATCCGTGGTGAACATCACGAACGCCTCCTCCAGGTTCCAGCCGTGGCGGGCGGACGTTCCGCTCACGACCAGTCCCGTGATGGTCTTTCCCCCGATCTCGCACCGCACGAGCACCCAGGGAATGGAGCGACCGAGCTCCGGCTCGTCCTCCAGATAGCGTTCCGCACCCGGGTGAGCCCGGAAAGCTGTCTGCAGGGCTTCATTGGTTTCAAGGCCGGGAAACAGCGCCTCCATTTCCCGCCGTGCCTGTTCAGGATTCATCCCGTTCTCCTTTCTTACGCCGCCCTGGTGGCACGATCGGCCACCACGCGTCGTAGCATGTCGTTGAAATCGTTCAGGCCCCATGCGGGAACCAGTCGGGAGCAGGGCACACCGGCTTCCCTGGCTAACCCTTCGAGCCGGGCGGCATACCGGTCGCCCGCCTTGTCATTGTTGGTTGCAATGACAAGAGACGCGCCTTTTTCCCGGACCATGGCACGCAAATGAGTGCGGATGGCGTCTTCCGTATCCGGTCCCATGCCCCCGGCCGTCGAGGTATAAAGGGTGTCCGTCGTGCGTGCGCCGTCCAGCGCGGCGAAGGAGAGAGCATCGATGGCGGCCTCGCAGACGACCAGACGGCGCACCACAGGACCACCCCCGGGCAGGTAGCGGAACAGTGTCTTGACGGACCCCTTGAGGCACAGATGGGTTTCAGGTCCCCGCAGTTCGGCGCCACACACCTGCCCCTGTGCGTCACGATGGCAGAACCAGGCGGCATGCACACCATCCCGCAGGCAACCACCAGCCACGGCCCGCCGGACGACCCAGTCGGGAAGAGCCCGCTCGAGCGTGAGGTAAGTCCAGATCCGGCTTTCCGGGGTCAAGGGCCCGCGTCTGTCCCATCGGGCGGCAGGCGGCACGATGTCCCCTTCCTTTGCCCCACGCTGCCGGACGAAGACCGCCCCTTCAGGTTCGACGCCAACCATCCGGCCCAGAGTGACACAGGTATCACGCCAGCCAAGATCAGGCTCCAGACGACGCATCAGATCGAACACGTCCCCCTTCTCCTCGGATCCGGTATCCCACCAGCCGCGGCCATGATGGTTGACGATGATCGGATACCCATCATCCTGGCGATATTTGAGGCAGTTGCGCGTACTTTCCTTTTTGTCGAGGCCATAGCCGTGACGTTCCAGAAGCAGCGCGCAGGAGACCCCGCTCACAATCTGGCTGCGATCTGTATCGGACAGTTCGAAACGGGCCATTTCAGAACTCCTTTTGGTGCCGGGCGGAGCGCTGGTTCCAGCACCTCAACACCCTCTTGATTACTCGATCAGAATAAGCAAAACCCTCGGAAAAATCAAGAAAAAACAGAGATTTATATAAATAAAACCGTCACCCGGACAAGGGAAGTCACAGTAATGGTCCGATAAAACAGTCGTGCATGAAGTAAAGAAAAATAACAGCCTTTCGTTCGACCCGTGCCGGAGGCAAAGGGACGAAAGCAGCGCAGCGACGCCTTTCGTCCCGACACTGTCAGGACTGCCGCAAACGGAGCGCAGGTCCTGGGTCATCTCAGGGGACCCGTCTGCACAAGCGACCGCAGGGAGCGCGGAAGATGGGGTGGATGATCCCATGGACCGGAGTGAGGCTTGTGGCCCTGCTCCCCGCGCCCGTTATGCGCCTGTCTGACGTGCGATGCGCCATAACCGCCTGACTCCCTTCCCGGCCAGAAGTGCGCTGGCAACAAGACCGCAGAGACCAACTGCCAGCACGATCACCATGCCCGCGCCTTCCAGGCCGGCACTTGCTGTGTCACGGAGCTGCCCACCGACCCCCTGACAGACCAGGACTGGATCACCGTTGCAGAGGGCCTGTTCATCGTGCCAGACTGCAAAGGCGCTCAGGCCGCCTGCTGTCAACGCTCCCGCTGCAACGCCCCACAGCACGTCGTTCTGCATCACGTTTCTCCTTTATACCTGTTTCCTTTTCCATTATCGTCGCGGCATATGTGAGTGCCCACATCCTGCTTAACCTAGCCTGCCCCTGAAGAGAGGATGGTCAAAATCCCGCACGCGGGTTATATTCACAACACGCTGTCTCACCGCACTCGCAGATGATTGGTGCGGGCACCTTAGCAGACCTGTCCGGACCATTTTCCGAGGCCCCGCCATGCGAATGCACCGCGCCGTTGCGCCAGCCGAACCACAGACCGACCTGTTCCCGCTCCGCGCCCATCTGCGCCGGATCCGGCCTGAGAAAAATGAATGGCGTTTTTATACGCTCACGATCCAGCCAGACCTGTTCGGAGGCGCAACACTTGTCCGGCACTGGGGACGGATTGGCACCGCAGGGTCCCAACGCCTTGACCTTCATCCCGATCAGGGGGCCGCCGCCAACGCGCTTGCCGCCATGATCAGGTATCGCCGCAAGCGCGGCTATGCGATGGTGTGACTATGCGAACGGGTTTTTTACCGGATGGGACGTCTCCCCGGACGGAGCCCGCTCCGGCAGATCACGCTCCGATTGCAACCGTGTGATAACCGCATCCAGAACTGACTTCAGCGCCTGTGCGTTTTCAAGACTGTTGCGATCACGACCCAGTGTCAGGCGGCCATAGATCTCGATACGGTCCGCACCGTTCTCAACCGTCATCCCCGCGATCCCGACGCTTTCACCGTGATCGTCAAACGGCATGAAACTCATGGTTTTTCCTCCCATTTGCGTGACAGGGCCCGCAAAGCCTCCCGGCCGGCACGTCTGACCGCCTGCCAGTCGGGACCCTGGCCATAAGACTGACGCTCCCGGCTCACGTCACGCACGTGCGGCCGATAAGGGCTCGCTTCGGGTCGTGGCAGGTCAGGGGGCTGCGCCTTCACTGTGTTGGACAGCGCCGGAAACGGCTCAATACCGACATCGGACACCAGTTGGGCGATAGTGAGCGTGGTACAGGTGGGCGTCTCGGTATTCCGGCAGACATATGCCCCGCTCCGACCACTTACCGGATCATAGATCGCCTTCCATGTCGCAGCCGGTACAAACACGTTATCACTCCCAATTGCCCGGACATCGTCATCAAAAGCCGGCCCCGTGACAACATACACACTCCCGTCCTGATGAACGAGATCACGCACGGCCATTTCCACCCCTACCCAGATGCCTTCATTCAGCGCGGGTGTCTGGGGTACGACATTGGCGAGCGAGAAGGTCTGCTCCTGAGCCTGCCTGTCCGCCGCGTCGCCACTGGGCGTGAGATGCCCCCGGTCATATCCGGATCCCCGATAGTCAGACAGCCGGGCCCCGTCCCCGTCCGGCAGGCGGCTGTCCGCATGAAAATACCGCGTAACCCGCCCGACCCTCACAGCGCCTTCCAGATCTTCTTCCGTAAGACGCTCTGCCGACCAGAGCGGCTCATGCGCGAGCCCGGAATGCAGGGCGGCATAGCTCCGATTGCACAGTAATGTGGTTCGGGCAGCAAGTTTCGGATTCACCAGAACCGGCAACCTGTTCTCTACCCCGAACATGGAACACCCGGCCGCCTGTGCGCCGCTCCCGACCACCAGGCCGCAAAGCAGGATGCCCAGCCCCCAGAACCTCGCGCGCGCGGCATGGCCTTTTCCGGACGCTTCTGTCATGCTTTTCTCCTGTCTGATCATAATCAGCCGGGTTAAAGCATGGCCCCTCCCTTTGTGAGTGCTGTTCTGCATCGTTTTCCGGTGGAGCGACGACGGACGCCCGACCTCGCGCTCCTGATCGAACTGATCCCGCCTTTTGATGCCATGTGTGCCCGCCTCGCAGCAGTCGGGCTCCCTCGCCCGCCCTCGCATCTCCGCCTGTGGTATGAAGGCCAGAAAATCGGGCAGGACATGCTCGCTGACCTCACCGTGCCGGACGATCCGGCTACCGCCAGCCGCCTACTGACGCGCCACTTCCAGCCGATTATTGATCTGGCGATCCTTCATCTGTCACAGGCGCGCGATGCCCTGTGGCAGGCAGAGCGGGACGATGCCATCGCACCGTCTTCTCCGGCGATGCAGGTGCGGGCCGCGCTCCTCGAACGCGAAAGCTGGGAGCGGGCAAAATACACGCTCGCCGCCTGGGCAGTCTTTGCGGCAGCCATTCGCGCGCGGAGCGATCCCTCAGTCCGCGGCATCGAGCAGAAGACGGTGCGCTGAACGATGAACCCCGGCCGCTTCGCGCCGCCAGGCCGCGCGGACCGATGCCGTAACACCTGGATACCGCGCTTCGACCTCCAGTCGTGACGCTTCGCGCAGGAAGCGTTTCGCAATACCGATCCGTGCGCCTGTGGTCGTCGCCCGATGAAAGACAGGGCCTGTGCCCCCGCGTTCGATATCATGCCGGTTGCACACCATGGTGGTTCTCTCCTGTTTTTTTTCCGGATGCGACCGCGTCAGCGGTCCGGCCGGCATGCGTCGCATGCCGGGCCTTCCCCTCTCATGACGGCTCAGTCAAAGCACGCCGCAAAGGGAATATCATCGCTCATCCCCGCTCCTGGACTTCCACCTGCGGCAGACGTATCACTCCGGGATTGCGGGGGCGTACGGGACGGACGGTCATCCAGACCATACCGGCTCTCGTCACTCTGGCTGACGCCACTGTCGAGGGGCTCAAGTTCACCGCGATACCGATCCAGAACAACTTCGGTCGTATAACGATCCTCGCCTGACTGATCGGTCCATTTCCGGGTCTGCAGCATCCCCTCGAGATAGATCTTGCGTCCCTTGCGCAGAAAGCGATCAGCAAAATCCGCAATCCGTTCGTTGAAAATAACGATGCGGTGCCATTCGGTGCGTTCGCGTCGCTCTCCTGACTGGCGATCGTTCCGGGTTTCGCTTGTCGCCAGCGTGAAACTGACGATCTTCATGCCGCTTTGCGTGTGACGGACTTCCGGGTCACGTCCCAGATTGCCCACGAGAATGACTTTGTTGACGGTTCCGGCCATGGTCTGTCCTCCTGATTGCTGTCGCTTTACTCTCCCTCAAACGCGGCCCCTGCCGCGTCGTCCTCGGGTGCGGTCATTTGGGACCGGGCGGAAAAGCGCCTGACATTCCTGGAGGCGGCAGGGGTGCGGAAGTCGCGTGCGACTTCACGGTGACGCCGGAACCGAAGGCGGCCACAGGCCGGGGCTTGTCTGGCGCGCCGCCCGGTCCAGACCGCGCGGACCCGAGGGCGATGCGGCAGGCCACGCTTTCTTCCGCCTCTCTCCTCATTTTTTCGCTTTCGTGCGCCTTTTTCTGTACACACCAACAAACGGGACCTAGACTCCCGCCATCGTGTTGAAAACAACGGGGTATCTGCATGGCGATCCTGTCCGTCAGGGAAAACGGCCTGCTTCTTGACGCACCCTACCATCCGGACCTGAGCAGGCTGGTCCGTCCCCTCGGAGGCCGCTTCCGGGGAAAATCACTCGGCTGGGTGTTCGCTCCGGAGCATGAAGCCGCGTTGCGCGACCTTTGCTTACGCCTCTGGGGCGTGGACGGGCGTCCGGAAACCATGGCGGATCGGGTCACACTTCGGATCGAAGCACGCGATCGCTATGTCTGCACCTCTCCCTGGACCGCCTTTAACGCGGATCTCTGGCTGTGCGGTCGCCAGATTGCCACCCGGCCTCCTGGCACGCATGTCGCCCGTGCGGGAAAAGGTGTGAAATTTCTCATAGGCACGCCCCGCCTGGCGCTCGACACGATCTCCCACAGCATCCGTCTTGATCCTGGCACGATTTTCCTACTCAGGGACGTGCCGCGTGCGGCACAGCCCCGCTTTGAGGCCGCACTTGTCGACCATGGCACCTGCGAACTGGCCTGATCGTCGTTCATTGCCGCCACACAGGAGGACCGTGCGGCAGACACGAATGGGACCACAGGGACCACCAGTCGCATTCTCTCCCCCTGTCATCACAGCAGTCCCATCTGTTCGGGGGATCGGGACTGCATTGGCCCAGAGACCTCAGGCCCGTATTTCTCCAGCAGGTGCGCCAGCATCTCCCGTTCCTGCTGCGTGCGCTCACGGCGTGCCGC
>Ga0214929_100395_pt1 | contig 9874 bp, 8 predicted proteins | sample Stichaenrichm17X_FD_168613 | JGI IMG/M metagenome (GOLD analysis project Ga0214929, IMG submission 168613) | Xylose enriched microbial communities from anaerobic bioreactor in Madison, Wisconsin, United States - 17X | ecosystem: Engineered > Bioreactor > Anaerobic > Unclassified | place: USA... | reverse complement strand
TGAAGTGCATGTGCGTTCGGCTTCTCCTACGGTCGTCTGGCCTTGTTTTTATGGAATTGACACAGGTGTTCAAGGGCAGTTGATCGCAGCAAAGAAGAGCATAGACGAGATTCAAGCATTTATCGAAGCAGATTCGTTGGCATACCTTTCGGTCAGCGGCATGTTGTCATGTGTACCAAAGAACGGCTATTGCGCTGCATGTTTTACAGGGCGCTATCCCGTGGAGATCCCCGGCGACTTTGCCCGCGAGAAGTTTTTGAAGGGCTTTGTCCCCTGCAACCTCTCTCATCCTTCTGAAGACACAAGGGCACAAATTAAAAGTTTTAACCAAGCCGCACAAGTCGCCGTACATAAAGGAGACGTTCGATGAACATAGAAGCTCAGCACGTAAGTTATGCGGATGCCGGCGTCGATGTCAATGAAGGCGCACGCTCGGTGGATTTGATCAAACCTATCGTCTCCAAGACCCACCGGCCAGAGGTCATAGGTGGCCTCGGCGGCTTTGGCTCTCTTTTTTCTGCCCAGTCATTTAAGAACATGGACGAGCCGATACTTGTCTCTGGTACTGATGGCGTGGGAACGAAACTCGCGATCGCCCAGATGCTTGGGCGTAACATGTCAGTAGGCAAGGACTTGGTCGCAATGTGTGCTGACGACATCGTAGTGGCTGGAGCAGAGCCGCTTTTCTTTTTAGATTATATTGCGACTGGCAAGCTCCAAGCCGAGTCAATAGCTGAAATAGTTGGCGGCATAGCCGAAGGTTGCGCTTTGGCTGGTTGCGCACTGGTAGGAGGCGAAACCGCCGAACACCCTGGCGTGATGGACCCTGCTGCTTACGATCTTGCGGGCTTTGTTGTTGGGGTTGTGGATAGGCCAAAGATGCTAGGACCACAACGCGTGCGCCCTGGTGATGTGATCGTGGGCCTTCCCAGCTCCGGCATCCATTCAAATGGCTATTCCCTTGTGAGAAAGGTTGTTGTGGACGGCAAGACTCCAGAAGAGCTGAGTGCCCCCTGCAAAGAGCTGGGAGGTTCTAGTTTGGCTGACGCTCTGCTTGAACCGACGACTATTTACGCTGGACGTCTTGTGGCAGCGCTGCGTTCTGGCATGCCGGTGCATGCCATGGCTCATATAACCGGCGGAGGAATTACTGAGAACCTAAACCGCGCTTTGCCAAGCAATGTGGACGCGGTGGTGAATCGAAGCAGCGCACTCGATGCCACCCGACAGGATTTAAGTACCCACCCAGCTTGGTGTGTGCCACCAATCATCAGCTACGTCATACGGGCGGCCGGGCTCACTGCCGATGAGGCTTATAAGACGTTCAATATGGGAGTCGGCATGGCCGTGCTCTGTGGGTCCGAAGATGTGGACAGGGTTTGCGAGGAGTTGAAGAAGCAAGGGCTTCCTGCTTTTATCATGGGTGAATGTGCAACGGGCACAGGGAAAGTGAGGTATCGATGACGATTCGAATAGGCGTCTTGATAAGCGGCAACGGAACCAATCTGCAAGCGATTATTGATCGAATTACCGCAGGTACCCTTGATGCGCAGATTGCTCTCGTTGTAAGTTCGCGTTCCTCGGCTTATGGGCTCAAGCGCGCAGAGGCGGCCGGCCTGCAGACGCTGACGTTGAGTGAAGAGATCTATGCCGATCCCCTTGTTGCTGATGAAGTCATCGCGAAAGAGTTGGTGCAACACGGCGTGGAGTATGTGGTGATGGCAGGCTACATGCGCAAAGTTCACGAGATCATTCTTGGTGCGTATCCCAGCCACGTGATAAATCTTCATCCAGCACTCCTTCCCAGCTTCCCTGGAGCTCATGCGATACAAGACGCTTATGACCGTGGCGTCAAAATTACAGGCGTTACTGTGCACTTTGCGAATAGCGACTATGATGCAGGCCCGATCATTGCGCAGAGGGCATTGGCGGTGGAAGAGGGTTGGTCAGTCGAAGACCTCGAGAAGCGCGTGCACGAGATTGAGCATCAGCTTTACCCGGACGTTCTACAGATGATTGCTGATGACCGTGTATCTGTGGATGCTGATCGCCATGTGCATGTTGCGCCGAAAAAGAACTAACCCTCGGCTCGAACATGCGAGAGCGCCGCTATGCATTCGACATGCTTTGTGTGGGGGAACATATCGACCGGCAGAATGCGCGTTACGCGATAGCCCCGTGCGCGCAAAATATCTAAGTCTCTGAGTTGCGTTTTTACATTGCAGGATACATAGATGACGCGCTGTGGCGCAAGTAGGGATACGCTCTCCAAAAAGTCGGGGGTCGACCCTGCGCGCGGAGGGTCGAGGATCACTGCGTCAAAGTGGCTGGAAGTGTTGCCACGACAAGCCGCTTTTATGTAAGCTGTCGCATCTGTGCGCACAAAGCGACAGCTCGTTTGGAGTGCATTTATACGTGCATTTCTTCGAGCGCACGCAATCGCGTCCGGTGTTTGATCAATACCCACCACCTGTATGGTCTGCTTATGCCGTTTCAGCATCGACGCGGCACAAATGCCAATTGTCCCTGTACCGCAATAGGCGTCAAGTAAACGGCTCCTCTCACGGAGTCCAGTCGCCTCAATTGCTCGCTGGTATAGCGCTTCGGTTTGAGCAGGATTTGTTTGGTAGAAACTTTGAGGCCCGATTTCAAATAAGCATCCGAGCAGCTTGTCATGCATAGTGCCCGTTCCCCAAACTACGTAGGACTGTCGTCCGAGCATGGCGTTGGTTTTGCGATCGTTTATATTTTGAACAGCTGAAGTAACTTCAGGGCAAGTCTTGCGCAGGGCATAGAAGAACTCTTTCTTGTGACGAAAGTCGCAATGAGAAGTTACAATGACTAGCAGGCATTCATTGGTTTTCCAGCCTATACGCACTATCGCGTGTCGCAGGACTCCCGTGCCTTGGTCTTCATTGTAGGCGGGAATATGCCACTCCTCAGCAACACGAGCTAGTTTGTTAAATATTTTTCTTGCTTGTGGATTTTCGGCCAAGCATGCTTGGCATGGGATGATATGATGAGTACCGTATGCGTAGAAACCATAGCGAACATTTTCTTGAGTGCCGGGAGCAAATGGCGTTGCGGCTTTATGGCGGAAATGCGTGGGTTCGCCTTGCATGCCAGCTATTTCGTCTAATTGGGAGCAATCCTGTTTAATAACGTTGGCGAAGACAGAAGCTATCCATTCTTGCTTGCGGCGCAGCTGAATCGCATACGGAACCGCGAGCCACTCGCAGCCTCCGCACATGCGTGCGATCGGACAGGTGTAAGTCTTGTATCCCATACCTTTAGTGTAGCAACTTAATGCTGTGGATGGGATTCCGCGTTACCATAAAAGATAGGGTATGCAGTCTTGGCGAGTAAGGAGAAGAAATGGGATCGGTTAAAAGGGTTGGGATCATAGGCCAGGGCCATGTTGGTGCGCATGTTGCCAATAGCCTTATCTTACAAGGCATTGCAGATGAGCTCGTTCTTGTAGACTTGCTTGATAAAAAGCTAGAAGCAGAAGTGCAGGATCTCACAGACTCGCTTTCCTTTGCTCCCCATAATGTACATATAGAAAATGCCGGTGCGCAATATGAGGCACTTGCAGACTGTGATGTGGTCGTTAATGCCGCTGGTCATGTGAGTGCCTCAGCGAACGGCCGTGACGGAGAGTTGTTTGTCACCTCCGATGAGGTTCCCAAGTTTGCGCAGCGTATCGTAAAGGCAGGCTTTAATGGCGTGTGGGTCTCGATCGCCAACCCTTGTGATGTTATAGCGACGGCTATCTGGCACTTGACTGACTATGACCCTAAAAAAATCATCGGTTCAGGCACGGCGTTAGATTCTGCCCGCGTTAAGCACGTGCTATCACGTGAAACAGGATACGCGCAAAGCTCCATTGACGCATACATGCTTGGTGAGCATGGTTTTTCTCAATTCGTGGCTTGGTCTCAGGTGCGTTTTGGCGGGAAGCCTCTTGCGGAGCTTGCTGCTGAGCAGCCTGCACGCTTCTCCTTTGACCTTGACAAGTTGGAGCAGGATGCGAAGCTGGGCGGTTATGTGAGCATGGCCGGCAAGCACTGCACCGAGTACGCTGTCGCGAATGCGGCCACGCGCATCATCCGTGCCGTGCTTTCTGACGAGCAATGCATCTTGGCATGCTCGACCCAACTGACAGGGCAATATGGACAGTCAGGCCATTGGGCCTCTCTGCCGTGCGTCATCGGCTCTGATGGTGTGAAGGAGGTTATCGAGCTAAACCTAACTGCAGACGAGCAGAAGCGGTTTGCAGCTTCTTGCGTGCATATAAAGGAGAACATCTCTAAGATTACATGGTGGTAATCTCCGTGGCTGCTGCGTATGCAGTGGCATATAAATGAGAGCGTTTGATCGTAGCGGCGCCGTGAGCCCTAGCTTCAAAAGGTTCACGGCGCGGTGTTGTTTATTTGGGTAAGCTAGAGTACAGTTACACAAGATTTGAATAGGGTTCGAAAATGTTTGCTCCTGCAACGAAGCGGAATTTGCGGGAGAGGGATCGGATCCCAGAAGAAAGGAAGTACGTTTCCATGCAGTCCAAGATAGCTCACGCGGCCGAACGTAAGGCGTTCGGAATCGCCCTTGACCAGATCATCAAGGCCGGCTCTGGAAAAGATCGTGAAAAGAACCTCGACAAGCTCGTTGATATGGCAGGCAAGCTGTTGAAAGACACCGCCCCAGGCGTGACGCGTGGCTTGCATGCTGGGCTCTACCCTGGCTCGAAGTGGGAAGGGTATCTTTGGGATATCATTGACCATACTGATCCGCACGTACTGCGCACAGTTGTGCTTAACGGCGGCTATGAGGCCGCTTTCCGTGGCCTGCGTAATACAACAGCAAATGCTGCCAAGTATCACTGCAATGTGCCGTGGATCATCATTTTCGACCCAACGTCAGCTTGCAACAAGCACTGCATAGGGTGCTGGTCAGCAGACTATGGCAATTGGCTCAACCTCACCTATGACGAGTGCGACAAGATCATGACCGAAGGGTCAGAGCTTGGCTGTCACCTTTATATGTTGACAGGCGGAGAGCCGCTCGTGCGCAAAAAGGATGTCCTTAAGCTCGCCGAGAAGCACAATGATTGCCTTATCAACATCTTTACGAACGCAAGCCTCATTGACCAGCCGTTCTGCGACGAGGTCAAGCGCCTTGGCAACATCGTCTTCTCTATCTCTTTGGAAGGCACTGAGGAGTCAAATGACTCCCGTCGTGGAGAGGGTTCTTATCAAGAAGTTATGAAGGCGATGGATCTTCTCAGGAAAAATGGGCTTATCTTTGGTACTTCCACGGCCTATACAAGAGCCAACACTGAGATGGTCACCTCAGATGAGTACTTTGATACCATCATCGCCAAAGGGGCTCGCTTTGCATGGTACTTCCACTACATGCCGGTGGGAGAGGGCGCCAATGCCGACCTCATGCCAACGGTCGAGCAGCGTGAGTACATGTTCCATCGTATCCGCGAGGTGCGTGGCATTACCGGTGGGAAGCCTATCTTTGCCATGGACTTCCAAAACGACGGCGAGTATGTCGGCGGCTGTATAGCGGGAGGGCGCGTCTTTTGCCACATCAACGCCCGGGGAGACGTGGAGCCTTGCGTCTTCATCCACTATTCCAACGCCAACATCAAGGACAAGTCGCTGCTCGAGTGCCTGCAGCAGCCGGTCTTCCAGGCCTATCGCGAGCACTACCCGTGGAACGCCAACATGCTGCGCCCTTGCCCGATGCTTGAGAACCCGGAGATCCTGCCCCAGATCGTGCACGCGGCAGGCGCCAAGTCCACAGAGTACACCTCGCCTGAGGACGTTGACCACCTCTGCGGGCGCACGGCACCGTATGCAAAAAAGTGGGCTTCAAAGGCGGATGAGCTTTGGCTGGAAGAGCACCCAACGGGCAAGAAGATATACGCAGACTCCATGTCGATGGCTCCCGTTGAGGAAAAGGCTAAGGTTATGGCTGCTGAGGAATCTGATGTAGATAAGGCTCTCGTATCGAATGATGCCTAGTACCTTTGTCTCGTACAAAGCGTAACTTCATAGTAGGCTTAGGAGAAATTCCTAAGCCTACTTTTATTGAGGTGGCGCGCCTACGGCAGCAGCTTAACGCTTGCCCGATGTGCCGTTAGCGGGGTCCTCCTATATCGCTATGGTGAAAAGGCAGTGTACACTCCGTAAGAGAGGCCTCTGTCGCAGTCAAGGAGGAAAGATGGCGGACGTAGCTAATGAAAAAGTAAAAAATGTCGTCCTTGTAGGCCAAGGTGGTGTCGGTAAGACCATGTTGGCTGAAGCGATGCTCCATTTGTCTGGCAAGACAACGAGGCTTGGCGGCCATGCAGGCACTAAACCTACCTTGGATTACGATGCCGAGGAGGGTGCTCGTGGGTTCTCCATCTCGACGACGGTTGCTCCAGTAAGATGGCAAGGTACTCGGGTGAACGTACTCGACGCTCCTTGCTATCCAGATTTCGTCGGAGATGCCTATGCCGCTATGAGCGCCTGCGAGACAGCCCTTTTTGTCGTCGATGGGTCGGGGCCCTTTGGCGCCATTACGACAAGGCTGTGGTTCGCGGCAGAGGAGCTTTCACTTGCTCGTGCTGTCTTCATAAATCGCCTTGATAGGCCTGACGCAGATTTTGATGCTACCTTGAAAGAGCTCAGGGAACACTTTGGCAACAACTTTGCTGCAGTAACGTTACCTATGGGCGTTGGCGATGCGTTTGAGGGAGTTATTGACATTATTCACATGAAAGTTCGTCATTTGAAGGATGGGAAGCTGTCGGTCGAGGAGATCCCAGCCGTCTATCTTGACGCTGCCAAGGCGGCTCGGGAGGCTCTCGTTGAGCTTGTCGTTGAGGTTGATGATGAGATGATGATGAAATATCTCAACGGCGAAGAAGTTAGCCAACAAGAACTAGAAGGACTTCTCTCTTCTGCGTTTGCCAAGCGTATCTTCGTGCCCGTTTTTGCAGGTTCATGTTTGGAGGAGGAAGGCGTTACGTCTCTTCTCAATGATATTGTGGCGTGGTTTCCCACCATGGAAGACTTCGGGCGCATTCCATTGGTGAATGGCGAGGAGATTGATATCTCCCCAGATGACGATCGGCCTGTGGCATTTGTCTTTAAGTCTTTAGATGATCGGCAAAATGGCCGTCTTTCCTTCTTGAAGGTTTTGGCAGGGACTTTGACGCCAGGCATGGAGCTTAATGATGCGCGCACGCGCAAAGCCGAGCGCCTAGGCCATCTTTATCTCATGTGTGGCCGTGAAACGACAGACATGAAGCAATGTGCCGCCGGAGACGTCTGTGTAGTGCCCAAACTTGATGTAATGACAGGAGACACGCTCTCAACGACAGGCAAGGTTGAGGCCGCGGCTTTTCGCTTCCCTAATTCGCTCTATCGCAGTGCCATAGAGCCAGACAAGCGCGGAGATGAAGGGAAGATGTTCGCTTTTCTTGAAAAGGCAGCGGCCGCTGATCCGACGATCAAGCTTGAGCGTGACGAGGATACGGGACAAACTGTGATATCAGCGATAGGCGAGGCGCAAGTATCAGTATTGCTTGACCGCCTTGAAGAACGTGTGGGAATAACGGCTCATGCCGTTAAGCTAAAGATCCCGTATCGTGAAACAATTCGTCGTGTTGCAAGTGCAGAAGGGCGGCATAAAAAGCAGACAGGTGGAGCAGGGCAGTATGGCGATTGTTGGCTGCGCGTTGAACCAAACCCGGGAGCTGGCTATGAGTTTGTTGACGAGGTCGTGGGGGGTCATATTCCACGGAATTTCATTCCCGCAATTGACAAAGGCGTGCAAGAAACGATGCGAGAAGGAGTGCTTGCCGGATATCCTATGATTGATGTTAAGGTTGCTGTATATGACGGTTCCTATCATCCGGTAGACTCAAATGAAATGGCATTTAAAACAGCTGCACGTATTGGGTTTCAAAAAGCGGTAGCGCAAGCTGAGCCTGTTTTGCTTGAGCCCATGGCACACTTAACAATCACTGTGCCTGACAGCTACGCGGGATCTGTAATGGGCGACGTGTCCGCAAGTCGTGGGCGTGTTGAGGGCATGAATGCGGGAGCAGGTATGCATGCCGGGCAAGCAGTGATAGAAGCGACTGTCCCCTATGCGGAAGTTACTGACTACGCGACCCGTTTGCGCTCCCTCTCTCGTGGTACTGGTGAGTTTGAAATGAAAATTGTGGGCTATGAGCAAGTGCCGCATGAGGTACAGGATCGACTCGCCCAGCAGTACGCGGAACGCCGTGCTGAAGGCAGATAGTTTTCGAACGAGTGGATAACAGCTGCTTCGGGGATGCTTCCCCTATCCTCCGCAGGGTATTTCTCTGCGGAGGAAATTTTAAGGAAATAAAGGGGAACATATGTTCTAAAGATTGAGTGATTATAGTACTCTTGTTCGTACTTTAGGAGAGGGGCTGACAATGAGCGATGGCCAATGCATATTCGAAACATGTACGAAGCTGGGTGAGAAGCGCACCATAGAATTAGAGGTGAGAAGCAATGGCATTATCATGCGAGAGCATACAAGTGGTCCAGACACAGAGCTGATTTATGGAGAACCAAGCCATACCCAGATGATAACGATTGCATTAAGCGAAATGGATCAATTGCGCTCTGCCTTAGACTTAGGAGACGGGCCTGTTGAAAACGAGCTTGCCCATATCTTTAAGGCAGGTCAGAAGGAATGGCTCTCTGAACTGCAAGATCTGCTTGAGCGTTTTAATGTTCGTTATACGTATGCAGCATTCGGGGACTCTGGCGGAGCTTTTCGGCCTCCGTTGGACTATTACGCATAGGATTTTGAGCTAGTACTTTGAAAAAGCGAACCAAGCAGATCCGTTTGCTTGGTTCGCTGCTCTTCTTCTGGTGCGGCGTATAGGATTCGAACCTATGACGTTCTGATTCGTAGTCAGACCCTCTATCCAGCTGAGGTAACGCCGCCCGTAAGCACTACTATGCCATCTCTCTATAAAACTGTCAAGATTCACATCAAGATTTGACTTTCAAAAAATATAAGGGGTTCTTACAAAAGCGTTGCACTAAAGGAAAATAGTTCAGCTGCTGATAGCGTTGGATAGCAAAAGTGCTGGCACAGTAACTATCTATTGTATTGATAAAACTTACATTCTGGAAATAAATCGCCAAATTTGAGCACCTGTATTGCCTGCCCTGATCCCTACGGCATCGGCTTAAGTAAACTCACATCCCTGTTGATGTTTTTTAGGCTTTATAGCTCCTGAGAACTTTTGTTCGGCCTCTGGCATCCAGTATATTTTTGACTTATTCCGAGCACAAGTAATAGCAGTGCAGAAAATACTATGTGCTATAAGTTCGCTAGTCTCGTCAGCAATTACAATTTTTACCAATTCGGATTCCAAGCCCTGAGCTTTGTGCATAGACATTGCAGGAGAAACTTGAAATGGTGCTACCGACCTTGATGAGCTGCTGTCATATCCATCCTCGTCCTTGTCTTATTGAAGCAAAAACGAATTGCTGAACTTCCGTTATCTGAAATTACGGAGCGATGTGGTCGCGATTATGGAGGGATGTGGAACATGAGAGTTCTGATTGTGGAGACCAACGTTGCACGCTACAAAGGGACCGATGAACTAACCGGATTATGGCTTGGCGAAGCGGCTGAGTTTATCGATGAGATGGATCAGGCGGAAATCGACGTGGATTTTGTTAGCCCGAACGGCGGCTTTGTCCCACTAGACCCAAGAAGCATGAAATATGTTGATGAGAGCATCTTGAGAATCTATGAGAGCCCTGATTTCATCAAGCGCGGCTTGAGTGGCACCTTGCGCCCTGAACAAATCAATCCTCAGAAC
>Ga0214929_100391_pt1 | contig 10001 bp, 8 predicted proteins | sample Stichaenrichm17X_FD_168613 | JGI IMG/M metagenome (GOLD analysis project Ga0214929, IMG submission 168613) | Xylose enriched microbial communities from anaerobic bioreactor in Madison, Wisconsin, United States - 17X | ecosystem: Engineered > Bioreactor > Anaerobic > Unclassified | place: USA... | reverse complement strand
GTTCGGTAGGTTTCATCGATGGGCTCGAACTCGAAACGCGCGTTATGGGCATCCCCGGGAACGCATCGGTCGAAGTCCGGGTTTGCGGTGGCAAAGTTCAACGTGAGAACAGGCGCAGACACCTCGAAGGACGACGACCTCTCGAGCAACAGCGAAGAAAGGTCGCTGACATCGTTTTTCTTCTCTAAGCCGTCGAAAGACTGATAGTGATCAAGCTTAAAAGAAAGAAATCGCTCCTTGAATGCCGCAAGCGCACCAGCATCCGGAACTCTCACGGCGCCCCAATCGTCTGACTCAAAGACAACGATGTGTCTATTTGTTTGGTAGCCAAGTTTTGCGACCAGAGCCTTTGCAGCCTCTTTGATTACCCGCATCGTCTGCTCCTAAAGCTCGAATTCGCATTTGTCAGGGAAAAGCTCGTCAAGGCAGGCGATAATTCTGGTACGTGCTACCTCGTACTGTTCCAGCGTAAGGTCGCCGTCATTCAAGCAAACAACCTTCCCCTTGCGCCCGCGAAGATACGCCTCCGCTTCTACCAGGGTCGAATCGAAGTCAATTCCAAAATTAAAGCTCTTTCCGAATGATATTGGCCGTGGATAAAAGTCACCTTTTGCGCACTGCCAGTCTTTCATAAGCCAATTCGAAATATCGGTCATTTCCCTAAACTTATGAGTACAGGTCTTTGCCAACTCGTTCCCTTCGATAGACCAGACTTCCTCAAATGTCTCTTTCAGAAAGGAGTTGCAGAGATGCGGTTCATAAAAGCCTTTGAATCTAGGATACGCTAGCATAGGAATTGTTCTTAATAAACCAACACCGTAGCAAGGGCTAAGCCATTTGAGCGGATGCTCCAAAACGCAACTGATAGGTTTGAAATGATCGCTAAGAACGCTGGCAACATTGACTGGAATGTAGAAACAATCGTCCCTCGAAACGCCGGCAGCGCTTAAGACGGCCGTAATCCGCGGAAGCCCACGGTGAAAGAAGTCGTCCTCACGAACTGGGGAGAGAATCAGAAGGTCATCGTTAAAAAGTACAAAATGGCTGGCTAGGCCCTCAATTCGATGGGCATTGAGCTCGATTACGTTCGAATTAAATGTAGGGAGGAATTCAGCAGGAATAAACTCTTCGTGTCTCACTACATTTATTTTTGGATGCGCGATATTAAGCCATGAAGGCAAATGTCCCCAGGTGAGAAAATGGACGGTCCCAACCCAAGGCGCATTCTCGACAACACTACGGAAGAAGTACTTCAGCAATCCCCAATCTCTATACCGGTCATCTCCGTTCACAGGGTCGTCCTCATCCCTATTTTTGCCATAACCATCACGCTCTGAAATCCATTCTGGATCAGCACCATCAACCCAAGGAATCACGAAGTCAATCCTTGCCACTTATCAAATCCTTTCATCCAAATGACAGTCAACGCGTGAGGATTTGCGAATACCACCGAAAGCGACAAACGCTACAAGCGAGAACGAAATGAAGAACCCCACCGTATAAGCCCATGTCGATAAAAGCGATCCGCGCATAATGAAGAAAAACATGAGCACACCGAACGGGCGAAACAGCGAAAACAAAAGGGATTGCGTCGGCGCGTTTCTATCAAACCGCCTGATAAGCAATCCTAGAATCGCAGCATAGCAAACAACTCCAACCATGCCAAAATCAACATATCCTTCGGCGGCAAGTGGGGAAGAAAGGTCAGTAAACCGTTGACCTTGAGCAGAAGATACTAGCTCACCCGTCCCCACGCTTTTCGCAGCCCAAACAGCCCGCGGAACAAAGAAGAGAAGCGAGGTGAGCAATTGTTTACCCCACGTTAGCCCGTATACATCAACATAATGAACTGTTCTAGCAATCAATGAATAGGCATCATAGTCAACTGCGCAAAACCCAGTCGAAAGGTTCGTCATAATTGACCCGATTGTCTCCAGGAATAGATTCATATCAAAGACACTCGTTTTAAACATGTTTGTTGCCGGAAAAACGACAAGAAACAACGCCAAAAAAAGGAGAGAGAAAAGTCCTTTCTTTTTCCTGAGCGAGGGTATCGCTATGATGGCTAGACCTCCATAAAAACAAGCCGCGTTATAACGCGCCATAGCGGCAGGAAAATCAGCCAGCAAAGATAACGCTATGCATAGGATAAGAACAAGGACAGAGAAAAGCGTCTTTTTATTCTGCTGCCGAAAGAAGATTATGCCGAAGGCGAGGACAAAAATCGGAAGAGGCCGAATCACTTTCCCAAATATAAGGTCTAATGTTAATGGGAGATCCGATTCCATCGTACTACGAGAGAAAAGATTGTCGAAGCCATAAACAGTGACCACAAGAAAAGTGGCCACCACTCCTAGCGCTAGCATAACAAGCATTCGTGACACTCGGATATGCGGAATGCAATCTATGGGGTCATTAATAGCTTCCGCCATCACCTTCCCCCCCCTTCCCCTCAGGGAAGAAAAGGTAAAAACACAAGCGCCCCATATCAAAATGATAAAGTTAGTATTGATATAGTCGTTATCGGATAGTACGTAGTCCCAACAGGAATAAGCGTTGAGATATTGCGATAATGGCGCCAAGCAAAAAAAAGTTAAGTAAAAAACCCAATGAATCTGCGAAAAGGAAATGGGCGCCTTTGTCAAAGAAATGATATATGCAACTAATCCAAGGCAAATATTTATCGCAAAACCAGTCAAAACTGCAGGCTGTGCGACACTTTTAACGGTTCCAAAAAAAGAAGCCCCCAGAAAACAGAGGCAGGCAACGACCGCGATAAAAGCCAAGATAGCCGCGTGGGAAACCGCCAAACCACCGACTGATCCCTTCTTCTCCAATTGCCCGGCAGATATTCTAGAGCTAGACGTCAAGCGCAGTCACCCTCTCGTACAATGCCATCAAATCCAACAGATACCCCTCATCGACAATCTTCTTCGGCTTTGGGTTCAGCGGCTTCTCAAGCATCTCGCGCATGGCGCGCTCCAAATCCTCGACATCTCCGGTCTTGAACAACAAACCGTTCACGCCTTCCTCGACATAATCGCACGCAGCGCAGCGATCGGGAACGATGCAAGGCACTCCATGCTCAAGCATCTGCAGCGGCGTAAGAGGCGCCGCTTCGTACAACCGCGACGGCTGTACCAATGCAATAGCACGGGTCACTCCACGCAACCGCATTTCCTCAGGCTTTAGCCATCCTGTAAAATCAATCTGCGGAAAGCGAGCTTTAAGGTCGGATAACATCTCACCGTCGCCAATGACAACGCCTTTTGCCCCCACAGCGGAAACAGCTTCACAAAACAGATCAATACCCTTCTCCAGGCTCACACGCCCTATGAACAGGAAGGCGTCGCGCTCATTCCCGGATTCCCCAAAGTGAATGTGGTCAACGGGGTTGCGAAGCACCTCGTAGGGGTAATCGCTGTGCAGAAACGGCACAAGGATATCGCGGCAGTATTCAGAGACAAAAGCGTAATGTACCTTTGGATTGTTTCGCACCCAACGGTCTTGGCTGACCTGGCGCGCCACACGCCAGAGCTTCTGCGCGTAGGAGCGTCTGTCGCAGCCACAGCGAACACACGCCGCCGACATCGGCATCATTTCGCAGATACGTTTCTTGGTATAGTTATAAAATCCGCCGTTGGGGCACACAGTGAAGTAATCATGCACAGTCAGGAGAAGAGGGTTGCCGCTCTTCGTGGCCGCGGCGAATACCGCGCTACTCAGCACCTTGGTCCATGTATGGATGTGCACGATGGCGCCGCGCATATCGTCGCGTTGCAAAAGCTCCTCGAAGACCTTGTAGACACCCGCGTTCCACACCCCGTCTCGAACGGCGGCAAGCTTCGACGGGTTGCTGTTGATCGAATGGATACCGAGACACATCACCTCGACGCCCGAGCGGCGAAGTTCATCGCAGACGGGACCCTCGCCGCAGAAAAACACAACCTTGCGACCTATCTCGGCAAGCAGCAGTGCCGTCTTAACGGCAACCGCCACAGCACCGCCCTCGACGTAGCCGAAGTCGCTGACGATAATAACGGGCCTCTCGGCTTTTATCATGTGCACTACGCGCTCAACCCCTTGATGTAGTCGCCCATCTCTTCCTCCCAGTTGGCAGGCATATAACCGACATCCTCAAGCTTCGCAAGCGCAAGCGCCGAATGCACCGGTCTGGCCGAAATCGGGCCGCTGGCGCTCGCGTAGTATTCGGCCGTGCTCACGGGCCTCACGGCGTCGGCGTTGCCGTTGCTCAGCTCGAAGACCTTCGAAGCGATGTCGGCCCATGAGGCAACCCTGCCGGAGCCGGTGAGGTTGTAGGTGCCGTATTCGCAGAGCGCGCTCGGCTCCTTGTCGCCCTCGCGGTAGCCCAGGAGCCAGAATATGCCCTCGGCCAAGTCGCGGGTAAAGGTCAGGCGCCCGAGCTGGTCGTCCACCACCGTCACCTGGTCCAACGCGTCATCGGGGTCGGCGCAGCGGTCGGAGAGCGCCGCCATGGTGCGCACGAAGTTCTTGCCATCGCCGATGACCCAGCTGGAGCGAACGATGTAGTGCTTGGGGCAGTTCGCCACGGCGATGTCGCCGGCGGCCTTGGTCTGGCCGTAGACGCCCAGCGGGCTGAAGGGCTCGTCCTCATCGTGCTCCTCGACGGAGCCGTCGAACACGTAGTCGCTGGAGACGTGCACGAGCGTGATGCCGTGCTCGGCGCAGACCCTCGCCAACAGCGCCGGACCCTGGGCGTTGGCGGCCCAGGCGGCCTTCCTGCCCTCAGGGGTCTCGGCGGCGTCAACGGCGGTGTAGGCGCCGCAGTTGATGACCGTGCCGTAGAGCGTCCAGTCGATCTTGGAGTAGTCGGCGGGGTCCGAGAAGTCGAACTCGTCGCGGTCGCCGAAATCGAAGGAGCCGGCGACCCCCCGCTCCTCGGCGAGCTTGCGCACCGCGCGGCCGAGCTGACCGTTGGAGCCGGTGACGAGTGCGCGGCGGGGCGCCATGGGGATGGCATCTTTGAGCATCGGGTGGTGCTGGTCGGCCTCGGAGAGCTCGCACTCGGAAAGCGGGATGGGCCACTCGATGCCCAGCTCGGGGTCGGCGAGGTTGACGAAGGTGTAGGTCTTCTTGAGCTCGGCCGACCAGTGGGCGTTCACCAGGTAGGTGTAGGCCGTGCCGTCCTCGAGCGCCTGGAAAGAGTTACCCACGCCGCGAGGCACGTAGATGGCCTTAGAGGGGTCGATAACGCACGTGTAGACCTCGCCGAAGCTCTTCCCCGGGCGCAGGTCCACCCACGCGCCGAAGACCGATCCCGTGGCCACCGAGATGTACTTGTCCCAAGGCTCGACGTGAATGCCGCGGGTCACACCCCGTTCCGAATTGAAGGATATGTTGTTCTGCACGGGGCCCAGGTCGGGCAACCCGAGCGCCGTCTGCTTGGCGCGCTGCCAGTTCTCCTTGAACCAGCCGCGCGAGTCGCCGTGGACGGGCAGGTCGAACACCAGCATCCCGGGGATGTTGGTGCGCTCGGCTTTAAGCTCCTTCTCGAATTCGATCTCAGCCATGCTGCTCCCCTTACTGGCCCTGGGCCTTGTACTTGGCCTCGGTCGCGGCCTTCGCGGGGCGCCACCAGGCCTCGTTGGCGCGGTACCACTCGATGGTCCGCTTCAGGCCTTCCTCGAAGTCGTTGTGCGTCGGGCGCCAGCCGAGCTCGTTCCGCAGCTTCGTGGAGTCGATGGCGTAGCGGCGGTCGTGGCCCGGGCGGTCGCGCACCCAGTCGAAGTCGTCGGCGTTCTTGCCCATCATCTCGAGGATCATGCGCAGCACCGTGATGTTGTTCTTCTCGCCGTCGGCTCCGATGAGGTAGGTCTCTCCCATGCGGCCCTTCGTGAGGATGGTCCACACGGCGGACGAATGGTCCTCGGTGTGGATCCAGTCGCGCACGTTCTCGCCCTTGCCGTAGAGCTTGGGGCGCACGCCGTCAATGATGTTCGTGATCTGGCGCGGGATGAACTTCTCCACGTGCTGGTAGGGGCCGTAGTTATTCGAGCAGTTCGAAATCGTGGTGCGCAGGCCGTAGGTGCGAGTCCAGGCGCGCACGAGCATGTCGCTCGCGGCCTTGGTGGAGCTGTACGGAGAGCTGGGCTTGTACGGGGTGCTCTCGGTGAACTTCGCCGGATCGTCAAGGGCCAGGTCGCCGTAGACCTCGTCGGTCGAGACGTGGTGGTAGCGGATGTCGTGCTCGCGAACCGCCTCGAGCAGACGGAACGTGCCCTCGACGTTGGTGCGCAGAAAGGGTTCGGGGTCCGCGATAGAGTTGTCGTTGTGGGACTCGGCGGCGTAGTGGACGATGGCATCATGTCCAGGCACAATTTTTTCGAGGAGTTCAACATCGCAAATATCTCCCACGACCAATTCAACTTGGTCGGATGGGAGGCCAGCAATGTTCTCTGGATTGCCCGCGTAGGTGAGCTTGTCGAGAACCGTCACATGAGTTTCAGGATGTTCGCTTGCAACCCAGCGAACAAAATTTGAGCCGATGAACCCACAGCCACCGGTGACGATAATATTCTTCGGGTTAAATACCTGATCTGCCATTACTCATCCTTCTCACTTGGGACGATGCCACCTTCAGCAACCGTACGGAGATGTTTGCCGTAATTACTCTTACCGTATTTCGAAGCTGCATCCAGCAAGGCGGATCGATCAATCCAACCATTTTCGAATGCAATTTCCTCAGGAACGGAAACCGGCAGATCCTGGGCCTCTTCCACCGTACGGACGAACTGCCCCGCCTCGAACAACGACTCCATGGTTCCCGTATCGAGCCATGCATAGCCACGGCCGAGCGTCACCACATCAAGCGACCCATCCTCAAGATACATCTTGTTCAAATCGGTGATTTCGTATTCGCCCCGTGCGCTCGGCGTGACTCGTTCGGCGAATTCAGTAACACGTGCATCATAGAAATAGAGACCGGTAACTGCATAGTTCGACTTGGGCAGTGCGGGTTTCTCTTCGATAGACACCGCATTGTAATTCTCGTCGAACTCGACAACGCCGAATCGTTCCGGATCATCCACACGATACCCGAAGACTGTCGCTCTCCCGCTCATGGCGCTATATGCAGCGCGACGAAGATGCCGACTAAGGCCATTGCCATAGAAAATGTTGTCGCCCAAAACAAGCGCACAAGCATCTCCATCGACAAATTCCTTACCGTAATAAAATGCGCGAGCAAGGCCGTCTGGTTCCGGCTGAACCACGTACCGGAACGAGACCCCGAACTGAGAGCCATCGCCTAACAAACGTTTGAAATTTGGCGTGTCTTGCGGCGTTGAAATAATCAGGATTTCCCTTATTCCTGCAAGCATAAGCGTGCTGAGCGGGTAATACACCATTGGCTTATCGTAGACAGGCAAAAGCTGCTTGCTCGTAACGCTCGTGAGCGGATATAGGCGCGTGCCAGATCCTCCTGCAAGGATTATGCCTTTCATGCTTTACCTTTCGCATCATTATGGGCAATCTTTCTTCCAGCACGATTACCCAACAATCTAGCCGCACAATCTACGCCGAACGCGAAAAACTCGCTGATTTGACCTTCGCTAAGAAGCGTACGTGCCACTGATTTGACCAATCTCCCGCCTTCACCGATTTCGCTTGCATGTAGCAAGTCATCCGCGTGTTCTTCGAGAAATTGTCCGATTGCCCTATTGCGATTAAATTGCTGTTTCGGACTCAAATTATGAGAATGGAACACCGAAGCAGAAGGTTCATATGCGACCTTATAGCCAGCGCTTATCAACCAAGCTGCCATCAACATATCCTCATTGGTATTGCAGGCCGGGAATCCTCCGCATTGCAAATAGGCACTTCTCCTATAGGCTGAGCAAACATCCGATGCGAAGAAGGTCTTAATTCCGTATCTTGATAAATCCTGCATCGACCGAATGCTTTCGGTTTGAGGGTAATTGAAATCGCGAACGAGTTGCTCAAATCTACGGGCGTTAGACTTCGGCAGCTGTCGGCCGGAGACAAGTGCCACCAGATCATCATCGAACGGCTGAAGTAAATGCTCGAAATAATGATCGTTCGCAGGTATAGCATCCTGTGTGAGATAGCAGATGAAATCGCCATGAGTCATCTGAGCGCCAAAGTCACGTGTTGTTCCGTGATTAAAGGAAGAGCGTTCGATTACGCGAATTTGAACTCCAGGGAACCTAGAAGCGATAACAACCGTTTCATCATCAGACGATGAGTCAACAACGAATATTTCATCGGGCACTTTCGACTGCGCGGTAACGATATGCAGGAGGTCTCCGATTTCCCTTTCGGCATTCAGAGTGGGAATGATCAAGCTAAAAGTATTGCTCATGCCTACTTCCCTGTTCGTTTAACAAACATCACCGAAATGGTCTTGAAGAATATGCGCACATCCCCACTAAACGATGCATCGTGGGCATAGCCAAGCTCGATCGCCTGGCGAAGTCCATTCTCGAACGTCGCCTCATTGCGCGGGCCGCACTGCCAGGCACCGGTGATACCGGGCGTAACGCTAAAAAGCTCCGCTTTTTCGGTACCAGAGAAGTGCTGCATGACTTCATCCCGCGTAATCACGCGAGGACCGATAAGGGAAATCTGTCCCAGAAGCACATTGATAAACTGGGGTACCTCATCGAGGCTCGAAGCGCGCAACGCATGCCCCAGCTTGGTAACGCGGGGATCGCCTTCAACCTTCCGTTCGCGCCTCCATATCTCAAGCTGTTCGGGGGTGAAGTATTTCTCAACGTTGTCAGAATCTTTCACCATCGAACGGAACTTGTAGATACGGAAGGGCTTGCCGCGCTTGCCGATGCGTTCCTGCGAATAGATGGGGCTGCCTTTGGTGTCGACGGTAATGGCAACGCAAAGCAACGCACCAGGAATAAGGCCAATCGCCACTACGATCAAGGCGAACAAAAAATCGAAGAGACGCTTGAAGGCACGGTACGAAAGGCTCCGATGGTCGAGCTGTTCGCACAACTGGCGGAATTCCGGCGTTCCGAATGCAGGGGCATCTTCAACGTATGCCTGGACAACCGCCCCACCCTGCAGGCTTTCGGGATTGGAAACGCGGACCTGCGAATATGTGGCAGCAGCAGATGGCTGCCCTTTCTGCGATTCGGCCGTGCGTTCGTCTGCGAACGCGACCGCTTGTTGCGACGTCACAAGCACCACTTCATCGCGACGTTCTGGGGCATTGAAAGCCCCCCCCCTCGAAATTCGAGGCGGCGCACTGTCCTATCGGTCCCATTTCTCGCTAAACCATTCCCCATCAAAACGGTTGAACTGCGCTCACCACAAGCGCTTGCCCACACACATGCAACGTACTGTGCGCTTCACCAGAGACCTCGAACGAAAGGCCCACCGGCAAAAGCAGCAGAACATTAACTATACACTGTACAACGACACCAAGCTTCTTGCGACACCCCTTGCGTAGGCAAAACCCCTACCTGTGGGGGAAACCATTCGCATCGGCCCCAACCGATGCGAGTCCTCCACAGACGAAGCCGCGCAAGCCCGGCCTGCATTCCCCTTCACCCCACCTGCTCGCCAGGCGCAAGCAGACGCACCAAAAGAGAATCGCGTGGCGTGCACCACGTGCATAGTGACAGCTAGTATACACGCCGCGCGCAAAATATACGATTCGGCAACGGCCTATACATACCCCTTACAGAAATGACCTGCGCTTACATTGTCAAGTCATCGCTTGCTTTACTTCCTACTATGCAGGGCAGCACCCGGCAGCCGCCCATTCCCGTTCGCGCTCATTCGTTGCAACACGCACCGCCGCGCACGCCCTTCTCACTCTATACTTCACAGGTATGAATTGTTCGCCCACACAGCACCCCCTTCCCCACCGCGCCGCCCCCTGGATCGCTCGTGCCTTGGTGGCGATCGTCTTTTTCGCCAACGTGCAGTGCGCCCTGCAGTTTATCGGCAGCCCCGCTGCGTACGCCCCCGCCTACCAGGTG
>Ga0214929_100388_pt1 | contig 10069 bp, 9 predicted proteins | sample Stichaenrichm17X_FD_168613 | JGI IMG/M metagenome (GOLD analysis project Ga0214929, IMG submission 168613) | Xylose enriched microbial communities from anaerobic bioreactor in Madison, Wisconsin, United States - 17X | ecosystem: Engineered > Bioreactor > Anaerobic > Unclassified | place: USA... | reverse complement strand
GCCGAGCGCGGTGGCCAGCGCCTTCATGACGGGGGAGAGGGCCTCGCCCGCATCGAGCGCGCCGCCCCGTTCGAGCTCGTAGTAGAGCAGTTCGTAGAAGCCGCCCAGGTGCCCCACCAACGTGCGCACCGCCTTGGCGTCCCCGTCGTATTCGTAGGTGCCTTGGGCGTCGGCCACGTGACCCAAGATCCACGGGGCGTTGAAGGCGCACGCATCGCGGGTGAGGGCGCGGCTCTTCAGGACGTCGGAAAGGAAGAGGCGAAAGCCCCCTTCGCTTTCCATATACGTGAAGTAGACGGTGCCCACCGCGTAGACCCCTTCGAGGTCGTTGCGCAGATCGTCGTCGCCCAAGCCCAAAGCTTGGCACGTACGGGAAAGGACGTCGTCGAAGAGCTCTGCGGCGAGTTGGTCCTTTTTGGGGAAATGGTACTGCACGAGGTTGCGGCTGATCCCCACCGCTTCGGCTATGGCCGTGTACGATGTCGCCTCGTAGCCTTCAGTCGCGAACAGCCTCCATGCTGCCGCGCGGATACGTCCTTTAAGTTTCTCGTTTTTGGGGCGCGCCATGTTCCCTCGTTTCCTAGCTGCGTACAGGTGCAGTATAGCAGGTGGGAGCGGACGCAAGCGGCCTAGAGCTTGGCCTTGTAGAGGCGCTCGTAGAGGGCGAGCTCTTCGGGCGTGTTCTTGCTGCTGCGCAAAATCACGCCGCCCGTCTGTCCCGCCGGCGCCATGAGGCCGGCCGCTTCGAGGCGGCGGTGCAGCTGGCGGGCGGTGCCTTGGGTGCTGTCGAAGACGGGCACCGGTCCCAGCGTGTCGAGGATGGCCTTCTTCACGAAGGGGTAGTGGGTGCAGCCCAGCACCACGCTGTCGACCTTGCCCTGGTAGGCGCCGATCGTCTTGTCCAGGTAGGCGTGCACGGCCTCGCCGTCGACCTCGCCGGTTTCCACCAGGTCGGCCAAGCCGGAACAGGCCACCGAAATCACGTGCGACGTGCTGCCGTAGGTGCGGGCCAGGCGCTGGAACTTGTCGAGGTGCAGGGTCACGCGGGTGGCCATAACGAGGATCCGGTCGTGTGCGGCGGCTTCGGTCGCGGGCTTCAGGGCGGGCTCGACGCCCACGATGGGGACCTGGGGCCAGGTGGCGCGCAAGAGGGGGGCGGCGGCGCTCGTGGCCGTGTTGCAGGCGATCACGACCGCCTTGCAGCCGTTGCCCACCATCGCGGCGACGATGCGGCGCGAGAGCTCGGCCACCTCTTCTTTGGTCTTGTCCCCGTAGGGGGCGTTGGCGCTGTCGCCGAAGTACACGAAGCGCTCGCCGGGGAGCTCGCGTTCGAGCCCTTTGAGAATGGATATGCCGCCCACGCCGGAGTCGAACACGCCGATCGAGCCATCGTATGCCGCCATAGCAACCTTTCTTTCGCCTGTGTGCATCATAGCGCACCGGCTATGGTGCGCCTTCGGGCCCATTTATGACGATACCTCCACGAAAGTGGCGCATTCCCAGCTCGCATGGTATAAAGATACAGGTATGTGCGCGGAAGCGCTCAGAGACAACTTTCGATGGATGCGGAAAGTGGGCTTTGTCCCGCTTTCTTTTATTCTGGGGCCCTTTTCCGGGCTCCCTACGAAGAAGGAGGTGGCCACGTGCTCACGGGAAAAGAGAAGCTTCTGCTCGAGGCCCTCGAACCCACCGCTGCCGAAAAGGGCATCGAGATCGTCACGGTCGAAGTGGTCGGGGCGCGCAAGGCTCCCACGATCCGCGTCTACATCGACACGCCCGACGGGGTGAGCTTCGACGAGCTCGCCAGCGCCCAGGAAGGGATCAACGCCATCATGGACGACATCGATCCCTTCCCCGGCGCCTACACCTTGGAGGTGTCGTCGCCCGGCATCGATCGGCCCCTGCGCACGCCCGAACATTTCGACCGCTTCGCCGGCGAAGACGTGCAGGTGGTCCTGCGCGGCCCGGTGAACGGCCGCGCCAAATGGACGGGCGAACTGCTGGGGATGCGCGACGGCGAGGTGGCGCTTTCCGTCGACGGCGAGAGCGTGACCTTCCCCCTCGAAGCGATCAAACGGGCCAACGTTAAAGGCCGTATCGACTTTTCTAAGTAAGAAAGGACCTACTCTATGGCGAGTTCAGAGCTGGTTGAGGCGCTGCAGGCGCTTGCTCACGAGCGAAAGATCGACGAGTTCTACCTCATCGACCGCTTGGAGGCGTCGTTGGCCAAGACCTATCAGAACATCCTCGACCTTGAATGGGACGCACGCGTCACGATCGACCGCAACACCGGTAAGATCTACGTGTACGAAATGGTGCCCAAGGGCGAGCCCGACCCCGAAACGGGCGAGTACAGCGAGTTCGAAGAGCGCGACGTCACGCCCGACGACGTGAGCCGCATCGCCGCCCAGAACGCCAAGAGCGTCATCAGCTCGATCGTGCGCGAAGCCGCCCGCCAGAGCATCTACGAAGAGTTCAGCCAGCGCGTGGGCGACCTGGTCACCGGCACCGTGCTGCAGGGCACGCCCGACTTCACCATCATCAAGATCCGCGACGGCGTGGAAGCCGAGCTGCCGCACTACGACCTCAAGCGCTTCCCCAACGAGCGCAACGAGCGCCCGGCCAACGAACGCTACCGTCACAACCAGCGCCTGAAGACGCTGATCATCGAAGTGCGCAACCCCAACAGCGAGGAAGTGCGCGCCCGCGGCGAGCAGACCCGCCCGTCGATCGTGGTCTCGCGCACCCATCCCGACCTGATCCGCCGCCTCTTCGAAATCGAGGTGCCCGAAATCTACGACGGCCTGGTGGAAATCAAGTCGATCGCCCGCGAGCCCGGCGCCCGTTCCAAGGTGGCCGTGTTCAGCCGCGAGCGCAACCTCGATCCGGTGGGCGCCTGCGTGGGCCCCAAGGGCAGCCGCGTGCGCATGGTGGTCGAAGAGCTGCGCAACGAGCGCGTCGACGTTATCCAGTGGAGCGAAGACCCGGCCCAGTACGTGCGCAATGCCCTGTCCCCGGCCCGCGTGTCCCACGTCGACATCGACGAGGAATCCAACTACGCGACCGTCGTGGTGCCCGATGACCAGCTGTCGCTGGCGATCGGCAAGGAGGGCCAGAACGCCCGCCTGGCCGCCCGCCTCACCGGCTGGCACATCGACATCAAGTCGGCGTCCTTCCAGGGTGCCCCCGAACTCGACGACAACATCCTGATCGACGACGAGCCGGTCGAAGACGAGGGCGACGGCCAGTGCGAGTTCGTCGACGAAGAGGGCGTGCGCTGCCGCAACCACGCTCGCCCCGGCAGCCGCTTCTGCGGCATCCACGCCGACCAGGAGTAACGAGCGATGACCGCCCCCGCTACCACCCAACGGCCCAAGCGCGCGCGCCGCTGCATCGCGTGCGGTGCGCAGTCCTCCAAGGGGGACCTGCTGCGCATCGTCCGCTCGCCGGAAGGCGCCGTGGCCTTCGACGCCACGGGCAAGACGGCGGGGCGCGGCGCATACGTATGCTCTGAAGCGTGCTTCGAGAAAGCATGCGCTTCAAAGCGTTTGGACCGTGCATTGAAGACAAAGGTGTCCGCAACGGACATGGAGCGCGTGCGCGCCGAGATGCGTGCCGCAACAGCGCATACGCAAGGATAGATGAGGAGAACGAATGGCCAGCATGCGTGTACATGAGTTGGCAAAGGAGCTGAACATGTCGAGCAAGGAACTGCTCGATCGTTTGGCCGAGATGAAGATCCCCGCGAAGAGCCACGCGAGCGTCTTGAACGACGCCTACGTGCAGAAGATTCGCAAGAACCTCGCTCCCGAGGAAAAAGCGCAGGCTGGCATCATCGACGACGAGGAAGCCAAGAAGCTGGCCGAAGAAAAGGCCGCCGAAAAGGCCCAGCGCGAAAAGGAAGAGGCCGAGCGCCGCGCGGCCGTGGAAAAGGAGCGCAAGCTCCGCGAGGAAGAGCGCGCCCGTCGCCAGCAGCACACCTCGGGCAAGGGCGCCTACAAGGGCGGGGAAGAGAAGCCCCAGGCTCCCCAGCCCGCCTCTCCCTACGCCTCGCTCGAAGAGCAGATCCGCCAGGAGAAGGAGCGCGTCGCCCGCGAGGCCGCCGAAAAGCGCCAGCGCGCCCGCCTCGCCGCTATCGAGCGCGAAGTAGCCAAGAAGAAGGCCGTCGAAGAGCGCCTGCACGGCTCCCATAAGAAGTCGGCGTCCGCTGCCCCCGCGGCCCACAAGCCGGCCGCCAAGGTGCCGCCCGCGCGCAAGAGCCAGTTCGATTCGCTTCTGGCCCAGATCTCCAGCGAGCAGGACCGCCTGCAGAAGGAAAAGGCCGCTGCCGCCACCGCCCGCCACGACCGCAAGTCGGGCAAGAAGGGCCGTCGCGGGGGCCACAGCTTCGAGCCCGACGTGCCCGAATTGGAGCAGAACGCCCAGGGCGAGGACCGCTATGCCAAGATGGCGCAGAGCGCTGAAAAGCTCCAGCGCGACAAGGTCCTCGAAGAGGCCCGCGCCGCCGTCGCCGCCGCCAGCCACGAAGGCGAAGGCCGCCGTCAGAAGCGCAAGGAGAAGCGCGAGCAGGAAAAGCGCGAGCGCGCCGCCGAAGCCGCCATCGAAAAGGGCCTCGACCCCGAACTGGTGCTCGACGACTCCGTCATCGAGATCCCCCAGGGCGCGACCGTGCAGAAGTTCGCCGAGCTCGTGGGCGTGGCGTCCAACGACGTCATCAAGCGCCTCTTCCTGCTGGGCCAGCCGCTCACCCTCACCCAGTCGATGAGCGACGAGTTGATCGAGCTCATTGCCGACGACATGAAGCGCAAGGTGCGCGTCGTGAGCCCCGAAGAGGAATACGCGGTCGTCTACAACGACCGTCCCGAAGACCTGAAACCCCGTCCGCCCGTGGTCACCGTCATGGGCCACGTCGACCACGGCAAGACCTCGCTGCTCGACGCCATCCGCCAGACCGGCGTGGCCGAGCACGAAGCCGGCGGCATCACTCAGGCCATCGGCGCGTCGGTCGTCCACATCAACGGGCGTCAAATCACCTTCATCGACACCCCGGGTCACGAGGCCTTCACGGCCATGCGCGCCCGCGGCGCCCAGATCACCGACGTGGTCGTGCTCGTCGTGGCCGCCGACGACGGCGTCATGCCGCAGACGATCGAAGCCATCAACCACGCCAAGGCGGCCAACGTGCCGATCGTGGTCGCGGTGAACAAGATCGACAAGCCCGGCGCCAACCCCGATCGCGTGCGCCAGGAGCTCACCGAATACGGCATCATCCCCGAAGAGTGGGGCGGCCAGAACATGTTCGTCAACGTGTCGGCCAAGAAGCGCCTGCACATCGACGAGCTGCTCGAAACCATCCTGTTGCAGGCCGACGTGCTCGAGCTCAAGGCCAACCCCGATGCGCTCGCGTCCGGCTACGTCATCGAAGCCAAGCTCGACAAGGGCCGCGGCCCGGTGGCCACCGTCCTCGTCGAACGCGGCACCCTGCGCCCGGGCGACACGCTCGTGGCCGGCACCGCCTACGGCCGCGTGCGCGCGCTCATCAACCCGCGCGGCAAGCGCGTCAAGCAGGCCCTGCCCGCCGACCCCGTCGAGGTCCTGGGCTTGAACTCCGTGGCTTCCGCCGGCGATGAGTTCCGCGTCTTCGAAGACGAGCGCGACGCCCGCAACCTGGCCGAAGAGCGCGCCCTGCGCCAGCGCCTGAAGGCCCAGGAGTCGCACCACATGAGCCTCGACGAGCTGTTCAACCACATTGAGGAAGGCAAGACGACCGACCTCAACCTGGTGGTCAAGGCCGACGTGGCCGGTTCGATCGAAGCCCTGCGCGACGCCTTCAAGAAGATGGACCAGTCCGAGGTCAAGATCAACATCATCCACGCGGCTGTGGGCGGCATCACCGAAACCGACGTCACGCTGGCGGCGGCTTCCGACGCCATCATCATCGGCTTCAACGTGCGCCCCACGGGCAAGAGCAAGCAGCTCGCCGAAAAGGAACAAGTCGACATCCGCCTCTACCGCGTCATCTACCAGGCGATCGAGGACATCAACGCGGCCCGCGTGGGCCTCTTGAAGCCCGAAATCGTCGAAAAGGACACGGGCACGGTGGAAGTGCGCGACCTCTTCCGCGTCCCCAAGGTCGGCGTCATCGCCGGCGGTTACGTCACCGAAGGCGAGATCAACCGCGACGACAAGGTGCGCATCGTGCGCGAGGGCACCGTGGTCTACGAGGGCAAGATCGCCTCGCTGCGCCGCTTCAAGGACGACGTCAAGAGCGTGGCCCGCGGCTATGAATGCGGTATCGGCATCGACGGCTACCAGGACATCAAGGTGGGCGACACGATCGAGGGCTATCAGGAAGTGGAAGTCGAGCGCACCGAGTAGGAGGCACCCGTGAAGCAGAACGCTTCGAGCAGAAAGCTCAACCAGCAGGCGCGCGACGTGATCGCCAACGCCCTGCTGTTCGAGGTGTCGGATCCGCGCCTGCGGTTCGTCACCATCACCGGCTGCGAGGTCAGCTTCGACCGCAGCGCCTGCAACGTGTACTACACCTGCAACGCGAACGATTACGAACAGGTCGCGCAGGCCTTTATGAGCGCGCGCGGCCTGATCCGCTCGATCATGGCCAAGAAGCTGCCCTGGCGCGTGGCGCCCGAGCTGCGCTTCATCTTGGATTCGAGCGTCGACAACGCCGAACGCATCGAGCGCGCCTTGATGCGCGAGGCCAAGAGGTCCGGCGATGACGCGAGCAAATAACATCATAGGCTCGATCGACGACGTCGCGCGGGCTCTTGGGGGTGCGCGCGACGTCGTCGTCTGCGGGCATGTGAGCCCTGACGGCGATTGCCTGGGCAGCACCTTGGGGCTCGTGCACGCTCTGCGCGCCGCCGGCATCACGGCGACCGCGCTTAAAGCGCAAGACGAGCCCGTCGAATACGGCCTGCGCTTCCTGCCGGGCGCGGCCGAGCTCGTGGCCGCCTGCGATTTTGCCGGCCCGGTGGGCACCTTCGTCACGGTCGACGTGCCGAGCGCCGACCGCATGGGTGACGCGGCCGCTGCCTTGCACGCCCGCGCGGCCCACACGGTGACGATCGACCACCATCTGGGCAGGGGCGACTTTTCCGACGTGTGCTACGTCGACCCCGACGCGCCTTCGGCGTCGTTGTTGGTGTGGGAAGTCGTCAAGCGCATGGGCATCGAGCCCAACGCCGCCGTGGCCACCTGCTGCTATACGGGGCTCAACACCGACACGGGCCGGTTCAGCTTCCAGAACGCCACCTACGCCGCCTTCCAGGCAGCATCCGAAATGGTGGCGGCCGGTGCCGAGCCGGCGGTCGTGGCCCGCGAGGTCTACCAGAACCGCAGCATGGCCGCCCTCAAACTCGAAGCCGTGGCACTCGAGCGCCTGCAGTGTTTCGAAGGGGGCGCTTGCGGGCTCACCTACCTGCTGAAGTCGGATTTCGAGGCCTTCGGCGCGGTCAAGTCGGACGCTGACCCCATCATCGACCTCGTGCGCAGCCTGCGCGGGGTGCAGGTGGCCTGCGTCCTGCGCGAGCAGGAGGACGTGGTGCGCGGGTCCCTGCGCGCCAAAGACGACACCGACGTGTCGGCCATCGCCGAGCGCATCGGCGGGGGAGGACACCGCGCGGCGGCCGGCTTCACCTTCCACGGCACGATGGACGAGGCCCGCGCGCTCATGCTCGACGAATTCTCGGCGCTCGGCGCAAGGGGGAAGTAAATGGGAAAGCGATCCACCACGAACCTTTCGTTCGTCGTTGGCATCGACAAGCCCGCTGGAATGACCTCGCACGATGTCGTCGACGCCTGCCGCAGGATCTACGGCGAGCGCCGCATCGGGCACACGGGCACGCTCGACCCGGCGGCTACCGGTGCGCTCGCGATCTGCGTGGGCCCGGCCGCCCGGCTCGACCGCTACCTCACTGGGCACGACAAGGCCTACGCCTTCACGATCGTGTTCGGCAGCGGCACCGATACCGACGACGCCCAAGGCGCGGTCGTCCATAAGGCGGCCGTGCCCAGCGAGGTGCTCGATTTCGACCATGCCCGCCGCTACGTGGCTTCGCTCGTGGGCGCGCACAAGCAGATGCCCCCGGTGTATTCGGCCATCAAGGTCAACGGCAAGCGGTCGTACGCGGCCGCCCGTTCGGGCCATGTGATCGAGCTCGAGCCCCGCGACATCGAGATCTACGAGACCCGGCTCGACAAGGTGGAAACCGTCGACGGGCAGCCGGTCTGGCACGTGCGGGCGCGCGTGTCGGCCGGGACCTACGTGCGTTCGATCGCCCGCGACGCCGGCCACGCCCACGGGACCTTCGCCCATGTGGGCGAGCTGCGCCGTCTGGCGAGCGGCAACTTGAACGTGGGCGCCTGCGTGTCGCTGTCCTCGTTGGAGAGTGACCCCATGGGCGGGATCCTCGATCCGGTGAAGCTGCTGGGCCTGCGGTTCGCCTTCGCTCGCGGCCCGGTGAAAGACGACGTGGAGCACGGCCGCCGCATCGACCCGGCTGCGGTGGCGCTCTTCGCCTACGACATGGCGGCCGTGCGCGGCTTGGCCACCTGCGAGTGCACGAGCGGCGTGCATCCGGCCGACGGCCCGCTGTATAACGGCGAGGTCGTGGCCATGGTGGTCGACAACACGCTGAAGGCGCTCTATGAATACGACGATAAGCTCGGCAAGCTCAAAAGCTCGTGCGGGTTCGCAGTGGGAGTGAAACGTGGCGCAGATATATAAGATCGACGGCAATTTCGACAAGGCCCTCTTTGCGGGGTCCTCGTGCGCGTTCGGCGTGTTCGACGGCGTGCATAAGGGGCACCGCTACCTGCTCGACGCGGCGCGGGACACGGCCGCGCAGAGCGGGGGAGCGAGCATCGCGCTCACCTTCGACATCGATCCCGACGAGATGTTCGCCAAGGGAAAACTGAAGAAGCTCCTTTCCAACGCCGACCGCATCGACCGGCTTGCCGCTTCGGGCGTCGACGCCGTGTGCGTGCTGTCGTTCACCCCGGCCTTCGCCGCCGAAGAGCCGCTCGAATTCCTCAAGCGCACCTTCGGCGGCCATGCGCCGGCCCACCTGCATGTGGGGTCCGACTTCGCCTTCGGCGCTCGCGCGGCGGGCACGGTGGCCGACCTGAAGAGCTGGGCCGCCACCGTGGGCTGCACCGTCCACGCCCATCGCCTGGTGAGCGCCGACGGGATGCCCATTTCGGCCACACGGATCCGAGGCCTCCTAGCCGCCGGCCAACTCGACGAGGCCAACAAGCTGCTCGGCCGCCCCTACGCTCTGCACGAAACGGTGCGCAAGGGCCGCCAGGAGGGCCGCGACATGGGCTTTCGCACGGCCAATCTGGTCACGGCCCCCGAACGCTGCGTTCTGGCCGACGGTGTCTACGCCGGGTACGCGATCGTCGACGGCGTGCGGTACGCGGCGGCCATCTCGAACGGCATCGCCCCCATGTTCGCCGACAGGACCGACGCCAACTGCGAGGTTCACATCCTCGATTTCAGCGGTGACCTCTACGGGCAGGCCATTTGGGTGGAATTTGTGCACCGACTGCGGCCGATGATCAAATTCGACTCGGTCGACGAGCTCATCAAGACCGTGATGGGCGATATCGAATGGACGCGCACGCATATGAAGGTGGATTCCAAGGAGGAGTAGGGCACGTGGCCGGCATCAGCGACGAGGATATACAGAAGGTCCGTGCGGCCAGCGACATCGTCGCCCTCTTCGGCGAGCGCACGCCCGTGCAGCGGCGCGGCAAGGACTACTGGTGCTGCTGCCCCTTCCACAACGAGAAGACCCCTTCCTGCAAGATCGACCCGGCCACGCAGAATTTCTACTGCTTCGGCTGCCATGAGCACGGCGACGTCTTCACCTACGTGATGAAGACCGAAGACGTCGATTTCCCCGATGCGGTGCGCCGGCTGGCCGACCGCGCCCATATCGAGATCCACGAATCGGGGTCGGGCGCGCCCCGGGGCTACAAGGAGCGCCTGCGCGGGGTCTGCCGCGAGACGCGCGACTTCTACCACACCCAGCTCATGCGCGGCAAA
>Ga0214929_100385_pt1 | contig 10171 bp, 12 predicted proteins | sample Stichaenrichm17X_FD_168613 | JGI IMG/M metagenome (GOLD analysis project Ga0214929, IMG submission 168613) | Xylose enriched microbial communities from anaerobic bioreactor in Madison, Wisconsin, United States - 17X | ecosystem: Engineered > Bioreactor > Anaerobic > Unclassified | place: USA... | reverse complement strand
GCGCTACGTGATCCTGCTGTTCAAGGACCCCGAGGTCAATAAGCACGGCGCGCAGCTCATCTTCTCGTCGCAGGACGTATCCACCATGCGAAACGACGTGTTCCGCCGCGACGAGATATGGTTCGCGGCACGCGGCGAGGGTGAAGCCAGCCAGCTGTGGTCGCTCGCCGACATCCACGAGGCCAACGGCAACTTGGTCAGCAAGAATGCGGCCTTCGACAAACAGTACCTGTCGGGCCGTTACGGCGCCGATCCGTACCTCACCCGCATCGAGGAGTGGGACTAGCATGGCGGCGAAAAAGGGCAAGGGCTGGCGCAGCGGCAGGCGCGAGGGCCGCTCTCGCATGGTCCAGATGACGCGCCACCTCGTGGTGAGCGAGGGCAAGGAAACCGAGCCCCGCTACTTCGAGGGCGTGCGCGCGGCGCTGGGCGCGGCGAACGGCCGCAAGGTCGCCATCGTCGTCAAGGGAACCGGCAAGCATACGCTCGACCTGCTCGACTTCGCCGTCGAGCACTGCCGCTACGCGCCAGAGACGTTCGACCACGTGTGGCTCGTGTTCGACAAGGACGACTTCCCGGCGGCCGATTTCGACGCGATGGAGCGCAAGTGCGCCGAGCTCTCCGACGGGTCGAGGACGTTCCATGCGCTGTGGTCGAACCCCTGCTTCGAGCTGTGGCCGCTCCTGCACCTGCGCTACACGACCGCGCCCATGACGGCCGCCGAGTGCCAGCGCGCCCTCGCGCAGGCGATGTCGAAGGACCTGGGCGTCGAGTACCGCAAGAACCTCGGCGGGCTGTTCGGCATGGTGGACGGCCAACGGGTTGAGGCGTTGCATCGCGTGCAACGCCTGGAAACGCACCATGGGGAGCTGGGCAACGCTAAGCCATCTGCGCAGAACCCCGCGACCAAGGTAGGCGAGATATTCGACGTGATCGGGCCGTATTTGGCTGGGTAGCCCGCATCTTTCCGGCGTGGTTATTGTCCGTTTCGGCTTTGTGCTGCCTCGGGTATTCATCAAAGAACGTAGAGCAAGTTGTCCAATGCGAGAAAGAAGGCGAATATGGCAGATATGAATTCAGCGTTTATCAAATTTGGTGATTCGATAAAGCTTAGCAAGGCAAAGCGGTCAGAGCTATGCCTGAGCCGCGATGCCATCAGGGAAACCGTCAGGAGCAGCTTCTCCGATTTCGATCGGAGCGTGAAGTTCTGCATGCAAGGTTCGATTGCGATGTCGACTACGGTCAATCCGATAGACGAAGACGATTATGACCTCGATGATGGCGCTTATCTATGCGATTACGAGGACGCAGACGAGGGAGAATGGCCTAGCACCTCGGTTGCTCACAAATGGGTCAAGGATGCAGTGGAGGGTCAGACTAGCGCCAGCCAGAAGGATAAGAACACATGTGTTCGTATCCCATACAAACATGGCTACCACATTGACATGCCGATTTACATCATGAAAGACGGCACGGCTCATCTTGCCCACAAATCGCAAGGTTGGATTAAAAGCGACGCTAAGGAATTCAGAAACTGGTTCAGCGACAAGTGCAAGCCGAACGATGGGCAGCTACGGCGTGTCGTGAGGTACTTGAAGCGTTGGAAGGATTGCTGCGGCGTCGAGCTCAAGGGCATCGAGCTGACCATCCTGGCCGCCTCCAACTTCAACGAGGCAAAGGGGCGCGATGACGATTCGTTGCGCTATACGGTCGAGGGCATCATCGAATCGCTCGATGGGTCTTTTGAGTGCAAGAAGCCAGTCGAGCCTTTTGAGGATCTCTTCGAGGGTTTCTCGCAGACGAAGACGGACAATGTAATGAAGGCGCTCCGGAAGCTGCTTTCAAATTTGGAATCTGCGCACGAAACTATTAGCGAGAAAGAGGCTTCCGATAAGCTGAGAGCGTCTTTCGGCGATTCGTTCCCACACGTGGAAGATTCAGCCGTTTCCAAGCACGTTAAAACGGCCGCTCCTGCAGTGCTGAAAAGGGATGGTCGCTCTGGATAAGTCGAAACTGCTGACAACTCTGCGCGAAGGCGGCTTCGATGTTTCGATCGAAGACAACGAGCTGAAGCTGCCGTGCACTCTGGTGAACGGCGAGATGGTTGAGCTCAAACTGGGTTTGTCGTCTGAATCTCGGTATCATCTGCCAGAATTTAGCTTCGACGCTACCAAGCATCCTGTCCTCTCGGGTTTGCCGCATGTGGGGCCGAATGGAATCGTCTGCACCTTTGATCAAGCATCGAACACTGTTCATCCTGACAGGTGGGAGGAAGCGGTTGCGGAGATTGCATGCCAAGCGAAAGAGGTCTTAAACGACGGTGTCAAAGGCGTGAACACCGAGGACTACGGCGACGAGCTTCAAGCTTATTGGGCCTTGGATGCTAGTCGAAGCGTGCCGACGGTTATGATTTGTGATGAGCCGGAACCGGATTTCGGGACCATGGTCGGCGCGTACGACAATCTGAGGCCGGGGCACGTGTTCTTGGCGCTGTCCGAGAATGCCGCCAAGGAATATGCCTGCAAGGCGAGCGGCGGGAAAGGGCCAGTCGACACGGTTTTTTGTCTGTATTTGAGGCTGAGGGAACCGTTGACCTTCCCTTTACCCAGAACGGTTGCTCAATGGAGAGACGAGATCGCTAAATCTGGAAACGACCTTGCGCGCAGCTATGATGCGTTTGCACTTGCCTGCGAGAAGAAGGCGTTCATTGTTGTTTGCTCTGTCCCGACCGCGCGCGGCAGGGCCCTACTGTCTTTTTCGAATCCAGCCCCCAAGCTCATGGTGAAGGGGTTTCGGCTTGGGCATGTGCCTATCGAGTACGCTCTCGTGCGGAACGATTTCGGTGGCAAGGACGTGTCTCGACGGATCACGGAGGATTTGCGACAGGAGAGGCTTTTTTCCAGGGGTGGGGACGGTGGTGTCTCAGATGTCTCCTGCCTACTCATTGGCTGCGGGTCGCTGGGGAGTCATCTTGCCCGCGCTCTCTGTGATAGCGGGTATGGAAATTTGACGTTGGTGGACAATGATATCTTGAGCGTTGGCAACATCGCGCGGCATGCATGCGGCTTCGAGAGCGTCGGCCTTGCCAAGGCCAAAGCGTTGAAGACGGCGCTTGAGCGAAGCAATCCCAATGTTGCTTGCGCAGCCAGGGACGAAGATGCGAATGTGATGCTCGACAATCCGCTCGCCCTCGATTTGTTCAACGTCGCCTTTGTCACTGCAGCAGATGCTCCGCTGGAATTGCATGCGGTTCGAGCAAAGGATAGGGGTGATTTGGAATGTCCTTTGATTCTCATGTGGCTTGAGCCGTACGGGCTAGCTGGACACGTTTTGGTGCTGAATAAACCGCAGGACGTCTTTCAGGATATGTTCGACGACGAGTTGAGCTTTCGAAATCGTGTTGTTTTGAATCCCGGCGATTTTTATGAACGAGAAGCGGGATGCCAGTCAACGTATGTTCCTTATTCGGGGGCGGATGCCCAGAAGTTCATCTTTGATTTTCTTGCAAGGTGGAGAACGGTTTTATCTCAGCGGAAGGACCGCAACTATCACTTTGCTTGGCTTGGTGCCCTTTCTTCTGCCGAGGGGCTGGGGGCGTTGATTTCAGGTGAGTATCGAGACCGCGACGACTATTCATGCTGGTTCGAGAGGATTGACTGAGCATGGAAGTTCCTTTCATGGATGGAAGCATTCTCGTTCTTCCGGACCGGTTGCTAAGTAAGCTGCGTGCCGCGCTCGCGATGAGCGGATACGATTTTGAGTCAGGTGGAATCCTGCTTGGTTCGAAGGAGGCTCAATCACCCCGCTTTATCGTGAAGGAGCTAACGTTGCCCTCGTCCCTGGATGTGAGAAAAAGGTTTGCCTTCGTTCGCTCGAAGAACAGTGCGAATCGGGCTATAGAGCGCGCTTGGAGGGCATCTGGCGGAACCGTTAACTATCTTGGAGAATGGCATACGCATAATGAGAAATCACCTTGCCCTTCGTCTGTGGACCAAAACCTAATCGGCGACTTGGTGGTCGATGGCTCGATTCCCTTTGGGCGAATCTTCATGCTTATTGCGGGGAACTCAGATGAGATTTTCGTCGGGATGACAACGGCGGCTAATCCCAATGGCTTTATCGAGGAGAGGAGAGCAAAATGGCCGGTATGACGAGGTACTCAATCGATAGCAATGTGCGCACAAAGATTGTGCTATTTGTTGCAACACTCTCCATTGCTTGTACCGTCTTAGCGAATCTGAGTCTATTTCCCACATTAGAGGCCATTGTTTTTAACACGAATGCAGAGGCGGTCTATCGAACACTGTCGGGGGTTGGGATTATCGGTAGCGCATCCGCCTTTGCATCGTACGGCATACTCTGGTCGCTCTTTGACAACGTACTCTGGAAACGTGGCGTTTTTAGGCGTTTTCATGGGATTCCTGATCTTAATGGAGAATGGATTGGCCATGCGACGTCGTCTTTCAAAGACGAAGATGGCAATCCTTATTCGTGCGATATGAAGCTGAGAATCACCCATACATTCACGAAGATACAGTGTACGGCTTGCTTCGCGGCCTCCGAGTCTGAAAGTAGCTGCGTTGGGATAAGCGCCTGCAACGCAGAGAGGGATAGCTGTCGGCTTGAATTCTCGTACGAAAATGAGGCTGGGGAAAACGCAGTGAGGGTTGGTACCTGGCAAGAGTCCCACCTCGGATTCAACAGGATTCGATGCGAGGGAAATACGATGAAAGGCCAGTACTTCACGAATCGGGAACCGCAGACAAAGGGTACATTCGTTCTAGAAAGAAAATCCGAAGATGTCAAATGATTGGTGTCGCGGGATACCTTTCGACATCAATCGCAGAGCCTTGCGACTTCAGCGCTGCATTTTGCGCAGCGGCCCTCGATGAGCGCGCAGCCGTGGCGCATGTGCAGTGTGTAGCCCGGTGTGAACTCCGTCTTGCCGCAGTTATGGCAGAACGCGTTGGCGAGCAACAGCTTGCGGATGTGCTCGGGAATCTTCTTCCACTCCCGCAACGCCTCAATCTCCGTGACGCCCTTGCCGCGGCGGAACTCGTCTTCCGCCATCTCTTCGGCGACGAACCTGGCGATCGTCTCCTCGCTTACGCCGTCGGCTCTCATCTGCCGGGCCATCTCCTCGTATTTTGACTCCATGAATTGCCCTCGTTTCTCGCGTGGTTTGCGGTTGGGGCGGTCGGCTTGCAGTTAGCTACGGCTAGTTTGCGGTCACCTGAATTACTTGGTGGCGAGCAAGGACTCGCCATGCAGGTAGGCCCCGCCGCCCACGAGCGCCACGGCCTCGGCGTAGGCGTCGTAGGGCGTGGGCACCCAGCGCGCGAGCTTGTACACGCCGTGGCCGTGCCGCAGGAGTCTGCCGTCTGCGCAACGGCGGTTGAACTCGCTGGGCGCCGCGCCGGCTTCTGGAGCCTGCGCGGCGGTGATTATCCCGTACCCGTCGGCTGAGATGTCGTATATGTCGTCGAAATGTGCCATGTCAAAAGGGGGTGCGGACGTTTTTCCGTGCGTTCTATGCGGCGTACCCGAGCCGCCGGCGCCTGCCGTCAATCGTATCGCACACCGTCCCGCCTTCCTCCTTGAAGTGCTTGATCGTGTCGGTGCTGTACCGCCTGAGCCACCCGTCGAGCATCTCGATGAACTCGGCCTGGGAGACGCCGCGCCAGTCGCGGCCGTAGAAGAACTCGTTCTTCAGGTTGCCGAAGAAGCCCTCGCAGGCCGCGTTGTCGGGCGAGTGGCCCTTCCGCGACATCGAGCGGGCGATGCCGTGCGACGCGCAGATCCCCTTCCAGCCCGACCAGCGGTAATGGCAGCCGCCGTCGGTGTGGCAGAAGGCGTGCTGCCCGGGCCTCAGCTGCGCGCACGCGGCCAGCAGCGAGGAGTTCGCGAGCTCGGCGTCCGGGCTCCCCGAGATCGCCCAGCCCACGGGCTTGCCGTCGAACAGGTCGATGACCGGCGAGAGGTAGACCTTGGGCGCGTCGGGGAGCTTGAACTCGATTATGTCGGACGCCCACTTCTTGCTGGGCGCGTCGGCGCGGAAGTCGTGGGAGAGGCCCTCGTTGAAGGGTGTTCCTATAGTTTTGTCAACCACTTTCGTATCACGTCCGGTTGCAGGCAGTGCGGGCTTCGCTTGGCCCCCATCGCCGGGGGGGGCTTACGGAAAGCCCGTTTCTCCAGCGGCGCGCTAGGCCACGTAGGGCACCTTGTCCCGCATGATCGCGTAGATCACCTTCAATCTCCTCCTCGCGACTGCCTTGAGCGCCTTGCCGTGCGGCGCCCCCGGTCCCGGCACTTCCGATAGAAGTCGTCGAACCGGTTGTCGCTCCTGACCAGGGAGTTGCACGAGAAAATGAGCAGGTTCTTCAGCCTCTTGTTCCCCTGGCGGGACGCCGTGGCCGACGAAATGGAGGTCCCCGACTGCCTGTTGCGGGGCGCCAGCCCGCAGTCCTCCTGAACGCTAACGACCCGATGTTGTGGACCTGTTCCACCACCACGAGGGCGTCGTTCGGCGCTCTGGGGAAGAGCTCGTCGAGGTCGCGCTCCCTGTTCGCGACCGGGGCGTTCAGGGCGATTCCCCCCCCTCGGCGGTCACGAGGCAGGCCCAATGGGACCTCTTGCCGACGTCGATTCCGAGCACGGGCCTGGTGCGCAACGGCGTTTCCATGATGGCATCCTTCTAATCGTCGACCGATCGGAGCTCGTCCGCGCGACACCTGTATTGCCTAGCCGTGGCCTTGTGTGCGCCCGGCAGTTTCCTATCAGTCGTCCGGAACGGCGACCGCCTCCGGTGGCAACACCTCCCCGGGCCCTCTACGGGGCAGGGGAGGGACGGCCATCCGGAGGCGGTCGATCGGCGGCCCCTCGGGGCTTCTCTCACTCTAAGGCAGCCGACCGACTCAGGCATCCCGGTGGGATGCTGCGGGAAACTGTAATGGGCGACTCAGGATATACTGCGAGGATAAAGACACTGGTGTATTAGCAGTGGCGTTTGACCGACTGGTAGGACGACATGAGCACTTTCATAATCGGCTCTCGCTTCCAGCTGCTGGCTCAGTTCGGATGGGCATTTTTGATTCGCGCTCGATACGCTACCCTCAGGCTATATACTTATCCAATACAGTTATCTACCTCTCAAGATTGGTGCGGCTGTGTTCAGGGGGAATTTCGGTCTTCCGTGAATCATTCAGCTTCACTTGTGGTTTGAGCCGATTGCCATTCTCAGCTGTGGTGAAAGTGAAGTTCATTGATTTCAGATTTGGTAATTGCTTATCTATTTTTTGGGGGAGCGGGAGCTGGAACTTTGCTGATCTCTTCTTTAGTTGGGATCTACGCTGCGAGCAATGTTTCTTCAGGCCTATCGAGTCGCAGAGGTTCGCGGTTAATTAATCTACATTCCCCATACAATTCGCTGCTTTGCACAGCATCACTTGTTGGACTCGCCTCTCTATCTGTTGGCGCCCTTTGCTTATATTTCGATCTTGGCTGCCCTGAAAAAGCAGTAGCAATGTTGGCCAGCCCAACATTCTCGCTTATCTCAATCGGTGCCCTCTCGATAGGCGCATGCATTATGAGCGGGTTCATCTGTCTGTTACTTTATGGTACTCACAATATGTTCTCTATTTCGTTGCTTAGGATAAGCCAGATTTGTTGTGTTGTATCTGCGGCAATTGTCGTTGTGTACATAGGTTTTTTCTTAGGTGCAAGTTTATCGACTCCATTTTGGGGATCATGGTTTATCCCCGTCCTTTTTTCAGCGTCAGCGCTCTCTTGTGGTGCTGCGGTAACAACGACTGCTTTAGGCGTTAACGGGATTCGCTGGGATTCGGGAGAACTGTTCCTCGGAATTTTAATTGCGGAGATAGCATTGTTGTTGCTCGAGCTTGTTGTCTCGCTGATTGCTGCATTCCAGGTCTCGTCGAATCCTTCATTGGTATACGAATCCGTTTGGCGATGCTGGCCCTTATACATTGGCGCAGGAATCGTAGCTCCAGTTCTTGCTGATTTATATGTTTTGCTTACTAGAGAGCGCGACCGTTTCAAAAGCTCGCTCGTTGAATTAATTTCCGCACTGTTAGTTGTTTCGGGTGGTGCTGCATTGCGGGCAATTATTGCTCTCTCGGGCGTTCCTGAGCCCCTGATTGCCTTAATGGGAACCTAGTTATAATAGTTACTGCGTTACTCGCTTTATGCTCTTCCAATAAAGGGGTATGTATGGCATTTCCATTCAAACCTAATCCACAATCAGATTTGGCTCTGTGGGTTCAGCTCGCTCAGAGGATAGCCTATCTTATTGACACGGGATACTACCGGCCGGGTGATCAGCTGCCAACAGTTCGCGGTCTTGCTGCAGACATCTCCATCAATTACAACACCGTTAATAAGGCGTACACGAGCTTAGCTTCGCAAGGCTATATCAAATCTACAAGGGGAAAGGGCTGTTTTGTATTAAACAGGATGCCCGACGCGACTAGAAACAATTTCGCTGAAGTTGAGAAGTTGATCACCGATTGTATAAAGTCCTGCAGGGAGCTCGGGCTCTCTATTGATGAGACCACCAGGGCTTTCGAGGATATTGCTAAGAGAATGAAACGTTCCGAAAATACATCATCAAAAGATTGGAACATCATCAACATTAATGATATTGGACAAGAGAAGAAGATAAATTAGGACGATTATCATTATGATGTCACAGAACAATTGCCAAGACACCCGTGAGACAAGTGGCGTTAAAGGTCAAGTTGCGGGGTCGAGTGAAAAATCGTCCGAAGCCAGTGTGTACGTAATTCCGCTCACCGTATTCGTTCTGCTCGTTGCAGCTAGCTTCGGTATCTTGTATGCCGTCCTGGGAGCGGTTCACCTTTTATTTGCTCTACTGGCTGTACTTTTCAGCGCTTTGGTAGCTTCTAGCATTCACATTGCGCAGGAATGGGAGCGTATTGTGGTCTTGCGTCTTGGTAAATTTAACCGAATCGCGGGTCCTGGCTTATTTCTGACTATTCCGTTTATCGAGAGCTGTGCAATTCGCGTTGATCAACGTATACGAATTACAAGCCTGAAGGCCGAAGAAACGTTAACTGCCGATTTGGTGCCTGTTGATGTCAATGCAGTGATGTACTGGATGGTTTGGGGCGTGCGAGAGGCTTGCTTCGAGGTTCTAGATTTCAATCTGGCGGTTGAGAATGCTGGTCAGGCTGCGCTTCGCGATGCAATAGGTAGGTCAACTGCTGCCGAAATTGTGCTGCGCCGGGAACAACTTGATAGTCAGCTTCAAGAAAAGCTCGAGAATCAAGTAGATCAATGGGGTGTCACAATAATATTGGTTTCCCTTATCGATATTGTTGTCCCGAAATCGTTACAGGATACGATGTCTTCTGAGGCTCAGGCTGAGCAGAGGAGCAAGGCGCGTATTGCACTAGCTGAATCCGAACGTTCAATATTCGATATTCTCGAAGAAGTCGGGACTGGATATAAGGACAACCCCGAGGCTTTGAAGCTCAGAACGATGCACTTACTCTACGAGAGTATAAAGGACTCAGGAGGCACGGTAGTCGTGCCCAGCTCGTTTAGCGAGGGGTTTGGCGATATCTTTTCTGATAAGCCGGCAAAGTAATGGAAACCCTTACCTATGTCGTATGACAATCCCTAATGGACACCTCCTTACGTAACTCTCTGAATATCAGTTTCTACCTTATTAATCATATGAGTGCCCTGGGTATATCTGCTTATCTATGACATAGAATAATTCAATACATTGATTATCATATGACAATCGGATACATTGTTTTTGCAAGAACTCGGCCGGTTTCTTGGATTCAACAGCTGCTTTCATTTTGCGGCTCTCGTTGATTGAGGACAGCCAGCTATCGTGACTGTGCGGTAGCGGCTCATTTCGGAAGTTTCGTTATTGAATCAGGGGGATGAGGTTCTTGAGTAATCGCAGTTGGCTAACAAAGCCAAGTTCGCTTTCCAGGCGCAGCTTTGTGGGCGCAAGTTTATCTTTGGCGAGTGCGGTAGCTGCTGGTGATTTATTGACAGGCTGCAGTAATGCTGTGGTTGAAACCAGCAGTTCAACTGAAGTTCCTACGGGCGAGTGGAAGACTGGTGCTTGCTGGCATAATTGTGGCGGACGCTGTCTGAACAAAGTGTTCGTTCA
>Ga0214929_100384_pt1 | contig 10241 bp, 9 predicted proteins | sample Stichaenrichm17X_FD_168613 | JGI IMG/M metagenome (GOLD analysis project Ga0214929, IMG submission 168613) | Xylose enriched microbial communities from anaerobic bioreactor in Madison, Wisconsin, United States - 17X | ecosystem: Engineered > Bioreactor > Anaerobic > Unclassified | place: USA... | reverse complement strand
AGATAGTTACCGTCGGCTTCCTTCCGGTACCAGATTCCGTCTTTAACCTGGGCCGGAGCCTGAGCAGACTGCTTTTTGCCTGTGAAGAAATTAATGATTTTTTGCCAAATTGAAATTTTTGCCATAACGACACCGCCTCGATATTATTTACCTCAATTATACCGTATAATTAGAGATGTACGAGAATTTGAACAAAGGGGGAATGTCAGATGTACCTAATCGATATTTCCAGGAATGGCAAGCCCAGCTATGACGCGCGGGTGAACCAATCATTGGATAATTATTTTGTGAATGATCTCAAACTTCCTGGACACGGATTTATGTTCTATATTAACAAGCCATCGGTGATTATTGGCCGAAATCAAAACGTGTGGGCTGAAGTCGATATCGACTATCTGCACGAGCACGACATTGAGTTGGTCCGGCGAACGTCTGGCGGCGGGGCTGTCTATCACGATATGGGGAACTTCATCTTTGAAAACATTTTGACGGATAACGCCGACGACTTTGGCGATTATGGGCATTTTGCAGAACCAGTTTTGAAAGCGCTTCGTAAATTAAACATCGACGTCAAAATGAGGGAGAATTCCAGTGACCTCATTTTGGACGGTAAGAAATGGTCTGGCATGACCATGTTTAAGAGCGGCCAAGGCTTGGCGGCCGGCGGAACGATTATGTATAATTTGAACATTGAAAATGCCAGAAAAGTCCTCACTGAAGACCAGATGGAAATCCAAAAGGGCTTGGGAGTCCGCTCCAAACGTAGCCCAATTGTTAACCTGAAGGACTTTCTTCCGGATGGGATGACGATGGCTGATTTCCGTGAATACCTGCTCAAAGAAATCTTTGAAGTCAAATCGCTGGATGACATTGAAACCTACCATATGACTGATCAGGACTGGGAAGTTGCTGACAAACGCCTGGCAGAAACCTATGGGACAGACGCCTGGAACTTCGGCCATAATCCTGGCTATTACGATTACGCCGATACTGAATTTGACCAGGGCAAGCTGGGAATCAACTGGACCATTGATGACGGCAAGCTTTCCCATCTGAAGTTCAATCCCTTCTTCAAGATTGATGGCGATCTGAATGCCATTGAAGCCGCCTTGAGTGGGAAGAAGCCTAGTCGGTGGAATGTTAAGCGTGCGGTTAAGAAGGCTGGGATTGAGACGGTTGATGAGGAGCGATTGACTGACTTTTTGATGAGTAGTTTTGATAAGAGTGAATAGGTTCTTGTGAGTGGACATTCAATGTTTTGATCACAGCATCTGGTCTAGTTGGCTGTTGATCTTAACGGAAGTCAGAACATCATTATAAATAAGCTAACCCTGTGAATTGAAGCGTTGTAATTCAATTCACAGGGCTTTTATTATGGCTTCTTATAGGGTTGAATTGGGTCCAATTCCCTTAAAAGCTGTCTCAAATATTGACTTCAATCCAATGAATTATAAAGAAGGATGACAGAATAATGGTATGCGTTTTGTGAATACCTTAACATGGGTCTACGTTAATTCGTAAAAGTCCAATTGTACAGGAGTTTGCATTCAAGATATGATTTAAGTGTCAAAGGGACATGGTACTAAAAAACTTTGAATGATATTTCCATCTAAAAATGTAAGCGCAAACATTTTAACTATCACCACATATTTAAAGAAAAGAGGAAATCATGATGAAACAACAATTTGCACGACCGGTATCAGTTATCGGGACAAGTAGTCTTCCTCAACGAAGTTTTGACGATCCTAAAATGGCTGGTCTTTCGCCTTATGAACTATGGGCAGATGCTTGTCATCAAGCAATGGATGATGCGCATGTTAAACCAAAAGATATTGACAAAGTTGTTTATTCCCAGTTTGCCAACTTCATCACCATGGGTGGTGTGATGGCTCCGGTAGGCAGCTTAGAGGAGTGGGCAGGGTTGGCAGGTAAACCAATCACGCATATCGAGCAGGCCTGTGCTGGCGGATATATTGCCTTTACTGAAGCTGTAAATAGTGTTGCATCGGGACAATATGACATTGTTTTAGTTGCCGGATTAGAGAATCCTAAACATTTCAATTCTCGAAATCAACCAGCATATAAATTAAAACCTATTAAAGAGTATGACAATGGTTGGTGGTCACCAGGTCGGGTATTGTTTGATACTGCCTACACGCGTTTTGATGGTGTCAGTGATAATTTGCTTACTGAAGAACAAGGCAAACATTACATTAAACACTATGGAATTACGGAGGGTGAACTGGATGACACTTATAACTCAATGGCAATGAATCTTCGATATAATGCCTCACACAATCCTCGCGCCTTGATGCATGAAAGATATGAGGACATGGCTAAGAAGGCCGGTTACGACGATCCATTGGAATATATGAGATCAGAACATAATCCTAAAATCACTCAATATATTCGCAAGAGCGGCAGTGTTCTCCATAACATGGAAGCCGGAGCGATTGTTGTGTGTTCTGCTGATATTGCTAAGAAATATTCAGATCACCCAATTCAAGTGATTGACGATGCAACTGTCTCCAACACGACTAGGTATCCTTTTAATTTCCATCAAATGAACGTTGATGTCAGAGACAATCTTTACAAGAAGCACCCTGGAATTAAAGGGAGCGACTTTGATTTGATGATTACCACTGTTATGACCTCTGGTGAACAACTGGATAGTGCCGAAGTGTTCGGGTATCTACCTGAGGGTGAAGGCTACAAGTATGAGTTGGAAGGTAAGACGCGATTTGATGCTGAGAAACCAATTAACCCTCATGGAGGCGATATTAGCTTTGGGCATGGTTTTGGGTGTGCTGGAGTATGTATGCTCGGAGAAGCAATTTTACAGATGCGCGGTGAAGCTGGTGGATCGCAAGTTCCCAAGCCTGTTAATAAGTGCCTTGTACGAGGTATGGGTGGCGGCCATACAACAGTTGGTATTATTTTGGAAGATCAAAATTGAGGAGTGAGTAATATGTATCCATTACGTCCAATTTTAAAAACCTATTATGACAGTCTCGAAGACGGCAAGGTGTTAGGGATGAAGTGCCAGGATTGTGGCAAAGTCGTCTGGCCTCCGCTCCCAACTTGCCAAGATTGTGGCAGCTATAACCTGGACTGGATCGAGATGGGCGATGAAGCCATAATCGATGAAATTCGCTTTGAGGACTCTAGTGTGGGTGGCGATTACACATTTAGAAAAGCCGATGAATTTTTCACTGAAAAGGATCCCTATTGTGTATCAGTCGGACATTGGCCAAATGGTTCTCATCAATTCCATGCAGCCCTATATGGTGTCACTGAAGAAAATAAAGATGATTTAATCGCTAAATTGCCATTAAAGGCTAAAGTGCACCTTATTCAGTTAAACGGTGGATTCAAATCAGTTGGTTTTGAACTTGAAGACGTTGAAGCGAAGTGATTGATGCAAAAAAGCTTAAAGACCTCTCGTCCTTAAGCTTTTCTGTTAATTGCTGCCATCTTTTTGCTGGTGAACTTTCATTAATTCTCTGACAAAAATTTCCGTAATTGGATTGGTATTAGTTTCTTTGTAACCTAAAACGAAGTTCAGATCATTATCCAGACCATTAATATCAAGCAGGTTGACGCCGTAACTTTCAACTGGGTTGTTCACCTTATTCATTGAGTGTAGGAAGGTAACCCCTTGTCCAGAACCCACATGAAGCAATGCCTGCTCAGCATCATTTACGTAATACAACGCGTGAGGTGAGAAACCATTTTTCATGCAAAGACTGATCGCATAGTCAACAATGAATGGTGAGATCTTGCGATTGAGCATAATGAAATCATCATTTGCCAATCGCTTAATGTCAACAGATTTCATGTTGGCTAGTGGATGTGTACTGGGTACCGCAATTTGCAACTTGTTTTTTTGAAGTTCAATTGTCTTGATATTTGGAATGCTATCTATGTAAGTATTTAAGCCAAAGATAGCATCATACTGATTATTGATTAACTGGCGTCTTAACTGAAGTGGCGTACCACGAAAAAGTGACAGGGTGACTCTTGGATATTTCTTAGTTACTGACTTTAAGACATCGTACATGAGCGTAGTATCAAAGAAACTTTGATATCCGATCGTGAGCTTGCCGGTTAATTCATTAGTATGTGGCTGAATGGTTTTCTTGATATTATCAAATTTCGTCACAATATCAATGGCTTGTTCCAGTAACGCATCGCCTTCGCTAGTCAGAGTTAGCGTGTGTCTTCCACGAACAAACAACTGGACGCCAAGCTCTGCTTCAAGATCCATTATTTGTCTGCTGAGTGTGGGTTGTGTCACATAAAGATGTTCCGCTGCTTTTGTAAAATTCAAGTATTTAGCTGATTCGATAAAATATCGCAAACTGGTTAAGTTCATCGCGGATTCACCATACTTTCCGATTTAATTCACAGTCATTATATCTTACGATTTAGCAACATTTCTAGGTCATTAATCATGTTCTGAAAGGAGATTATCATTATGGGACGTTTAAGTAATAAAGTTGCAGTTATCACTGGAGGCGCGAACGGAATTGGGCTAGCCACAGCCACTCGGTTTGCTACAGAAGGGGCAAAAGTTGTTATTACTGATGTTAACGATACCAATCGGGAAACAGCCCTGAAGAAAATTGGCAATGGGGCGATCTTTATCCAACAAGATGTTTCTAAGGAAGCTGATTGGGCCATGGTATTTGAAAAGGTTATTGATGTGTTTGGAAAAGTTGATATTTTGTTTAATAATGCCGGAATTGCGGCAATGGGGGATGCGGAACATTTCACTGCTGAGCAATGGCATCAGATTATGGCCGTTGATTTAGACGGAGTTGCATTTGGAATCAAGCATGCCATTCAAAATATGAAAACTAATGGTGGTTCGATTATTAATATGTCCTCTATTGAAGGCTTAATTGGCTATCCGAATTTATTTGCCTTCACTGCAGCAAAAGGTGGGGTCCGGTTGATGACGAAATCAGCGGCATTATATTGTGCTCAGCAAAAGTACAATATTCGTGTGAATTCAGTTCATCCGGGGCCAATCCATAAGCCTGAAAAAGATAATGATCCTAAAGAGCAGAAGTTAGTTAGCGAGCATTTGCCAATGCTTCCATTGGGGCGCTTTGGTGAAACTGTAGAAGTTGCAAATTTGATTCTATATTTAGCCTCTGATGAATCATCTTATTCTACTGGCAGCGAATTCCTGGTAGATGGCGGTTATACCGCACAATAATAATGTTAAGTAGGTCTTGCTAATAAAATTGGCAGGACCTTTTTATAGCATAGCTGAATTGCTTGCAGTCAATACACGAGGCCAATTTCAAAAAAATGAAGCTGTTTATTCCGAAGTAACCTTCTGTCGCATCAACATCGGCATCTGTCGGGTCAAAAAGTGATTGGCAAATTCATCATCCATCAACCAAGTCCTAATCTCCGACTTCTTCAAAATCAACGGCATTCGATTATGAATGATACTGACGGAATCGTTGGGCGCCGTGGTCATCAGAATACTTTGCGGTGTGCCTTCAAAGATGTTGTAGAAACCGCCAATGTATAAGGGTTCGGGTTGGTCGTTGTAGTTGAACCAATACTTTTGCTTGTCAGGTGTCCATTCAAAAAAGCCACTGGTTGGATAAACGCATCGGCGGGCCTGGAAGGACTTGGCAAACATTTTCTTTTCAGTGACCGACTCTGATCGAGCATTGATAATGAGTTGGCCCTTATGAAAGCCAGGGAAGCCCCACTTCATCGCCACAACTTGAATTTTCTGCTGCTGGGCAATGACCAACGCCGTTTGATTCGATGGGAAGACTTCACCCGTTGTTGGCTGATAGCCAGCTTGGGTTGCCAGCTCATAGATCCGCGCAATTTCACGGTTACGCTTTGGCTCAAACATGTAACGTCCACACATTGGAATTCCTCCCTTAAAAGCCCGTTTTGAAGTTATCTGAGCTGCTCGAATTGAAATAGAATGTGTCAAAGATTATTAATGATGCTCTCAAAGCCAAGCCCATCCATAATGATTTTGGCAGTTTGCATAAAGTCTGTGCTGGCGGCTCGTTCTACAAATTCAATATGGCGTTCCTTGGCCATGAAATCAATTGTTCGCAGCTGTGCTGCATTGATTTGACCGTGTAACTTGTTACCGTGTAAATTGATGAAAAATGGTAAGTCTCTAATAGTACTGGTAATTGGACAGATGGTTATAAAACCAGTCCGCAAATTAAAAGCGTCACTGCTAACTACAATGGCTGGACGACGTTTCTTAATTTCGCGACCAATACTTGGATCAAAATTAATGTAAACCAGATCCCCTTGCTTAGGAGTGTAACCATGATAATCATAATGGGTAATTGGGTGATTTGACATCAGATTTCCTCCCGACCGACTGGTTGGTCGTTAGTATCCTTGGGGATAAATCTAAGATCAGTCGTAGCATATTTGGGATCTTGGTAAATATTTGGGGCTTTTGGCGTATAGATGAGGCTGCCATCAGCGGCCTGCATACTCATAAATTCAGTTCCTTCAGCGACTTTGAACTGCTTGGGAATACTTAAAACCAAAGTGTTTCCCTGCTTACGTGCTTTCAAACTAATCCCCTCCTTTTTTATTAAATATATAGTAACACCTAGTAATTACTACGACAACAAAAATGGCTAACCACTTGTCGACATAAAAGTTCCAAAGTTAAAGCGAAAACTTTAGCTTTAGAACTTTTTATGACTAAGATTTGATCGGTAATCATTCTATTCGGATTATTGAATACTCAAGGGGAAAACAATGTCATTCTCCGGAAAGCTTAACGCCATGCCGTTTTGCAACAATCTCCCAAAATCCACGCCTGCCACCTGATACAAAAGATACGGAATCTTCATAATTTCTTCCAAAATTACGCATATTATTCAGGTATCCTTATGATGTTGATAAGAGAGGGATGTAATCAATCATATGGAGGAAGACAACAATGAAGAAAAGGACAAGCTTTTGGATACAAGCAATTGGCGTGTTGACGCTGGTTCTGGGGAATTTTTTTACTGCCGGAACCGCTTTAGCCGATGTGATTTCGACTAAGGAAGTTGTCGTCGATAACGCGAAATTGATTGATGATAAACGCGCATTAGTAACGAAATCAAAAGTTGGCGACTCCGCCAACTTGGCATTTGATATGACAGTGGGTGGGCTATCGCAGGCCGGCACTGTGCACTTTGACTATAATGCTGATTATTTCAAAGTGAAGAAGAAACAATTCAAATTTTCAAATGGTGACACTAAAGTCGTCGTCGACATTGATGGCGAAGAGTCAACCATTTCATGGACCAACGCCATTGATAAGACCGACCTCGAGGTGATTTTGCCGGTGAAATTCAACCGGACTGTCAATGACCGCGAGTTGGACTTTGTGGTGGACGATAAAAAGATTAAGCTACCAACTTTGACGGTGCTTGATGAAGACGAAAAAGTTAAACAAGGAGAGACAACCGATCAGCCAGACGGCAACCTGCAAGATGACGACATCTTGAAGCAAGCGCTGGCTGACGAAAAGGCATCCGATGAAGCCCAAGCTGCCCGCGAGGCGGAAGAAGCTAAGCAGGCTGAGGCTAAAAAGGAAGCTGAAGTTAAGACCGAAGAACAAGCAGAACCAAAGAAAGAAACCGAAATTGACGAGAACTCCTCTCAAGCTGATGACATTCAGCAGCCAAAGCAATCTAACAGTGAGAAGGCTGAAACTTTGCTGAAGGAGAAGCGTGAAGCTGATCAGAAGAAGGCTGAGGAAAAGAGCCGTCAGGCGATTGAAGAGAATCGTAAAGCAGAAGAACAAGCAGCTGTTGGGACACAAAATGATCCGAGAGCAGTCAAAGATAATGGTGAGAGCAAGGAATCTCAGACACCACAAACACCAGATGTTTCTGATCTGAAGGGCGCAAAAGAAGCAGTTGCGAGCGATGCCTCAGATGGTGAGGAGCCGACGAGTAACGAATTAACTCGGCAATTACCGGGCAATGGTGTGTTCGGTGATGAAGGAAAGACTGATATTACCGATGCTATCCACGCTGCCTCAAACCCTCAATTCTTCACCTCAATCAATTTTAGCTATATTGATAAGGATGGTAACTCTCAAAATCAGAAAGTACCATCTGTACTTGAACAAGAGCTTCAACTACCGGCTATTCTTCGAGAGCATAAAAATATTGAGATTACTTATCTTTGGGATATTGATAGCATCAAAGAAAATACCGGGATTGACATTAAAGATGGCGACTACTACCAATTTGATCTTAAGGGATTGAAGTATGAATACGGTCCATCAGGTTCCTTTGACGAATACATCACCTATGGGGGCCGGACAATTGGTCGGTTTATCATGACCCGTGATGCAGAGGACCGTGACACGCAACATGCTAAGATTATTTTCCTTCCTGGAGACTTGGAAGGTGTGACAAATATTGATTACAAAGCAAAAATCAAGACGGAAATCAATGCGAACGCCGAGGAAATTAGTTTTGGTGAAAGTACTAAAGGTGAATATCCAATTAAAGTCGAAGAAGATCTGGTATCTATTCAAAAAGATGGTGTGTTACACACATCTAATGGGGTAACCGATCTTGACATGCTTGAATGGACATCTACCTTTAAGGTGCAGGACGGTAAAGAAGCAAATAAGGTTACCCTTCGAGATAAGTTCGGTGGCGGCTATGCAACCGCCAATGATAAAGTCAGCTATGAGTTTGAAGTGAAAGGTGCTGACGGGCAGACAGTGTCCATCACTAAGGATCATGACGATTATGATAAATTGGTAGCCACCGGTCCAAATTTCCAATTTAACGCTAAAGGACTTGGGCTTGAACGGGGAATAATTGAAATTAAAGTGAAAATGATAACCCCCGTAACTAATTTCAACAATCGAGATTTCAAAAATACAATTCGTGCGACGGATGTCGAAATTGTTGGTGTGAAGGACCCTGCCAAAACGCTGGATGTCACAGCGACGATCACCCGTGAAAATGGTCAGGTGAAGAAGACTGCAAAGATGGATAAAGACGGCAGCATCAAATATACCGTTGAATTCACCGTCGATCCTGGTCAAACAAATATTGTGTTGAAGGATACTTTGAATTCCAAGAGATTTACGTTTAGTGAGAATATTGATGATTACACATTAATACCATCCGTTACCGGTTGGATGAAAGGTGATCCCAAAATTGACGGTCAGACGTTGACGGTTGAGTTTGCTGATGTAATTGTTCCCAGCGAAAACGAAGGGTCAAAGGTATATAAGTTTAGTTACATCATTAAGCCAACAGCAGACGTGACTGACAAAGATTACCAGAGTATCAGCAATACGGTTGAGGTGAACGGCCAAAAGAAGGGTAATCACTTTGGCCCCCAAATCAACAGTAAGAACAACGTGAGCTTGGATTGGCAAAAGATGATGAGCTCATGGAGCATCCACGTCAACCAAATCAATCGACAAATTGATGGTTCATTCAAGATCACGGAACCAATCGAAGGGGAGACGCTCAACTTCTTGGATTATAAGAAGTTTTATAACAGTTTTACAGATACAGGTGGTTTGACTGAAGAAGTTAAGAAACGAATTTCATTTTCCAAGCATGAAAATGATCAAACATGGGATTACACGATCATCGATGGAGAAGCATACTGGGGCAAGAACAAGGACAACAAAGCATTCAGTGTCAAACTTTCCGGCAACCAGATTATCATCACCGTTGAGAATTTACCGGCTGGTGAAAAATCATTTAATCTTTATCTAAAGGATGTTCCATTGGACAAAGAAAAAATCTTAAATGCCAATTATGCCGAACTTGAAAAAATTTGTAACTATGCTGGGTTAGAATACTCAGGTTCTGATGACGCAAGTGTAAAGACTTGCGTCAATCAGGGAGGCCTCATCCGAAACAACATTTCAAAGGATGGGCAATTGGATAAGGATTTCCTGAACAATGGCCTCATTAATTGGACGACGCGTTTCAACTACCGGCAATACCTGGGTTCAAATGAGCACGCCGCCTTGGTCACTGATGGGATTGATATCACTGATGAAGTTGGACCGGATGTGATCAAAGACGCTACTGGAAAGCTTACTAAACGTAATCTTCAAGATATTCAGCAACGTTTACAAGATACCCTACAGATCTCCCTGGCTAGGATTAACTCTGATGGTCGCGGCGTATCTGACAGTCAAAGGTTAGTTGATGATCAATATGAAGTTCGGGTTGATGTTGATGAAA
>Ga0214929_100380_pt1 | contig 10368 bp, 9 predicted proteins | sample Stichaenrichm17X_FD_168613 | JGI IMG/M metagenome (GOLD analysis project Ga0214929, IMG submission 168613) | Xylose enriched microbial communities from anaerobic bioreactor in Madison, Wisconsin, United States - 17X | ecosystem: Engineered > Bioreactor > Anaerobic > Unclassified | place: USA... | reverse complement strand
TCTTGTTGAAGAAAAGCTTGTGGGGCCTGAATGTTCTCTTCTTGCTTTGACTGATGGAACAACCGTCGTGCCATTGGCTTCCGCTCAAGACCATAAGCGCGCTTTCGATGGCGATAGGGGACCGAATACCGGTGGTATGGGGGTGTATTCCCCAGTACCATTTGTCACTCCTGAAGAGTTTAAAACAATGAGAGAGATTGAACAGGACGTGGTGGATCAGCTGCGCAGCAATGGGATCTCATATTCAGGATGCTTGTATGGTGGGTTTATGCTGACCAATTCGGGGCCCAAAGTGCTAGAGTTCAATGCCCGCTTTGGAGACCCAGAAACTCAAGTTATCCTACCGCGTCTCAATGGAGACCTTATTGAGGCGTTTCTAGCCTGCGATCAAGGCACACTCTCACCAGATATGATCTCTTGGAAAGACGATTGGGCTCTGTCGGTCGTACTTGCAAGCGCTGGCTATCCAGGGTCATATGAAACAGGAAAAGAAATCTTTGGTATAGCCGAGGCAGAAGCCATTCCTGGAGTGACAGTTTATCATGCAGGCACGCAGTTGAAGGATGGACGTGTGTTTACCAATGGCGGACGCGTCCTCGACGTTACCGCGGTGTCCTCAAATTTTGAAGAAGCGCGTCGTCGTGCCTACGCAGCCTGCGATTTAATCAGCTTTAGTGGCAAAACTTTTCGGCATGACATTGGCCTTCGGGCAATTAAGGGACGTGACTAGCATGTCAAGTAAGTCAGACGAGTTCTCTTCTACACAAAACATGCAGGGCAAAGACAGCAACAGCCCTGATCGTTCTGGAGTCAATGATCTTTTGAAGACCGCCGAAGCCTATACCTATGATGGGGACCGTTCAGCGTTCACTCACGTTTCTGGAGAGCCGCAGCAGCGCGACCTTATTTTTGGCGAAGATGACCCGAGGGATAAAGATCTCGCTGAACACATTGAGTCAGAAAATGTTGTTTGGCATGGACGTATCTTTGATGTTAATAGATTAGGCGTAAGGCTTGCAGACGGCCGCAAGGCCATACGAGATGTCGTTCGCCATCCAGGAGCTGTGGCCATCGTTGCACTTACTCAAGATAGCAGGATTTGTCTTGTACGACAATATCGTGCAGCGTTGGGGCGTGTGACCGTCGAAATACCAGCAGGAAAGCTTAATCCTGGTGAGGATCCTTTGGATTGTGCACACCGTGAACTTATGGAGGAGACTGGCTTTAAGGCTGAAAAAATAGCCTTCCTCACAACCATTGCCTCATCTTGTGGCTTTGCTGATGAGTTGATACATATTTATATGGCTACAGGATTACACTTTGGGCAATCCAACCCAGATGCGGATGAGTTTATAAATGTTGACCTTGTTCCTTTAGAGCAGCTTATCAATGCTGTTCTTGATGGGCGTATTGAAGATGCCAAAACAATCATAGGAGCCCTTGTCTGTGATGCAGTATCGCATCGATTAAGTTAGTGCAAGAGGGCCTCTCGGTAGCAGTTGATGACAAGAGCTGACTATCTTGGGAAGGAGGGTGGATCTATGAAGAAGAAAAATGCCGTGCGCTTTGAAAAGGGAGCTCTAAGCTCTGACGAAGCAGAGCGCCTATTTTCTACGGTTGATGAAACTGGTCATAGCAACGAAGTTCGGGCCGCGAATCAACATCGTCGCCGTAAAGAAAAAGGGCAAGGCATTGACGTTGACCCCTTGTCTTCGGAGGACCCTTCTGGATCCACTGTTGAAAGAACCATCACACGTACAGCAATCAGTTTCGTGCTCATTTTTTTAGCTATTGTTGTGCTTGCCCAAGTCAGCTGCGGGGTTATTCGCCGTGTAAACACCGCTAATCTTTCTGAAAACGTGAATGTCACCACGGTCGCATCTGCCCTAAGAGGTGGGGTTGAGTGGGGCAATGGTTTTACGCAATTTCCAGAGGATTTTACCGTACAGGAGGCTGATGAGAATACACATCGCATAGAAGTTACCGTAGTTGATACGTCAAGCAAGACGGCGCTTGAGTGTTTTGCTGGATCTCAAATTCAGGCGACTGCCCTGTCTGTTAATGCATTGCTTAATCCGGACATTGACACCGTCATCTATCATGTAAATGTGCATCTTGATGAAAACGGAAAATTCCGTACGTCAGAGTTTTTTGACTTCTTAAAACCGACTGGTGATATGACATCATTCATGACGTTCATTTGGACAAAGACTGTTACCAGTTCGGGAGGGGTACGCTTTGACTGCACTATCACAGGTGTTGACGATACAACTGCTGAAGAGCTGAAAAGCGCGATATCATCCAGCTCAATCATCTCTAATATTACAAACAACAGTGACAGCAGCGATAGTAGTGACAGTGATGATGGGTCTTCTTCTGACTCCACCTCAGATACGGATGACACTGCTACATCAGCTGCCGAATCAAATACCAATACTGAAAATGAATCGGCAGCTAATACCGAACAATAAACAAGGGGTAAGGGGAGATATTCAGAGAAACTAACTATTCTTGAGCAGGTCTGTTACTTCTCCCAGCACACTCTCAAAGCTAACGCCGCGCACTTCGAAGTCGGGCTGCTCCTTTGTGATCCTCATGGCGTCTACCACGAAGTTTCCCGCAAAAGTAACAGCATCATACAGTGAGCGGCCACACATGGCGGCAGCCAGAAGTGCACTTGCATAGAGGTCGCCTGTGCCATGAATCATGTAGGGGAGGAGTTCCGATACGACCTCTTCGCCTTTAACTGACTGTCCATCTACATAATTACGGATTTTTCCGTCTCCTCGTGCAATTCCTTTTACCACAACTGTTTTTGCTCCCATTTCAAGCAAAGCATCGGCTATGCGTTTGGCATCCTCTAATGAGATGTTTTGGCCCTCATAAGGGAGACCGGTGAGTATAGAAGCTTCAGTGAGGTTTGGCACAAGAAGGTCAGCACCACTTACAAGGCCACGCGTAGCGTCACACATGTCATCAGTATAGGTAGGATATTTTGATCCACCGTCGCCCATGACAGGGTCAACTATGCGTAGCGCATGTGGGTACTCGTCGTATAAGCGCTTGATGCTCTCTACTTGCTCTGCGGAGCCTAAAAAACCTGAGTAGATGGCATCCAGGTCAATACCCTCCTTTTGCCAAGCGTCCAAGTATTCTGGCAGCATAGAAGTCGTGTCATGCATGTAGAAAAAAGGGAACTTCGTATGGGCTGAGAAAAGAGATGTTGGCACGGGGCATACATCGCAGCCAGCCGCTGACAGGACTGGGATAGCCACACCTAGAGAACACTTCCCATATCCACAAAGGTCATGAACAGCGGCGACCCTTGGAATATAGGCTCCCTTACGTTGATAGAGGTAAAAATCTTTTGCAGCGGTCATAGAATTCCTTTCACGTGGACTAATGGACCGACGTTCAAGAACAAGAGGATAGCTCATATGCACTACAAATAGTTATCAGATTTGCAGAAATATGTAGCGAATGATCTGAACTAAATGTGTGAACCCACACCAACTTTTAATAAGAGACGAACAAAACGAGCATCGCTTGTAGCTAATCGCAGTGCAGGCAGTGCTCGTTGTGCCTTTGGAAATGCATAGCTCATTCTTGGTTCCTATTTCAAGGGATTATGCCTCTGGCTTAATAACCTCCACGCCTCCCATATAAGGAACAAGAGCATCAGGGACTCTAACAGTACCATCCGGATTTTGGTAATTTTCAAGGATTGCCGCCATCGTACGTCCAACTGCCAACCCAGACCCATTAAGTGTGTGCACCAATCGGGTTCCCTTGAATTCAGCGGGGTCCTTATAGCGAATATTGGCGCGCCTTGCTTGGAAATCCCAGCAGTTGGAGCAGCTTGATATTTCTTTGTAATTATTGTAGCTGGGAAGCCAGACTTCTAGGTCGTAGCACTTGCGCGCTGAAAAGCCAAGATCGCCTGTGCATAGGTTCACCACATGATAGGGCAACCCGAGGGTTTGTAGGACTTTTTCAGCCTCCACCACCATTGACTCGAGTTGATTCATTGAGTCTTCTGGCTTAGAGAATTTCACCATTTCGACTTTGTCGAACTCATGCACTCGTATGATTCCTCGCGTGTCACGACCGGCCGATCCAGCTTCTTCGCGGAAGCAGGGTGTGAATGCGGTGTACCAAAGAGGAAGTTTGCTGCCGTCTAAGACCTCATCACGATGAATGTTGGTGAGCATAACCTCAGCTGTTGGTATGAGATATAAGCCACCGGAAACATGGAAGAGATCCTCATCAAATTTCGGGAGCTGGCCCGTGCCAAAAAGCGTGTCGTAATTGGTGACAACAGGCGGCCACCATTCCTTAAAGCCAGCCTTTACATGCATTTCAACCATAAAATTAATAAGTGCGCGCTCCATCCGAGCTCCCATGCCGCCAAGCAAATAAAAACGGCTGCCCGCGATTTTAACGCCTCTGTCAAAGTCGATAATCCCCAGTTGTGGGCCAAGATCCCAGTGAGGTTTGGGCTTGAAGTCGAAGCAGGTGGGCTTACCCCAACGCCTTACCTCTGGATTGTCTGTATCACTGACGCCATAAGGCACTGAGGGATCAGGAATGTTAGGAATCGCTGCGACGAGGTCAAAGAGGTCTTTTTCAACGGTTGTGCGTTCCTCATCGAGTTGTGCAATGAGGCTTTTATTTGCAGCGACCTTAGCTTTGATAGCTTCGGCTTGGTCCCTTTCTCCTTGCCGAAGTAATTGGCCAATTTGCTTGGAAGAGCTGTTGCGCTGTGCTTGAAGACGCTCAACTTTTGCAATCAAAGCTCTACGCTGCTCATCTAGCTCAAAAAATTTTTCTCGATCCCAGTGCGCATTCTGCCGATCTGCGCACGATTTGTCCACTACATCGGGATTTTCCCGTACAAATTTGATGTCGAGCATCTTGTCCCTCTCGCTTCAGGCTCACTTACGCTCATTCGTTGCAGCTCATCAAGTATATACTTATAAGCACGCGTGACCGCGATGGGTTAAGAAGCGGAGGTTTGCCTCCGGGAGGTGTTTGATGTCTGCTATCAGTGGGTTTTTCTCATGGCTTTTTGGCTCACGTCAAGGTGTTCTTGCGCTTATTGTCGGTGGCATTCTTTTTTTCATGCTTGTTGCCTATATACTGGAGAAAAAGACGCGCCAGCGTTATTTCAACCACAAAAAAAACGAAGATGACATAGACCTCTTTGACGATGAAGACGATGAGAGTGGTTGGTCAGGCTTTGACGAAGATAACAAATAATTTCTTCGCGGTGCAGTAGGGACCCTCTTAAGTTAGCTCTTTCTGACGAAAAAGTGCTTTGAAAGGTAATGATATATTTGATACAATGCCCAGCTAGATGCACTTTCGCGACCTTTCGTTAAAAGGTATCCCTCCGGCTGGAGGAATCGTTAAAGGGCGCACTCCATCGTTAAAAGGTTCGATGTCCAATAGCGGGAAGATTGATACAATTTCACAGTTGCTTTCGTTATGACCCCCTACTACCGTTGGCTCGTTTACTTGCTATGCTTTTATCTTTTCCTTTTTGATACCAAGAATCAGGGTTCTCAGAATTGGGATGCGCCTCAGCAGTTCATATAAAGTGGGAGAAATAATAAGGACCGAGACAATGGCAATCAGATAAATTGCGAATACAGGCAAGCTCGTATAGAGCTTCAGATAATAACAGGTGGAAAGAACAACGAGATAGTGGACAATGTAAATGCCAAAGCTCGATTTTGTCATAGGGGGTGGTACCGCTTTTCCGTACCGTTCTCGCTAGGCTGCAAGGGCTAGGCTTTGCCTGTATGCCAAGGGGCTCATCGAGCCCAGCGAGCGCCTGATCCTCTTCGTGTTGTACCACTCTATGTAGTCATCGATCCTCTTCCCGAGCTCCTCCAGGCTGACGCCCTCCCAGTCCCTTCCGTAGAACATCTCGTTCTTCATGGTGCCGAAGAAGCCCTCCATCCTCGAGTTGTCCGGCGAGCAGCCCTTGCGCGACATCGAGCGGGTGACGCCCGCCTCCTTACAGATCGATATCCACCCGGGCCACCGGTAGTGGCATCCGCAGTCGCTGTGGATGATGAGGTGGGCCCTCTCGCTGGGCCTGGCAAGCCTGATGGCTGCTTCCAGCATCGAGTTGGCCATCTCGGCGTTCGGCGAGGTCGACGTCGTCCAGCTCACGATGGAGCCGTCGAAGCAGTCCAGGACAGGGGAGAGGTAGAGCTTGCCGGCGGGGATCGAGAACTGCGTCACGTCCGTGAGCCACAGGAAGTTGGGAAGCCCCGCCGCGAAGTCCTGCCTGACCTTGTTTCCCGGATGTTCCGTTATCTCGCCCGCGTAGGAGCTGTAGCGCCGCTTTGGCTTCGTCCTGCCCCGGGCCTCGAGCCCCTCCTCGGCCATGATGCGGGCGATCCTGCGCTCCCCGATGGTCTCGCCCCCCGCCTTGAGCTCGTCGTGGATGCGGCGCCTTCCGTAGATGCCGTCATTGGCGTCGAAGACCTCCGAGATCCTTCTGCGGGCCTCCTCGTCCCTGTCGGGGGCGCGGAGCGCTCCCTGCTGGTACTGGTAGCTCGACCGGGCCATCCCGAGCGCCGAGAGGAGCTCGCACAGCCTCCATTTGGGACGCAGAGACTCAATCAGCAGGGTCTTCTCCCTGTTCGTGAGCTCGTTTTCCGGGTCGGCGCCCGTCCCTTTTCCCAGAATCTCGAGGGCGCCCTCCATGATGTCGCGCCTGAGCTCGAGCTCCTCGAGCTCGGCCTCGAGCTCGGCCTTCCTGGCCTCGAGAGCGGCGATGTCCGCCTGGGTCGCAGGCGGCCTTCCCCGCGTCCGCGCAGGCTTGCTGGGGCGGTCTTCGGACATCGGGGTCTCCTCCCTAAGCAGCTCGCGCTTCCACTTGTAGAGCGCGGATCTCGTACATCCTACCAGGTCGGCGACCTCCTGGGCGGACGATGACCGAGATGCCAGGGCCTTGACGGCAGCGGCCTTCTCGGACGCGTCGAACACCCTGGGCTGCGTCGCCCTTCTCTCGCCGGGTGCATACTCGTCGATCCACTCGGCGAGCTTTGCCGTGCACTTGGGGTATCCAAGCTCGCGCCTGGTGAAGGCGTTGCACCTCCCATGGGTGAGGTAGTGCCTGACCGCGGCCCTCTTCTGCTCCAGAGTGTAATGCTCGAGGCTGCGGTCCGTGAGCCTTCCTCCGTTCTCCTGCCACTCCCTGTGCCAGCTCACCAGCTGTGCGCGGCTGGGATATCCGAGCTCCCGTATGGTTGCCGTGGCCTTGAGGCCGTACTTGATGTAGAGCTCGACCGCTCTTTTCCTCTGTTCAAGTGAGTACACGCCGTCCTCCAAACGTCATCGTTTGGTACGGATTTCCGGTACCACCCCCTTCTTATAAAGTAGATCCGCCTGTCTTGGTAATACTATACTTCTCTGTCAAAATACAGTAATAGCTCTAAATTGTAAGAAAGATAATAGTTAACAATAGGGAACTCTTGGCAAACAACTTTCATCGTGATGCTCTCGGGAGTTCACTTCCCATGAGACTTATTCACAGAGAATTCTAATTTGATAAAGCTCGATGAAGCTCACCATTTTTTTGTAGAAGCTTATACGATATCATCTGCACGCATATAGCTTCATGTCTGACAATTTTTTTAGCAACTACGATACCGCACGTGGCAGCATTGACCAGATCTGGTAATCTCCATATTGATCCTTGACTTATATCATCATCTCAATTATGAGTCAGTGCACTTTGATATGTTTATCGGATATGCTACGATAAATTCTATCATAATAGTAGGTTTTCTCTTTATTCTTCATACTACAAACTAACTCGTCTTAAGCAGACAGGTGTGCAAGCTAAGGTCCCCTTCCTTAAAACACGCTTATCAATGTCCCCTCCCAGCTTTTTCCATATTTGTACGCGAATCTATATTTAAGACGTTTTACATCTCCAAAACAGCCATCATTCTCAATGCAAAAAGGCGATTTTTAGCTGTAATACTAATACATAAGCAAGAGAAAGGCCCATCTAGCACTTTCCTCATCGGGGCATTTCACCATCCGTTAGGTTAAAAACGGATTTTTTCTTGTTCAACTTCAAAGCAATCCTTTTTGAGAGTGCGGCTACTTCCACTCCTAAATCTTATAAACTTAGGTTTTAGCAAGAGCAACCAAAAACTACATATGTAAGTGACTTTACCATAGCGCTAGTCTTTTCATAACAACTATACTTTCAAACATTATCTTGTAAGATGTCTCAGCCTCTTAATGACTTACTGTCTTTTCAAGTTATCATCAAAGTAGAAATCTATCTCAGCTTTTTTTCTTATCATCGATATATCGATATAATGTCGTTTAGACAATCTCTTTGGTCCTATAAACCGTCCTAAGAATTAACTGTAGGGTCCTATCATAAAGAAGGAGTATAAAATATAAATATTGTTATTAAAAATAAGCCTCTTCATGGTGAGATTTCGTCAGTAGCCTCGAAGTCGATGGCTCACCGTCTGCTCATATTGGCTGCGATATGCCCATCGGCAACCGACATCGACTGTGGCACGACTTCAGCAGACATCGATGCCACCATCGCCTGCCTCGAGGCGCTCGGCGCGCATATCACCCGAACGAGGCGCGGCTTTCGCGTCAGACCCATTGTGGCAGACTCAAGAAATGCAGCGCCTAGGCCCCTTCTTGACTGTGGCGAGTCCGGCTCTACGCTGCGTTTTCTTCTGCCAGTCGTCTGCGCCCTCGGGAGGAAGGCATGTCTGACAGGCCATGGCAGGCTTGCTCAGCGCCCACTTTCTCCCCTTTACGAGCAGATCTGCTCCCACGGTTGCCATCTTTCCCAAAAGGGCAGCTTTCCTCTGTGCGCGTCCGGTCAGCTTCAATCTGGTCGCTATGTCTTTCCTGGCAATATCTCATCACAATTCGTCAGTGGCTTGCTGCTTGCAGCGCCACTTTTAAGCGGGCGTACGAAAATCTTCGTTGAACAGCCGATACAATCAGCCCCATACATACGCCTTACCATAGATGCCCTTGCCACTTTTGGCGTAAGGGTGAGGATCTCTGAGGAGATCATGCGAGGCTCCTCCTACAGATGCTACGCAATCGACAGCAAGCCGCACATGAGCGTCCCCAAAGCAGCGAAGGTAGAAGGCGACTGGTCAAATGCGGCCTTTTGGCTCGCAGCAGGGGCGATTGGGGGCAAGCCTGTGACAGTCCGGGGGCTTGATCTGCAAAGCTTCCAAGGAGATCGTATGATTCTCGCTGCGCTTGCGCGCTTTGGAGCTCGCATTGAGCGCAGATCACATACCGTTTCCGTCTCAAGCGCCCAGCTGTGGGGACAGACGTTCGACGTGGCAGACTTCCCTGACCTGGTGCCGCCTCTCGCGGCCGTTGCTGCCTTCGCTCAGGGGACGACAAGGCTCACACATGCAGGAAGGTTGCGCCTCAAAGAATCCGATCGTTTAGTCACCGTCTCCGAGGCGCTTTCCCGCCTTGGCGTCAAAGCGGCTATCACAGGAGACGATGACCTTGTCATAGAAGGCTCCCCCGCTCTTTCAGGCGGAATCGTCGACGCGGCAAATGACCATCGCATTGCGATGATGGCTGCCATCATCGCCACGTGCGCACAGACAGCTACCAAAATATGCGGTGCTCAATGTGTCGCAAAGTCCTACCCTGCCTTCTTCGATGATTTTGCGGCACTTGGTGGCCAGGTAGCTCTGCATAATCGCGAGGAGGTTTGACATGCCCTCTTCCATCGGCACTGCACTACGCGTTACTGTGTTCGGGCAGTCACATTCCCAGGCTGTTGGTTGTGTCATAGAGGGCCTCCCCTCTGGACATGGCATCGATGCCAGGAGGTTGGCCGCATTCATGGCGCGACGCGCGCCGGGACATGCAAGCTGGTCCACGCCGCGCAAAGAGGCTGACGCCATCCGCATACTGTCTGGGCTCAATCCCGATGGGCGCACTTGTGGGGCACCTCTTGCCCTCATCATCGAGAACACCAACACACGTTCCTCAGACTACTCCATGCTGCGCGACGTTCCACGACCGAGCCATGCCGACTGGACAGCCCAGGTCAAATGGCATGGGGAGCAGGACTTCGCCGGCGGAGGCCATTTCTCAGGACGTCTCACGGCACCGCTTTGCGCTGCGGGCGGCATCGCACTGCAGCTGCTCGAAGGCCATGGCGTGCGCATAGCCGCCCACATATTCGAGATCGCAGGCATTAGCGACCAAGGGTTTGCTGCCCTCGGCAGCTCTCGCCGGGCCAGCGCTCTCGCCACCCAGATGGACATGCTTTCGGACGGTCGCGCTTTTCCCGTGCTTGATCAGGATGCAGGCGCGCGCATGCGC
>Ga0214929_100378_pt1 | contig 10438 bp, 8 predicted proteins | sample Stichaenrichm17X_FD_168613 | JGI IMG/M metagenome (GOLD analysis project Ga0214929, IMG submission 168613) | Xylose enriched microbial communities from anaerobic bioreactor in Madison, Wisconsin, United States - 17X | ecosystem: Engineered > Bioreactor > Anaerobic > Unclassified | place: USA... | reverse complement strand
CGATCACGCCGATCGTGGCGAGGGCCGCCGCGCAGCACACCGGATTGCCCGACGTAGTGAAGATGTGCGCCGGGAACGAAAGCGCGTCCATAATGTCGGCCTTACCCACGATCGCCGACAGGGGCAGGCCTGAGGCGATCGACTTGCCCACGCTCATGAGGTCAGGCTCGATGCCGTAGTGCTCGATCGACCACCAGGTGCCCGACCGGCCCATGCCCTGGTTGATCTCGTCCACGGCGAAGAGGATCCCGTGCTCTTGGCACCAGGCGTAGAGGGCGCGCATATAGGCGGGCGGCGCGGGGATGATGCCCATGTCGCCGGCGATGGGTTCCATGAGCACGCAGGCCACCTCGTCGGGCGGCAGGTACATGCTCGTCATGTCGAGCAAGGGGCGCATGAAGTATTCGACCTGCTCTTCTTCGGAAAGATGGTCGACGCCCTGATGGAAGCTGTCGGGGTACGGAATATGGTAGATACCCGGCACCAGGGGCCCCATCTTCCGCACCATGTTCAGCGACAGGCCCGAAAGCGACATGCTGCCGTAAGTGGACCCGTGGTAGGACCCCTGGAAGGTAATCATATAGGGGCGGCCCGTGTAGGCGCGCGCGAACTTCATCACGGCGTCGTTGGCGTCGGAACCCGACGTGCCGAAAACGGCCTTCTTCGGCGTGTCGCCCGGCGCGATCTGGCAGAGCTTTTCCACGAGCTTGATTTCGGGCTCTTGGTACATGTAGGCCGGCGAATAGAGCAAGAGCTTCTGCGCCTGGTCGCATACGGCCTTCACCACGCGCGGATGGCAGTGGCCCACGTTGGTGGCCGAAGCGCTCGAGATGAGGTCGATGTACTCGTTGCCGTCGACGTCGTAGATCTTGGCGCCGCGGCCGTGGTCGACCACCATGTCGTAGTAGGGAATGCGCGCGGTGGGCGCCATGTAGGCGCTCTCCTCTTCCACCAGCGCGCGCGAACGTTCGTTATTGGCTTTCGTCATCTAGCTCCACCCTCTCTGAAAGGGCGCCCGGCAAAGGGCGCCCCGGTTGCCCCATCGTAGCGCTAATCCTGCGGCTCGGGCTTGCCGGCGCACTTCCAGCGGATGAGCTGGACGGCCATGATGACGAGGAAGGCGATGCCGAAGTAGCCCACGAACGGGTAGATCACGTTGATGAGCTGGGAGAACTGGAACTGCCCGCCCAAAAGCACGACGACGGCGAGAGCGATCATGAAGATGCGGTATTTCACCGGGTCCTCTTCGCGCTTCACGAAGAGGTTGGTGACGTTGAGCATCATGGGGACGATCGTGTTGTAAATCATGATCACGAGTACGATGACGAAGATGCCGCCGGCCACGGGCGAGAGCGCCTGGGCGAAGGCAAGACCGGGCAGCTGGGCCGTGTGCACCGTGTCGTAGGTGGTGAGCATGGCGACGTTGAGCGCCAGACCGCACAGGCCCAGCATGATGCCGCCGACGATGCCTCCCCACACGGCTTCCTTCTGCGAATGGGCCGTGGAGCCCACCTTGGAAATGAAGGGCGTCACCGCGAGCACGTTGTGGGCCACGTAGTTGAAGGCCGACAGCATGGCGAACCCGACGCCGGCCGAGCCCACCGCGCGCAGGACCTCGCCGTTGGCGTCGGCGGCGGCCACCATCGCGTCGGCGTTGCCCAGGTTGCCCCAGTTGGCGGCGGCCGTGATCACCGACACCACGATGATGTAGACGATGCAGACCGGCGCCAGGCTGCCGAGCAGGCGCGTGAGCTTGTCCATGTCGAGCATGGCAGACAACAGGGCGAGCAGGGCCATGCCGATCGACCCCACGTAGGTGGGCAGGCCGAACTGCTGTTCCATCATGGCGCCTGCGCCCGAGGTCATGACGATGGCCACGCTGAAGCAGAACAGGACGCAGAACACGTCGAGGAACATGCCGAAGTACTTCCCGCAGTAGTGGCGGAAAGCGCTGAAATGCTTGGATGCGGCGAACTTGTAGCCGTAGTAGGTCACACCGGCGCACATGAAGGCGAACAGCGCCGTGGTGAGGATGGCGCCCCAGATGCCCGGGATGCCGTAGGAAGTGAAGAACTGCAGGACCTCCTGGCCCGATGCGAAGCCGGAGCCCACGATGGACCCCATGACCGCACCGCCGATCTGCGTGATGCGCGCGGCGCTCATAGGCTGCTTAGGTTGGCCCGCGTCTGCGGGCGCTTGTACGTCGTTGGACATATCGATGCTCCTTACCCTTTCGCCCCGCACACGGCGGGTGCACTAGCGCAGAGTGTAGCACGATAGTGATATTCGTAAAGGGGGCGTGTCATCGGGCGCTCGGGGAATGCATCGTGAGTCAAAGAGATGTGACCCCTTTGACTCGTCCGCGCCTGCCCGCGCGAGCGGTGCGCAGCTATACTCGAATGGTATTCGCCGTACCACATTAGGAGGATTCATGGACCAGGAACTGTTCGCATTCACCCAGCAAAAAGTCGAAGATCTTCTGAACGCTTCGTCGAGCTCGGCCGAGACCATCGCCGCGGCCCAGGCGTGGAAGGACGCCGTTGCCGCCGATGCCAGCGCCGCCGATGCGGCCACCGAAAAGCTGCTCGACGCGATCGATAAGCATCACGCCACCGCGGAAGGTACGCTCGCCTTCGCCGAAAGCGACCAGGGCAAGCAGGTTCTGGGCGAGGAAGCCGCCGCGCAGTTGGCCGCTCACCAGCGCGAGCGCATCGCGCAGGGCGCCAAGTGGTGCGACTGCCCGGCCTGCACCGCGACCCACGAGCTGCTGCGCAAGTTCGGCCGCGAAGAGTAGGTGCGGAAGGCGGGGCGCCGCACGTCGCGCGTGGCGCCCCCGCTCGTTTCGCACGGCCGCCGCATTCCCCCGCTCGTTTTGCAGGGTCGCCGCACGCCCCCGCTCATTCTGCACGGTCGTTTCAGCCTGCGAACTCGTTTTGCAGGGTCGTTGCACATCTCCGCTCGTTTCGCAGGGCCGCTGCGGGAGATTTCGGGTGCGGACCCCATATAGGAGGCTCGCTGCTCGTTTCGCACGGAAATTGCAGGTCGGAAGCCATGTTCTCGCTCGTTTCGCACAGTCGTTGCACGATTCTGCTCGTTTCGCACGGTCGTATCAGATTTCGCCTGCAGCAACCCTACGAAACGAGTTTCCAGAGGCCTATATCCCGTTCGGCCTGCAATTTCCGTGCACTTTGAGCAGGCCGGTAGTTGAGGAGGGCGAGGCGAGTCTGAAAGGCGCGAAAGCGAGCTGCGTCAAAGAGAACCGCCCCCTTGACACACCAGACGGAAGCCGGCGGGCGCGGGCTGCGTGCGCCAGATGGTCGCCGTGCTCGCCTGCACCAAGGCGGCATCGTGCGAAACGAGCAGCAGCGCGCCCGGCCAAGCGGCGAGCAAGCGCTCGAGCGCTTCGGTCGACCCGATATCGAGGTGGTTGGTGGGCTCGTCCATCACGATGAGCTCGGGCGCGCGCAGGATGCCCAAGGCCAGCATGAGCTTGCGCATCTCGCCGGGGCTCGCCTCGCCGCCTTCCAGCAAGCGTGCGGGGTCGGAATTCAGCTGCGCCACGATCGAAAGCGCCCGGCCCCGTTGGTCGCTCGGCAGCCCCCGCAGCTCTTCTGCTGCCGCCCGCTTCTCGCCGAGTGTGGGCTCCTGCGGGATGTAGAGGCAGCGCACGGCTTCGCCAATCTCTCCCACGATGCGCTTGACGAGCGTCGATTTCCCGCTGCCGTTGTCCCCCACAAGCCCGATGCGATCGGTGCTGCCGATGGAGAGCGCCGGCACCTCGAGCGAGAAATCGCCCTGCCGCACGGTCTGGGGCTCCATGCGGAAGAGCACCGGGCGCCGGCTCGGTTGCGCATCGACCCAGATGTCGCCCTCATAGCGCTTGTCCACGTGCGCACGGGCCAGCTGGTCGCCGGCAGCGGCCAGCCGCGTTTCCATCGCGGCCGAAAGCTTGCCCGCTTTTCCGTCCTGGCCGGACACGAGGTAGCGCATCCGCTTCTCGCGAGCGTCGCTGTCATGCTTGTTGAGGCCGCGCCCGCTGCGGCCGGCGGCGGCACGGTCGGCCGCCTCGCGACGGCGCTGGGTCTCGCGCTCCACGCGCGCCTTCTCCTTGCGGGCCTCGCGACGGGCGCGCACGGCGCTTTCCCGCTCGAGAGCGGCCTGACCCGACGCTTGCGTGTAGCCGCCCGGCCGCAGCGCCGCCGTGCCCCGCGTCACGAACAGGCACTGCGCGCACACCTCGTCGAGCAGGGCGCGGTCGTGCGACACGAGCAGGCCTATGCCCTTAAAGCGCGACAGAGCCCGGGCGATGGCGCGCCGGGTAGCGGCGTCCACATGGTTGGTAGGCTCGTCCATCGCGAGCACGTCGGGCCGGGCCCACAGCGCGCACGCCACCTGCAGGCGCTTCTGCTGGCCGCCCGAAAGCTCGTCGAAGGCCCAGGCCCATTCCTCCCCTATCCCCAGGTCGCGTCGGAGCGCCACGGCGAGGCCGTCATAGGCGAGGGCGAAATCTTCCAGATTCGCCGGGCGCTCGGTGGCGTCCTGCGCGCAATAGAAGGTCACCAGTCGAGGCGCCACCGATCCCGCATCGGGCGCGCGCAAGCCGCAGGCGACGCAGGCGAGCGTGGTCTTTCCGCCGCCGTTGTCGCCCACGATGCCGGTCCACCCTTGCGGGAAAGTGACGGACACGTCGCGCAGGGCGGGCTCCGACGAACCGGGATAGGTGTAGGTGATATGCGAGAGAACGAGCTGCATGGATGCCTCCGATGGGATCGGGCGGGAGGCCATGCCGGGCAGCGTGAAGCGAGCATGCGAATGCTCGACGGTATGAGAGAACGAGGGCGGTGCGCGCGCACGCGATGCTGCACCCGAGCATGGCCGCCAGCGCATGTGCGTGGTGGTGCGGGTGTGGGTAGGGCATCGCTAGAAGATCATGCACCGAATCCTTCCTCGAGCCGGCGCTTGCCAAAGGCCCCGGCAATGTGATTGCGCCCCCGAGTATACACGCGAATGAGTCAAAGGGGTCACATCTCTTTGACTCATTCACCGCTCGTAGATCTGGGTGCCGCCGGTGATCTTGCGCATCGCGTTGAGCATGCCGTAGCGGTTGCGCTCTTTGATGTCGGCGTCGCTTTCCATGGGATAGAACTCCCGCCGGCCGGTCGCCACGTCGCGGGCGAAGACCTCTTTTGAAAGCGTGAGGCACTGGCGCGGGCAGACGGCCTCGCAGGTATGGCACTGCACGCAGGCGCCCGGATAGTGCGAAAGCCCTGCCTGGCCGTCGCCCGACGTGCACTTTGCGAGCGCGCCCGTGGGACAGAAAACCGCGCACATCTTGCAGCTTTGGCACGCGCCGGCATCGATGATCACGTGCCCGAACAGGCGCGTATCGATCAGCTCGTCGGCGGGCTCGCCCATCTTGCCCAACGCGTCGAGCAGGCGGTCGCGCTTGGCGGGCAGGAAATGCGGCATCGTGCCGTCGCCGCCCACGTGCAGCTCCTGCATCACATCGTCGCGCGAGGCCTTCTGCTTAAGGCCCAGCTCGCTTTCAAGCGCGAAATCGGTCGTCTTCACGGCGGCTTCCTTCGCGTCGTCTTTCAGGTTGTGGAAGAACGCCCGGCGGTCGCGGTCGTAGGCGTCGCCCTCTGCCTTACGCACGCTCTTGGGCAGCTTGTCGGAAAGCTTCACCTGCGTCGCCCGCCCCCAGGTGCCGAGCAGCACGCGCTCGGTTTCCGCCACGCGACAGGCCAAGCGCCCGCCCGCCGCGTGCGGGCAATCGTCGCAGGTGCGGCGCACCAGGCGAATCTTTTCGGCCCCGCGCAGGGCCAAAATCGTAAGCAGGCTTTCGTCCACGCGGCCCAGGCACGCAACGCTCACCACTTTCCCCTGGTCGATGAGGCCTTTGGCGGCATCGCACATCTGCTCGCAGGCGATGACGACTTCGCCGTCGTTCGCCTCGAGAGCCGCCAGGCACGAGGCGAGCAGCTCGGCGTCGGTGGGCTTCTTCGCCTCGAGCGCGCCCGTGGGGCACGCCGTCGCGCATGACCCGCACCCGATGCAGGCCGCGGCGTCTACCGAAAGCGCGTTCGACGCCGGATCGAGCACGATCGCCTGCGACGTGCACGCCTCGGCACAGGCGCGGCAGGGCGCATTGCGGTTGCGCACCACCACGCAGCGCTCGGGCGAGACGGTGATGTCGGCGCTTTCGAGCGTCTGGATAAGGTCGACGGTATCGGCGATGCTGGGCATGGCTCATGGCTCCTTCATCTGCCGCGCGCCAGTGGCGCGTGGGCAACGCGGCAGCTCTATTGATTGCAGGTTAGGCTTCGATTTCGCGCACGGTGCCGTCGGCGCATTCGATGCCCCAGGTCGTGTAATCGACCGTAAACGAAGACGGCGCGGCGGGAGCTGCGGAAGCGTCTGCGGGTGCAGCGGCGGCTTCGTCGGATGAGGCAGCTGCGGAAACGACACCGTCATCGGCAGGCGATGCGGCAGCGGAATCGGCAGCAGCGGCCTTTTGGGTCGCGCCTTCGGCGGCCCCTTCGGCATCGCCCTGCTTCGCGGCCTCTTCGGCATCGCGCTGCTTCGCGGCCCCTTCGGCGGCGAGGGCCGCTGCCTTCTGGGCCTCCCAGCTGGCGCGGCTCGGGATGCGCACGCGCACGGCGCCTTCGCCCAGCTCGCCGGCGTTCGCCTTGGCGCGCACCTGTTCGACCATGTCGATGGCGCCTTCGGGAATCGACGAATCGTCACCGAGCTTCAGCGCCACGTGCAGGCCCTCGAATTCGATGTCGAGCCAATCGAACAGAACGGCGGCGTCCCCGTTGCCGGGCGCGCGGCGGACGCACTGCACCATATTGTTGGACAGCTTGTAGAACATGTTCGACAGCCACGGCACCATGATGTCGTCCCAGACGCCGTTAGCGCCTTCGGCCGCGCTGTCCCAGTACGCACGATGGATGCGCACGAGCATTTCCATTGTGTTCTCGCCTGCATACGGGGGCTGCGAGGGCTCCATCATCGAAGGAGCGATGTAGGAATACGCCCTGTTGAAGCTCGACTTCACCTCGTCGGTCGCCAAGCTTTCGGCCACATGCATGCGAAGGATCAAAGACGGGCGAATCATTGCCATAACGGCTTCCTTTCAACGTCTTCAACCCCATACCCGCCTGCAAGGGTAGCAGCGCGCACGGCGGCGCGCAAGACGCGGCCGCGCCCTGCGCCGCACCGGGCTCCCCTGTCGCGCGGCCGCCCCTCCGCCCCGTCATGCGACGCCATGCGAGCCGTCATCCGTCGCGCAGAAAGCCGCTCCGTCGGCTGCGACAGCGCGCAAAACTCGATGTTGACAGCCCGCGGCAGGCATGGCTATGCTGGGCGCGGGGTTATTCCGCCGGCCGTGCAAGGGCCGCGGATCATAGTTTGCAAAAGCAGAACCGCAGGGGTGCGGCTCCTGCTTTTCGTGTATTCAGGCACGGAACGCAGCCTGCAAGCTATTGTCCGAGGGGCGGAAATGAACGAACTCTCCCATGCTACCGATGCAGCCGACGATCTTGTCCTCGACGAGGAATTCGACCCGCTGGCCGCCGCCGATCCCGAACCTGTCGAACCCAGCGCCGCCGAAGCCGGCGCAGACGCCGAAGAAGGCGACGCCTTCCTTCCCTACGTGGGCTCCCCCGACGAAGCGCCCGCCGCGCCCGCGCCCGACGAGCGCCCGGCCGCCGAGCGCATCGCCGACCTCTTCGACCGCATGCGCCCGCGCCGCCAGGTCTTTCTGGGCATCCTGCGCTTCTGCCAGACCCCGCAGCGCATCGCCGACGTCGATGCCGAAGTCGAGCGCCTGCAGGAGCACGACTACTCGGTCTACAACGGCGCAAACCTCTGCGGCCAGCTCGAACGGGCCGGCGCGCTCGAACGCACCGGGTCCGACGAAGTGAGCGAGCCCCAGCTGGTCGAGGAAGACGACGGAAGCGCTTACTGGGTGCCCACCGAGCACGTGCCCGAACAGTGGCAGATCACCGAAGCCGGCCAAGCCTACCTCGACGCCGACGCGCCGGAAGACCGCCTGCGCGCCAAGCTCGCCGAAGACGCGGCCTACGAGCGCATCTACCTCAAGGTCCTCACGATGTGCGCGGCCGAAGGGGGCGCCACCGCCAAGGCCATGGACGACGCTCTCATCAACGACGAGCTCCTTCAGAAGCCGCGCCTCTACGCCGCCTACTTCTTCAACAACCTCGCCGAATGCGGCGCCCTCGTCTGGGACGGCGCCTGGCGCATCACCGACCTGGGCCGCGCCTGCGCCGACGAGCTCGCCGCGCGCGCAGAAGCCTAGCGCAGTGCACCCACGCATCCGCATGTGAACCACAAGGAGCATCCCATGGAACAGACCGCAACCGAACCCGCCGCCGACGAAGCCCTTTCCGCCGAAGACCTGGCGCTCATCGCCCGTCAGCGCGCCGCCACCTACGCCTTCATCGCCCGCCTCTACCGCGTGGAAGTCGACCAGGACCTGCTCGACTCGCTTGCCGCCACCCGCTACCCGGCGCGCACCGGCAACGACGACGTCGACCACGGCTATTACCTGATCGCCCGCTTCATGAGCAACACCTGGGCCGACACCCTCACCGACCTGGCCGTCGACTACGTGCGCGCCTTCATCGGCCACGGCAACAACGCCTACAGCGCCGCCTACCCCTACGAATCGGTGTACACGAGCGAAAAGCGGCTCATGATGCAGGACGCGCGCGACGAGGTGCTCGCCATCTACCGCAGCTGCCACCTGGACAAATCGGCAAGCTGGAAGGAGAACGAGGACCACATCGCCGTCGAGCTCGAATTCATGCAGATCATGTGCGAGCGCGCAGCCGCAGCCCTCGAAACCGGCGACGAAGACGCGGCCATGACCGCTTTCAAAACCCAGCGTAATTTCCTCGACGACCACCTCTACGCCTGGGCCGGCATGATGACCGCCGACTTGAAGAAATTCGCGCGCACCGACCTCTACCAGGGGCTGGCCTACCTGACCGACGGCTTCCTGAAGACCGACCACGAGTTTTTGGCCGACCTGTTGGACGAAGCGTAACCGGAAGCGAAGAGAGAAGCGAGCATGGAGGAAGACAAGCAGACAACCGAATCGTCCGTAGACGACCTGCGGGCCAAGCGGCCGAACATCTCGCGCCGCAGCATGTGCCTGGGGATCGGCGGCGCGGCGGCGCTCGTCGCGCTCGGCGGGTTGAAGTACGTAGGCAGCACGGCGGTGGTGCGCCCGCCCGGAGGACAGGACGAGGACCGGCTCGTGTCGGCCTGCGTGCGCTGCCAGAAGTGCTACGAGGCCTGCCCGCGCGGCGTGATCGCACCGGTGCATGTGGAAGACGGCATCCTGCAGACGCGCACGCCCAAAATGTACTTCGACAACGGCTGGTGCGACTTCTGCGCCGACGAGAACGGCGGCGTCCCGCTGTGCGTCGAGGTGTGCCCCACCCGCGCGCTCGAGCTGCCCGCCGGCGCCACGGCGCAATCGACGATCATCGGCAAGGCGGCAATCGACACCGACACCTGTCTGGCCTACCGCCTCACCGGCTGCCGCTTCTGCTACGACGCCTGTCCCTACGAAGCCATCGAACTCGACGAGATCAACCGCCCCGTGGTGATTGCCGACAAGTGCAACGGCTGCGGCGCCTGCGAGAGCGTGTGCGTGTCGTTGAAGGAAGGCTCCATTTCCAGCGGCGCCACCAAGCGCGCCATCGTCGTCGAACCACAAGCGTAAGGGAGGCGCAAGATGAACAGAGATACGGAAGAGAAGAAATCCGCGCGCGCCCAGGTCAAGGCACCAGGGGCCAAACCCGGGCTCGCCAAGCTGCGCCGCGCGCTGCCCTGGATCGTCATGGTCGTGGTTGCGTTGGGCTTCGGTCTGCACAAGGGCTTCGGCACCCTGTCCGACTTCGGCTGGATGGACGTGTCGGTGCTTTGCCCGCTGGGTGCCCTGGGCACCATGCTGGCGAGCAAGCTCCTCGTGCCGCGGGCGCTCATCTCGCTCGCGATCGTCGCGGTGCTCATCCTGCTTTTGGGCCGGACCTTCTGCGGATGGATCTGCTCGGTCCCGTCGGTAGCGAAGCTGCGCCGCGCCTTCGCCAAAGGCGGTCGCACGAAGAAAGACGCCGAAGAGGCGGCGGCGCGCACGCCCAAGCTCGCCCCCGGCGCTCCCCTCACCGACAAGGAGAAGGCCCTGCTCGCGCAGTCCTGCCATGAGGCGCACTCTTCGCGCGGGAGCCGCGTGTTCGACTCGCGCGGCGCCGTGCTCGCGGGCGCCCTGGGGTCGGCGGCGATCTTCGGGTTCCCCGTCTTCTGCCTGGTCTGCCCCATCGGGCTCACCTTCGCCACGATCCTGTTGGTCATGCGGGCCTTCGGCGTGGGCGACGTGACGGTGTCGCTGATCGTAGTGCCCGCC
>Ga0214929_100368_pt1 | contig 10640 bp, 9 predicted proteins | sample Stichaenrichm17X_FD_168613 | JGI IMG/M metagenome (GOLD analysis project Ga0214929, IMG submission 168613) | Xylose enriched microbial communities from anaerobic bioreactor in Madison, Wisconsin, United States - 17X | ecosystem: Engineered > Bioreactor > Anaerobic > Unclassified | place: USA... | reverse complement strand
TCGGAAAGGTTCACCACTTCGAGCAGGGTCTTCGCCGGCAGCTCGGCCGTGAAGCCGGTCTCTTCTTCGATCTTCGCCACGCCTGCGCGGATGATGGACTCGCGCTCCTCTTCGCTGGGCACCACGTAGGCGGCGCGCACGACGTCGAGCAGATGGGCGGCGGTGTCGATCGTATGGGCGCCCGGCGCGAGCACGCGATGGCCCCAGGTCTCGTTGCCCGACACGGCGCCGGCGAAGGACACGGGCAGCACCGCTTCGTCGAGCATCGCGACGATCCAGCGCACGGGGCGCACGAAGTAGTCGCGGTACGTTGCCCAGCGCTGGCTGCGCGGCCACTTCAAATCGACGATGAACTGCGTGAGGATCGCGGGCAGCAGGTCGGCGACCGGCTGGGCGGGGATGCTCTTCTTGGCGAAGACGTAGTCGACGCCTTTCACTTCGCGGCGCTCCAAGTCGTCGACGGTGAGTCCTTTGCCGCGGGCGAAGCCGATCGCGGCCTTGGTGGGGTTGCCGTCGGCGTCGAAGGCAACCTTGGCGGCCGGCCCTCGGTACTCCTCTTCGAGCGCGGGCGTTTCGTCGGCCACGCCCTGGCCCATCACGATCAGGCGACGCGGGCTCGAGAGCACCTCGATCGACTCGTAGGGGATGCGGGCCTCATCGAAGGCGGCCGGCACCATCTGGCGCAGCTGCTTGGTTGCGGAATGCAAATCGAACGCGGGAATCTCCTCGACGCCGATTTCGAATGCGAGCGTATGCGTGCGAGCCATGCTACTCCCCTTCCGCTTCGTCGGCGGCGGGCTCGATGCCCACCACGTGTTCCATGTAGGTCGCGCAGCAGCTCTTCACCAGCGAGCGCACGCGCAGGATGTAGGCCATGCGCTCGGTGGCCGAGATCACGCCGCGCGCGTCGAGCAGGTTGAAGGCGTGGTTGCACTTGAGCACCCAGTCGTAGGCGGGCAGGGCAAGGTTCGCGACGAGGCAGGCCTTGGCCTCGTCTTCGAACTTGTCGAAGGCCTTGAAGAGGAAATCAGTGTCGGCGATTTCGAAGTTGTAGGTAGAGAACTCGCGCTCGTTTTCCAGATAGACGTCGCCGTAGGTGAATTCCACGCCGTCGTCGCCGCGGGCCCAAATGATGTCGTAGACGCTGTCGACGCCCTGGATGTACATGGTGAGGCGTTCGAGGCCGTAGGCCACTTCCACCGGCACGGGGCTGCACTCGAAGCCGCCCACCTGCTGGAAGTAGGTGAACTGGGTGACTTCCATGCCGTTGAGCCAGACTTCCCAGCCCAGGCCCCAGGCGCCGAGCGTGGGGCTTTCCCAGTCGTCTTCGACGAAGCGAACGTCGTGCTCGTTGGGCTCGATGCCGATGGCGCGCAGGCTATCGAGGTAGAGGTCCTGGATGTTGTCGGGCGAGGGCTTCATGAGCACCTGGAACTGGTAGTAGTACTGCAGGCGGTTGGGGTTCTCGCCGTAACGGCCGTCGGTGGGACGGCGGCAGCCCTGCACGTAGGCCGTGCGCCAGGTGCCCGGCCCCAAGCTGCGCAGCGTCGTGGCCGGATGGTTGGTGCCCGCGCCGACCGCGTTATCGTAGGGCTGCAGAACGACGCAGCCCTGCGAGGCCCAGAAATGCTGCAGGTTCATGATGATGTCCTGGAAGCTGGGCACCTGGCCCTGCGTTCCGGGGGCAGCTTGCATGCCTTCCAATGCTCCTCCTTGAACGGGGCGCGCTGATCGCGCGCCCATCGAAAACGAACAGCGGGCCGTGCGGGCCCGCGCATTGCCTATGACAAACCGCCGATGCGGTTCAGGGGCCAGTAGATCGCGACCGCCTTGCCCGTCACGTTCGATACGGGCACCGCCCCGAAGGACCGCGAGTCGGCCGAATTGGTGCGGTTGTCCCCCATCACCCAGATGGAGCCTTCGGGCACCGTGTAGGGGAAGATCACCTCGACCGCGGTCGAAGAGAGCGGGTAGCTCGGCAGGCCGTGGGTATAGGGTTCGGCAAGCGGGGTGTCGTCGACGTAGACCACGCCGTCGCGCAAATCGACCGTTTGGCCGCCCGTGGCGATCACGCGCTTGATGAGGGTGCGGCCCGGGTTCACCGGGTCGTCGAAGGTGATGATGTCGCCGGCTTGAACGTCGCGCGTGTAGTAGGTGATCTTCTCCGAGAAGATGCGGTCGCCCGTCATGATCGTGGTCTCCATCGATCCCGAGGGAATCTCGTAGGGGGCGATCACGAAGGTCCGCAGGCCCCACACGCAGGCGAGCACCACGACGACCATGAACACAAGGCGCAGAAAGCCATGCGAGCGCGTCTCTTGGTGCTGTTGTGCCATTGGTTGCCTTTCGTAAGCGACGACGTGCGGTCCTCCCCGCACAAACGCTCATGATACCGCTTTAGGCGCGGGGGTCGCCGGGGGCGCGTAAAGATTCTAGAAACGCGCGGTCGGCGGGCGAAAGGGTCGCCTCGTCGAGCAAGTCGGGGCGGCGGGAGGCGGTGCGGGCCAGGCTCTGCTCGCGGCGCCAGCGGTCGACCTTGGCGTGGTCGCCGGAGCGCAGCACGTCGGGCACGGACATGCCGCGGAATTCGGCCGGGCGCGTGTACTGGGGATATTCGAGCAGGTTGTCGTGGAAGCTTTCGTCGACGGCACTCGCGTCATCGCCCAACACGCCGGGCAAAAGGCGCACGACGGCGTCGATGATCACCATGCTCGCGAGCTCACCGCTCGTAAGGACGTAGTCGCCAATCGAAAAGCAGCTGTCGGCAAGCGCGTAGGCGCGCTCGTCGATGCCCTCGTAGTGGCCGCAGATGAAGAGCAGGCGGTCTTCGCGGGCGAGGCGCTGGGCGCTCGCTTCGGTGAAGGGCGTGCCGGTGGGCGTGAGGAAGATCGTGTGCGGGCGCTCGGGATAGCGGGCGGCGATATCGTCGTAGGCCTCGAAGATGGGCGCGCACTTCATCACGAGCCCCTGGCCGCCGCCGTAGGGTTCGTCGTCAGTCGTGCGATGACGGTCGTGCGTCCAATCGCGCAGGTCGTAGGCGCAGAAATCGAGCGCGCCCTTGTCTTGGGCGATGCGCATCATCGAAGCGCCCATCACCGACGCGTACATGTCGGGGAAGGTGGAAAGGGTTTCGATGCGCACGCTACTCCCCCGCTTCGCGCGCGTTGTCCCGGGCCAGGTCGAGCAGGCCCTGCGGGATATGGACGAAGATCGTGCGCGCGTCTTCGTCGAAATCGGAAACGAAGGCGTCGACCACGGGAATGAGGACCTCTCCCGCCTCCCCGTGCACCACCAGGCGCGCCTGCAGGGAGCCTTCGTCTACGCCTGCCACCGTGCCCAGATCGCCCCAGGCATCGTCGACCACCTGCCAGCCCACAAGCGTGGCCGGTTCTTCCAGGCGGTCGATATCGGGCAGGTCGGCCTTGCGCACCAGGCAATAGGACCCTACGAGCTTTTCGGCCGTACGCACGTCATGCACGGTGTCGAAGGAAACTTCGAACGAGCCTTCGCGGAATTCGCGCACCGCATCGACCGCGCCGCCGAAGGGGCCGCGCAGCGTGGGCGGGACGAACCGCACATCCATATGCGGGGACAGCAGAAAAGGGAGCCCGTCTACAGCTTGCAGAACGAGGCTCCCTTCAAGGTTCCTGGTTTTTGCGATACGCGCGACCCGGGCCCAATCGCTCATGTTACTCAACGATCTCGACGTCGACATGAACGTTTTCGCGCGTGGCCGACGCACGGGCGAGCGTGCGGATGGCCTTGATCACGCGGCCCTGGCGGCCGATGACCTTGCCCGTGTCCTCATCGTTGACGCGCACCTCGACGAGGATGTCGCCGTCTTCGTTTTCAGACTGAACGACGTCGAGGTCTTCTTCGTGCTCGATGATCGGCTCGACAAGCGTGCGGACCAAGCCGGCGATATCCAGCGTGGATTCGGGCATTCGCTTAAGCTTCCTTACGGGCCTGCTCGATAAGGCGACGGACCGTGTCGCTGGGCTGAGCGCCCTTGGACAGCCACTCGTCGATCTTGGCCAGGTCGAGGTTCACCATAGAGGGCTCGACGCAGGGATTGTAGCGACCGACTTCGTCGATGGGCTTGCTGTTACGAGCAGCGCGCTCGTCGATGACGACGACGCGGTAGTACGGTGCCTTTTTAGCGCCATGGCGGGCGAGGCGAATCTTGGTTGCCATAGAGGTGAACTCCTTTAATCCAATATACCAGGAAGCCGAACTCCCTTAAAAACAGCGATTTAAAAGTGTAATGCCAAGAGCATATGAACGCAAGCGCTCGCGCGAAACGCTCACAATAGGCCGAAGGCTGAATAGATGCCCAGTATCGCGCAGATCGCCCGACGCATGCGCGGCGCCGGGCGACCTTCAAGGAATGCCTATTTCCGGTCGTCGCGTGACAACAACCTCCGTCCCCCTGTCACGCGTGCTACTTCTGGTCGTCGAGCATCTGCTGGAGCTTCTTCATGTCGGCCATGCTCATGCCCTGCATGCCGGGCAGGTTGCGGCGGCGCTTGCGCTTCTTGCCGCGCTTCTTGCCGCCCCCGTTGCCGCCGTCGATGGCGGGCATGACCTGCTTGAGCATCTTCTTGGTCTCGTTGAACTTCTTGATGAGCTGGTTGACGTCGGTGACCGTGACGCCGGCGCCGCGGGCGATGCGGGCGCGGCGGCTGCCGTTGAGCACTTCGGGATGAACGCGCTCTTCGGCGGTCATCGAATGGATGATGACCTCCATGCGGTCGAGGGCCGACGTGTCGACCTGGCCCTGGGCGAGCGCCTTGTCGCCGCCGGGCAGGGCCGCGACGAGCTTCTGCACGCCGCCGATCTTGTGCACGCGCTTGTTCATTTCCAGGAAGTCGTTCAAGTTGAGCTGGGCCTTGAGCATGCGCTCGGTCTGCTCTTCTTCGAGCTTCTCTTCCTGGAGTTTGGAAGCCGTCTCGATCAGGCTCACCACGTCGCCCATGCCCAGAATGCGCTTGGCCATGCGCTCGGGGTGGAACTCTTCGAGCGAGTCGGGCTTTTCGCCCGAGGAGATGAATTTGATGGGCTTGCCGGTGACCTCGCGGATCGAGAGCGCGCCGCCGCCGCGGGCGTCGCCGTCCATCTTCGACATAATCACGCCGTCGAAGTCGACCTTTTCGGCGAAGGCCGCGGCCACGTTGACCACGTCCTGGCCGGTCATCGCGTCGACGACCATGAGAACCTGGTCAGGTTTCACGGCGGCCTTGATGTCGGCCGCTTCGTCCATCATCGCATCGTCGACGTGCAGGCGGCCGGCGGTGTCGATGATCACCACGTCGCGCAGGTGGTCGATGGCGTCCTGCACGCCCGCCTTGGCGATGGCCACCGGGTCTTTGGAATCGCTGCGGTACACGCGCACGCCGATCTCGTTGCCGAGCGTTTCGAGCTGGTCGGCCGCGGCGGGACGGTAGACGTCGCAGGCCACGAGCAGGGGCGAATGGTCCTTGCTCTTCAGCAGGTAGGCGAGCTTGGCGGCCGCGGTCGTCTTGCCGGCGCCCTGCAGGCCCACGAGCATGATCACGTTGGGCATGCGGCTCGACAGGACGAGCTTGGAATCGGTGTCGCCCAAAAGGTGGGTGAGCTCGTCGAGCACGACTTTCACGACGTTCTGGGCCGGCGTGAGGGAATCGAGCACGTCGGCGGTCAGGCAGCGCTCCTTGGTGCGCTTGGTGAAGTCTTTGACGACCTTGTAGTTGACGTCGGCTTCGAGCAGGGCCATGCGAATCTCGCGCATGGCGGCGTTGATGTCGTCTTCGGTGAGCTTGCCCTTGCTGCGCAGGCCGCCGAAGATGTTCTGAAGTCGATCGGAAAGATTGTCGAGCATGCTTATTCCTTCCTTCCGCGCCACTTGAACAGGCGGCGGATGCGCCCCTTCTTCTGGGGCTCTTCTTCGGGCGCTTCGTCGGCGGGTGCTTCGCCCCCGGCGGGCTCTTCCGGCGCGGGCGCCGCGGGCTCGGCTTCGGAAGGCGCTTCCGCTTCGGGCTCGGCGGGCGCGGGCTCGGCGGGCGCCGCCGGCTCCGCTTCGGGGGCAGCTGGGGGCTCGGGCGCAGGTTCGGGCTCCGCGGGCGCCGTTTCGGGCTCTTCCGGCGCGGGCGCCTCTTCGGCGGCCTTTTCCACTGCGGGCGCTTCGGCCTCGTCCTCTTCCTCGTCGCCTTCGGGCTCGGCCCCGATCAGGGCGGCGGCGAAGTCGCGGGCATCGAAGTCCTGCAGGTCCTCCAGGTGCTCCCCCACGCCGATCTTGGCGATCGGCAGGCCCAGCTCGTGCGAAACCGCCAGCGCGATGCCGCCCTTGGCCGTGCCGTCGAGCTTGGTGACGATCAGGCCGTCAAGATCGAGCGCCTCGTCGAACTTGCGCGCCTGCGACAGGCCGTTCTGGCCGGTGGTCGCGTCGATGACGAGAACGGTCTTCACCGGCATCTTCGAGCGCTTGCGCACGACGGTGACGACCTTTTGCAGCTCGCGCATGAGGTCGTCGGAGGTGTGCAGGCGACCGGCCGTGTCGATGAGGACCAGATCGGACCCCTTGGCCTCGGCGCGCTCGATCGCGTCGTAGCACACGCTCGCCGGGTCGGCCCCGCGCTCGCGCTCGACGATTTCCACGTCGGCGCGGCGGCCCCATTCCTCGAGCTGCTCGATCGCGGCGGCGCGGAAGGTGTCGGCGCTGCCCAGCAGGACGTTGCGACCCTTGGCGTGCTGCTCGTAGGCGATCTTGCCCACCGTGGTGGTCTTGCCCGCCCCGTTGATGCCCACGAAGAGCACGAGAACAGGGTTCTCGTCGAAGAGGTTGATCTCTTCGGTGGTGAATTCGCTAGCGATCTGGTCGGCCAGGGCGTCCATGACCGCATAGGCGTCTGGCAGGGCCTTGCGGGTCGCTTCCTCGCGCATGGTTTCCACGATGTGCATCGCGGCGGGCGCGCCCACGTCCGCCAGGATCAGGGCTTCCTCGAGGCCGTCCCAGAAGTCGTCGTCGACGTCGGGGCCGCGGTCGAGCAGCATGTTCATGCGCTCGGTAAAGCGCGTGCGCGTGCGGGACATGCCCGCCTTTACTCGTTCGAACATTGGTTATCCTTCCGCATGGCGCAGCGCCTGATCTAAGCGCTGGCTCATTACCTTGGTCACGCCGTCGGATTGCATCGAGATGCCGTACAGGACGTCGGCCATCTCCATCGTGCGGCGCTGGTGGGTGATCATGATGAACTGCGTGTTGTCGCGAATCGAATCGAGATAGGCGAGCAGGCGGCGCAGGTTGGTGTCGTCGAGAGCGGCCTCGATCTCGTCGAGGATGTAGAAGGGGGTCGACCGCGTCTTGTAGACGGCGAAGAGCAGGGCGAGCGCCACGAGCGACTTCTCGCCGCCCGAAAGCAGGGACATCTTCAGGACGCGCTTGCCGCGCGGCTGGGCGTTGACCTCGATGCCGGTGTTTTCGGGGTCGGTGGGATCGACGAGCTCGAGACTGCCGGTGCCCCCGGGGAACAGGACGCCGAAGATGGTCTGGAAGTTTTGGTTGACCTCGTCGAACGTATGCACGAAATCGTCTTTCATGCGCGCGTCGATCACGTGGACGATCTTCGAGAGCGACCGGCGAGCCGCCACCATGTCGTCGAGCTGGGCCTGCAGATAGTCGTAGCGGGCCTTGAGCTCGCTGTACTCTTCGGCAGCGTCGGGGTTGATCGCCCCCATGTTCTTGATGCGGCGGCGGAGCTTGTCGGCCTGGTCCTGCACGGCGGCGCGGTCCTCGAGCCGGGGCAGGTCCTGGGCGACCTCGATCGGCGTGTCGCAATCTTCGGTGATCGCCTTCACGGCCGCCTGCACCTGCATTTCGAGCCGGCCCTTCTCCACGCGGACGTTGGCCAGCTGGCCGTTGGCGGTATCGAAGGCCTCGTGGGTCTCGCGCGTGCGCGACCGGGCGGCGTTGATCTGCTCGTGCAGGTCGGCGGAGGCCGCCTGGGATTGCGCCGACTGGGTTTCCAAGAACTCGGTGCGGCGATGGGCCGAAGCGGCCAGGCGCTCGAAGACCGCGATGAGCGGGTCGATGCGCCCGGCGGCGGCTTTCTTGCGGGCTATGTTGGCCTTGGCCTTGGTGCGGGAATCGCGCGAGGCGCGCACGTCCTGCTCGCGCGTGATGAGCATGCGGGTCGTGTAGTCGGTGCGCTCCTTGGCCGTGGCGGCCGCGAGCTTTGCTTCGGCCAGCGCGTTCTGGGCGTCGTCGACCTTGGCGCGCAGGGGCGAAAGGGCCTCGCGCAGATCGTCGATGTCGGCCTTGGCGCCTTCGACGGTGTCGGAGAGCTCCTTTTCACGTGCGTCGAGCTCGGCGGCGTCGGGCTCGGCCTTCTCGAGGGCCTTGCGGGCGGCCTGGCGTTGGGATTCGATCGCGCGCTGCTCGCGCTCAAGGGCGGAGCGCGCCTGCTGGGTGCTCTGGGCGCGCGAGCGAGCCGCGTTGGCGTCGCCCTTCTTCTGGGCGAGCGCCTGCGAGGCGTCGAGGCTTTCCGCCTGGGCGTCGCGAAGGGCGGCTTCGGCCTGGGCGACCTGGGCCTCCGCTTCGGCGAAGGCATCTTCGGCCCGGGTCGCGCGGTCGCGGGCTTCTTCGAGCTTGCGGTGCTCGGCGATCGCGTCGACTGCGTCGGACGAAGGCCGCACCACTTCGAGGGCGCCCGTGGTGCGCGCAATCGCGCCCTGGGCCGTGACGGCGCACACGCCCGGGTTCCCGGCGGCAAGGGCGCGGGCCTCGGCGGGCGTATCACAGACGACCACGTTGCCGAGCAGGGATTCCACGGCAGCCGCCGCATCGGCAGGATAGGAGATCTCGTCGACCAGGCGGCGGGCCGCCACGCCCGCGGGCACGGACAGGGCCCGCGCGTCGCTGGGGACGAGCAGGACCGTGCCCGAAGCGCTTTCGGCGGCGGCGTCGGCGGCGAGGGCGTCGACGTCGGCGGCAGGGACGATGAGGGCGTCCATGTCGGGGCCGAGCAGAAGCGCGATGAGGGCCGAAAGCTCGGGCGTGGCCTCGATCACGTCGGCCAGGGCGCGGGAACCCTCCCCCGTCGCCTTCACGGTGGCGGCGAGCAGGGGGTTGGCGGCCGTACGGGCGCGACGGGCCGCTTCGAGGCTGCGCACTTCGGCCTTGGCGGCGCCGCGGGCCTCGCGGGCCGCATCGGCGGCGGCGCGCACGCGGTCGCGGGCGGCCACGGCTTCGCCCACGCGGGCGCGAGCCGCGCTATCGGCCTCTTTGGCCGCATCGACGGCGGCCGACGCCTCCTCGGCGTCGCGCGCGGCCTCTTCGGCCGCCTGCCGCGCCGCAGTCAGGCGCTCTTCGAGTTCGGCCGCATGGGTGCCGATCAGCTTTTCCTGCGCCCGGTTGCTCGCCAGGATCTCGCGCGTGCGGGCCTGCTTGGCGCGCACGGCCTCGAGCTGGGCCAGGGCATCGCGACGGGTGCGCGTGGCCTCGTCGAGCTTCGCCTGCACGCCGCGCTTGCGCTCCTGCAAATCGCGCGTGCGCTCGCGGGCCTCGGCGAAGCGCTTGTCGGCCGCCTCGCGGGCAACGGCGGCTTCGTCGGCGGCCTTTTTCGCTTCGGCGCAGCGGGCGTCGAGATCGGCGGCGGCCGCCTCGTCGGCCTGCACGCGCAGTTCCAAATCGGTCACGTAGGTTTGGGCGGACCGCTTCTTCTCGTGGAGCAGGAGGGCCTGGGAATCGAGCTTGTCGGAGGCGGCCTGGGCGCGGCGGTACCTATCGGATGTCTTGCCGGCCGCTTCGGTGGCCTCCTGGAGCTTCTTCTGCAGGGCTTCCGATTCGGCCTCGCGCTGGGCGATGGTGGCATGGAGCTCTTGGGTCTGCGCGACGAGCTTGCCCTCAGCTTCCACCACCCCGCCCCAGGTGCCCTGCAGGGTGCGCAGGTCGTCGACGGCGAGGGCGAGCTCGATCTGGGAAAGCTCCGCCGACACCTCTTTGTAGGCGATGGCGCGCTTGGCCTTGCGCTCGAGGGGCTTCACCTGGCGCTCGACTTCGGCCACGACGTCGCGCACGCGGGCCAGATGGTCGTCCATGCGCTCGAGCTTGCGCTCGCTTTTCGCCTTGCGTTGCTTGTGCTTCAGGACGCCGGCGGCCTCTTCGATGAGGGCGCGACGGTCTTCGGGCTTGCTGGCCAGGATCGAAGCCAGATGCCCCTGGGAAATGATCGAATGGGTGCCCGTGCCCAGGCCCGAATCATGCAGGATGTCGAGCACGTCCATGCGGCGCGCCACGACCCCGTTGATCAGATACTCGCTTTCGCCCGACCGGTACATGCGCCGGCCGATCGACACTTCCGAATAGTCGACGGGCAGAGTGCCGTCGGAATTGTCGAGCACGAGCTCCACTTCGGCCACGCTCACGGGCTTGCGGGCGCTCGAACCGGCGAAGATCACGTCTTCCATCGACTGGCCGCGCAGGTTCTTGGCGTTGCGTTCGCCGAGCACCCAGAGGACCGAATCGGAAATGTTCGATTTGCCCGACCCGTTGGGCCCCACCACCGCCGTGATGCCCGGCTCGAAGGTGAGCACGCTGCGGTCGGCGAAGGATTTGAACCCCTTCAGGACGAGAGACTTCAGATACACGCGCTACCGCCGCTCTG
>Ga0214929_100367_pt1 | contig 10665 bp, 9 predicted proteins | sample Stichaenrichm17X_FD_168613 | JGI IMG/M metagenome (GOLD analysis project Ga0214929, IMG submission 168613) | Xylose enriched microbial communities from anaerobic bioreactor in Madison, Wisconsin, United States - 17X | ecosystem: Engineered > Bioreactor > Anaerobic > Unclassified | place: USA... | reverse complement strand
TGGTCGTGGCGCCGGGCACGGGGAGCTTGGCGGCCATGGCCATCGTGGGGGTGAGCTGACGGGCGCCGCCGTAGGGCATGAGGACCGTGGCCGCGCCGATCGTCGAATCGAAGCGGTCGGACAGGCCGCGCTTGCAGCAGACGTTGAGGTCGGACACGAGGTTTTCCATGCGCTCGGCCAGGGTGTCGCCCTCCCAGTGCGGCGCGAAGCCCTCGTCTTCGGTGAGGTGGACGGCCTGGCTGCGGGTGGCGCCGTTGCTCGCGAGGAATTCGCGGCTCACGTTGACCACGTCGTCGCCGTTCCACACGATGCGCACGCGGCCCGTGTCGGTGACCTTGGCGACCACCGTGGCCTCGAGGTTCTCTTCGCGGGCGTAGCCCAAGAACTCGTCGACCTTGTCGGCAGCGATAGCGCAGGCCATGCGCTCCTGGCTTTCGGAAATGGCCAGCTCGGTGCCGTCGAGACCGTCGTATTTCTTGGGGACCTTGTTGAGGTCGATGTAGAGGCTGTCGGCCAGCTCGCCGATGGCCACCGACACGCCGCCGGCGCCGAAGTCGTTGCAGCGCTTGATCAGGCGCGTGGCCTCGCCGCGGCGGAAGAGGCGCTGGATCTTGCGCTCGACCGGGGCGTTGCCCTTCTGGACTTCCGCGCCGTCCTTTTCGATCGACTCGACGTTGTGGGCCTTCGACGAACCGGTGGCGCCGCCGATGCCGTCGCGGCCCGTGCGCCCGCCCAGCAGCACGACCACGTCGCCGGGCTGGGGCTCTTCGCGCACCACGTGGTCGGCGGGCGTGGCGGCGACCACGGCGCCGATCTCCATGCGCTTGGCCGCGTAGCCGGGGTGGTAGAGCTCGTCGACCTGGCCGGTGGCCAGCCCGATCTGGTTGCCGTAGCTCGAATAGCCGGCCGCGGCGGTGGTCACCAGCTTGCGCTGGGGCAGCTTTCCTTCCATGGTTTCGGACACGGGCACCGTGGGGTCGGCTGCGCCCGTGACGCGCATGGCCTGGTAGACGTAGCTGCGCCCGCTCAGAGGGTCGCGGATGCAGCCGCCGATGCAGGTGGCCGCGCCGCCGAAAGGCTCGATTTCGGTGGGGTGGTTGTGGGTTTCGTTCTTGAAGAGGAAGAGCCAGTCCTGGTCCTCGCCGTCGACGTCGACCGTCACCTTCACGGTGCAGGCGTTGATCTCTTCCGATTCGTCGAGGTGCTTCAGGATTCCCTTGCTCTTCAGGTACTTGGCGCCGATCGTGCCCATGTCCATCAGGCTCACGGGGCGGTCGTCGCGGCCGAGCTCGCGGCGCATGGCCAGGTACTTGTCGAAGGCGGCCTGCACGGTTTCGTCGTCGATCTCGACGTCGGTGAGGTGGGTGCCGAAGGTGGTGTGGCGGCAGTGGTCCGACCAGTAGGTGTCGATCATCTTGATCTCGGTGATCGTGGGGTCGCGCTGTTCGCTTCTGAAGTACTGCTGGCAGAAGGCGATGTCGGCGAAGTCCATCGCGAGCTCGCGGTCGGAAAGGAAGCGGGCGAGGCCGTCTTCGTCGAGCTCGTTGAAGCCGGTAAGGACCTCGACCGGCCCGGGGGCGGGCTGCTTGGCGGTGAGGGCGTCGACCGGCGCAAGCGAGGCCTCGCGCGATTCGACGGGGTTGATCAGGTAGTGCTTGACGGCGGCGACGTCGGCTTCGGAAAGGTCGCCTTCCAGGTAGTAGACCTGGGCGTTGCGCACGGTGGGGCGCTCGCCCTGGCTGATGAGCTGGATGCATTCGCTGGCGCTGTCGGCACGCTGGTCGAACTGGCCGGGGAGCGCTTCGATCGCGAAGACCGCGGCGCCGTGGGCGTCGGGTAATTCGTAGTAGACGTCGTCAGCCGCCGGCTCGCTGAAGACGGTGGGGACGCAGCGCGCGAACAGGTCGTCGCTGATGCCTTCGACGTCGTAGCGGTTCAACAGGCGCAGGCCGGTGAGGCCGGCAATGCCCAGAATCGACGTGAGCTCGTGGCGCAGCTGCTGCGCTTTGACGTCGAAGCCCGCTTTCTTTTCCACGTACACGCGAGAAACCATGAAGTTCCGCCTTCCTTTGAGCGTGCGTTGCTGTGTGTGCCCACATTATACAAACGCGCGCAGACGCTGCGGCTTTTCCGGGCGGCGGCGATAGGGAATCTTCGCGGGCGGCTGCAACGAAAAGCGCCGCCCGGAGGCGGCGCGTTGCGGTTAGCGTTTCTTCTTGTTCTTGCCCTTGTTCTTCTGGTTGCGGTTGGGGGCGTTCTTGTGCACGCCCGCCTTGGCCTGGGCGGCGAGCTCCTCTTCGCCGAGTTTTTCCCATTCGCGGTGGTAGCGGCCGTCGGAATCGTAGAGGCGCGGGTCGCGGTGGTTGACCACGTACTCGCGCACCTTCTGCTGCCAGTAGGTCACGGCCATGATGCCGGCGAACAGCACGACGAGCAGGACGCTCTTCCAAACGTCGAAGGGCTCGCCGGGGCCGAGCAGGTACACCAATAGGCCCGCGACGATTACGACCGATCCGATGTTGCGCAGCAGTTTGTTGCGCGCGTAGGAGGCGTCTTCTTGCTCGCGATAGGCGGCGACGAGCTCTTCGTCGGACTCTTCGCCGGTGAACGTCTGTTTCTTGGCCATGTGCCTGCGCCGCTTTCTTCAGATGGTGAACGTGCCGTCCATTCTACCGTACGCGCGCGGATGCGGGCGCCTTGGGACGCCTACGACAGGGCAAAGCGCCCCATCGATTGAAAAATGCAATCGATGGGGCGGTCTTTCCAAGAAATCGCGAGCGGCGCAGGGCCCGGTCAGTTGTCCTTGGCCTGCAGGCTGATGCGGGCCAGCTGGGCGCGCGTGCTCTCGTCGAGCGAGAGGTTGGCCGCGCCGTTGCGCACGCGTTCCAGGTAGTCCTCGCGCCAGGTGCTGTCGCAGAAGGGCGGGCGGGTCGACAGGTAGATGATCGCGTCGAGCGTGAGCCCGCGGGCGGCGCCTTCGCCGTAGCCGTAGGCGGCATCGAAGGCGTGCGCGCCGTCGAAGGCCGGGTCGCCGGCGTAGGTCACGCCCACTTCGGCCTTCTCGTAGCAGCCGGTGGCGATGCCCTCGTAACCGTCCATGCTCTCTTCGTTGGCCGTCGAAAGATCCCACAGGGCCCCCTGCACGTGGCTGCCCCGGTTGGGCACCACGGTGGCGTAGCCGGCGGAATCCATCTTCAGCTCGTGGTCGGGCAGGGTGGCCACGCCCAGGTACTCGGCGCCGGGACAACGATGGGCCATCTGGTCGAAGTCCAGATTAGAACCGTATGCGAAGTACAGCTTGCGTGCCATCGCGCTTCCGCCTTTCCTCATCGATCGCTGCGTGTGCGGACCCGTGCCGCGGTTCGGCTCGCGAAGCGGAAAAGCGGCGCCGAGTTTGCCAAACGCCGAAGGCCCCGCGAAGCCTTGGTCTATACAACCATGCAGCGGGGCCCGAAGGCAATGCGCAAGGCTATGCGCGTTTTCGCAGCGGACTTATCGGTTTCTTCGATAGCGGGAAGAAATCCCGATTTGAACAGGCGATTTACACCGTGGCGACGATGCAGAACCAGTCGCCCTGGGTGCGCAGGACGGCGCTTTTGAAACCGGCGTCCTGCAGGGCGTCGCGCAGGTCCTCGCCCGTGTAGACGGTGAGGTAGTCGGCGGCGGCGAAGCGGGGGTCGTCGGGGTCGCCCATCTCGCAGATGATGAGGAACTGCGAGCCGGGGCGCAGGACGCGCTGCACTTCGTCGAAGGCCTGCTGCAGGTCGGGCCAGAAGTAGACGGTCTCGCAGGCGCAGGCGAAGTCGAAGCGGTTGTCGGGGTAGGGCAGGTTGCCCACGTCGCCTTGGGTCACGATGCAGCGGCCCGCATCGACGCTCGTGCGGTTGTTTTTAACGGAGAGCGCGACGCTCGTGGGGGAGTAGTCGACCCCTTCGACGACGCCGTCGGGGCATTGGGCGAGCAGGCGCTGCAGGTTGGCTCCGCCGCCGCAGCCGATGTCGAGCAAGCGGCCGTAGGTGGGGACGTGCACGTGCTGGAAGGCCCAATCGGCCAGGTCGCGATGGTGTTCGTTCATGCGCGTGAGCACTTCTTCGCCCATCTCCCCTTCGGGTTTGGCGGCGTTGCGCAGGTACGCGTCTGACGGTTGCGTTTCGGACATGCTAGGCTCCTTGGCTTTGGTTGAGTTGGTGCGTTTCGGCGTGCGCCCTAGTATAGCGGGGCGCGCCTTCGACGGTGTCGCGCTTGGCGAGCAGGAAGACAGTGGCCATGATGAAGGCGAGGCCCACCAAATCCATCGCGGAAAACGGGGTGCCGAGCCACAGGACGGCGCAGGCGGTGGCCGTGACCACCTCGACGCTGGCGAGCATGCTCGTGCGCGAGGGGCCGATCAGGTAGAGGGCGCGGAAGTAGCAGATGAAGGCCCCCACCGTCCCGAGCAGAGTAAGGCCCACGACCAGGGCGATCCAGCTGGCCTGGGTGAGCGCCGGCGGGTTGGTCCAGGGATGCTGCCACACGGCCATGACGACGCCGCCGATCGCGAGCGCCCAGGCGAGCACGGCCAGGTTGTCGTAGGTGCGCAGCAGGGGTTCGGGCGGGAGGGTGTAGAAGACCATCGACACGGCCGAAAGCCCGCCCCAGAACAGGGTGGCCGGCGTGAGGACGAGCTTGGTGGGGTCGCCGTGGGTGGCGAGCAGGAAGACGCCTGCGACCACGCAGATCACGGCGATAAACTCGCGCTTGGTGGGAAGGCGGTGCATGCGGCGGCAGACGATGAGCATCACGAGCACGGGCCCCGCGTATTCGAGCACGGTGGCAGTGCCGGCGTTCGAGGCGTCGATCGTCATGAGGTAGGTGAACTGGGTGAACGACAGGCCGAAGAGGGCGAAGGCCGCCACGCGGGCCGCGTCGCGCACGCGGCGCACCGGCGCGGCCAGGCGCGGGCCCGCTTTCACGGCGGCGATGGCCATCATCACGACCCCCGACACGATGATGCGCATGGCGGTGACCCACTGGGGGTCGGCGTGGTCGGTCGCGAAGATGTATTGGGCGCACGACGCCGAAAAGCCCCAGAAGACCCCGCCCGCCAGAGCGAGCAGGACCCCGCGCAGCTGGGAAGTGGCCCCGCGCGTCATCGCCCGCCTCCTTCGGCCGCGTCGGCATCGGCGCCGGCGCGGCGGCAGTGGTAGTCGAAGGCGACCGACGAGGGTTCGACGATGTCGATGTTCTCGAAGATGCGCTCGCTCGCGAAGGCCAGGAACTCGTCGGCCAGAGGCGACAGCGGCGCCCCTTTGCGCTTGATGTAGCCCACGTTCATCACCTCGTCGGTTTCCAGCGGGATCGAGGCGATGCCCTGGCCTTCGGGAAAGACGCCGGTGAAGATCGTGTAGGCGTCGTCGTGGCGGGCGAGCACGTTCGCGAGCGTGCCGTTGTCGCTGAACAGGACGTTGCGTGTGTGGGGGATGGCCTCGAGCGGCTCTTCGGAATAGTAGGCGGACGATTCGGCGCCCTGCTCGTGGGTGAATCGGCAAAGCCCGGCGAGCTCTTCGGGGCGCACCGAAGAGCGCTGGGCCAGCGGGCTCGTGGCGCTCGCGAACACGTGCGGGGTGGCTACGAACAGCGAGGTGAATTCGGCTCCTGCGTTGTCGAGCATGCGCTTCATCACGCGGTCGTTGTAGTTGCTCAGGTAGATGATGCCCAGATCGCTTAAGCCCTTCTGCACGTCGCTCACGATGTCGGAGGTGTAGGTTTCGCGCAGGGTGAACAAGCTCGGGTCGTCGCGGCGATGGGCGGCGAGAAAGTCGCTGAAGGCGTCGACGATCACGATGTAGTGCTGCGAGGACACCGAAAGGCGCACTTCGCGGGCGGGCGCGCCGCCCCCGTAGCGCGAGACCATGAGGTCGGCCTGTTCGACGATCTGCTTGGCGTAGCCCAACAGCTCGATGCCCTGGGGTGTGAGGATCATGCCGTGGCTCGTACGCTCGAAGATCTGGGTGGACGTTTCCTGCTCGAGCTCTTTCACGGCCACCGAAATGCTCGATTGCGACACGAACAGCTTGCTCGAGGCAGCGCGAAGCGAACCGCATTCGGCGACGGCGATGAGGTATCTGAGTTGCTGAAGCTGCATGCGCGTTCCTTTCGTGGTGGGCAGGCCGGCCCCATGATACCCTGCGCGCCGCCGTCTGCATCGTGAAGCTTTGTTGAACGAAGGGCGTCGCCCCTGCGCCGCACCTACAATCTGTGCTCGACGTGCAATCAAGGGGGGGGAGCATGACCAATGGAGACCGATTCGACCGCGACCGCATCGAGCGGGCGCGCAGGCGGCGGAGTCGTTCGCGCCTGCACAAGGCAGTGGCGGCGCTTTGCGTGGCGGCGGTTGTGGCCGTGGGCGCGGCATGGGGCTTGGGCGCCTTCGCGCCGCAGCCGGCGCAAGACGAGCAGGCAGGCGACGCGCCGTCTCAGGATGCGGGCGCGCAGGGTACTCAGGGCTCCGGCGATGCGCAAGCGAGCGGCGACCAGACGAACGCGGACGACGACCGGGCGGCCGATTTCGCCGTCGACCCCGCCAAGCAGACCGAATGGCGCACGAAGACCGACGGGACGAAGACCATCTGGCTCACCTTCGACGACGGCCCTTCGGCCAACACCGAAAAGGTGCTCGACATTCTCGACCGCTACGGCGTGAAGGCCACCTTCTTCGTGACCAACGAAGAGCCCCAGTACGCCTACATGATCAAAGAGGCCTACGACCGCGGCAACACGATCGGCCTGCACAGCTATACCCACGAGTACTCGATTTACGCGAGCGAGGACTCCTTCTTCAACGACCTTGACCAGATCGGGACCGTGGTGAAGGACCAAATCGGCTACGTGCCCTGCTTCATCCGCTTCCCGGGCGGTGCGTCGAACACGGTGTCGGCCAAGTACTGCAAGGGCATCATGACCAAGCTCACCCAGGACGTGCAGGCGCGCGGCTACCAGTACTTCGATTGGAACATCAGCTGCGGCGACGGGGCCGCCGGGCATACGGCAGACGAGCTCGCCGCCTATGCGACCGACGACGCCGACTATTCGAACGTGATGCTGCTCATGCACGATTCGGCCGGGCACGAGGCGACGGTCGACGCCCTGCCGGCGATCATAGAGCATTACCAGCAGGAGGGCTACACCTTCAAGGCCATCGACCGCACGGCGCTCGCCAGCCACCAGAAGGTCAACAATTAGCTTTCGTAGACGATCGAGCCGGTCTGGCGCACGTCTTCGCCCAAATCGCGCAGGAGAGCGCGGAACTCGTTCGAGGCGGCGTCGCTTTTCAGCTTGCGGACCAAGGCGCGCGTGCGCTCGGTCTTCGCGACCGTGGCATCGAGCCAGACGGTCTGCAGGGGCACGAATTCCACGTTCGGGTTGAAGGCGACCGACCGCTCGCAGACCACGCCCACGTCGGCGATGCCGGCGGCGACCTCCTGGGCGACGGCCTGGTCGTTTTCGCACGTATGCGCATAGCCTTCGATCGGTTCGGCGCGCGCGTCCATCGAAATGATCTTCTCGTCGAGCAGGATGCGGGCGGCCGACCCCAGGCGCTGGTTGGCCAGGGTGACGCCTTCGCGCAGAAGCGCGCCCCATGAGGCGATGCGGCGGGGGTTGCCCGGGGCGACGACGAAGCCGAAGGTGCGCGGGGCGATCCTGATCGTGCAGACGGAGGCGCCCGGAGCGAGCTTTTCCACGAAGGGGACGTTGCAGGCGTTCGACCGGTGGTCGTAGAGCTGGGTGAAGGCGATGTCCGCCGAGCCGAAGTAGAGGCGGGCGAGCGACTGGTAGTCGCTTTCGTAGAGGTGCGTGGACGCCAGACCCGCCGCGTTCATGCGGTTCGAGGCGATATCGCTGACGATATCGGTGCCCAAGATGATGAAGGTGCCGCCCCGGCGCGCTCCCTCTGCGAATGCGGGAGCTCCTCCCGTCAGGACGTCTGCGTCGTGCGCGGCGGCTGCGGCTTCTTCTGCCGCCGCGCCGCCCCCGTAGCGCAAGCTCGTGGCGTATGCTTCCACATCCGCTCGGTTGAACAGCAGTTTCCTGCCTATGCGGTACGAGGCCAGTTCGCCCGACTTCGCACGTTCGTAGACGGCGTTCTTCCCAATATGGAGCATCGCCGCCACATCGGCCGCCTTGAGCGGTTCTCGATCGAGTGTCACAGGGTTCCCTTTCTGCGACATCATTATTCTTACGTAAGAACAGTATACGACAGTCCTCGAATAGTGCATGCCGAGCGCGTTTCGCGCCGCTTCGCATTATCCGTGACGAGCGGGGACGAATGGCCTCATCGAATGTGAAGAAGCGGACGGCAAGATCAGGAGCGAGGCGAGCTCTTGCTAGAGTGCAGGCATCGCAAGGAGCGCAAGCCAGAAGGAGTGCACCATGAAGATTTCTGCTCGCAACCAGCTTAAGGGCACCATAAAAAACGTCAAGGCGGGTGCCGTCAACGGCGTCGTCTCCATCCAGGTGGGCGACAACACCATTGCCTCCGACATCACGATGAACGCCATTCAGGACCTCGGCCTGGAGGCCGGCAAGGAGGCCATCGCGATCATCAAGGCCTCGAACGTGATGTTCGCCACCCGGAAGATCGCCGGCATCTCCGCCCGCAACCAGCTCGAGGGCACCATCGTCTCCGTTAAGGAAGGCGCCGTGAACGGCCATGTGAAGCTCGAGCTCTCCGACGGCAGCGTCGTCTTCGGCTCCATCACCAATGACGCCATCGAGTCGCTCGGCCTTGCCGAGGGCGAAAAGGCCGTCGCCGTCATCAAGTCGACCGACGTGATGGTGGGCGTCGAATAGGTCCATTTCTCCCGCTCGAAGCCAGATAGTGACGAACCGTGACGAAACGGTACGTACCATATGGCGCTTGGGCGTTGCCGTTTCGTTCGCTTCGGCAACGGCGGATAGTGATGCATACCGTATGACGGTGCGGTCCCTACACGTACCGTGAGGCGCAACGCCCATACGCCGGCGCGTTCCATGGTTCCCGGAGCCGCCGGACGGAAGGACCCTCGACGCGAGTCGGGGGTCCTTTTGCGTGTGTACCCCATCTGGATGAGCTCCTTTGCGCGATATCAGCATTTTTCGGTGCTGAATAGGGCAAATGCGCCCGTTGGAGTAGAATCGCAAGCAAAACAAGGGGTGCGCGCGCCGTGAGGCCGCCCGCCCCGGGCTTGCGATCAAGGAGTCCCCTGTATGGCCACCGTGGAAACTGACATTCAGCGCGAGAACCGCGCACGTATCGTTGCCTACTTCGAGTCGGGCTGCGCTGCGAAGGGGGACCGTTACTACGATGACGACGGCTTCCTCGACCGCCCGGGCTATCTGGGCGTGGAAGTCGAGCATTTCCTTATGCGCGCGCGCGACGAAGAGCCCCTCTTCTACGAGCCCCACGACGGGATGCCCGGCGTGCGCGACGTGCTCGAGCACCTTTCGGCTTACTATCCCGACGTAACGCGCAACGCCGCAGGCGACATCTTGGGGCTTGCCAACGAAAGCGGCAACGTCACGATCGAGCCGGCGGCCCAGTTGGAGATTTCCATCGCCCCCATGGCGCGCGTGAGAGACATCGCCCGGGCCTACAACGACTTCCGCGGCTATGTGGGGGAGTTCCTGGCGCCCTACGGCTGCGCGGTGGCCTGCCAGGGCTACCGCCCCAAGACCAAGGCTCTCGACATGCCGCTCATCCCCAAGCAGCGTTATGCCTATATGGACCGCTACTTCCACGAGCTGGGCACGCACGGCGAGCGTATGATGCGCGGCAGCGCGAGCACCCAGGTGTCGATCGACTATTTCTCTGAAAGCGATGCGGTGCGCAAGTTCCGCGTGGGCGCCGCCCTCGCGCCCATTCTCGCGTTCATCTGCGACAACGCGCCGGTGTTCGAAGGCGAGAAGAACGACGTGCCCCTGGCGCGCATGGCCCTGTGGCGCGACGTCGATCCGCACCGGTGCGGGGTGATTCCCGGTACCTTCGGCCGCGGTTTCGGCTTCGAGGCGGTGGCCGACTACCTGTTGCACAACTCGCCCATCTTCGTGACGCGCGCGAAGGCTGCGCACCCCGACGATGCGCGCGTGGAAGAGGTGCGCTGGGTGGGCGACGAGCTCGCCATGGACGCCTACGGCGACGCGCCGCTCGCCACCGAGGACATCGAGCATCTCATTTCCATGTTCTGGACCGACATTCGTCTGAAGAAGTTCGTCGAGATCCGCCCGGCCGACTGCATGCCCGACGTGGGCGTGCTGGGGTATGCGGCGCTCGTGAAGGGCATCTTCTATTCCCCGGCAAACCTGACCGCGATCGAAGACGCGATCGGCGTGCAGGGCGATTCCTGGCCCCTTTCCGATTCGAGCGTGGAGGTGGCCATTTCCAAGATTCGCCAGCATGGCAAGAACGCTGCGGTGTACGGACACTACGTCTACGAATGGGTCGAGTTCCTCTTCAACATGGCCAACGCCTCGCTCGAAGAGGAAGAAGCCGTCTACCTGCTGCCTCTGCGGGCCCATGCGCTCGAAGGCGTGCCGTTCGACTAGGCGATGCGCGCCCTCTTCCGAACCGTTGCCCAGGTGCCACCGCGCGGTTACGTTGCGCGCGCTAGGGTAGCGGGGAGAACGACCGTCGCATTGAGGAGGGTGCCT
>Ga0214929_100365_pt1 | contig 10712 bp, 8 predicted proteins | sample Stichaenrichm17X_FD_168613 | JGI IMG/M metagenome (GOLD analysis project Ga0214929, IMG submission 168613) | Xylose enriched microbial communities from anaerobic bioreactor in Madison, Wisconsin, United States - 17X | ecosystem: Engineered > Bioreactor > Anaerobic > Unclassified | place: USA... | reverse complement strand
TTGTAGCGGCCGAGCACCACGCGGATGACGTCGTCTTCGATGTCGGCGAGCTCGGTGAGGTTCTGCGACAGGGTGGCGAACTTCACGGTCTTGCCGATCTTGATGTGCCCCAGGGTGGGTTTCAGCGTGCCGTTGAGCACCGACAGCAGGGTCGTCTTGCCCGTGCCGTTTTCGCCCAGGATGCCGATGCGGTCGCCCGGCCCGATGTTCCAGGTCACGTCGGAAAGGATGCGCCTGCCGCCGCGGTCGACGCACACGTCGTAGAGCTCGAGACACTGCTTGCCCAGGCGGGCCGTGGCCATCTGCTTGAGCTCGATCGGGTCGCGCAGGGTGGGGACGTCGGCGATGAGCTCTTGGGCCGCTTCCACGTGGAATTTGGGCTTGCTGCGCCGGGCCTGGGCGCCGCGCGAAAGCCAGGCGAGTTCGCGCCGCAGCTGGTTTTCGTGCTTCTGCTTGGCGAGCGCCGCAAGCCGGTCGCGCTCGACGCGCTGCATGATGTAGGCCGAAAAGCCGCCTTCGAAGGGGTCGACCTGACCGTCGTGCACTTCCCACATGTGCTCGCAGACGGTGTCGAGGAACCAGCGGTCGTGGGTGACCACGAGCAGGGCGCCTTCGTTGGGTCGCCAGCGGTGCTTCAAGTGGTCGGCCAGCCAGCTGATCGCGCCCATGTCCAGGTGGTTGGTGGGCTCGTCGAGCATGATGATGTCCCAGTCGCCGATGAGGATGCGAGCCAGGTCGACGCGGCGGCGCTGGCCGCCCGAAAGCGCGCCCACCGTGGCGCCGGGGTCGACGTCGCCCAGCAGCTCGTCGACGATGTCGCGCGCTTTGCGGTCGGCCTGCCAGACGTAGGCGGCCGTGCGGGCTCCGGCCAGGATGTCCTCGACCGTGTCGTCGTCGGCGAAGGAGTCGGTCTGGCCCAGCACGCCCACCGTGGCGTTGCCGCTGGGGATGACCTGTCCGCCGTCGGGCTCGATGTGTCGCGAGAGCACCTTGAGCAGGGTCGATTTGCCATCGCCGTTCTTGCCCACGATGCCGATGCGGTCGCCGGTGTTCACGCCGAGCGTGACGTCGCGGAACAGCTCCTTCGAGGGGTATTCGAGCCGCACGTCTTTGCAGGTGAGCAGAACCGCCACAGATATCTCCTTACTCGTGGGTAACCCGTATATCCTAGCGCAACGGGGCCGCAGGGCAAGGCGCGGAGCATGGCGGGATGCAAGAGGGGGGCAACGCGCAGGTCGGAGCGCATCGGGTTCCTGCAGGGTTCCTGCAGGAACCCCGCACAAGGTGCGGCCGCATCGCTCATGCGTCGCGAGCCGCTCGAAGGGGGAGCGGCCCTTGCGTATGCGAAATGTATGCAAGTGTCGAACTGAATCGCGGGTTGTGCGGTAGCTCGATTTTGTGCGTGCTTTTGACCTGCGGTTTTGCTGCGGCTGATCGCTCGTCTACTCGCCCGAAGCGGTTTCAGTTCAACACTTGCGGGATATGGGAGGGCGGGACGCCGCCATATCCGGGCGCGCGGCTCGCAGACTGCCGCGCAGCTGATCGGCAGTCGGCCGGTTGTCGTTTTGCCCGCACCCGCCCGCAAAAAAGCGCCCCCGTCGCCGGGGGCGCTTGCTCGCTTGCGTTGTGGTCGACGGCGCTGGCCGCTCTGGCGCTGCTCTCTTGTGCGCAGTCTAGTGGTTGAGCGCCTCGTCGACGGCGACGGCCACGGCCACCGTGGCGCCCACCATCGGGTTGTTGCCCATGCCGATGAGCCCCATCATCTCCACGTGCGCCGGCACGCTCGACGAACCCGCGAACTGGGCGTCGGAGTGCATGCGGCCCATCGTGTCGGTCATGCCGTAGCTCGCCGGGCCGGCGGCCATGTTGTCGGGGTGCAGGGTGCGGCCCGTGCCGCCGCCCGACGCCACGCTGAAGTAGGGCTTGCCCGCCTCCAGGCGCTCCTTCTTGTAAGTTCCCGCCACCGGGTGCTGGAAGCGCGTGGGGTTGGTGGAGTTGCCCGTGATCGAGATGTCCACGTTCTCGTGCCACATGATGGCCACGCCTTCGCGCACGTCGTCGGCGCCGTAGCAGTTGATCTTGGCGCGCGGGCCCTTCGAATAGGGGATGCGCTCGACTTCGGTGAGCTCGCCGGTGTAATAGTCGTAGGAGGTCTTCACGTAGGTGAAGCCGTTGATGCGGCTGATGATCTGCGCGGCGTCCTTGCCCAGGCCGTTCAGGATAACGCGCAGCGGCTCCTTGCGCGCCTTGTTGGCGTTGTTGGCGATGCCGATCGCGCCTTCGGCCGCGGCGAACGATTCATGGCCGGCCAGGAAGGCGAAGCACTTGGTCTCGTCGCGCAGGAGCATGGCGCCCAGGTTGCCGTGGCCCTGGCCCACCTTGCGGCTATCGGCCACCGATCCGGGCACGCAGAAGGCCTGCAGGCCGATGCCGATCGCCTCGGCGGCTTCGGAAGCGGTCTTGACGTTCTTCTTGATGGCGATCGCGGCGCCCACCGTGTAGGCCCAGGCCGCGTTCTCGAAGCAGATGGGCTGCACGCCCTTCACGATTTCGTAGGGGTTGAAGCCCTTCTCCTTGCAGATGTCGAGGCACTCTTCCACGGAGCCGATGCCGTATTCTGCGAGCACGCCGTTGATCTTGTCGATGCGGCGTTCGTAACTTTCGAACAAAGCCATTGCCGGCTCCTCCTATTCTTCGCGCGGGTCGATGTACTTTACCGCTTCGTCGAAGCGGCCGTACGTGCCCGAAGCGTCTTCCAGGGCCTGGTTGGCGTCGACGCCCTTCTTGATGGCGTCCATCATGCGGCCGAAGTTCACGTACTCGTAGCCGATGATCTGGTCGTGCTCGTCGAGCGCGAGGCGCTTGATGTAGCCCTCGGTGAGCTCGAGATAGCGCGGGCCCTTGGCCTTGGTGCCGTAGGTGGTGCCCACCATCGAGCGCGAGCCCTTGCCCAGGTCGTCGAGGCCGGCGCCCACGGGCAGGCCGCCTTCGGAAAACGCCGTCTGGGTGCGGCCGTAGACGATCTGCAGGAACAGCTCGCGCATGGCCACGTTGATCGCGTCGCATACCAGGTCGGTGTTGAGCGCTTCGAGAATGGTCTTGCCGGGAAGGATTTCGGAAGCCATGGCCGCCGAATGGGTCATGCCCGAGCAGCCCACCGTTTCGATCAGGCATTCCTGGATGATGCCGTCCTTCACGTTGAGGGACAGCTTGCAGCAGCCCTGCTGGGGCGCGCACCAGCCGATGCCGTGCGTGAGGCCGCTGATGTCCTCGATTTCCTTGGCCTTGACCCACTTGCCCTCTTCGGGAATGGGCGCCGGGCCGTGGTATGCGCCCTGCGCGACCGGGCACATGTGCTCCACTTCAGCTGAATACAGCATTGCGGAATCCTTTCGGTTCGTTACAGAAGTAGGACGCCGGGCGCACTCGTCGCTGCGCCGTGGGCGTACCTGGGCATTATAAGGGAAACGGCGCTGACGGGCGCGCGCGTAGCGCCACTGGGGGCGCGTGCGGCGCGGGCGGCGGATTGGCGACGGATGCGCCGGCTGCCGCGACGGCGGCCCTGTGGCAGGCGCGAGCCGGCTGGCGAGGCGTCCCGTTGGGTGACGGGTGCTTGTCGGCTGGCGCGATGGCGGACGGGTGCGCGGGGCCTGGGATAGAATGGCGGAAAGACCGAATGCGAACGAGGCGCCCAGCGCGGAAAGGACTCCGATGACATCTTCGAAATCTAGCGCCGACGACGTGCGCGAGGCGATTGAGAACGCGGTGAGCTCGTTCGATTTCAACGGCCTGCGCGATGCGGTCGAGCAGGGACTCGCCTCTGCGGGCCGCGCTGCGGGCACGGCGGTGGGCAGGGCCGCGCAGGCCGCCCAGCAGGCCGTGGCCGAACAGAAACGGCGCGCCCTGCTGCAGGACCGGTTCGGAAACGCCGCCGGCATGAAGACGGGCGGCATCGCGGCGAGCGTTGCCGGCGGGGCGATCGCGTTGGTGTTCGGCGGCGCTACTGCGCTGTTGGGCGCAATCGCGACGGGGTTCGCGGGCGCGCTCGTGCTGGCCTGTGTGTGCGCGGGCGCTGCGGCGGGCGGCGTGGGTCTGCTCGTTTCGGGCGTGAAGCGCTCGGGGCTCGCGGATCGGTTCGGGGCCTACCAGCGCGTGATCGACCTGCGCGAACAGGCGCCCATCGCCGAACTGGCCGGTGCGGTGGGCAAGCCCGACGCCGACGTGCGCAAGGACGTCGGCCGGCTCATCGACGCCGGGCTCTTCCGTCAGGGGCACGTGAGCGACGACGGGCAGATCGTCATGGTGACCGATGCGTCGTGGAGCCGCTACCGTACCGAGCAGGACGAGGCCCGGGCGCGCGCCGCGCGCGATAGGGCCCGCCGCGCAGCCGTTGGCGATTTGTCGCCCGAAGAGTGCGCTCTCGTTGAGAAAGGCGAGGGGTATCTGCGACAGATCCGCGACCTCAATGCGGCCATTCGCGACGCGGACCTCACGGCGACCGTCCGCCGCATCGAGCACGCGGTCGACGCGATCCTGCGCCGGGCGCGCGAGCATCCCGAAGTTGCCCGCGACCTGGGCAGCCTGCTCGACTACTACCTGCCGCTTACCGTCAAGCTCCTTGGCGCCTACCGCGATTTGGACGCCCAGGGCGTCGAAGGCGAGACGATCGCCTCTTCCAAACGCGAGATCAAAGACACGCTCGACACGCTTTCGGACGCGTTGGAGAAGTTCCTCGATACCACCTTCCAGTCGGTGGCGTGGGACGTGCAGGCCGACGCCCAGGTCCTCCACGCGGTGCTCGCACAGGAGGGCCTTGTGGACGACCCCTTTGCAGGCGGCGCGGGAGCTTGCGGCTCGCGCGCGGGGGCGGCGGCTCCGAGCGCGCCGGGCGGTACGGCCCCGGGCGGCCAGAGGGGCTAGGCCGTGGAAGAGACACACGCGCAGGCGAGCGCGGCGTTTTCGGAAGAAGAGCGGCGCATGGTCGCCGCATACGCGGGGCAGATCGACCTGGCCGATGCGGGGCTCGTCCTGCGCTACGGGGCGGGCGCCCAGCGCCAGGTGGCCCAGTGTGCCTCGCGGGCGCTTGCGGTTGCTCAACACAGCACACTCGACGATGCCGTGCGCCTCGTGGCCGAAGCGACCGACGAGCTGCGGGCCTTTTCCGCGGGCGGGCGCGGCCCCTTCGCGCGTCTGCGCGGGCGGGCGCAGCGGCCGGCCGCCCTGCGCAAGCGCTGCGTGGCCATGGCGGCCCGCGTCGACGACATCGCCGCCGCGCTGCGCACCGTGCAGCGCGCGCTCATGAAGGACGCGGCCCTGCTCGACCAGATGCATGCGGCCAACGATGGATACGTCCGCGAACTCGAGCTCTACCTGGCCGCCGGCAGGCAGGCGCTCGCGGCGGCGCCGGCCGAGGGCGGCGCGCGGCAGGCGGGCGACCGTGTGGACGCTGGGCGCGAGCGCTTCGAGAAGAAGCTCCACGACCTCGACCTTTCCCGCATGGTGGCCCTGCAGACGGGCCCGCAGATTCGCCTGCTCCAGCGCGCCCAACAGACCATGGTCGACAAGATCCAGACCACGTTGGTGACCACGATTCCCCTGTGGAAGAACCAGGCGGCGATCGCCCTGGGGCTGGCCGACGCCCAGGCGGCCCGCGCGGCCCAGGAGACCTTCGAAGCGGCTTCCGACGAAGCACTCGTCGCCCACGCCGAGGACCTGCGCCGCGAGGCGGCCTCGCTCGCCGACGCCCTCGCCGACGTCGCCCGCGCCCAGAGCGAAGAGCGCGGCCGTATGGACCGGGCCCAGGCCGAAATCGAGCGCCTGCAGCTCCCGGCGGCGCCCACGGCCTAGCTACAGGGCACGTCAGCCCCGCGCCCAGACGCGCGGCGATTTTCAACGACTCCTCCGCTTGCGTTGCATTTCCCCTCAAAACCGTAACAGATGCGCGCTATGGTGGAAGGCCGTATACCGAGGAGGAACCCCATATGGCACAAGCATCTGAATCGACCGCTTCCGCCGAAGCCGCCGCCCCAGCCGACTCGAAGGCGTCGCGCTGGGCTGACAAGCGCTTCCTGCTGCACGCGCTGCGCACCACCGTGCGTGCGATCGTGCTGCTCCTGTTCACGGTGGACTGCGTCCGTCTGGCCCTGCTCTACCTCTGGGTGCAGGGCTCCGTCGACGTGAACTTCGGCCGTCCCCAGCTTTCCGCGGGCTTGTCGCCCCTGTCGGGCCTGTTCGACCTGTGGACCTGGGTGAAAACGGGCCAGGTCGACCCGGCTCTGCCTGCGTCGATGGTGATCGTCGTCATCGGTCTGCTCATGTCGATCTTCGCCAAGCGGTCCTTCTGCAGCTGGATGTGCCCGGTGGGCACCCTCTTCGACGCGATGGGCGTCGTGGGCCGCCGCATCTTCCCGGGCGTGCACGTGAGCCCCAAGGTGCAGCGCGTCATCCACGCTCCCAAGTTCGTGCTGGGCCTGTTCGTGATCGGCTTCGTGCTCTTCCTGGTGCCCACGTCCACGATCCTCATGGCTTGGAACGCCCCCTACTGGCGCGTGTCCGACATGGCCGTGCTCAAGCTCTTCATCCAACCGGGCGTTCCCATCGCGGTGGTGGGCCTGGTGGTGCTGGGCCTCAGCCTGCTTCTGGGCCGCAACTACTGGTGCCACGGCCTGTGCCCCCTGGGCGGCATCTACGGCATCGCGTCGAAGGCGTCGCCCCTCGTGGTGGCGCGCGACCCCAAGGCCTGCATCAACTGCAAGGCCTGCTCGAAAGCCTGCGGCGCCCACATCGCCGTCGCCGAATCCACCCGCCCCATCCGCACGGGCGACTGCACGGGTTGCATGGAATGCGTGGCGGCCTGCCCGGCCGAAGGCGCCCTGCAGCTTCACTTCTTCAAGAAGCCGGTGCCCCTGTGGACGGTGCCGTGTGCTGTTCTGGTAATTTGGATCGCTGTCTGGGTCGCCGCGGTCCTGCTGGGGGTATGGTATGGCACCGTAACTCCCGAACAGATCATCATGGGTATGCGTACCCTGGGCTAGGCAGCCGTGCGCGGCGCCGCCCGCGACGAAAGGACGCTCATGTACGGTTTGAAGACCGAAAGCTGCTTCGACAGCGCCCATTTTCTTTCCGAATACAACGGCAAGTGCGAAAACCTCCACGGCCATCGCTGGCGCGTCGTGGCGTATCTGGAGCAGGAAACCCTGCGCACCGAAGGCGACATGAAGGACATGGTCGTCGACTTCGGTCCCTTCAAGGCCGCCGTGCGCGGGCTCACCGAAGCCTTCGACCATGCCTTCCTGGTGGAAGAGGGATCGCTCATGCCCGAAACGATCGACTGCCTGCAGCGCGAGGGCTTCAAGCTCATCATGCTGCCCTTCCGCACCACGGCCGAAAACCTGGCCGCGTATTTCTTCAACCAGCTGGCCGCCAAGGGCTTCCCAGTCTCGCAGGTCGACGTGTACGAAACCCCCAACAACTGCGCGATGTACCGCGCCGATAGGTAGGTACTCATGAGAGTCCAGGTGTATACCGACGGCGGCTGCCGCGGCAACCAGGCCCGCACCAATGTTGGCGCGTGGGCGTGCTATCTGGTATACGGCCAGCATACGCGCGAGCACTACGGGGCCGAACGCAACACCACCAACAACAAAATGGAGCTCATGGGCGCCATTATGGGGCTGCGTTCAGTAAAGAACAAAAACGTGGGCGTCGACCTCTACACCGACAGCGCATACGTGTACAACGGCATCAACCAGTGGGTCTACGGCTGGCTCAAGCGCGGCTGGGTCAACTCGAAGAAGGAGCCGGTGGCCAACAAGGAGCTGTGGCTGGCGCTGCTCGAAGAGAAGAAGAAGTTCTCCGACCTCACGATCAACAAGGTGAAGGGCCATGCCACCAACGAAGGCAACAATCGGGCCGACTTCCTGGTGAACAAGGCCATGGACGAGCTCAAGTAAGCGAAGGGGCTTTTCGAATGTCGAGCGAGTACCGACGGGTGCGCACGCACTGCCATGTGGACTGCGGGGCCGCCTGCGCGCTCGAATTCGTGATGCGGGGCGATACCATCGTCCGTGTGGAAACCGATGCGACGCCCGGCGATTTCCAGGCCCGGGCCTGCGTGCGGGGCCGGGCAATCGACCAGTGGCTCGACGCTCCCGACCGGGTGAATTGGCCCCTGCGCCGCGTGCCCGGCACCAAGCGCGGGGAAGGGGCCTACGAGCGCATCTCCTGGGACGAGGCGCTCGACCTGTACGCGCGGGAATTCACCCGCATCCGCGCGGCGCACGGCAACGAAGCTATCTTCGTGCAGCAGTGCTCGTCGCCCTCGCAGAGCGCGATACGCCACCTGCCCCTCATCCGCCTGTTCAACCTGGCGGGCGGCTGCCTGCTCTCCTACGGCAACTATTCCAACATGGGGCTTTTCAAGGGGGGCCTGCGCTACACCTACGGGGGCAACTGGGCCGTGCGGTCCTTCCGCAGCTTGCAGGAAGGGCAGCTCGTCGTCCTCTTCGGCAACGCGGTTGCCGATACGCGTATGGCGGGCGATGGGTCGGTGAAGGACCTCATCGACGCCATCGCCGAAAAGCACGTAAAGGTCATCTGCATCGACCCGCGCATGAGCCGCCTGTGCGCCAACGGGCGCGCGGAATGGGTGCCGGTGAATCCCGGTACCGATGCGGCCCTCGTGGCGGGCATTGCGCACGAGTTACTCGCCGCCGGCCTGGCCGACCGCCGTTTCCTGGACGCGTATTGCGCGGGCTTCAGCGAGGATACGCTGCCCGAGGGCGCGGCTCCCGGCTCGTCCTACGAAGCCTATATCGCGGGGGAGGGGCCCGATGGCATCGAGAAGACGCCCGCCTGGGCGGCCTCGATCACGGGCGTGCCGACCGAAAAGATCGTCGAGCTCGCCCATAGCATCGGCGAGGCCAAGCCCTGTTACATCGGCCAGGGGTACGGGCCCCAGCGCCGCGTGAACGGGGAAGCGGCTGCACGTTCGGTGCTCTTGCTCGCCCAGATGGTGGGCCAGGTGGGCGCGCCGGGCACCAACAACGGGTCGCGCGAGGCCGCCTCGCCGATCGAGATGCCGGGCATGCCGGTGGGCAACAATCCTATACGCGTATCGTTCCCAGCGTTTTCCTGGGTGCAGGCCATCGAAGACGGGCCCGCGCTCGATCGCCTGCATAACGGCGTGCGCAACGCCGACCGCTTGTCTGCGAGCGTGAAGATGATGGTCTCCTACGGCAACGACCTCATGGCTTCCCAGCACGGCGACCTCAACCATACGGCGCACGTCCTGCGCGACGAATCCCTGTGCGAGTTCATCGTCTGCCATGAAGTGGTCATGACGCCTTCTGCGCGTTATGCCGATCTGATCCTGCCCGACCTGACGCCCCAGGAAACCCATAGCCTCACGGCGACGGGGGAGAACTGCCGGTCTTGCGGGCTTGTGTTCGGCTCGCCCATTCGTCGGCCTCAGTTCGAGCGTCGCGACCTCTACGACGTGTGCGCCGACCTTGCCCGCCGCTTGGGCGTGGAAGAGGCCTTCACGGAGGGACGCACGCGCCGCGACTGGCTTGAATACGTGTATAGGAAATTCTGTGGCGAGATGGCGGGCGCACCTGGCTTCGAGCAAATGCCCACCTACGACGAAGGCGAGCGCATCGGCTTTTGGAAGACCGCGACGCCTGCGGAGGCCGCCTCTGAGGATTTCCTTGACGACCCTGCCGCCCATCCGCTCCCTACGCGTACGGGCAAGATTCAGGTCTATGCGCCTGAAATCGCCGAACGCATCCAGGAAAACCCTGCTCTCGCATCGACCGTTTCGCCGTTGCCTATCTACATACAGGAATACGGCGAACGCGATGATGCTGCACCGGGCACCTTCGATGTGTTCGCCTTCCATACCTCGGCGCGCACCCATTCCACCTTCGGCAACGTACCCGTCCTGCGCGACGTGGCGCCCGATGCCCTGTGGATCAACGCGGAAGACGCGCGTGCGCGGGGCATCGGCGAAGGCGATATGGTGCGTGTCGTCAACGAGCGGGGGAGCGTGGTGATCCCCGCTCATCCCACGGCGCTCATCTGCCGCGGTTCGGTTGCGATGCAGGAGGGTGCCTGGCCCGACCTGGCGGTCGACCGCGACGGGCGGGGGACGATCAACGACCTCACGAGCTTCGCCGAAGCGCCTCTTTCGCACGGCAACGCCCAGCATTCGGCCCGCGCCTGCGTCGAGCTCGTTGCGCATGCCGCCCTAAACGCCGCCTCCCCGGCACCCACTGGCGGTCGCGGCTCGCGTGCGGTCGTGTGCGAGCCGGTGCGCTGCACGGGGTGCGCGGCCTGCACGGTCGCCTGCGCCGACGCCCACCATTGCGCAGCGGATGAGGCCCGCATCAAAGTGGTTGCGCGCGAATCGACGCGCGCCGGGGAGCCGGGTCTTGCCCTGGTCGCCGTGGCGCGGCCCGGCTGCGACCGGTGCGCTTCGGTCGTGCCCGCTGCGGCCGGCCCCCTCTGCGTGGCCGCCTGTCCCACGCGCGCCCTGCGCGTTCCCTCAATGGAAAGAAGGTAGCGATGCGCGCTCGCCTCGAAGAGGATGCCGCCCGCGCCGGCGCGGGCACGGTGCTCTGCCGCAACTGCCGGTTCTGCACCACGGTCTGTCCGGTGGGCGTGCGCATCCCCGACGTGATGACGATGATCAACCTTTCCGTCGCCGCGGGTTC
>Ga0214929_100364_pt1 | contig 10771 bp, 7 predicted proteins | sample Stichaenrichm17X_FD_168613 | JGI IMG/M metagenome (GOLD analysis project Ga0214929, IMG submission 168613) | Xylose enriched microbial communities from anaerobic bioreactor in Madison, Wisconsin, United States - 17X | ecosystem: Engineered > Bioreactor > Anaerobic > Unclassified | place: USA... | reverse complement strand
CTGCAGGACAACTTCCGCAAGTTCCACGACAAGGGCCCCAAGCGCGTGAACCCCCTGTTCATCCCCACGATGATCGGCAACATCGCCGCGGGCAACCTGGCCATCCGCTATGGGATGAAGGGCGAGTGCCTCGACGTGGTGACCGCCTGCGCCACCGGCGCGCATGCGATCGGCACCGCCGTGCGCGACATCCGCCACGGCTACATCGACGCGGCGCTGGCCGGCGGCACCGAAGAGGCCGTGAACCCCATCTGCATCGCCGGCTTCGCCAACCTGGGCGCCCTGTCCAAGGAAGAGGACCCCTTGAAGGCCTCGCGCCCCTTCGACGCCGACCGCGCCGGCTTCGTGGCGGGCGAGGGCGCGGGCGCGCTCGTCGTGGAATCGCTCGAGCACGCCTTGAAGCGCGGCGCCGCCCCGCTCGCCGAGATCGTGGGCTACGGGTCAACCGGCGACGCCTACCACATGACCGCGCCCGACCCGAGCGCCGAAGGCATTCGCCGCGCGATGGAAGACGCCCTGGCCGAAGGCGGGTTCTCGCCTTGCGACCTGGGACATTTCAACGCGCACGGCACGGGCACGCACGCCAACGACGTCACCGAGGCCCGTGCGCTCATCGACCTGTGCGGCGACGAGTGGGGCCGCGAGGTGCCCGTGGTGTCGATCAAGGGCGTGACCGGCCACATGCTGGGCGCCACCGGCGCGGTCGAGGCCGTGGTGTGCGCGCTTTCGGTCGCCGGCAGCTTCGTGCCGCCCACGACGGGATTTTCCACGCCCGACCCCGAATGCCCGGTCAACGTGCTCACCGAAGCGAAGACCGACTATCCCCAGAAGGTGGCCCTCACCTGCAACCTGGGCTTCGGCGGCCATAACGCGGCGCTCGCGATCGCGCCGTACGGCGACTAGCGCCGCAGTCGAAACGATGCGCGCCGCGCGGGGGAGGGACCGCGCGGCGACGATCTGCCGAGCGCGGGCGCGCCCGGTGCAGAAGGAGAATCACATGAGCGAGATTACCTATCCGTGCGACAAGACCGCCATCGAGCAGGTGCTTCCGCATCGCGACCCCTTCGTGTGGGTCACGCGCGTGGTGGAATGCGAGCCGGGCGCCCACATCGTGGCCGAACTCGACGTTGACCCCGACCTGCCCCTGTTCCAGGGGCATTTCCCGGGCCACCCGGTGCTGCCGGGCGTCATCCTGATGGAAGCGCTCGCTCAGGCGGCGTCCTTCTGCGTGCTCGTCGACAAGGGCGACGAGGGCCGGATCGGCTTCCTCACCGGGCTCGACAAGGCCAAGTTCCGCCGCCAGGTGCGCCCGGGCGAAACCGTGCGCCTGGAAGGCACGATCGTGAAGAGCGGGTCGCGCATGGTCGTCGCCGACGTCGTTGCCACGGTCGACGGGGACGTCGCCGCGACGGCGACGCAGAAGTACGTGCTTGCCACGGCGGCCCAGCAGGCGCAAGCGTAGAAGGGAGCGACGATGGCCGATCAGAACTACTACACCTACGGGGACGGGAAGAGCGCCGACAAAGCTGCCGAAGCAGCGGCCGAGCCCGAAGTGGCCTACCGCCTGGAGAGCATCGCCAACGAAGCGTCGGGCGCGCATGCGGCCCCCAACGGCGTCGCCGCGGCCGACCTGTCGGAGTACACGGGCGTCACCTACGACGAGGCGCACCTGGCTGCGCTCACCGAAGGCACCGACGTCGACGACGACGGGGTGGCCCATGCTCTTGTGATGTGCCAAGGGCGCACGGCCCGCGCCCTGCTTTTGGCGGTGTCCGACGCCGGCATGCGCGCCTTTGCGCCCTACACCAAAGACCACGACCACGCAGCCCACCTGCGCTGCGCCTACGGTCGCGTGTGCATGGGCGACACCTATTCCGACGCCCTCTACGCCAATTCCTACGCCGTGCTTTCGGCTGCGGCCGAAGCGGGCGCGTCGGTAATCCTGCTCGACGGCGTCTCCCGCGAGCTCGCCGGCGTCGACAGCTTCCTGGCCCGCGCCCAGAAGCGCAAGATCGAGGTCTTCTGCACGGTCGACCCCGAATCGCCGACGATGGGCTGGACCCGCTGCACTACCGAGGTTCCCGCGCCCGAAGAGGACCGGTGGGTGAAGTGCCGTCACTGCGGCCTCACCTTCGACGAGCGGTCGGTGGCCGAACGCTACCATACCTGCCCGTCGTGCGGGGGCTATTTCCGCATGGATTCCAACGCCCGCATCGCCTTCACGCTCGACGCCGATACCTTCGAGGAATGGGACGCCGGCCTGCCCGAAACCGACCCGCTCGCTTTCCCCGGCTACCTGGACAAGATCGACATGCAGCGCCATAAGACCGGCCTGGAAGAGGCCGTGTGTACGGGCGTGGGCGAAATCGCGGGGATCCGCACCGCGTTCGGCGTGATGGAATCGACCTTCTTCATGGGATCAATGGGCAACATCGTGGGCGAGCGCATCGCCCGCATGTTCGACCGCGCGACCGAAGAGGGCCTGCCTGTGGTGCTCTTCACCGCGTCGGGCGGGGCGCGCATGCAGGAGGGGCTGGTCTCCCTCATGCAGATGGCCAAGGTGTCGTGCGCCGTCGAGCGCCATGGCGCGGCGCACCTCTTCTACGCGTCGGTGATCTGCGATCCCACGACCGGCGGCGTGACGGCGTCGTTCGCGACTCAGGGCGACGTGGTCCTCATCGAGCCCCATGCGCTGCTGGGCTTCGCGGGCCAGCGCGTGATTCGCGACACGATCCGCCAGGAGCTGCCGGCCGGCTTCCAGACCGCCGAATTCGCGCTCGACCACGGCCTGGTCGACGCAATCGTGGCGCGCGAGGACATTCGGCCCACGCTCGCCCACCTGCTCGCCCTGCACGAAGCCGGCAAGGAAGGCACGCTCGCAGAGGGCGAATCGGAGGCCATCCTGTCGTACGCCGGCGTGAACCGCGCGCTCGAAACGGGCAAGCGCGGCTACGACCACGTGGTCTACGCGCCCCTGCCGGTGGCCGACGAGACCGACGACGGCGAAGAGGACGGCGGCGCGATAGGCACGATCGCCCGCAAGATCATGGGCGCGGTGACGGGCAGCGGGTCGGCCGAAAAGCGCACCCAACGCGTCATGCTGCGCAACGAGCTCGATTCCGAAGACGGGGCCTCGCTTTCCGCCCAGGTGGAAGGCGACGACCAGGCGCGCGCCCGCCTGAAGATCGCTGCCGCCCAGATGGCCAAGCAGGACGCCTCCGAAGAGGTCAACAGCGCCTGGAACAGCGTGCAGATGGCCCGCAACACCCACCGGCCCACGTCGAAGTACTACATCGACCGGATCTTCGACGGCTTCATCGAGCTGCACGGCGACCGCATGTTCGCCGACGACGGGGCGATCGTGGGCGGCGTGGCGTGGCTGGGCAACCAGCCCGTCACGGTGATCGGCGAAGAAAAGGGCGCCGACTTGAAGGAGCGCATCAAGCGCAACTTCGGCTGCCCTCAGCCCGAGGGCTATCGCAAGAGCCTGCGCCTCATGCGCCAGGCCGAAAAGTTCAACCGGCCCATCGTGTGCTTCGTCGACACCCAGGGCGCCTACTGCGGCGCCGATTCCGAAGAGCGCGGGCAGGGCAACGCGATCGCCGACAACCTGCTGGCCATGGCGGGCCTGCGCGTGCCGGTGGTGTCGGTGCTCTGCGGCGAAGGCGGTTCGGGCGGCGCGCTCGCGCTCGCGGTGTCCAACAAGGTGGGCATGCAGGAGCATGCCGTGTATTCGGTGCTTTCGCCCGAAGGCTTCGCGTCGATTCTGTGGAAGGACCGCTCGCGCGCCGACGAGGCTGCCGCGGTCATGCGGATGAACGCCCACGACGTGTTCGACATGCACATCGTCGACGAGGTGATTTCGGAAGGAGAAAAGCCCGCGCACGAAAACCCCGATCAGGCCTGCGAGGCCGTGCGGGACTTCGTCGTGCGGTCCTTGGACGAGCTCGAGGGCCTTTCGGGCGACGAGCTGGTGCGCCAGCGTCACGAGCGCTTCGCCCGCTTCTAGCGGCCGGCGACAACGGGCGGGTGACAACGGGGGCGCGTGATGTTGTCACGCCGAGGCGTGACAACATCACGCGCCCCCGTTGTCACCCAAAATGAGTCAAAGGGGTCACATCTTCTTGACTCACGCATTCCTTTCAGGGTCCGTTCAGCGTGGGCGCATAGGCTTTTCGTATCGAAGCGATATGAGAAGAGGGATCGACATGACACGTGCAACCAATCCACGCAACCGTTCCGACGGCTCGCTTCCGATGCGCCCGCGCCCCGCAGCGAAGCTCGCCGCATCGACGGTGGCGCTTGCGCTCGCGTTGGGCACCGTGCCCGTCTGGGCGTTCGCCGACGACGTGCAGGCGCAGGGAGCGGGCGATACAGCGCAGACGCAGCAGGCGGCCCCGCCCGACGCGGGCGGCCAGGCGCCTGCCGACGGCAGCGCCCCCGCGGGCGACGGCCAGGCGCCTTCGGCCGCCCCCGCCCCGAGCGGGGCGCCGGGCGGCGGGGCCGATGCGACCACGTTCGACTATTCCGGCTCGTATGCCGCCGAGAAGACGGCCGACGGCACGAGCGCAACCTCGACCGACGAGACGATTTCCGAAGCAGACGCCGACCGGAACGCGGCCCTGGCGCAGAACGGCGGCAGCCTCGTCATCGAAGGCGGCACCCTGCAGAAGTCGGGCGACGGCACGAACGACGACGCCTGCAACTTCTACGGAACCAACGCGATCCTGCTCGCCGTGGGCGACTCGTCGACGGCGGCCGTGAGTGATTCGGCCCTCTCCGCCTCTTCGAAGGGGTCGAACGGGATCTTCGCGACCGACGGGGCGACGGCGTACGCGAGCAACGTGAGCATCGAAACGACCGCCGACAACTCCCGCGGGCTCGACGCCACCTACGGCGGCACGGTCATCGCCGAAAACGCCAACATCACCACCCAGGGCGACCACAGCGCCGCGACGGCAACCGACCGCGGCGGCGGCAACGTGTCGGTCGCGGGCGGCAACCTCAACACGGCCGGGTCGGGCTCGCCGCTCGTCTATTCCACGGGCACGATTGAAGTCGACGGCGCCTCGGGCACGGCGACGGGCAGCCAGATCGCCGGCATGGAGGGCGCGAACGTGATTTCCATCAGGAACTCCCAGCTCGCGTCCGCCCAGTCGGGCGCGTCGGGCAGCGACCCGGTGGCAAACGGCGTGATCGTCTACCAGTCCACGTCGGGCGACGCCGACACGTCGAGTGGCGACACGGCGCGCTTCCAGGCGGTCGATTCCACCCTGTCGAGCGCCATCCAGTCGGGGTCGATGTTCTACCTCACCAACACCCGTGCGGCGATCGTGCTGCAGAACACCGAGCTTGCGTTCGACAGCAGGGCCGCCAATTTGCTGCAGGCCGAAGGCAACAACTCCAACAACTGGGGGAGTGCCGGCAGCAACGGGGCCACCGTGAGCCTCACCGGCATCGACCAGACGCTCGCCGGCAACGTGCAGGTCGACAGCATCTCGACGGCCAACGTCTTCCTGCTCCAGGGGTCTGTGTGGACGGGCGCGACCCAGGTGACCGAAAACGCGAGCGCGACCCAGGCGACCGGCGGCTCGATCGCGGTCAACGTCGACGGCACGTCGAAGTGGGTCGTGACGCAGGACTGCGCGGTCGCTGCCCTCAACGTGGCCGAAGGCGGCAGCGTGGCCGACGCCCAGGGCAACCCGGTGAAGATCGTCGATGCGGCGGGCAACGTGCTCGTCGACGGTACGAGCAGCGTGACGGTGACGGTGTCGGGCACCTACGGCACGACGATTGCGACGGCTGCCGAAAACGAGGTGCAGGCGACGACGATCGACCGCAGCGGGCTCGGGGGCGCCTTCCAAGCGGCGGACGATACGAGCGCTTCCGGCTCTGACGCCACTGCGGAAGAGACGTCGACCGAAGCGACGGGCGAGAGCGGCCGCACGAGCGGCAGGGGCGCCGGCGTCTGGGACGCGATCGTGGATTTCTTTCAGTCACTGTTCTCGTAGATGGCCGGGTATCGCGGGCGCGCCGCGTCGGGCGCGCCCGGCGGCCCAGTTCCGCCCGCGTCGGCCGCGCTCGGTCTCGCCTGCCCGCATCCGCTGCGCACCGAGCATGCCCGCTGCGCCCCGATGGGCTTGCCGAGCGGGGCATCCCCCGCTCGCCGCGGCTTCGCCCGCACCCGCATCGTCGCCACGGAATATGGACAACATCTTCATCGGCGATGGGGGAATGATGGCGAACGGATTACCGTTGGGCGAAGGGGCGCCGCGACCCCTTACAATGGAAATCACTGCATGGGCCCTCGTTCGAGGGCCGCCCGTTTTCTCTATGGGATACACAAAGGTACGAACAGGGACGAGCGGGCGCCAACGCCGTCTGCCCTGCGCGCGGTAGCCTGCGGTCCGCTGCGCGCAGGCGGCGCAGCGCGCCCGCCCGTCTCGCGTCGACGAGGGGATGACTACATGGGTCTTACCAAGCAACAGAAGATGATGATCGCGGTGCTCTTGTCCGGCACCCTGCTCGTGGTGCTCAACGCCACGTTCCTGTCGCCGGCGCTGCCGCATATCATGCGCGACACGGGCGTCGACGCGACCACGGTCCAGTGGCTCACGAGCGCCTATTCGATGGTGGAAGCCGTCATCATCCCGCTCAACGCCTTCTTCATCGGGCGCTTCAGCACGCGCAAGCTCTTCATCGGCGGCATCGCCTGGTTCGCGGTCGCCTCGGTCGTGGCCGCGCTCGCACCCAATTTCGGCATCCTTCTGCTCGCCCGCGTCATGATGGCCATGGCCACGGGCATCATCATGCCGATGGTCTTCACCCTGATCCTGCTCATCTTCCCGCGCGAATCCCGCGGCAGCGCCATGGGCATCGTCGGCCTCATCATCAGCTTCGCGCCGGCGATCGGCCCCTCGCTTTCGGGCGTCCTCGTCGACGGCGTGGGCTGGCGCATGCTCTTCGTGATCGTCGCCGTCATCGCCGCGATCGTCGTGATCTTCGCGAGCGTGTCGCTTAAGAACTTCTCGGGCTTCGAGCGCGTGCCCTTCGACGCGCCTTCGGTCGCCCTGCTCCTTTCCGGCATGCTCTCCCTGCTCTACGGCATCTCGAACGCCACCACGGCCGCCAACCCCGTCGAGCCCGCCGCCCTCATCGCGGCCGGCCTCGTCCTGCTCGGCCTGTTCGCCCGTCGCCAGACCAAGCTCGACGTGCCCCTCCTGCGCGTGCAGGTGCTCAAGAGCCGCCGCTTCCGCACGGCTGTGATCCTCATCGCCCTCATGCAGGCGGCGCTCATCGGCTCCGAAGTGGTCCTGCCCCTCTACGTGCAGCAGGTCATGGGCAACACGGCCACGGTGTCGGGCCTGCTCATGCTGCCCGGTGCGGTCTTCGGCGCCGTTTCCGGCCTCATCGCCGGCCGCCTGTTCGACCGCAAGGGCGTGCGCGGCGTCGTCATGTTCGGCGCGACCCTGCTCGCCATCGGCGCCGTGGGCGTGACCACCTTCAACATGGGCATGGACATCATCATGGTCACCGTGGTCTACAGCATCATGGCGATCGGCATCCAGTTCCTCATCACGCCGATCAACACGTGGGGCGTGAACTCGCTCGACAACCAGGTCGTGCAGCACGGCAACGCCCTCGCTTCGACGACCAACCAGGTGGGCGCCTCGTTCGGCACCGCCTTCATCGTGAGCCTCACCGCCCTTGGATCCGCTTTCGCCCCGGCCGGCGCTGACGCCACGACCGTCACCTTCACCGGCGTTCACATCGCCTTCGTCGGCATGTGCGCGGTTCTGCTGATCGTGGCGGCGGGCATCTTCCTCTTCGTGCGCGATACGCCCAAAGAACGTGCGGAAGCGGAAGAGAAGAAGGCCGAGCGCGAGACCCTCTGCCGCACGGGCGTGCCGGGCATCGACCGCCCCTGGGCCGTGTCCGACATGATGAACGAGCAATCGCCCTACGTGACCGTGGGCGCCACCGTGCGCGACGCGATCGACGCCATGCGCGCCACCGAAACGAGCGGCGTGCCCATCGTCGACCCCGACCGCACTATCGTGGGCTTCGTGTCCGACGGCGACGTGCTCAAGTACCTCTCGCGGCAGTCGGGGCAGTATACCGACGGCACCAACTTCTTCACGGTCATGGAATCGGAAAGCTTCCTCGACCGCCTGCACGACCTGCTCGATCTGGACGTCATGCGCATCGCGACCAAAAACGTCGTGTCCTTCGACGTGGCCGACGACTCTGAAGACGTCTTCAAGACCCTGGCCGAAAAGCGGATCAAAAAGGTTCCCGTCACCCGCGACGGCAAGCTCGTGGGGTGCCTGTCGCGTCGCAACGTGCTCAACGGCCTGGCCACCGCCGAGGCCCAGCTGTCCCTGCCGGCCGACGCATAGGGCCGCCTGCCGGCAGCGGCGCTCGACCGTGCGCGTGCCGCCCGTTCGCCTGCCCGCCTTGCGCCCCGCAGTCCGCGCCCTGCCGCGGTCGTGCGGGGCGCTTCGCGTTTCGCCTGCAACGGGCCCGTTCGGCTATACTTGCCTGGACACATCTCTTCGAAGGAGCCTGCTATGGAAAAGATCGCCAGTTTCACCGTCGACCACCTGCGCCTCGAGCCGGGCATCTACGTGTCGCGCAAGGACGCCGACCCCGCGACCGGGGCCGTGGCCACCACGTTCGACCTGCGCATGACCGCGCCCAACCGCGAGCCGGTGATGGACACGGCCGCCGTGCATGCGATCGAGCACTTGGGAGCCACTTACCTGCGCAATTTCGACGAATGGAAGGACCGCATCCTCTACTTCGGCCCCATGGGCTGCCGCACCGGCTTCTACCTGATCGTGTGGGGCGACTACGAAGCGGCCCAGGTCGTGGAACTCGTGCGCGGGCTCTTCCAGTTCATCGCCGGCTTCGAGGGCGAAATCCCCGGCGCCCGTCCCCAGGAATGCGGCAACTACCACGATAGCGACCTCGCCCAGGCCCAGTGGTGGGCGCGCCGCTATCTGGACCACACGCTTTCGGGCATCGACGAGGCCCATCTCACCTACCCGCAGTGCTAGGCGGGCCCGCATGGAACATCAACTGAAGATCGGCGTCATCGGCGCGATGGAGGTCGAGGTGGCCCTGCTCACAGAGCGGCTCGCCGACGTCTGCACTAAAAAGCGCGCCGGAATGACCTTTTACCGTGGCACGCTCGAAGGCGTGCCCTGCGTGGTCGTGCGGTCGGGGGTGGGGAAGGTCAACGCCGCCCTGTGCACCCAGGTGCTCGCGAGCGCCTTCGGCGTCACGCACGTGATCAACACGGGCGTGGCCGGCTCGCTCGACGCGACGATCGACATCGGCGACGTCGTGGTATCGACCGACTGCGTGCACCACGACGTCGACGCGACCAACTTCGGCTACGCCCTAGGCCAGGTTCCCGGCATGCCCGAAGCCTATCCCGCCGACGCGGCCCTGCGCGCTGCGGCCCTCGATGCGGTGGCCCACGCGGCCCCCGACATCGCGGCCTTCGAGGGCCGCGTGGCCTCGGGCGATTCGTTCGTGCGCGACGATGCCGAAAAGAGCCGCATCGTCCGCGACTTCGGCGCCCGCTGCTGCGAGATGGAAGGCGCGGCGATCGCCCAGGCCTGCACGGTGAACGGTCTGCCCTTCGTGGTGGTGCGCGCCATTTCCGACAAGGCCGACGGGTCGCACAGCGAGCTCTACCCGGTCTTCGAAGCCAAGGCCGCCCGCCACTGCGCCGCGATCGTCGCCTACCTGGTCGCCCATCTTCCGCAATCGCCCCGTGCGGACGCCGGTGCGCCCGCCTTATCGTAGGAGGGACCCTTTATGGCCCAACCGCTTACCACCGTGCAGTACAGCCAGCTGCTCACCCATCTGATCATGGAGCTCTTCCGCGAGCGCGGGCAGATCGTGTCGGCGCCCACGGCCGAATCCGACAAAGACCCCGAAAAGCTCTGGCCCGTGTTCCGCGCCCTGGTGAACACCCGCGAGCCCAACCCAGCGAGCCCGGAGTTTCTGGCCGAACAGGACAAGCTGCTCACCTCGATGATTGAAGCCGACGGCATCGTGCCCGTGAGCCGCACGGTGCCCGTGCCCGGCAACCCGCGCCTGCGCGTGTGGCAGGGCGACATCGTCGACATAGAGGCCGACGGCATCGTCAACGCCGCCAATTCCGAAATGCTTGGCTGTTGGATTCCCGGGCACAACTGCATCGACAACCAGATCCACACCTTCGCGGGCGTGCAGCTGCGCATCAAGTGCGCCGAAATCATGCAGGCCCAGGGCTTCAAGGAACCGGTGGGCCTGGCCAAGGTGACGCCGGCCTACAACCTGCCGGCGCGCTACGTGATTCACACGGTGGGGCCGCAAATCGCCGAAGGCGCGCGTCCCACGGCCGACGACCGCGACAAGCTCAAGTCGTGCTACCGCAGCTGCCTCGATGCGGCGCTCGCGCACGACATGAAGAGCATCGTCTTCTGCGGCATCAGCACGGGCGTGTTCGGCTTTCCCGCCAAAGAGGCGGCCCGCATCGCCACCGGCGAGGTCACGCGCTGGCTCGAAGAGCACCCCGACGTCGACATCACCGTGGTCTTCGACACTTACGAAGACGCCGACTGGGACATCTACGTCAAGCAGCTGAAGATGAACCGCGGATTCGTCTAGGGGCGCCCGTCTGCTTGCGGCCCATTTTGGACGGGTAGCGCACCCGTCCGTTTGCCTGTCTCGTCTTCGATTCGCCAGCCGCCGGCGGTTTGCGCAGCTTTCGCGG
>Ga0214929_100362_pt1 | contig 10843 bp, 6 predicted proteins | sample Stichaenrichm17X_FD_168613 | JGI IMG/M metagenome (GOLD analysis project Ga0214929, IMG submission 168613) | Xylose enriched microbial communities from anaerobic bioreactor in Madison, Wisconsin, United States - 17X | ecosystem: Engineered > Bioreactor > Anaerobic > Unclassified | place: USA... | reverse complement strand
CAATCGCGCGCGCCCTCTGCATGAAGCCGGACCTTATGCTCTTCGACGAGCCGACCTCGGCTCTCGACCCTGAGATCGTCGGCGAGGTCCTGAACGTCATGCGCGACCTTGCCAAGGGAGGAATGACAATGGTCGTCGTGACGCACGAGATGGACTTCGCACGCAACGTCTCGGACAAGGTCGTCTTTATGGACCAGGGCGTCATCGCCGAGCAGGGCAAGCCCGAGGACATGTTCACGCATCCGAAGATGCCACGAACACGCGAGTTCCTCGCACGCTATCTCTCCGAGTAGCCGCACAGACCTATATGCAGCATCGAGAAGGCAGCCTCCGGGCTGCCTTCTTCTTGTGCGGGGCGTCGCTCTTATTGAAGTGAATCGCACTTCACTTCAATAAGAGAGAAATTACGGAAGCGAAATCCAGTTCGCTTCCGTAATTGGATGGGAAAGGGAAGCGAATCTGGCAGGATGCCGGATGGCTGCCGTGCAGACGATTGCATGAGGCTGTCTTGTGCCATACGGGGAGGCTCCGCTGCATGCCGGTGGCTTTCGGGCAGCTGCAGCAGGCCTCTGACGGAAGATATCGAGGCTGCGTGCCATGCCAGGCGCTCTCATGCTAGGATGCTAGGCATCCAAGAGAGAGGATGACCATGATCGATGGCTTTGTCCCGGTAGCTGCCGTGACGCCCGAAGTGCGCGTGGCGGATGTCCCGTTCAATGTAAGCTCGTGCCTCGAGGCGGTGGAGCGCGCCGCTTCTGCCGGCGCCAAGGTCATCGTCCTGCCCGAGCTATGCCTTACGGCCTATACCTGCGAAGACCTGTTCCTGCAGCAGGCGCTCCTCGAAGGGGCAGAGGCAGGGCTCAGAGAGCTCGTGGAGAAGACGGCAGATTTCGATGCCCTCATCTTCTGCGGAGCGCCACTCAGGATTTCGGGCAAGCTCTACAACTGTGCCTGCGCCATGAATTCCGGCAATCTTCTCGGCATCGTTCCGAAGCGCTTCCTTCCGACCTACAACGAGTTCTATGAGGGAAGGCACTTCGTGCCAGGCCCCGAAGAGGTCACGCCCGTCGATGTGGCGGGCTTCGTGAATGTGCCCTTCGGCACGCGGCAGCTCTTCTCCTGCGAGACCATGCCCGAGCTCGTCGTCGCAGCGGAGATCTGCGAGGACCTCTGGGTGCCGGAGCCGCCTTCTGTGGCCCATGCCCAGGCAGGCGCCACCCTCATCTGCAATCTCTCCTGCTCGAATGCAATCGTCGGCAAGGCTGCCTACAGGCGCAGCCTCGTCTCTGGCCAGAGTGCCCGCCTCATCTGCGGCTATGTCTATGCAAATGCCGGCTGGGGAGAGTCGACGCAGGACCTCGTGTTCTCTGCCCACAACCTCATCTGCGAGGATGGACACATCCTCGCAGAGGCAAAGCCGTTCGGTGACGGCTTCTGCCTGAGCGAGATCGACTGCCAGTTCATCGCAGAGGAGCGCCAGCGCATGTCGAGCTTCAGCTGCTCGCTGCCGGCCCTTTCGGGATACAGGCAGGTGCGCTTCTCGCTCGAGAAGACGGAAGTACGCCTCACGCGTGCCGTCGATCCGCATCCGTTCGTGCCGGACGACGAGGCGACGCGTGCAGAGCGCTGCGAGGACATCTTCCAGATCCAGAGCATGGGTCTTGCGAAGAGGCTCTTCCACACGCATTCGAAGTGCGCCGTCGTCGGCGTCTCGGGCGGCCTCGACTCCACCCTTGCCCTTCTTGTCATGGCCCGTGCCTTCGATATCCTGGACCTCGATCATAAAGGCATCATCGCGGTCACGATGCCGGGCTTCGGCACGACGAAGCGCACGCATTCCAATGCGACGGAGCTCACGAAGTCTCTGGGTGCCACCTTGAAGGAAGTCTCGATCGATGCAGCGGTACGCCAGCACTTCGCCGATATCGGCCACGATGAGCGCGTCCAGGATGTGACCTATGAGAACTCGCAGGCCCGCGAGCGCACACAGATCCTGATGGACATCGCAAACCAGGAGGGCGGCCTCGTGATCGGAACGGGCGACCTCTCAGAGCTGGCACTGGGCTGGGCCACCTACAACGGCGACCACATGTCGATGTACGGCGTCAATGCCTCGGTCCCGAAGACGCTTGTCCGCCACCTCGTGCGCTATGTGGCAGATACCTGCGGAAACGAGACGGAGTCGGCGGTGCTTCTCGATGTGCTCGCAACGCCGGTCTCGCCCGAGCTTCTGCCCGCTACGGCGCATGGCACGATCAGCCAGAAGACAGAGGACCTTGTCGGACCCTATGAGCTCCATGACTTCTTCCTCTACCAGATGCTGAGATGCGGCTTTGCACCGAAGAAGGTTTTCAGGCTTGCTGTCTATGCACTCGGTGACGTCTACGACGAGAAGACAATTCTGAAGTGGCTGCGCATCTTCTGCCGCCGCTTCTTCGCACAGCAGTTCAAGCGCAGCTGCCTGCCGGATGGACCGAAGGTCGGCACCGTTGCCGTATCGCCCAGAGGAGACCTGCGCATGCCCTCGGATGCTGTCTGGACGCTCTGGGAGCGCCAGATTGCCGAGCTCGAAGAGGCAGAAGCCTAGTTTCCATGCATTGAAGGAATGGAGAAGGGGACCGCGAGGTCCCTTTCTCCATGTCTGGATATGCAATCAGTGGGGCGTCAGTATCTATGGGGCATAAAATCTAAGCGCCGTATAGAAGATTTTTTCTTCTTTGAAGGTATAACTTCGTGCATGTGGGTATGATTCTAGACGTTCGCAAAGGGAGGGCCGAACACCCTCCAACGTCTGATGAAGACGTCGATAGAGGAGGTTCAAACATCATGACTTTGAAGCCTTTGGGAGATCGTGTACTCGTCAAGCCCGCACCGAAGGAGGAGAAGACGGCCTCCGGCCTGTACATCTCCAGCGGTGCACAGGAGAAGCCGCAGCGCGGCACTGTCGTGGCCGTCGGCTCTGGCAAGATCGACATGAAGGGCGAGCGCATCGTTCCTGAGGTCAAGCCGGGCGATGAGGTCTACTACGGCAAGTTCGGCGGCAACGAGGTCAAGCTCGACGGCGAGGATTACCTGCTGCTCCGTGCTGAGGACATCTACGCAATCATCGAGGCCTAAGGCTTCGTATCCAGAAGGATAAAGGGATAGCGGACGCTATCCGGTTTCAAGGAGATACAAATGGCAGCAAAGGACATTAACTTCGGTACGGATGCACGTGCCCGCCTTGCCAAGGGCGTCAACACCCTGGCTGACGCAGTGACCACGACGATGGGCCCGAAGGGCCGCTATGTGGCGCTTCAGCGCTCCTATGGCGCTCCGACCATCACGAACGACGGCGTCTCTGTCGCCAAGGAGATCGAGCTCAAGGACCCGGTCGAGAACATGGGTGCCCAGCTCGTGAAGGAAGTCGCCACGAAGACCAATGATACGGTCGGCGACGGCACCACGACCGCTACGCTTCTTGCCCAGGTCCTCGTCAACGAGGGTCTCCGCAATGTCGCAGCTGGTGCAAACCCGATTGCCATGCGCCGCGGCATCGACAAGGCAGTCGACGCTGTCGTGAAGAAGATGGTCGCCTCCGCAACCACCATCTCCACGAAGAAGCAGATCGCTGCTGTCGGCACCATCTCTGCTGCCGACCCTGAGATCGGCGAGAAGATCGCTGACGCAATGGAGATCGTCGGCAAGGACGGCGTCATCACGGTCGACGAGTCCCAGACCTTCGGCATCGACATCGACACCGTCGAGGGCATGCAGTTCGACAAGGGCTACATCTCCCCGTACTTCGCAACGGACAACGAGAACATGACGGCCGAGCTCAAGGATCCCTACATCCTCATGACCGACCAGAAGATCTCGAACATCCAGGACATCCTGCCGATCCTCGAGGCTGTCTCGAAGCAGGGCGCACCGCTGCTCATCATCGCTGAGGACGTCGACGGCGAGGCTCTGGCCACGCTCATCCTCAACAAGCTCCGTGGCACGCTGAACATCGCTGCCGTCAAGGCTCCTGGCTACGGCGATCGCCGCAAGAGGATGCTCGAGGATATCGCAATCGTGACCGGCGGCCAGGTTGCCATGAAGGAGCTCGGCGTCAACCTCTCCGACGTCACCGCCGAGATGCTCGGCCGTGCAAAGTCCGTCAAGATCACGAAGGACAACACCACGATTGTCGGCGGCTATGGCTCGAAGGATGCTATCCACGAGCGTGTCGCGCAGATCAAGAACGAGATCGAGAACACGACCTCTGACTTCGACAAGGAGAAGCTCCAGGAGCGTCTGGCAAAGCTCGCCGGCGGCGTTGCTGTCATCAAGGTCGGCGCTGCTACCGAGGTCGAGCTCAAGGAGATCAAGCACCGCATCGAGGATGCTCTTCAGGCAACCCGTGCAGCAGTCGAGGAGGGCATTGTTGCCGGCGGCGGCGTCGCATTCCTCGAGGCTGGCTCTGCGCTCGATGATGTCGAGTGCGCTGATGCCGACGAGAAGATCGGTGTCGATATCGTCCGCAAGGCTCTCGAGGCTCCTGTCAAGACCATCGCATCCAACGCTGGCTACGAAGGCTCTGTCGTCGTCGAGAAGATCAAGGGCCTGCCTGAGGGCGAGGGCCTGAACTCCGCAACCGGCGAGTGGGGCAACATGATCGATATGGGCGTCCTCGATCCTGTCAAGGTCACCCGTGTCACGCTGCAGAATGCAGCATCTGTCGCTTCCCTCATCCTCATCACCGAGGCTACGGTCACGGATGTGCCGAAGGACACGACGATCGAAGAGGCCATCTCTGCAGCAGCAGCTCAGGGCGGCCAGGGCGGCGGCATGTACTAATAGCTGCAGCCAGAACAGCTCTATCTGACTCGGAAGGCTCCGGATGCCACAAGGCGTCCGGAGCCTTTTCCCATGTCAGGGGGACGTTCCTGCTCTTTTCCCGCTTTGCAGGGGCGCTCGTGAATGCAGCGGCAGAACGGGCATCCTCCGCGGTACAATAAGCAGGTTCATGCGTAGAGGGGGATACATGGCAGAGAAGCACGATCTTCTGGACGACATCATCGATATCACGAACAACTGGGGCGCTGTCTCGAAGCCTGTCGAGACTGTCATGAACGGGATATCGTTCGATCCGGAGACGGCTCCGCAGTGGGATCCGTCGAAGTACAAGGAGCGTCCGCGTCCGAACTCCGTGCGCTGCCTCTCTGTCGCATCCAAGGATTCGAAGGCCTGCACGAAGTGCCAGGATGTCTGCCCGGTCAATGCCATCTCGATCACGGAGACGGCGCTCACCGTGAACGAGTCCTGCAGGAAGTGCGGACTCTGCGCGGCCGTGTGCCCGACCGAGGCCTTCCTGATCCAGAAGCTCATGCCGAAGACGCTCTACAACAGCATCGCGAAGCAGGCAGCATCGCATGACCATGTCTATATCACCTGCACGCGTGCTCTGGGGCGCATCCCGAAGGAGAACGAGATCGTCCTGCCGTGCGTTGGCGCACTCTCGAAGGAGCTGTGGTTCTCCCTCTTCATGGAGTATGACAACATCTCCGTGTACCTGCCGCTCGGCGTCTGCGACCGCTGCCGCACGACGACAGGCGAGGAGGCCTATACCGACGCTATCTCCTACGCCGAGGAGCTCACGGGCGCTGCCTGCGGCCTCGAGGTGGACGAGAAGGCGCTCGACCACGAGTACTCCCGTGCCTACAAGAGAAGCCAGTTCCTGGGCCAGGTCGCACGCACCGGCACGAACCTCGTTGCCGGCCACAATGCCGCAATCAATGGTGCCCAGGCGGTCGCGCAGAGGATTCAGAACCACACGAAGCGCGTGAACGAGCTTACCCGCTCGCTCGAGCAGGCAGTCGGCGTCCAGAACAGCCAGCACCACCGCCGCATGCTCACCCAGCGCCGCGAGCTTGTCATGGCAGCGCTGCAGAAGTGGCCCGAGCCTGCCAAGCAGATGAAGAGCGAGCTTCCGACCTGCGACATGTCGAAGTGCACGATGTGCGGCGACTGCACGGAGGCCTGCGTCCTCCATGCAATCGAGCTTGACCGTGACGGCAAGATCCAGATCGAGCCTGCCTATTGTATCGGCTGCGGCGTCTGCGCGAGGGTCTGCAAGGAAGGCGCCCTCGAGATGCATCCCACCGATGGCTCCGCCCTCGTCGTGCCCGATCCGCATGCAGAGGAGATCGAGCGCGAACGTGCCGAAGTGAGGAAGCTCAAGCAGCAGGGCAAGAAGGTCCTCGACAGTTCGCTCAAGGCCCTGGGCGATACCTTCGGCGAGGATTCCTCCAAGAAGTAGCAAACATGCACAAAGCCATCCCCAGAAGAAGGAGAAGATAGAACGTGTCTCTGTCCATCGGAATCGTCGGCCTGCCGAACGTCGGCAAGTCCACACTGTTCACTGCCCTCACGAAGAAGGGCGGACTTGCCGCCAACTATCCGTTCGCGACAATCGACCCCAATGTCGGTATCGTCGACGTGCCTGACGAGCGTCTCCAGAAGCTCGCAGACATCGTGCATCCGGGCCGCATCGTGCCGGCAACCGTCGAGTTCGTGGATATCGCAGGACTCGTGAAGGGCGCAAACGAAGGCGAAGGCCTCGGCAACCAGTTCCTCGCAAACATCCGCAACTGCGATGCCATCTGCGAAGTCGTGCGCTACTTCACCGATCCCAATGTCATGCGCGAGACCGGGCGTGTCGGCGAGTTCGTCGATCCGGCAGCAGACGTGGACACGATCTCCACGGAGCTCATCCTCGCCGACCTCGGCACGCTCGAGCGTGCCATTCCGAAGCTCGAAAAGGAGGCCAAGCGCGACAAGGAGAATGCCCCGAAGCTCGCTATCGCAAAGCGTCTCCAGGACTGGCTCAACGAAGGCAAGCGTGCCGCCGACCTCGATATGACAGAGGACGAGAAGAAGGCTGCGCATGACCTTTTCCTTCTTTCGATGAAGCCGATCCTCTATGTCGCAAATGTCGACGAGGACCAGCTCGGAGAGAAGCTTGCGCCCATCGACGGGCAGGAGCCCATCCCCATCTGTGCAGAGGTCGAGGCAGAGCTTGCCGAGCTCGATCCTGCCGAGGCGAAGGAGTATCTCGAGTCTCTGGGCCTCGAGAAGAGCGGCCTCGAGACGCTTGCGCAGGCTGCCTACCATCTGCTGGGCCTTCAGAGCTTCTTCACGGCTGGCGAGATGGAGGTCAAGGCCTGGACGGTGCGCATCGGCGCCAAGGCTCCCGAGGCGGCAGGCGTCATCCACTCCGACTTCGAGAAGGGCTTCATCAAGGCCGAGACGATCTCCTATGAGGACTACGTCACGCTCGGCGGCGAGGCAGGGGCCCGCGAGGCAGGACGCCTTCGCATGGAGGGCAAGGACTACGTCGTCCAGGACGGCGATGTCATGCACTTCCGCTTCAACGTCTAGAGACGGTTCGGAGACTTTCTGAGGGGCTGCATCGCAGGGTGTGGCCCCCTCTCATTCGTATGAAGGCACTGGGCAGCTGAGATGGGCTGAGATTGGCCTGCTAGCCACGAAAAGAGGCTCCGGCATGATGCCGGAGCCTCTTTTCGTGTCGGAACTCTGCGTCTCGGTGCTAGTCGCTGCCGAGAATCACGAGGACGTCTCCCGTATACGAGTAGGCGTGCGAAGAGTCGTTCACGTAGTTGATCGTGCCGAGCGAGGAGAGCGTCTCGCCGACGCCCTTGGCAATGGCCATGCTGTCGTCGCCGCGGTAGACGATCGTGATCTCCTGGTAGTCGGAGGAATCGGCGACGCCGGTCGTCGCCGTGTAGCCTGCCTTCTCGAGCAGGTTCGCGGCTGCAGCAGCAGCGCCATTCGCGCCAGAGCCGTTCAGCACTTCGATATCGCCCTTGTGGACGGCGTCCACGTCGTCCATTGCAGAGCCGGTCGACGTCGTCGTGGTCGTCGTGCCATCGCCTGCGCTGGCAGAGACGCCTGCTGTCGGATCGTCCGAGGCATTCTCGTAGGGCGACTCGCCGCTATCGACGCGCTGCATCATTTCGGTCCAGTCGGGCTCGAGCGTGACCTGGTAGGAGATGCCGTCAATCATCTGGCCCTCCGTCGGGTTGAGGCCGGAGTAGACGTTGTTGTCCACGTCGAGGTCCTTCATCTGGAGAGCAAGGGAGATGATCTGGGAGGCGTCGAGATCGGTCGAGACACCGTCAGCGAGGTTGGAGATGGTGTTGGCAATGGTGAGCGGGTCTGAGGAGAGAACCTTCTTGATGATGGCGGTGATGACGGCACGCTGGTTTGCAGCGCGGTAGAAGTCGCCGGCACCGTACTCATCGTAGGCATGCCTCGAGCGGCAGAGGGCAAGGGCCTGCTCGCCGTTCAGGGTCTGCGTTCCTGCCTGGATGTTCGCATTGGCGAGCGGGTCCACGACGTCGGTCGGCACGGTGACCTCGATGCCGCCGATTCCATCGACTATTGCTGTCAGGGCCTCGAAGTCCACCTCTGCGTAGTGGGAGATATCGACGCCGGCATATTTCTCGACGACCTGGACCGTATAGCTCGGGCCGCCCAGGGCATAGGCTGCGTTGATCTTCTGCATGCCATAGTCGCCCATGTCCACCATCGTGTCGCGGGCGATGGAGACAAGCGTCACCTTCATGTTCTTCGGGTCGACCCGTACCAGGATGATCGTGTCGGAACGGAAGTTCGACGAATCGTCGCCCCATTCATCGGCACGCTCCTGGCTCTTGTCCACGCCGAGCAGCAGCATGTAGAACGGCTCCGAGATCTGCTTCGAGCTGGAGAGCTGCGCCTCGAGCTCGGGCGTGATGTTTGCCTTGATCTTGCTGTTGATATCGTTGTAGTACTTCGCAAACGCGATGCCTGCAACGGCAATGACTGCCACCACACAGATGAGGACCGTGCGGAGAATGAAATGCTTCTTCTTCGTGGCCCGCTTTGCCACGTAGTGGCTCGGACCGTTATCGCGCGACAGGGCACCGGCTGTAGGTTCCAGCTGCCCTCTGTTTCTGTGTGCCAAAAGAAGTCTCCCTTGTAGGGGTGGATGCACCACCGTTTGGCATTGTGCAATCTTACATCTTAGACATGTCACCCACCGGCTTACTGAATAGGCACTGAAGTTCATCAAATGCCCCTACCTGCGGATATCCTGAATGGTAGCATTTTGGCGGTGAGCGGCATCCGTGTATTCGGGGCAGCGGTATGCAGAAAAGCTTGGCATCCATACACGGCACGCGAGGTGTCTCCATTTGCCGTATCATGGAGCGTGGACAAGAAGAACCTCTCGCTTATCGGAGGCAGCAATGCAGAGTGCTCGGCCAAAGCAGTTCGTCGTCGTCCTGGACTTCGGCGCCCAGTATGGGCAGCTGATTGCAAGGCGCGTCCGCGATCTCCATGTCTATTCCGAGATTGTCCCCTGCGACATCTCGGCAGAGGAGCTCAAGGCCATGGCCCCTTCGGCCATCATCCTTTCGGGCGGTCCGGCCTCTGTCTATGCAGATGATGCGCCCGACATGGATGCAGATGTCTTCGAGCTTGGCCTTCCGGTCCTTGGCTTCTGCTATGGCCAGCAGATCATGGCAGCAAAGCTTGGCGGCAAGGTCGGCCACACCGAGAAGGGCGAGTATGGCCCGGCGCAGCTCAAGCGCACGGGAGACTCTGAGCTTCTCGATGGCACGCCCGAGGAGCAGACTGTGTGGATGAGCCACAGGGATGCCGTGAAGGAAGTGCCGAAGGGCTTTGTCGTCACATCGGTGACCGACACCTGCCCCGTCGCCTCCATGGAGTGCGCTTCCCGCCGCCTCTTCGCGACGCAGTTCCATCCTGAGGTCCGCCATACGCAGTACGGCAAGAAGATGCTCGAGCACTTCCTCTTCGATATCGCAGGCCTCTCCGCTACCTGGACGATGGACAACATCATCGACCAGAAGGTGGAGGAGATTCGTGCCGAGGTAGGGGACAGGAAGGTCATCCTCGCACTTTCCGGCGGCGTCGACTCCTCTGTCACGGCAGCGCTCGTGCACCGTGCCATCGGCGACCAGCTCACCTGTGTCTTCGTGAACCACGGCATGCTGCGCCGCGGCGAGCCCGAGATGGTCGAAGAGGTCTTCCGCAAGCAGTTCAATGTGCCGCTGATCCACGACCATGCAGAGAAGCGCTATGAGGAGCTCCTTGCTGGCGTGACGGACCCCGAGAAGAAGCGCCGTCTCATCGGCACGCAGTTCTGGAAGGAGTTCTTCTCCATCGCCCAGGACCTCGACGGCATCGAGTACCTTGCCCAGGGCACGATCTATCCTGACATCATCGAGTCCGGCGCCCGCAAGACCGGAGGCAAGGCTTCGACGATCAAGAGCCACCACAACCTGATCCCGTTCCCTGAAGGCGTCCACTTCGACCTCATCGAGCCGCTCGACCACTTCTTCAAGGACGAGGTGCGCGAGCTCGGCATCGCGCTCGGCCTTCCGGCAAAGCTCGTCTGGCGCCAGCCCTTCCCGGGTCCCGGCCTTGCTATCCGCATCATCGGCGAGGTCACGCCGGAGAAGCTTGCCATCTTGAAGGAGGCAGACGCCATCGTGCGCGAGGAGCTCGATGCCTACAATGAGCGCCTCTTCGAGGAGACAGGAGACAGGAACTCCGAGCATGCCTGCTGGCAGTACTTCGCTGTGCTTCCCGACATCAAATCCGTCGGCGTCATGGGCGACGAGCGCACCTACCAGCGTCCTGTCATCGTCCGTGCCGTGGAGTCCACAGACGCAATGACGGCAGACTGGGCGAAGCTTCCCTACGATGTGCTCGGCAAGATCTCGAGCCGCATCGTCGACGAGGTCGACGGCGTGAACCGTGTCGTCTACGACATCACCCCGAAGCCGCC
>Ga0214929_100351_pt1 | contig 11243 bp, 8 predicted proteins | sample Stichaenrichm17X_FD_168613 | JGI IMG/M metagenome (GOLD analysis project Ga0214929, IMG submission 168613) | Xylose enriched microbial communities from anaerobic bioreactor in Madison, Wisconsin, United States - 17X | ecosystem: Engineered > Bioreactor > Anaerobic > Unclassified | place: USA... | reverse complement strand
TTTCGCCCTTGTGCGCGATGCCGAGGGGCACGAGATCGCCCGTTCGAGCGCCCTTTGGCTGCTCATGAGCGCCCAGACGCGCGCGATGGTCTTCCCGGCCCGGGCCGGCGTGCATGTCGACGGGGTGGCGCACGGACCGGCGATCGCGCTGCCGGGCGCCGTGGCCGGCGTGGAAGACGGGGCGCGGACGTGCTTCGCCGTGCCCTATTCCGCCTGCGACCTGAACGGCCACCTGAACAACGCGCGGGCGCTCGATGCGGCCGAAGACTTGCTCGCCGGGCCGGCGCAGGGCGTGCGGCTGCGCACGTTGGACGTCGCGTTCGAAAGCGAGGCGGCGCCAGGCGAGCGGCTGACGGTCACCTGGCGCGAGGACGCCGCCGGAGCCCAGCTGGAAGCCGCGCGCGACGGGCGAGCCGTCTTCAGACTGGCTATGGAGTACTGAAGAAGGCGTGACAGGGGGACGGAGGTTGTTGTCACGCCTTTCCCGTTCCCGAAAAAATCCCTTGCATTTCACTAGGTTTTAACCATCGGCTCCCGCCAGTCCTCCGATGCGGTGCTACAGTGGTGCGCAACGACCCGCCCTTCGGGCCAACGGACACATCCACACATCAAGGGAGCGCTATGGAACCACTGTATAAGCGCGAGGGCGCCTACATCCCCCGCATCGCTGCCATCCACGACCTCTGCGGGTACGGCAAATGCTCGCTCGGTGTGGCCATCCCCGTCCTTTCCGCCGCCGGCTGCGACGTCTGCCCCGTGCCTACGGGCCTGTTCAGCAGCCATACCGCCTTCCCCGGCTGGTACATGCACGACACCACCGGCATCCTGCACGACTACCTGGAGGCCTGGAAGGGCATCGGCGTCGACATCGACGCGGTGTATTCCGGCTTCTTGGGCGCGCCCGAGCAGGTGGACATCATCAAGAGCGTCTACGAAACCTACCCGAAGGCGCTGCGCGTGGTCGACCCGGTGATGGCCGACAACGGCAAGGTCTACCCCACCTACACGCCCGAGCTCTGCCAGGCCATGGCCGAACTGGCCAACGGGGCCGACATCCTCACCCCCAACCTCACCGAGGCCTCGATCATCCTGGGCATCGACTGGCCGGGCGCCGACATCGACGCCGACACCGTGCACCGCATGATCGACGGCCTGCGCGAAAAGGGCGCCAAGAACGTGGTGCTCAAGGGCATCGAGCACGGCGACGGCACGATCCACAACTACATCGAAGGCGAATCGGTGGAGTTCACCGAAACGACCAACGAGCTTCTGCCCTACAAGCTGCACGGCACAGGCGACCTGTTCGCGTCAGCCCTGCTCGCCGCCGTCATGGCCGGCAAGGACCTGGCGGTGGCGACCCGCTTCGCGAGCGACTTCGTGGTCGACGCGATGAAGGTCACCGCCCACCAGCCCGACTTCCAGAACCGCGGCGTGAGCTTCGAGCCCCTGCTGGGCAAGATCTCCGACCTACTCGACCTCAATTTGGAGGAGTAGGGCGAAGGCTCCCACGGAGCTTTCGGGAAAGAAGATGAGAGCGGGCGCGTGGGCGCCCGCTTTTCGTATACGGGGGGGGCGGCGCGCGGCGGGCGTGCTGCGACGAACCGCCGGGGCCGCTAGCCGCTTACACGTCGGCGCCGTCGCCGAGCTGGTGCAGGTCCTGGGCGAGCTCGTCTTCGTAGAGCGGCTGGCGCGCAGGCACGTAGAGGGCCGCCGCGACGACGGCCGCCACAGCCGCCGCGACCGCGGGCACGAAGCCGGGATAGAAGGTGGGCAGGCCCTGAAAGCCGCCGACGACCCAGTCGGGCACGGCCGCGCACACCAGAAGAGCGCCCGCCGCCAGGGCGCCGGCGGCACTCGCCACGCGCGAGCGGCGCGCACAGCAGCCCGCGAACACGAGAGCGGCGAGCACCCACGCGACCAGGGCGATCCACGTGCCGGGCCTTCCGAGCAAGCCGAGCAGGGCGGCGTTGACGTCGATGCCGTGGGCGCCCATCCGCCAGAAGCCCAAAGGCGCAGCCGAAAGGCCCGCCAGCATGAGCGCGACAAGGAAGGCGAAGGCCGCATTGGCCGCCGCGTACTTGGCGCGCAGGGCGTATCCGCTAGCCAGAGCCGCGAAACACGAAGCGCCCGCAAGGCCGAGCAGCACCACGCCGAAAGCCGACGCCGCCTGCACGATTCCGTAGCGCCCCGAGAAATACCACCACACCGCAGCGGCGCCCAGCATGACCGATCCGGCAAGCGGCGATCCGTTGGCGAAGAGGGCCACGCCCAGCAGGGCCGTCGAGGCGAGCGCACCCGCATGGGGCACGAACAGGGCGAGGATCGTCGCCGCGGCGGCGAGCACGGGCGCGAGCCATTCGGGAGAGCCCGGCAGAACGGCGATCGCCGGCGTGCAGGCCGCGGCGAGCACCCCGGCCGACGCCGCGCACCACAGGCGCACGACGGCTTCGGCCGGCGGCACGGGCGCGAAGCGGAACCGGTCGGCGCCTTCGGTTTCGAGTTCTTCCTCGTCGTCGGCGCAAATGCGCTGCACGAGCGTTTTCAGCTGCTTGCGACCTGCGGTGATACTGCCCAAGCAGGGCTGCAGGGCGTCGGCGAAGTCGGCCACCGTCTCAAAGCGCTCGTCGCGGTCGGGGTCGAGCGCGCGGAAGATCGCGTCGTCGGCGCGGGAGTCGATGCCCGGCATGCACAGGCTCGGCAGAACGAGCTCGGCGTTGCGAATCGCGCCTTCGGCCCGCTTGAGGTCCTTCGCCACGAAGGGGTTCTCGTCGGCGATCATCTCGTAGGTGAGCGAGGCGAAGGCCCATTCGTCGCAGCGCTCGTCGAGCGGCTCACGTCGCATTTGCTCGATGGGCATGTAGCCGATCGTGCCGCCTTCCGCCTGCGCGTAGCCCGCCGCGCTCGAAAGCTCGGCCAAGCCGAAGTCGGTCACCTTCACCTGGCCCTGGTGGTTGATGAGCACGTTGTCGGGCTTGATGTCGAGGTGCAGAACCTGGTTGGCATGGGCCACTTCGAGCGCCTGCGCAACGTCGTGGAAGACCGCGGCCACCACGTCGGGCGTGATTTCGGGAGACGCGTCGCGCATGAGCTGCGCAAGCGTGAGGCCGTCGACGTATTCCATGATGAGGTAGGCGCAGTCGCCCTGCACCTCGAAGTCGAGCACGCCCGCGATGTGGGGGTCGGAAAGCAGCGCGGCGGTGCGCGCTTCGGTGAGCCCGGGCACGCTGGCGGCATCGAGAGCCGCGTCATCGGCGAGCAGCGAGGAGGGCGATTCCACGTTGGCATCGAGCGCGCGCCCGTCGACCGGCATGATCTTCACGGCCACGCGGCGCTGGATGCGCGTGTCCCACGCGGCCACGACGGTGCCGAAGCCGCCTTCGCCGGCCGTTTCGATCGGGCGGTACCGCCCCAATATGAGCTCTTCGGGCGCTTGGGCCACCGCCGCTCCTTTCATCGGTAGCGCCCATGATAGCGAAAAGCGGGCGCGACGGGCCGAGCAGAGCGGCTTGCGAAAGACGGCCCGGGCTGCAGGCGAGACAGCGGCCCGGGTCGCGCGGGCGGCGCAGGCGGGTGTTACACGGATGAAACCACGGGCAGCGCGACCACCGCATTCGGGCGCTCTTCACTTTTTCAAAATTCTTCTTGCAATTTACTGGTTGCTAGGGTAATGTACCACCTTGCCTGTTCGAACAGATTCGAGCGAAGCGCTTTGCGGGCGTGGCGGAATTGGCAGACGCGTACGGTTCAGGTCCGTATGAGAGCAATCTCATGAAGGTTCAAGTCCTTTCGCCCGCACCATTTTGCATGCAAGCCACCTTCGGGTGGCTTTTTTCATCTTTGGACGCAGCAGCACGCAGCTGCGTTCGCCCCGCATCGGGCGGGTCGCAAGATACGTCGGACGCGTGTTGAGCGGCGCACAGGTCGAACTCGGCGCGCCCGATTGCCCGGCTCGAGAAACCCTGCACGGCACGGACCGGCCGCACTGCGCGATCGGGCGCGACCGTGACAGGGCCAGCCGTAAGGAAGGAGCCCGCCTACAGACAGGCGCGCCGTCCCTTTGAAACGCTCGACGCTCGTAAATGGCACGAGAATCAAGTTTTCGAGGCGAATCACTCGCTTCACCGGCAGATTAATCATCGTTGTTGTACATGGTTATTCATATTGTTTATTATTTACCTTCTTTTGAGCACCGTTTGACCCGTTTTTCGTCGAAAACTTGATCCACAAACCATATCGAGCCCTTTCCCGTTTCGGAGACGATCGCAAGGGAGGGGCATCCTGCACGCATCGCCCCACAAGCGCACGAGGAGGGACGCAACCCAGACGGCCCCAACTCGCAGCAGGGGCGACAGCGCAGCGCCTCCCTCCTCCCGCCGGGTGCACCGATGCTGTAACCAAGGCGCCCAGCCAGGCGGCCCCGACTTAGCCGAAGGGGCGACAGCGCAGCGTCTCGCCCTCCCCCCGCACCGCTCCGACGCGCAGTCCGTGCGTGCGGGAAGTGCACCCTGCGCCGGGACGGGCGTGCGCGCGGGCGCCGTTGGAGCGCCCCGCCAAAGAAGCGCGCGTGAGAGGGCGTGCCTTGTAAGACCTGTCGGTCGTGTGCTGCGCCGAGGGGTCGGTTTCCTCTGGGGCGCCCCGCGCAGCGGGGATGCATGGGCGTGAGCCGGCCCCTCGGCACGCGGGCATGAGGTGACGCTCGCCCCGACCCATCGGCGCGCCCCCGAGCGCGCTTCGACGCGGGAAGCGCGACCCGGCGCCCGCGCGCACGCCCGCCCCGGCGCCCAGCGGCCCCAACTCCACCCAGCACGCCCCGACTGCCGTACAGCGCATTTCTATAAGTGACCGCTTGCTAATTCCTACTAAAAGAGTAAGGATTAACAAATCAGCGAGAGCAGCACGGCGCTCACGCCGCGCAAGCGAAGGAGACTTCATGAACTACATCCATTGCCTGAACAACATTTCCACCAAGGGCACCAACCTGCTGCCCGACGAGTACCAGCTCACCGACGACGTGGACCAGGCCACCGGCATCCTGGTGCGCAGCGCCAAAATGCACGACATGGAGTTCTCCGACAACCTGCTCGCCATCGCCCGTGCCGGCGCCGGCGTCAACAACATCCCGCTCGACCGCTGCGCTCAGGAGGGCATCGTGGTCTTCAACGCCCCGGGCGCCAACGCCAACGCGGTGAAGGAAATCACGATCGCGGCCCTGCTTTTGGGCAGCCGCGGCATCGTCGAGGGCATCAACTGGACGCGCGACAACGCAGACGATCCCGACATCGCCAAGAAGGCCGAAAAAGCCAAGAAGCAGTTCGCCGGCCGCGAGATCCTGGGCAAGAAGCTCGGCGTGATCGGCCTGGGCGCCATCGGCGCGAAGGTGGCCAACGCCGCCGTCGACCTGGGCATGGACGTCTACGGCTACGACCCCTACGTGTCGGTGAAGGCCGCCTGGAACATCTCGAGCGCCGTGCACCACATCACCGACCTCGTGGAGCTCTGCGGAACCTGCGACTACCTCACGATCCACGTCCCCGCGATGGATTCCACCAAGGGCATGATCAACGCCGAGGCCATCGCCGCCATGCAGCCCGGCACCGTCTTTTTGAACTTCTCGCGCGACACCCTGGTCGACGGCGAAGCGATGGCCGCCGCCCTGGCCGAAGGCCGCGTGGCCCGCTACATCACCGACTTCGCCACGCCCGACGTCATGAAGATGGAGCACGCCCTGGTCCTTCCGCACCTGGGCGCCTCGACCGCCGAAGCCGAAGACAACTGCGCGGTCATGGCCACCAACGAGCTCATGGACTACATCGACAACGGCAACATCACCAATTCGGTGAACTTCCCCGCCGTCAACGCCGGCGTGCCCGCCGAAGGCAACGGCCGCATCGCCGTCCTGCACGGCAACACGCCCAACATGGTCGGCCAGATCACCGCGATCCTCGCCAAGGCCGGCGCCAACATCGCCAACATGGCCAACGCCTCCCGCGGCGAAGCCGCCTACACGCTCATCGACACCGACGCCCCCGTCGACGAGGACGTGCAGGTCGACCTGGCCGCGATCGAAGGCGTGCGCCGCGTCCGCATCATCGCCTAGCACGCTTTCCAAAGAACGATGAAGGGCGTTCCGACCGCGGTCGGAACGCCCTTCTTTTATAGTGAGGGTCGCGAGAGGGAGGCCCGGCCGCCGAGGCGCCCGTAGGGCTAAATCCAGCCGAAGCGCTCGCAGGCCTTGCGAATCCCGTCGTCGTCGGCGTCGGCCGTCACATAGGTCGCCTTCGCCTTGAGCTCGTCGCGCGCGTTGCCCATCGCGATCGAGGTCCACCGCGGATCGAACATCGTGAGGTCGTTCATGCCGTCACCGAACACGACCACATGCGAGAGCGGCGCCTTCAGATGGTCCATGATCCGCAGGATGCCCCGCTTCTTGTCCACCGGCTCCACGAACAGGCAGTGGACGGTCTGCCGCGCATGAGGAAGCGCCGCAAGCCCCGAAAGCTGCGGCTCGTCTTCGGCCACGCAGGCGATGTAGACCTTGTTGAATTGGGGCACCGTGTGGAAATCGAGCCCCGGCACCACGCGCGTTTCCATATAGCCCGCGTCGATGGAAGCGGCGAAGCACTCGTCGGGCGCCAGGCGCACCACCGAATCGTCGGGAGAGACGGCCCAGGCGAAGCCCTTGGCGTCGCACTCCTCGAGCAGGGCTACGCACGCCGCGCGGTCGAGCGGTTCGACGCCCAAGAACGTGCCGTCGATGACCGCGCCGTTGCCCCCGTCGCAAACCATGTTGCGGAAACCCTGCTCGGTGTAGAAGGGCATCGCCATCGCATGGCTGCGCCCTGTGGCGATGGCCGTGAAATGCCCGCGCGCCCGCAGGCGGGCCAAGGCGTCGCGCGTGCCTTCGGGCACCTGCCGATGCCCGAGCGGCCCGCAGGCGAGGGTTCCGTCGATGTCGAAGAAAAAGTAGTAGCGCCCGCTGTCGTTGGCGGGCGCGTGCGCGTCGATAGCCACTAGTCGCGCACCAGAACCTTTTCAATCGTGCCGATATACATGGTATGGAAGTTGTCCGCCAGGGCGCCCTTCGTGTACCAGTTGTCATATGCGTCTGCATCGACGAAGCTGTCTTTGGGCATGGGCAGCGCGAGCGCCTTGCGGCAGACGAAAACCGTCTGCGCCTGCTCGAAATAGGGGGCGTCGCCGTCGAAGGCGACCGTGAGACCGGCCTCGGCGATCTTGTCGCGGTCGCGGCCCGACACGGCGCCGCACAGCTTCAGGGCGTCGCGGCACCCGTCGCCGAAGAAGCTCAGCGTGAAGCGGTCGTTGGCGTCGACGAACTCCTTGGTGTAGCGCGTCTCGCGAATATAGCAGGTCGCGGCCGGCTTGCCCCACCAGACGCCCACGGCGCCCCAGCTCGCCGTCATCGTGTTGACGCGTTCGGGCGTGCCCGCGGTGACGAGCATCCACTCCTTGGAAATCTTCTCGAAGGGGTTGAACGACAGGCTCTCTACCGGCACTTCGCGAAACGACATAGGTCCTTCTTTCTTCATGCGGGCGCCCTGCGGCGCCCCGGGATGGTTCGCATCTATCATACACGGGGCGTGACAACGGGGCGGGTGGTGTCGTCGCGCCTATTTTCGTGGCGATTGGGTAAATAGCACCTGCTACAGGGCCACTTGTGGCAAGATTGCAGGTTGTATTGGAATAACTTCGCGTATCTCCACGACGTATAAGGAGCATTGATGGGCATTTTCTCGCGGTTTGAACGAGGCATGGAAGACGGAATAGAAGGCGCAGCCGACAAGATCTTCGACGCACCCATCTCGCCCGTTCAGATATCCAAGAAAGCCGAAAAGGCCATGAAGCGCGAAAAGATGGTGGGCGCCGGACGCCAGTACGCCCCCACCCTCTACACCGTGCTCGTGAACCCCGACGATGACCAGCGCCTATTCGGCTACTATCCTACGCTCGCGGGCGAAACCGAAACCTATCTGGCCGCCAAGGCGCAGGAAAACGGCCTGACCATGGACGGCCAGCCGCTCGTGCGCTTCATCGTCGACGACGACCTGAAGCACGGCAAGTTCGACATCATCGCCGAAATGGTGTCGGCCCCCATCATCGCCCAGCTGCGCCAGGAGGAAATGGCCCGCTACGGCCTGGCCCCGAGCGGTCGCCCGCAGCAGCGCCGCGCCGCCGCGCCCCAGCAGCAGTCCTACGGTCAGCCGGCCTACGGCGACCAGCAGGGCTACGCTCCCCAGCAGCCCTACGGCGCCCCGCAGCAGGGCTATGCGCCTCAGCAGGGCTTTGACCAGCAGCCCTACGGCCAGCCGGGCTATGCCGACCAGGCCGAGCCCGCCTTCGACACCTACCCCGCCGACGACGCGGCCCAGCCCATGGGCGCCCATGCCCAGCAGGCTCCCCAGCAGCCGGCCCGCCCCTCCTACGACGAACCGCTGCCCTACGTGCCCGAAAACGAAATCGACCGCTCGATCGATTACGGCGAATACACCTTCAACAGCAAGGACTTCAACCAGAACGGCAGCGACGATGCAGGCTACGTGCCCGGCACCGACGGCCACACCGCCTACGGCCAACGCAACTCGCAGCCCTTCGCCCAGCAGCAGGCCGGCTTCGGCGGCGCTGCCGGCGCGCCCGGCGCCCCTGCGCCCCGCAACGTGCCCAACCCCCAGCTCTTCAACGACGATGCCGCCCAGCCCGTGCCCCAGCAGATGCAGGCGCGCCTGGTCGACACCGCGACCGGCCGTTCCTATGCGCTCACCAAGAACCGCATGATCTTGGGCCGCAGCAGCGCGAGCGACGTGGTGGTCGACGACATCAACGCCAGCCGCAGCCACGCCGAACTGCGCCTCGAGCAAAGCGGCGCCTGGTCGATTACCGACCTGGGCTCCACCAACGGCACCTACGTCAACGGCCAGCGCATCACCACGCGCTCGCTCAACGAAGGCGACCGCATTTCCGTGGGCATGACCGATTTGGGATTCACGTACAACTAAAAGGGGCGGCGCGCCCCAGTCCGCGCCGACGCGCGGGTAAGCCAACCAGAGGATGTTTCCGTGATCAACGTTACCTTGCTCATAGCGCGACTGCTGTTCGTCGCCCTGCTCTACCTGTTCCTGTTCGCCATCATGAAAACGGGAATCGGCCTGGTGCGCGGCCAGCGCAAGAAGGAAAAATCCTGGACCGTCGCCGTCGAAAAGGGACCCAAGGAGCTGCGCGGCGTGCAGATCGCCGTGCACGGCCCCGTCATCGTGGGCCGCAATCCCGGCGCCGACATCGTGATCGGCGCCGGTTACGTGTCGGGCCGTCACGCGCGCTTCACGCTCATGGGGCAGAATCTCTTCATCGAGGACCTGGGAAGCACCAACGGCACGTTCGTCAACGGCCAGCGCATCTTCGAGCCCACGGCCCTGCGCAACAAAGACGTCGTCACCATCGGCGACGTCGCTATTCGAGTGAGGTTCGCATAAATGCCACGTCCCAGCGCTAACCGAGTGCATTCCGGCACCATGTTCGGCAGCCGCACCGACATCGGGTGCGTGCGCGAGCACAACGAGGACAGCCTGGTCGTCGCGCCGCCGCTCTACGCCGTGGCCGACGGCATGGGCGGTCACGCCGCCGGCGAGGTCGCCAGCGAAGTGGCCGTGCGCTCCCTTGCCGAAAACGCCCCTTCTACCGTCGATTCCGAAGGCCTGGGCAACGCGGTCATGACCGCCAACTACGCCGTGATCAACGCCGCCCAGGAAAAGGGCCGCAACGGCATGGGCACCACGATGACCGCCGCCCTGCTCGAGCGCGACAAGCTCGCGATCGCCCAGGTGGGCGACTCGCGCGCCTACCTGCTCCACCAGGGCACCCTGCAGCAGATCACGCGCGACCACAGCCTGATGGCCGATATGATCGAAGCCGGGGAAATCACGCCCGAAGAGGCACGCGTCCATCCGCAGCGTTCGGTGATCACCCGCGCCCTGGGCAGCGACCCCGACATGCAGCCCGACCTCTACGAGATCAACGTGTCGGCCGGCGACCGCCTGCTTCTATGCTCCGACGGCCTCACCACGATGCTCGAAGACAACGAGATCGAGAAGATCCTCATCCGCACCCGCGACCCGCAGCGCTGCGCCAGCATCCTGGTCAACGAAGCCATCGCCGCCGGCGGCCACGACAACGTGACCGTGATCGTCGTCGACGTGGAAGGCGACCGCGAGCGCCAAGTGAAGAAGACCAAGCGCAAGGGCCGCGCCTGGGCCGTAGTGATCGTGCTCGCGCTCATCGCCACCGTCCTGGGCGTCTGCTACGGCGCCTATACCTACACCCAATCGACCGCCTACCTGGCCGACGAGAACGGCAAGGTCGCCGTCTATCAGGGCGTGCCCGACACCGTGCTGGGCATCAGCCTGTCCCATCTCGACCACGTCACCGACGTCAACGTCGACGACCTTCAGCCCGGCGTGTCCGCCCGCCTGAAGGAGGGCGTCATCCGCGCCGACAGCCTCGACGCCGCCAACAGCCTGGTTGATGGCTACCAGGAAGACATCGCCGCCGGCAAGAAGCCCACCGCCGAAGCCGAGCAGCTCGACGCGAGCACCGACGCTGCCGCGAGCAGCTCGTCGGCCGACGCTTCCGCCGGCTCTACCTCGAGCGCGCAAGGAGGGACGCTTCAGTGACGCGACGCAACACCGAACTGCTCCTGCTGCTCATCGCAGCGCCGGTCGTCATCCTGCTCTATGCGATGATCGTGATGAACAACGGCGAATCGCTCGACGTGAACACGTTGGGAGTGCCACTGGGCATGTTCGCCACCTTCGGCGCGGCCCACCTGGCCGTGCGCAAGTGGGCGCCCGCGGCCGACCCGGCCATCCTGCCCATTTCGTTCGCCCTTTCGGGCATCGGCATCGCCTTCATCACCCGGCTCAACCCCGACATGGCCGTGCGCCAATTCTTCTGGCTGCTCGCCAGCGTCATGTGCATGGTGCTCGTGCTCATCTTCCTGCGCAAGCTCGACCGCGTGGCCAACTACAAGTACACGCTCATGGTCTTCGGCATCCTGCTGTTGCTCTCGCCCATGCTGCCGGGCATCGGCAAGGAGATCTCGGGCAGCCGCATCTGGCTGGGCATCGGCTCGTTCAGCTTCCAGCCCGGCGAACTGGCCAAGATCCTCATCGTCATGTTCCTGGCCGCCTACCTGGCCGCCAACCGCGAGATGCTTTCGGTGTTCACCTGGAAGG
>Ga0214929_100350_pt1 | contig 11300 bp, 12 predicted proteins | sample Stichaenrichm17X_FD_168613 | JGI IMG/M metagenome (GOLD analysis project Ga0214929, IMG submission 168613) | Xylose enriched microbial communities from anaerobic bioreactor in Madison, Wisconsin, United States - 17X | ecosystem: Engineered > Bioreactor > Anaerobic > Unclassified | place: USA... | reverse complement strand
AGATAGCTGCTTTCCATGTCCTAAAGAGGACATGAGCGTGTTTTGCAGAAAGTTATGCAACGTGCCGGCTTAGCTCAGTTGGTAGAGCACCGCTCTCGTAAAGCGGGGGTCAACGGTTCAAGTCCGCTAGCCGGCTCCATTATCTTTTATGTAGGTTAAGGGCTTTGTGCTTTTGTTTTTTACTTTCTATGTGGGTTTCTCTCATGAGGGATAGAAAAAGCTTCTCATAAGAATGAGAGATATTGGGATAAGCACAGTATGTTCAATTGCTCACAAGTTATCTAATAAAAAATCTTATCAGATATAGATGTCTACTTAATGCATATAAATTAAACTTTTTCTACACCTGTTAAAGAGTCGTCACTTATCATGCACATAAACTTTCGCAAATCTAGTTTCTTATAAACTTCCCATCGTTGTTGCATAGCCCAAAGGGATAATGCTTCTTTATGACAAAGTATTACTACTGGACTTTCTTTTCCTCTAAGAAATGTTCAAGTTCACGAAGCCGGTCTACGCTCATTTTAGATGCAGGAAAATACGCCACTTTGCCACGACCGAAGCTAACGAGACAACCATTAGCATTATGGCGAACGCGTTTTATTTTATGTAAATCATAGCAGGTGGTTTCTGCACCGGGTCCCTCTATTATGATCTGCTCTGGCGTCACCACTACATGTCGACGTACATCATCCTCTGATGCACCTAAATTAGTACCCATTAGAGCCCAAGCTTGCACATTCTCCCAATTACGCGTGGCGGTCGATCCTGAAACAGCAATAATCAACGATGCAATTAACAATACCAAATTGTGTACTCCCATTGCTAGTGTCATTGCTAGTCCTAGGATTCCCACACCGACCATAACTATTGCCACGTCGGATGAATGCGGGGAACCATATAATGGTGCTGCATTCTTGGTGATATCTACATCTACGTCATATGTGATTTGGAAAAGAATCGCACCATATTTTTTCTTATCCTGTTCGATAACCCCACATGGCGCATTAATGTCAGCGGTTCTTACGGTATATCGTCTTTTGGATTTGTTTGCCTTAGACATCAATAACCTCCGGTGCTTAGTCTCAGAGTTTATTGTATGCTAGTTGGTGGAAGTGCACGTAAGACAGGGATGCCCATTCGTTGGAGGCGTCTTAGAACTTCGGGATCGTTAGCGTCAGTGATGATTGCAGTAAAATCATCTAAGGATGCAAAACGAAACATATCCTTACGATGAAGCTTTTTTTCATCTGCTAGGAGAAAACGGTATGAAGCGTTAGAGATGACCTTTTCTTTTACCATGCCGCTATCCATACCATCAGTCATTACCGAACCATCATCTAAATTCACCCCACTAGTGCCAATAAATGCTTTCGAAAAGAGCAGTGGCTCCAAAAGGCTTACAGTGGCTGATCCTACAAAGCCATTAAGTTGCATATTGAGATAGCCACCAGTACCTAGAGCGGTGATATTAGGTTTATGGGATACTTTGCGTAATACGTCGAGCATGTTAGTAGTAACGATCAGACGCTTATCGCCTGTGGCAATGATGTCAGCTAGTATGGAGTTGGTTCGTGAAACATCTAAAAAGACAGAATCGCCGTTATTAATTTCCATCCATGCGCGCCATGCGACTAATTTGCGCCCCCTGTCTTCAGAAGTTTTTTGTTTAGAGGCAGAGAGAGGGTCTTGAGTGTTTGAAGTGTCGTACGATGCAGTAAGTGTAGTGTCAGCGCCTATGAGATCAATAGGGATACTAGGATCAATGCGGTCATCATAGATAGTTTGATTGTGGCCTTCATTTTGGATGCTGTTATCTAGCGTAGAGGATTCCTCAGGATCAATCCATATTGCACCACCATATACACGAGTACACTCTCCCTTTTCGGAAAGGTGGTGCAGATCTTTACGGATGCTGTCGATACTTACTCCAAATCGTTGAGCAAGGTCTTCTGTAGATACTCTTCCGTCCTTCTCTAGAAGGGCGAGGATTTTCGCTAGGCGTTCACGCCTAAACATCCTCTGCACCTCCCATAGGTTCCAAAGACGACTGATCACATATCTTGAAAAGACTATCAGATATGACGGTGACTGCTCATAATCTACCGTTTACCCGCTAACAGGAGAGTCTCTTCACGAATTCTCTTGTAAAACAGGAAAAAACAATAATAATATATGAATGTTACAAGAAAAAATCATAAAGAGGAAAGAACAGGAAGGGAGGGAAAAGGAAATGAACGCAATGAAACAGATGCTGAAAAAGGAGAATATCCAGATTGTAGACTCTTGTAAAAATTGGGAGGACTCAGTTCATGTTGCTGTCCAACCTCTAGTCGATGGCGGATACGTAAAGCCATGTTATATAGATGGAATCATTGAGAATGCCCACAAGTTTGGTCCGTACTTTGTGCTAGCTCCCGATCTAGCTCTGTTGCATGCGCGTCCTGAGCAAGGTGTGATCAAAAAGCAGCTTGCGGTAACTGTTCTGCGCAAGGGTGTTGAATTCAAGGCAGGAGAGCCTTGTCGTCTACTCGTTACCCTTGCAGCAGAAGATCCCGATTCGCACATAGAGGTGATGCGCATGCTGGCGACGATGTTTGCTGATCCTGCCTACATTGAACGCGTGTGTAATACGACAGGAGTAGATGAGGTCTACGACCTCTTTGTGAACCCGCCATCGAAATAGTGACTTCAGACTGTGAGTGTACGGCTGGATTTGGCGGATCTATAGATAAAAAGGAAAAAAGGGAGGGATTATGGTAGTACTTAATTTCATCGTCAATATTCTATCTACGCCGGCCATTCTTGTCGGTCTTCTGGCTCTACTTGGTCTTGTACTCCAAGGCAAACCAGTCGAAGAAGTTACTAAAGGTACACTTAAAACAATCGTTGGCTTTTTGGTCCTATCTGCAGGTTCTGCTTTCTTGCAGTCTGATTCTCTTCTTGCTTTCGGTGAGGTTTTTAACTATGCCTTTAGCATGCAGGGTGTCGTTCCTAATAATGAGGCAGTTGTAGCTGATGCACTTCAAAAGTTTGGCTCTGACTCCGCTATTATTATGGCACTTGGAATGGTGCTGAATATTGTTATTGCTCGCTTTTCCCGCTGGCCATATATCTTTCTAACTGGTCATCATACCTTATATATGGCATGCATGCTTGCTGTAATCCTTGGTGGAGCAGGTGGTCTACAGGGCTGGCAGCTCTGGATTGCTGGTGCTTGCCTACTCGGTTTGATCATGGTACTGTCTCCGGCGTATTGCCAAGTTACTTATAAGAAAGTTACGAGATCTGAAGGCGTTGCTCTAGGCCATTTCGGTGGTATTGGCTACTGGTTTGCTGGCCAAGTAGGTAAGATTTTTGCAAACGATCCTAAGCGTAAAAGTACTGAAGAGATCAGCTTCCCAAAGCGTCTCATCTTTTTGCGTGATACAACCGTTTCTATCGGTCTAACAATGATGATCTTTTTCGTTGTTGTTACCGGTGTCGCTGTTGGAAAAGGTCTTCTGGGTGTTTACTCTGCTGGAACAACCTTGGAACAGTTCCAAGCTTCTGAAAATTACGCCAATTTTCAGTATTTGACCACATTACTTAATATTGGCACTGAAACTCAAACTAACTGGGTAGTTTGGTGTATCACCGCTGGTCTTTCCTTTGCTGGTGGCGTGTATATCATTCTTGCTGGCGTGCGTCTAATCATTGGTGAGATAGTCCCAGCTTTCAAAGGTATTGCAGACAAGCTTGTTCCTGGTGCTAAGCCTGCTTTGGACTGCCCTGTGGCGTTTACCTTTGCTCCTAACGCTGTTATTATTGGTTTTCTAAGTTCGTTTATAGGCGGTATTGTTGGTTTGTTTGTTCTTGCGGGCTTTAACAGCTTCATTCCAGTTGCCCTTATTCTTCCTGGAGTAGTGCCTCACTTCTTCTGCGGTGCTACTGCTGGAGTATTCGGTAACGCCGAAGGAGGCGTGAAGGGCTGCGTCGTTGGTGCTTTTGCACATGGCTTATTGATTACGTTCTTGCCGGCGATTTGTATGCCTACTTTTGATGCATTGGGATATACCGGTACAACGTTTTCGGATGCAGACTTTTCTTGGATGGGCATTCTCTGGGGAAATATCGTGCATGTCGCTGGCGGTGGATTACTCGTAGCTATCTGTGTGATTGTGTATTTGCTTCCTATTATCTTTAATCTTGTTCGCCCTAAGAAGGTTGAAGCTGCTAGGTAGGGATTTATATACTAAGCCCTTTGGGCGGGACCGGTGCATTTTCGCTGGTTCCGCCTCTTGATAGATCTCGCATGTCTGACAAGATGACATACTGGTGTGCATGTGGACGAAAATGCTGAATGTAGACCATGTTCCATTAGTGAGACAGGATATGTTTCAAAAAAAGGAGCGTCATCATGGCTATCAAAAAGATTCTTTGCGCGTGTGGTTCCGGTCTCGGTTCATCGATGATTGTTCATATGAACACCGAGGAGATTCTCAAAAAAATTGGACATCCAGAGGTGCAAGTTGAGCACAGTACTATTTCAGATATTAACCCTGAAGCTGCAGATCTGTTTGTAGTTGGTGGCGATCTTGCCGATTTTGTTAGTAATGTTCCTGATGAGAAAAAAATTATTCTTAAAAACATCCTTGATAAGAATGAGCTTGAGGAGAAGCTTAAAGCACATCTCGGTTAGAGTAAATCAGTTGATTGCCACGCCTAGTTCTAGTTGGCGTGGCAAGCGCTCTAAAACATATTCTGGAGGTAGCAGTGAAAGATCAGGAATACAAGGACGTAACACTGCTTGCTGCAAAAATTCGTCGTGATGTGCTTGCACTCTTACAACATCGTGGTTACGGCCATATCGGTGGTTCTCTCTCACTAGTAGAAACCTATGCTGTTTTATATGCCAGACAGCTCCGCCATGACGCAAGTGATCCAAAATGGGAAGGGCGCGATCGCATTGTTCTTTCAAAGGGGCATGCAGGTCCAGTTATGTATTCAACTCTGGCAGAAGAGGGTTACTTTCCCAAGGAATGGCTTATGACTATGAATGATGGTGGTACACACCTACCATCTCACACAGATAGGCTTAAGACTCCAGGAGTAGACATGACTACTGGGTCACTTGGACAAGGTACTTCAACTGCTGCAGGTATTGCTTATGCATTACGTCAAAAAGGCTCCAACAACTATGTCTACCTTATTGTGGGTGATGGTGAACTTAATGAGGGACAATGCTGGGAAGCTTTTCAATTTATAGCCTCAAAGGGGCTCTCCAACTGCATTGTACTTGTTGATAATAACAAGAAACAGCTGGATGGAACCTGCGAAGAGGTTATGAAGCCATTTGATATAGAACAAAAAATGCGTTCTTTTGGCTTTTATACACAAAAGGTAAATGGGCAAAACGTCCGTGCAATCGATGATGCTATTAATTGCGCGAAGGACCACAAATCGTCAGCTAATTGCATTGTACTAGACACTGTGAAGGGTGCAGGAGTGCCGTACTTTGAAAATGCATATATGAATCACTCTATGAAGTGGAATAACGACGAGATAAATAAGGCAACCGACGAAGCTATTGCTTACCTCGACAACTTTATAGGGAGGAGCGAAGCTTGATGTATACGGTGAACAAAAACTGGAGTAGGGCAGGCAACGCTTATCGAGATGTCTTTGTAAACACATTGCTTGCAATGATGGACGAGAACAAGCGCATAATGATGCTGGAGGCAGATCTAGGTGGTGCATCTGGTACGCTTAAGATTCGTGACACCAAGCCAGATCGTTTCGTGGAGTGTGGTATTAGCGAAGCTGATATGATGGGTGTAGCTGCAGGTATGAGTTCTGAGGGAATTATTCCTTTTACACATACTTTCGGACCATTTGCTACAAGACGTGCTTTTGATCAAGTCTACATGTCTGGAGCCTATGCCCGCAATACTATTAATATCTGGGGTTCTGATCCTGGCTTTACCGCGGGTGCAAATGGTGGCACTCACACTACGTGGGAAGACGTTGCTCTTATGCGCACAATTCCTGGTGCGATAGTATGCGATGCTGCCGACTCTGTCCAATTTGCATGGATTCTACGTGAATTTGCTAAACATGATGGCATTCACTATGTGCGTGCAGGTCGCAAAAACTCTTGGTCTGTGTACGCAGAGGGGTCTACCTTCGAATTCGGTAGGGGTAACATTGTTCGCAGTGGTAGCGATGTACTTGTGGTAACTGCTGGTCAACTGGTGAAAGACGCTCTTGATACGGCTGCTTCGTTTGAGAAAGACGGTATATCGGTAGAAGTTATTGATATGTTCTGCATCAAGCCACTCGATGTAGAACTATTACTATCTGAGATTTCCGGTAAGAAAGCGGTTGTTACTTTCGAGAATCATGGTGTAATTGGTGGTCTCGGATCTGCGGTTGCTGAAACTATCGCAGAGGCTGGTATCTCTGTACCTTTCAAACGCCATGGAGTAGTAGAGCGTTTTGGTCAAGTAGGTACTCCTGATTGGTTACAAGCGGAGTTTCATCTTACAGCTACGGATCTTGAGAAGACCATCAGAAGTCTTTTGACTTTGTAGTAGCACTGGCAGAGATAGTGTGTCTTGGCGTCCTATGTGAAAGGAGAAGCTCATGCAGCTTAACAAATATATGGACCATACACTACTTAAGCCAAACGCAACTCGCACTCAGATTCAGCGTTTGTGTGATGAAGCGCGAGAGCAGGGTTTCGCAACTGTGTCTGTTAACTCATGCTGGACAAAGTTTTGTGCCAAGCGATTGATCGATTCAGGAGTGGGAGTTACCACATGCATAGGGTTTCCATTGGGTGCATGTTCTACGGCCGCAAAAGTGGCTGAGGCAAATCAGGCTGTGGAAGATGGTACTAGTGAAATAGATATGGTGCTTAATGTGGGAATGCTTCTCTCTGGTGAGCGTGGTTATTGTGTACAAGACATACATTCGGTGGTGAAAGCAGCACAAGGGTGTCCTGTAAAGGTAATCCTTGAGTGTTGCTTACTCACTGATGAACAGAAGGTAGATGCCTGCAAAATTGCCGTAGAAGCGGGTGCCTCTTTTGTGAAAACTTCAACGGGTTTCTCTATTGGAGGAGCTACCATACATGATGTTCGTCTCATGCGTAGCGTAGTGGGCGATAAGTGTAAAATAAAAGCCGCAGGAGGTATACATACTAAAGAAGAGGCCTTAGCTATGATTGAGGCCGGTGCAGATCGTATCGGAGCGAGTGCATCTGTTGCCATTTGTTCATAATAAGATTTCTTGCATTCTGTTTTTACTTTTTCGAAATAGAGATATGTCCTTTTTCAGCCGTCTGAGCACCCTGCAGACTGCACTCCTTTCTCAGCGGCGCGTACGAGCAGAGGATTCGAGAAGTGACCTTGAGGGTTCTTGCATCGGAGTAGCATCTCCACGTTCAACCGATAGCATCAATCGAGGAAGCGATGATCTTCCAGGCTCAGCCTGAGATCTGCCACGTCGAGGAAGTAGTACTGGATGACGCCCTTGGCGGCGTTATAAAGGCCGTGTGACGCATTAAGAGATGACAACGGAAAACGTCTCCCTGGTAACCTTCGGGTCTTTTTGCAGTTAACGAATCCGCAGAAAGAGCCGTTCCTCTATGTCTATTGACTTGTCTACACAGGATATGCCATCCGAAAAGACATATAAGCAGATGCCTTTGCGATGACCGGGTGCTAGGGATGCGGAAGCTGTAGAGCGGGCGTCAATGTCGATGCGGCAAAAGTGCAGCCTTCGGGGCCCTTTGGTATCACCACAGCGTATTGTCTTGCCAGTGGAGCTCATCAAGTGCTTCCTTATCTGCATGCCCTGGAAACAACGCTGGTTGACTATATCGCTGTTCTAAAATCCTTAAGCCTACCTTGTCTTTTGTGAACTTCATGCGTCGGTGGGTTCAGGCGAGTACCATGTCTTGGTTAGTCAAGGGTCCCAATGGCCCAGTTGTTGAAAAAAGGAACCCACAGAGAGGATAGGCAAGCTAAGCGCCTGTCCTTGTTGGCTTTGGCGCAAGCAAACAGTATCATCGTGGCTTTATGTACTGTTTCCCGATGTTGATGAGGATTTTTTCTGTATGAGGAGATCAAAGGGAAGATCGACTGCAGCGGGAGACTCGTCTGAGCGGCTACGAGGCCGTAGAGTCGAGCTGCCAAGAAGAGCTGTAGGTCGGCATGCTGGTCGCAGCGATGCGGGACGTGAAGGCCAGGCTAACGGCAGCTTGCGCCACGAGTACCAATCCAGCGACTTTCGCCTGGATCCATGTTTGCCGTCGCAATATGCGAGTTCGTCTTTGGGCTCGTCCTCATTTAAGAATTCCGCGCGCTCTGGCCGGCCGAAAGCGAGGCGGTCTGCGTCAGATCGGCTCGGCTCTGGCCAAGACAGCACCTCTGAGTACTCTCACAGTAATGCGGCAAGGCGCTATGGATCCAAGCGACAAGGCATGAAGAAACATCATGTACTGCGGATCGTCCTCATCACGCTCGCCTCGGTCGCAGCTGCCTGCGGCGTTGCGGTCGCCGCTTACATCTGGCATATCAATAACGAGATAAGCAGTGGCGTTGATGATGACTTGCGTTCGACCCTTACAGAGACCTCTGACCAGGAGCCGTTCTACATGCTGTTGCTTGGCATTGACAAGGACGAGGAGCGCGCGGACAGCTCCGCGTACGGGCAGGACAGCAGCGCATACCGCACCGATACGATCATCCTTGCCCGTGTCGATCCAACTAACAAGAAGGTCACGCTGATATCGATTCCCCGCGACCTGATGATAGACATGGGCTCAAATGGCTACCAAAAGATCAACGCAGCCTACTCCATCGGCGGCGCCTCGTACACGACGCAGGTCGTCTCCGAGCTTGCAGGCGTGAGCATCTCCCATTACGCCGAGATCGACATGGACGGGTTCGGGGCAGTCGTTGATGAGATAGGCGGCGTCACGGTCGACCTTCCTGTCGCCGTGTCCGATCCTGACTACACCGGACTTGAGCTCGCGGCTGGTGAGCAGACGCTCGATGGGACCACCGCCGCTCTTCTTGGTCGCTGTCGCCACGGCTACGACGACTATGACAGCGGGGGAGATTTTTATCGCGAGGCGAACCAGCGCATGCTCATCGGCGCTGTCATTGACAAGGTTATGGGGTCTGATGCCGTGACCATAGCCTCCACCATATCGACTCTTGCCGGTTATGTGACTACGGACATGAACGTCTCTGACATCACGTCGCTTGCGACGCAGTTCCAAGGCATCGATGTTGACAGCGATATCTACTCAGGCCAGTGCCCCACGACGTCCAAATATATCGACAATACCTGGTACGAGATTTGCGACACTGATGCGTGGAAAGAGATTATGGAGCGTGTTGACGCAGGCGAGGCCCCCTATGTGGACGCAAGCCAAGACGCGACAGCCGGCGTAGCGAGCTCTGTTGGTATAAGCACTAACTCTAGCAATGCAAGCTCAAGTGACGAAACGAGTACAGACGCCGTCTACACAGGCAACGTGAGCGTTTTGAATGCCTCCGGTGTGCAAGGAAAGGCCAGCAATGCGGCCAACGAACTTTCAAGTGCCGGGTTTACAGCCTCTGCCGGCAATGCCTCGTCAAAGACAGAAACAACGGCTGTTTACTACAACGGCGACGGCAAACAGAAGGCAGAAGGCGTCGCCAAGACGCTTGGGTTGAGCGTGACGCCAATCGAAAACGATGGTACATACAACACCACGGTGGATGTCATTGTGGTGCTGGGATCAGACTATTCGTCCTAAAATGCAAAAGACGGAAGCGACCGCGTATGGTATCACTTCCGTCTTTTTGTCGTTCCTGCTAGGTTGCTACTTCCCACTTCAAAGGCTCCCATCGCAGGCAAGACGATCTGTCTTAGACTTTTATGGGCTTTATAGTAGCTTTTACTTTCCGTACGCTTCATCGGCCATAACGTCTTTCAGGAGCTCCATGTACTTGTCGGGTCGCCAGTCGGTGCCGCCGACGGTGGGATTGTACTTGTAGAGCATGCGGCTGGCGAGAGCAAGGTCGATCGTCGCTGTGTAGAGCGCCTCTTCGTCGGCGCCTTTTGCCGTCATTGCTGCTCCCGCATAATAGTGCGGCGACCAAGTCTTGACGCTTGGGCCCAGAATCGACGAGCCGCCCCAGAAGTAGTTGTCCTTGTCGAGGCCGCCGAGGTTGGACACGACGATGAAGATGTTCTCGCGATCAATTGCGGCATGGAGGTTTTCGTCCGCATAGTGGTCTCCATGCGCGTAGCAGATAGCCGTGGGATTGAGATAGATACGAGCGCCCTTGGCCACGTAGTAGCGCATGAGCTCAGGGAAACTGTAGGTGTCGTAGCAGATGCCGATGCCGATGGGCCCCCATGGCGTCTGAAGCAAGCAAGGCTTGTCGCCACGTGTGGCCCAGTTGGGCTCGGGAGCTGGGAGATGCAGCTTGTGGTAGCTGCTGATCTCGCCGGTAGGCGTGATTACCGCCAGGCCGTTGTAGACGGTCTTCGGATCCTTGTCGTCGCGGATGGGCATGCCGAAGATCACGTACAACCCCAGCTTCTTGGCAAGCTCTGCAACCTCTTGTGAGCTTGGGCCTGGTACCGTCTCGGCGAGCTTGTGCTGCATCTTCTCTTCGACGGGCTTGTCTGGCTCGTCGTCATAGCCGGTGAGGGACATCTCAGGGAAGAGGATGAGATCAGAGCCTTTCTTCGCTGCTGCCTCAACGTATCCTTTGATGCGGTTCAGGTTGATTGCCTTGTTTCCCCAGATTGGGCGAAACGTCACCGTCGAAACAGTGATTATGTCTTTGTACATACGCCACGCTCCTTTCCGTAGTACCCCATATAAAACTGAGATCAGCATAGGATGCAGCGGTTTCGTGGCAGTTGCGGCACAGTTAACGCGACGGTCCCCTTTTGGTTTCCAGATGCGCAACAAAGCCGCAACAAAGCGCATGTCGAGAATAGATGCGATCATGAAGGAAATACCTAAGCGACAAAATGAGGGGAAAGTCTCATGGTGTAGAATCTCGCCGCAAGGTTGATAGCCGAATACGTTTTTCCTCAGAGGAGTCCTCTCGGTGGCAAAGACGCTGAGGCTCCTTTGCTTGCTGCGTTTTATCGAAGAGGGATCGCCAAGCACCAGCCTGCTTAGACTCTTTGTAGCACAGAGACGAGAATGTATTTGTTGGCTGGCAGCCAAATGTTGCCCCATTCGCTTGTCGAGTTGTCTTCCAGATAGCAGACTTGATCGATATTGAGAACAGGGGCTTTTT
>Ga0214929_100347_pt1 | contig 11398 bp, 4 predicted proteins | sample Stichaenrichm17X_FD_168613 | JGI IMG/M metagenome (GOLD analysis project Ga0214929, IMG submission 168613) | Xylose enriched microbial communities from anaerobic bioreactor in Madison, Wisconsin, United States - 17X | ecosystem: Engineered > Bioreactor > Anaerobic > Unclassified | place: USA... | reverse complement strand
CTGGTTACTTCTGATGCCGACTCACTCTCGCTCAGCGATGTGCTGGTCGACTTAGAGGCTTCAATAGATGTTGACTCAGAAGCCTTGATTGAAGTACTCGTGGATTCAGAAGCGGCTTTGCTTTCCGCTATGGATTTGCTAGTTGCTTCTGATGCTGACTCACTTTCACTCAGCGACGTGCTGGTTGACTTAGAGGCTTCAACTGAAGTCGATGTTGACTCAGAGGCCTTGATTGAAGCACTCGTAGATTCAGAAGCAGCTTTGCTTTCCGCTATGGATTTGCTGGTTACTTCTGATGCCGACTCACTCTCGCTCAGCGATGTGCTGGTCGACTTAGAGGCTTCAATAGATGTTGACTCAGAGGCCTTGATTGAAGCACTCGTAGATTCAGAAGCAGCTTTGCTTTCCGCTATGGATTTACTGGTTACTCCTGATGCCGACTCACTCTCACTCAGTGACGTGCTGGTTGACTTGGAGGCTTCAACTGAAGTCGATGTTGACTCGGAGGCCTTAATTGAAGTACTCGTAGATTCAGAAGCGGCTTTGCTTTCCGCTATGGATTTGCTGGTTGCTTCTGATACCGACCCACTCTCACTCAATGAACCGCTTTCCAATGCAGACGTCGATTCGGATTCACTGGCCGATTCCACTTCTGATGTGCTTTTAGAACTACTAGTCGATGCAGAAGATGCACTTTCGGATTCAATCGTTGAGGCTGACGTGCTGATTGAGTTATATGTAGAAGTTGATTTACTCTTACTTTCGCTGTTGCTTTGTGCCCGTTCTTCTTTAGTTGAAATCAACTGACCGTTCAAATCCCAGCGTCTATATGTACCCTTGGTTTCAATCGTGTCAGCAGCAATGTTCCCGGCAAAATCTGCATCAGTAATGACATGAGCATTGGGCGCTAAGACGCTACCAGCAAATGGACTTTGAAATTCAATTGTGCTGCTGGTCGTGCCAAAGTTCCACAGCAGGTGATTAGGTTCTCCTCGCCAGACATTGCTACTGTTATACCAGTTTCCACCATACTTACTTTTCCAATCTTCGTACTGTAATTGCAGGTGACGATTGATCTGAATCGTTTGACCTTCTGGAATATCCGTCACGTTGATTACCACCACCGGGCCAAAATTAGACTCAGTCAGGCCGACAATTCTAGTGTTGCGTGCTCCCGTTAGGTATTCATATGGAACATTAACATAAATTCGATTATCATCTGGACTTGCTCCGGAGACATCAATTTTGTAATCAGTATTAGAAGGATTACTGTCGATCCGTGAGTGTTCATATCCTTGCCAAACGCCCTCTGTATCAGAATCATGCTGACTCAAGCGCTGTGCGTTGCCGCTAAGAATGTTAAAAATCTGTTCAAAATCAATGTAGTTGCTGCCTGCTTTATCTTGAGTAATGTCTGCATTATCGCCTGGCGAGACATGATCCATCCGATTGTTATTCACATATAGCTTGCCATCTTTTTGCCCTATTCCGACATTGACGTCTTTTCCAAAAACAATGTGATTATAATCAGCTAAAAATGCATTGCTGCCAAGCCAGCCGCTGATTTTCTGAATATAGTCAACGTCGATGTTGGTCAGATTGCCATTAATATCATCTTGGGTACCAAACTGCTGGCCACCTTGATAATCACCAGTTGCCAGATTACCGCGATAATCAGCGTCAATTTTTAAATGCTTTGAAAAAGTCCCAAAAATCGATGCCAGATCAAGCGTGCCGTTGCCATGATAATTTTGAATGTAGTTATAAAAATTACCCCAATTCTTGTTAACAATACTGTCTAGGATTTCGCCCCAGGTGTCGTTAAATATGTGATTCCAGTCAAAAGTGTATGTATTCTTATTATTAAGATACTCATCTTCTAAAATAGTATTAGGATGAGTAACTTGATTAGACTGTCGTGCCCATAGCTGACTTAAAACAGCTTGGAGATAATTGGCCGCAACTGCTTGAGGATCAATACTTGCCGCAGTTAAGGTATTAGCAGACTGACTGGCTGCTGGCTGACTATAATCAGGTGTTTTCTCTGCCTGTGAGTTCTCACTTGCTGAATTGTTGACATCACTTGTTATTGAGCTGCTATTGGCAGTTTTACTGTCGGCTGATAAACTATCCGCCGTGGTTTGATTACTTTCAGATGAAGTGTTTGAATCACCTGCTGAATTTAGACTGTCTTCGCTACTGGTCGAATTGGTTGTTGAATTTTCAGCCGTAGTCGTATTTGACCCGCTTTCAGCCGCCTCAGATTTGCTCGTACTGGTTTCTGTGGTCGTACTGTTGGTTGAGTCAAGACTATTTGAGCTATCAGTCGAACCGCTAACCGACTCGCTTTGAGTATTTGAGGAAAGACCAATTGCCATTGAGCTGCGCGAATCCAACGTCCGCTGTAATTGTGTACTGTCCGCCATTGCCGTCGTTGGCAGCAGCATGGTTGCCCCAGCGATCGTCCCAATTGTAGCAATTACTTTTAAGTAGTCTTCATATGAAGTTTCATCATCTTCATCTACCGAAGCCGCTTTCAAAAAGGTCCAAAAACGTGACAACGAACTGCACCAGCCCCGATGCGTCTTATAAAGTTTTACGCGTTCAGTTTCATCAACTTTTGAATTTTTCCGGACATTTTTAGATTTCACGTTAATCTTCCTTTATGTATAAAAAATTTTACTGCCAAAGATCTATTATCTTAGCCAATGAATGCTTATTAATTTTGAAAACAAGCGTGATCGCTAAATCATAATTTATAAATTGACATTTATTCATAGCAATCAAGAAGAAAGGTTTTAAATGTTATTATAAATCCTTTATATCGTAAATATGTAAATAATTAAACTTTTTAAGAAACGTTAAGTATATATGTTTATAGTTTATGTTATCTAATGAAAAATTACCAGAAATAAATTAGAACCCTTCTTAGTTTTAGCGAAACCAAACAAAAATCACGAGCGTCATTTGCATAATCACCAAAAAAATCCATTTAATGATCTATCACTTGAATACATGAAGAAAATTGCATTGATAATCGTTTATCTAAATTTTTCGATCATGATTGAAGTATGAATGATTTTTGCTTATTTTGGGAATTTTTAGCTTTTTCCTATGCTTAGCCGACAAACATATTTATAATCACATTTAAGACTTCAATGAATCTTTTCAAAGGGATATTCATTTTACGAAGGGGCTTTTTATGAAGATCAAATCAAAAAAATGGGCTGGAATTGTAATTGGCATCGCGGCACTGTGTTTTGCATTGGCAATCGGTCTGGGAATCTACCTGCACTCAACCAGTCAATCTACCAAGACACAGCGCGAAACTCATTCATCTAAAATCACAGTTAATCAATTCATCAAAACGATTGCGCCAATTGCCCAAAAAGAACAAAAAAAGTACCACATTCCAGCCAGCATCATCATTGCTCAGGCTGGTACCGAATCAAACTGGGGTCGCAGCAAGCTGGCTTATAAATACAACAATCTTTTTGGCATCAAAGCAACCTCTAAAAAGAATCGCGTTCGCATGTATACCAAGGAAAACATCAATGGTAAGACGGTCGAAGTCAAACAGTATTTTACTGTATACAATAGCTGGGAGGCTTCACTAAAGGCCCGCGCCGAGCTGCTTGCCCATGGTACCGAAGCTAAGCCAAACGTATTTAAAGACGTGCTAAAAGCCAAGAACTACCAAGAAGCTGCCCAGGCGCTGCAAAAGGACGGCTATGCAACAGACCCTAATTACGCCAATGAACTGATCTACGCGATTAAAAAATTCAAGCTTTATAAATATGATCAATAATAATTCCGCATCTTTCAAAAATGGCATGTGGGATTACAATCTGGTATTGGCAAACGTCGATACCAGATTTTTATTTACTAAGAAAGGCGCTTAGTCAGATCATCTCGACCACTCGAACTTTACCATTTCAAATATATTTAGCCTTCTCTGATTGCGGTGCTTTGTGAAGAAAAATTGGCTTTAATCGGCTATCGGTCTTTGATTTTCCTACTATTGCTTAGTGTTCACCCTTAAGTAGGTAGTTGTATATTCAGCCAGTCTACCTTTACCTACTTTGGGCTGCGTTTTTCCAAATAGTAGGTAAAAATGTATATTTCTGGACTGATTGGGTCAGACCGACTTTGTGAATTACCTACGATTCGGCAATTTTCTGCTAATAGTAGGTAATGTTAGGGATTCCTAACTCGATATACACTGAGTTTTACCTACTATGCAGTCGATTTTCGAAAAAAGTAGGTAATGGTATTTTGTCGGCTATCATTATGCAGGAATTTTTGCATAATCGCTGCTGATGAGGTTGCTTATGACGCTAATTATCTCTAGATTATCGCGAGAACGTTTGGAGCCGTGAGTAAATATTGCTTGTGGATGAAGCACTTCAATCGTCAGCCGCATTAATGAAAGTTTTCAACTGCTATCAACTGGCAGCCGTAGATTTCTACCCAGGCCCTATCATCACGTTCAGGTTTCAAATTGCCTTGATCATTATTGGTAGTTAAGATCTTTTACCGCCATGATCAGCAGCATCGAATCATTATCGACACTACCAAGCCAATAATAAAAGCCCCGCAACCACTTCGGCTGTGAGGCTTTACTTTACAGATTCAATTCAAATGCCCAGCGCAGTGGATCATTGGGCTCATCTAAAATATTGATGTGACCGCGTCTGATAAAGCCATTGCTAGTTGCGACGTGCTGCATTGGCTGGTTCAAATCATGCGTATCAACGCGGAAGTTATGGATTCCCTGCTCATTTAAGATTGAAATCAAACTGCTCATAAAATATTTGGCTAAATGTTGTCCACGATAATCCTGGCTTAATGCTAAACGATGGATGGCTGCGTATGGCTCGGTATTATTTTGCCAGGCACCATCAATCTCTTGATAGTTTGGATCATCACCAATGATTGCCGCCGCATAACCCGCAACCTGATCATTGACTTTCAGCACCCAAGCTGAATGATTGGCTAAGTCTTGAGCAACGGTATCAGTATTTGGATATCCCGCTTGCCACTGCGGACTACCGGAAGCCTTTAAAAATGCCTTGGCTTGTTCAAAAATTGCCCCGATTGCTGGAATATCAGCCTGCATGGCGCGAGTAACATAAATAAGACTCATAATTTTCCCCCTTTCAAATGCATTTGAACTTTTAGATAAGCTTAACACGAATAATTGTATTAAAGACGGCCATTTTCTTTCAACCTTTCATGATCCATTGCCTCAGCCGACTTGAGCAGAGCAAAGCGTCGCCGTAAAGTCGAAATACTGATTCCAGTGCGCATTGAAAGTTCACGGTAGGTCAGTCCTTTGTGATAGAGCTGATATGCCTGCCGAATTTTTTCGTCCGAGTAGATTTTTGGTCGGCCTTCATGATATTTCGGATTATGACGACGAGCATATGACTTGCCTTCTTGCGTTCTGATAACGATCATGTCGCGCTCAAATTGGGCAAATGCCGAAAACACGGTAAAAATCAAGCGACCAACTGGCGTATCGTCAATCGTGCCCATATTCAAAATATTGATCTTCACCTGATTTTCAAACAATTGCTGAATCACCTGCAGAGCTTCACCCGTATTACGCGCAAATCGATCCAGCTTAGTGACGATAATTACATCGTTTGGCTGAACGATTGCTAACAAGCGAGCAAATTCTGGTCGTTTGGTAGTCGTTCCGGTATATTTTTCCTGGAATATTTCGTCAACCCCAACCTGTTTCAACAGTTGCAACTGTGTCGATAAACTCTGACTTTCCGTGCTTACTCGCGCATATCCGTACTTCATGTTCTAAACACCACACCAAGACAATTTAAGTTTCAAAAGCATGTGTGTGGACTCTCCTTTCTTTAATCAGTTATTACCCTTTTTGGTACATTGCCTTTTCAAAACTTTTGATTGCAACAAAACCGTTCTATTGTAGCAAATGATTTCTTTTTATAAACACTTTTTCCATAAAATGAACGGTTATTTTTAATGAATGATCATTTTAGAATGATATTACATTACATAGATACATTTATAAATCATTAGTATATTTTTAATCATAAAGACAAAAAGGCCCAACCTTTGAAAAATCAAAGGATGAGTCTTTTCTATCTTTGATGAATCTGTTCTTATTTCTTCATCTAGTTTTCGTGACGCTTCTTCTTAGAACCGAAGCCCAGGCCAAGACCTGCCGCAAACATTGCTCCTGCCAAGCCCAGTGCGCCCTTTTCATTGTTGGCGTTACCAGTCTGTGGCAATTGTTGAGCACCAGCATTGTTTTGGGTTTGACCTGACTGGCCGTTTTGAGCGGCTTGACCAGTCGTTGAACCGCCATTCGTTGCTTGACCACCATTGGAAGCATTGCCGCCTTGGTCAGCTGCCTTGCCGGAATCAAGCTTCTTGTAGGTGATATTGATCGTCATGTCTTGGTCATTTGGCGTAACCGTAATTTCTGGAACAGATGCGGATGGCACGTATCCATGAATGTTTGGTACGTCAACGCTTTCCAAAACGACATTCTTCGACCATGGTCCATAAGTTACTTCACCGGTAACCTCATCAACCGTTGCACTCCGCGTAAATTCAGCCTTCTGCGTGATCGTCTGCGTCTTGCCATCTGGCGTCGTAATGTTGATCGTCCGCGTAACCGTCTTGTTCAGATCATCCTTGGCAACGCCGCTTGGGTAATTCTTACCAGGGTTGTCTGGCAATACATCAGCTGGCGTCTTTGGATTGTCTGGCGTAACGGTTGTTGTAGCGTGCGTGAAGTAGTACTTGAAGTATTGGTGAACTTCAGAATTCTTGTCGTAGGCCGTACCAGCGACAAAGACATTGTTGTTGGCATTGTCCTTGTCAAAGACGTAGCCCTTAGCTTCCAGTTCCTTAACAACTTCATTTGGATCCTTGGCAAAGCTGATCGTTTCATCAGTCTTGCCAGTTGCAATTTCACGCGTGTTGGCAATTTCCTTACCCGTCGTCTCATCATAGAAGATGGCTTGGGCTTCTTGGGCATTTCCAACATAAACCACCGTCTTGACAACGTTTTCTGAATCTGGCGTAACCGTGATTTCATCAATCTGCGAATAGTTTGGCGTGTAGCCTTCAACCGCTGGACTAGTTACAGCTGCAAACGTCTTGCTGTCAGCCTGCTTGCCGTCAATCGTCCATGGATCGTAGGAAACAACCTTGCCGGTAACGTTATCGGTCGTGTAGCCACGCTTGAATGTTACTGCTGCCGTGTAATCTGGCTTAGCGGTTTGATTGTTTTCGTAAACGTAGTGAATTGTTTCCGTAACAATCTTTTGTTCAGCATTCTTGTCGGTTGCATCGGTGTGCGTCGTGCCATGCTTGAAGTGAACTTCATAAGTTGGCGTGCCGACACCAAACTTAGTACCTGGCTTGAAGCCATCCGATACCAGAACGTAGCCATCGCCTTCGAACTTCTTGATGCCTTCAGCCGTGCTGTAAGGAATCGTTTCATTCGTGTAGCCGTGCAGATCATCTTGACGCAGCGTCTCGCCGGTCGTGTCATCAATGTACTTGACATAAGCCGTTTGCGCGTCCGCCGTGTAGAGGACAGTAAGCGTTGGGCCTTGTTCGGCATCACTGTTGGAACTGCGCTTTACTACGGCTTCGCTTGGCGTGTAACCGGCAATCGTTGGTGAAGTCAAGGCCTTGTAGCTTTGGCTAGCTTCGTTCCACTTGCCCCAGGCTACGATGCCCGTGACGTCGTCCAAGACACCATTCCGCGTAAACGTTACCTGAGCCGTCTGATCTTCAGCCGCCTTGGTGCCATCTGCGTACTTGTAGTGAACCGTTTCCGTCAGCGTCTTCGTACCCTTCGTGCCGTCAGCTGAGGAGTGGTTCGGATCAACGTTTTCACGATGGTGCTTGAAGATTACCGTGTAGGTTTGATCGTTGGCGTCATCGTTGTCAAACTTTTCACCAGCTGGGAAGTTGTCCTTAAACAGTTCATAGCCATCGCCCTCAAACTTCTTGATGCCTTCAGCCGTGCTGTATGGGATCGTTTCGTCCGTGTAGCCGTCCAAATTATCCTGACGCAACAGCTTGTCGGTTTCACCATCAATGTATTGAACGTGAACCTTTTGGGCGTCCGCCGTGTAGATGACCGTAACCGTTGGTCCCTGTTCGGCATCGCTGTTGGAACTGCGCTTTACTACCGTTTCGCTTGGCGTGTAGCCGGCAATCGTTGGCGAAGTCAAGGCCTTGTAGCTTTGGCTGGCTTCGTTCCACTTGCCCCAGGCTACGATGCCAGTAACATCGTCCAGGACACCATTCCGCGTAAACGTTACTTGAGCCGTCTGATCTTCAGCGGCCTTAGCGCCATTAGCATACTTGTAGCGAACCGTTTCCGTCAGCGTCTTCGTACCCTTCGTGCCATCAGCTGAGGAGTGGTTGGGATCAACGTTTTCACGATGATGCTTGAAGATTACCGTGTAGGTTTGGTCAGTCTTGTCATCGTTATCGAACTTAGTGCCTGGCTTGAAGTCATTAGATACAAGTTCATAACCCTTGCCAACAAATTCTTTAATCTTGTCAGCAGTGCTGTAATTGATCGTTTCATTAGTGTGACCATCAACTATGTCGTCAGTCTTCTGCAAATTTTCACTAGTCTCGCCATCAATGTACTTGATTACAGCACGTTGAGCATCAGCCTGGTACGTAACGTTAACCGTTTCATTAACCGGCTTGTCGTCTTTAAATGATGGCGTCTTTTGAGCAACCTTAGTGCCTGCTACACCGTTAATCAGCGTCGTGTAGCCTTTTTGAGGTGTTGGCGTATATTCTTCCCAAGCTGAGGCACCATCTGCTTGCCATTGACCGTAAGTAATATGCCCGTTAACCAGGTCTTTCGTGGCAGTCCGCTTGTAGTTAACTGTTTGCGTTTCAGAACTAGTCTTGCCATCTGGCGTTGTAACGTTGATGGTCCGGGTTGCCGTCGTCTTAGCCTCTTTATCAGTATCAGAAACATCCTGGGTGCCATGCTTAAAGTAGTAGTTGAAGTACTGATGAACCGTCGAATCATTGTCATAAGTCGTCCCAGTGGTAAAGACATTATTCTTAGCATTGTCCTTATCAAAGACATAACCCTTAGCTTCCAGTTCCTTGACAACTTCATTTGGATCCTTGGTAAAGCTGATCGTTTCGCCAGTCTTGCCATTTTGGATTTCATGTGTACCATCAATTTGTTGGCCGGCCGTTTCATCATAGAAGTTTACTTGGGCCTGCTGCCAATCTGCTTCGTATACAACAGTAATGTCTTGACTCAAGTCGCTGACGTAATCTGCAGGGTTAAACGTGTAGTTCGTAACCGTCTTGCCATTGATCGTTGGCGTAAAGCCGGGCACTTTTGGAATTGTGACGTTGCCCGCCTTGGTTGAGTCGTTTTCATCGTTTGGATACTGCGTGGTCGTCTTGTCCTCAGCTGGAAAGGCCTTGGAATCAGAATCAATAATCAGATTGCCAAGTTTTTCATAAACATACTGAATGTTTATCGTCTGCGGAATGTAGATGCTGTGAATAGTAACTGATTTATATAAATCATAGTGAACTTTCTGTGATTGACCTGGAGCAAGATCAAACTCTTTTACTGTTCGCCAACCCAAAAAATAATGGTATTTCACAACAACATGCATCAAGCCGGTAGTGGTATCAGTTTCGGTAAAGGTAGCTTTAAGCCCATCATGCCAATCTTTAGTGTAGGCTGCACCCTGCTTGCCAAATGGCGACATGAAGCCATTAGCATTTGATGGTTCTTTGGCAAAATAGCCATTGATTACCTTACCGCCCTGTGTTGTATAGATTTGACCATCCAACCCTTTTTGAACGACTGGGTCGCTGACCGTGTTGCCCTTGCCATCAACATAAGTCGTTGTCTGTGTTTCGACTTGCGGAATCATGAAACTAATGCTGCCATAGTCTCCATTATCCTCACCCGCCTTAGGGTCAAAGACGTTGAACTTTGACTTCCAGGAACCATCAGCGGAAACGAAGACACCTGACTGACCATCATTGTAAACTGTGCCAAAGTCTCCCTCGTCATCAGTAGCTACTTCTGTTGATTTATTTTTATCAACCGTGTACTGACCTAAAACATTGTTATTACGGCCCAGCAAGAAGACGTAAACCTTGCCATCACCATTTCGATCGGTTGAAAGAACCAGGTTATACTTGCCGTCTGAGCTTTGTGCCCACCAGTAGGTATAGTGACTGGCATCTGTGTCCTGATACATCCCGGCTGGATAAGTTGGATCAGTAACCGTAAATCCGGCTGGGGCCTGTTGATTGGCAGCTTGTTGAACGGCTTGAGCACTCAAAATATTGGTGGCTTGGCTTTCATTGGCATTAGCGGCTGACGTTGGCAACTGTGCCGTTTGCTTGTCAGCAGCGCTTTGACTGTTGGCTTCACTAGCTGCCTGTGAGTCTTTGCTTACAGTAGCTGCGGCATCGCTGGCAACTGAGCTGGATGCCGGCTGACTGCTGATTTCACTGGCATTGGCAGCTGAAGCTTGGCTGTCTGAAGCAGAACTTGCAGAAGCTGGTGAATCAGAAACTGCCGCGCTCGAAGCTGACTCGGCACTTACCGGCGTAGCACTGCTTGTGGACACGGCTGCACTGCTATTAGATGCTGAAGTTGAGTCGCTGGCGGTTGAATTGGCGTCCTGTTGTACAACTTGTTCAGTCTTAGCTGATGCATCTGATTCAGCAGTTGCAGCTTGTGCCGTTGTACCACTGCCTAAATAAAAACCAGCCGCAACAGCTACTGAAACGACTCCAACGCTCAGTTTACGCAGTGCGAACCGTTGAAAATGCTCATTAGATTTACTTTCCCTTACATAATTATTATTTTTCCCAACCATATTGCTAAAACACTCCCTTAAATTTTGCATTATGGAAAATTTCGACATTATTTCGTCGTATAAAAATCGGTACTCACTGCTGCAATCGGTTCCCAGCCAACCACAGCAAATTTTCCCTGCATAACTCCCCCCTTGCTTTCCTGAAGACTTTGCCGCTTTCAAGTCGTCTTTTGGCTTTAAATTCTTTTATGAAAATTTCTTAAATAGTTAGGCTGCATTTTTAAACGCTTACACTATTTGCAAAATTAAAAAGAACCAAAACTTAGGAGTTATGAGTTATTAAAGAATGCAAAATTTTTTTTAAGGGATTGGCATATATGTTAAGGAAATCATTGACTTATTGTTCAACAAACATTAAAGTTAAATATATAAAAGCAGTATCGTACGTAGGTTTGAGATTTGTTGATATCAATTTGCCAAAGATTTCATTCAATTTTAGCCTTATGTGCATACATGCCTAGAAATGGGGGTTCGTAACTCCTAAGTTTTGGTTCTTTTTAATTTTG
>Ga0214929_100345_pt1 | contig 11494 bp, 6 predicted proteins | sample Stichaenrichm17X_FD_168613 | JGI IMG/M metagenome (GOLD analysis project Ga0214929, IMG submission 168613) | Xylose enriched microbial communities from anaerobic bioreactor in Madison, Wisconsin, United States - 17X | ecosystem: Engineered > Bioreactor > Anaerobic > Unclassified | place: USA... | reverse complement strand
GCTCCCAGCGCATCATGAAGGCCTTGTTGTTGGGCGCCACCGGCGTGGTGGTGCCGTCGGCGTTCGATTTGCTCGCCACGAAGTCGGGCACGTCGATGGTATCCCACTTGGCGCCGTTCCACGAAACGGGCGTCTTGTCGGACTGCCAGGGCTTGCCCTGCATGTCGCACGAGGCGCGGTTGTAGAGGATGCGGCGGTTGGCCGGCCAGCTGAAGGCCCACTTGGGGAAGATGTGCAGGTCGCCGTAGTCGGTGTTGTCGCGGCGGCCGGTGTTCTGCTCGGCCGGGTCCATCGGGGCCTTGGCGTTGCCGTAGTAGCCCGTGTAGATCCAGCAGGCGCTCGCCGTGGAGCCGTCGGCCTTCAGCTTGCTGAAGGCGTCGAGCAGCTTGGGCGTGTTGTTCTTGAAGTCTTCCGTCGCGCCGTCGGTGCTGTAGCCGTTGAGCTCCCAGGCGATCTTGCGATGGTCGGGCTTGCCGTCTGCGCCCTCGTAGTCCCACTTGGCGTTGAGGATCGGGTCGGGGAAGGCGCCGCCTTCCTTCTTGTAGAGCTCGACGAGCTTCTTATGGATGAGCATGAGCACTTCGGAGTCGGCCTTGGAATTGCCGCGCGTCTCGGTGCACTTGTAGCGCCACTGCATGACGCGGCCGGAGTTGATGATCGTGCCGAACTTTTCGAACATGCTCGCGATGGGCAGGAAGTAGCATTCGGTCTTGATTTCCGATTCGCGGCCCTTGTTTTCGGGCGACTTCCAGAACTCCGCCGTTTCGGTGTAGTACATGTCGTCGAACACGAGCCAGTCGAGATTTTCGGCCACGCGGCGATAGTAGCTGGCGTTGGCCTGGGACTGCATGGGGTTCTGACCGAAGAACATGTAGCCCTTCACGACGCCCTGCTCCATGAGGTGCCAGGTGTTCTGCAGCGAGCGCTTCGCCGCATTGTCGACCTTGGGCAGCCAATTGTAGCCGTAGTCGTTTTCGGCCGTGGCCGCGTCGCCGAAGAAGGACTTCAGGTAGCTCACGAGGAACTTGGGCGTGTTCGACCAGTAGCCGTCGACCGCGGTTTCGTTCTCGCAGTAGGCGGCGATCGAGGTGTCCTTGCCCTCGACGGGCCACTTCAGGTAGCCGGTCATGTCGCCCGGGGCGACGCACATGTCGGTGCAGCCCTGTACGTTGGGCTCGCCGCGGAGCGCGGCAAGCTGGCCGCCGGGGACGCCGATGTTGCCCAGCAGGAGCTGGACGATCGACATGGAGCGGGTGTTGCCCACGCCGGTGGAGTGCTGGGTCTGGCCCAGGGCGTAGAGAATCGTGCCCGCCTTGTCGGTGGCGCCGGTGGATGTGTAGATGTCGTATACCTGCTCGAGCGCTTCCTTGTTCATGCCGCACACGCTGCAGACCGTGTCGAGGTCGTAGCGCTCGTAGTGCTTCTTCATGATCTGGTAGACGCAGTGGGGATCCTGAAGCGTCGGGTCCTTCTTGGGGGTCTTCAGCGTAAGCGGATTGAACGCCGGCACGCCGGGTTCGGTCATCCACGCATAGGCGCCGGTGGCGGAGTTGTCCCACGTCGTTTCCGACTCGGTCTGATAGGACCAGGTCGACTTGTCGTAGGAGCCCTTCTGCGCATCGTAGCCGCTGAAGAAGCCCGTTTCGGGATCGAACGAGAAGTCAGGGTTGATCAGGTACGAGAGGTTGGTGTAGTTCAAGCAGTACTCGTGCTGCCAACGATCGTGCTCGAAGATGTAGTTGATCATGCCGCCGTAGAAGGCGATGTCCGTGCCGGGGCGAATGGGGCAGTAGATGTCCGCCACTGCAGCCGTACGGGTGAAACGCGGGTCGACGACGATGAAGGTCGCGCCGTTATCGCGGGCGCGATCGACCCAGCGCATGGATGCGGGATGGTTTTCGGCGTTGTTGCAGCCGCAGGTGAGAAGCACGTCAGCGTTGGCGAGATCGCCCCACTGACCCGTCATCGCGCCTCTACCGAATGTGGGTCCAAGACCGGACACCGTGGAGGAGTGTCAAACGCGGGCCTGGTTGTCGAGGGAAACGGCACCCAGCTCGCGGAAGAGCTTGACGATGAAGTACTCTTCTTCGATCGTCATGGACGAGCCGCCCAGGCAGGCGATGGCCTCGGTGCGGTTGATCGTTTCGCCTTTGTCGTTGGTTTCTTTGAAGGTCGCGTCGCGCGTGTCCTTCATATGGCGCGCGATCTCTTCGATCGCATCGTCCCAGGAAATGTCTTCCCATTCGGACGAACCGGGGCGGCGCACCTTGGGCGTCGTCACGCGCGCGGGGTTTTCCTCGAGCGCACCGGTTTCAGGGTTGACGATGTATTCCGCGTGGAACTCGGCCGCGCCCTTGGGGCACAGGCCGCCTTCGCTCACGAAATGGTCGGGGTCGCCCTCAACATGGACGAGTTCGCCGTCGCGCACCGAGCCGATGAGACCGCAACCGCATGCGCAGTAGCAGCAGATCGTGGTCACCTCTTCGGTGTTCTCAAGCTTCCAAGTCTTCTGGGTGTCGATAGCGAACGCTTTCGACTGCCCGGAGAGCTCGTAAGCCATTGAGCCCGCAAAGGCGAGAGCGGTGGCCTTGAAAAAGCCACGTCTCGTGATCTCCATGTAGCTCACTCCTTCTTTCCTCTTCTCTACACATGACACCATGTGTGCCATCGTTTGCAAATTATAAGAAAAGAAATTTGGCTATGGGAATACTCAAGGTGCGATAAATAGGGAGATGCCTATGTTTCTTTCCACACTTCCCTTATTCCGTGTAAATGTTAGCCAGCCGAACGGCCGATAAGGACGTCCGAACGGAGCGAAGCGCCGCACATCAGTGGGACGGCCCCTGTGGCAGGGCAGAATGAGTCAAAGCGATGTGACCCCTTTGACTCATTTGGGTCAATAGCACGAAGGGGGGGGCGATGCGGCTTATTCCGTCCCCGTGTCACGCCTGCCGCTCCCCGCGAACTTCCCACAGCTTCCGCATTCTGACCTGCCCCTTTGATTGCAACGCCCCTACGCGCGTGAGAGAATGGCGAAAACAGAACTCCGCCCGCGCAAAGCGGCGATTCGCACCCGTCGATGGGAGAAGCGCCATGGAACCCCGCGTCCAAGAGACACTCGACCGCATTTCCGTTCCCGTGCACAGCTGCGTGCGCATCGAATCGCGCCATCCCGGCGTGGTGATGTACGTCGACCCCTTCCGGCTCGACGGCGCCCCGCACGACGCCGACATCGTGCTCATCACGCACGACCACTACGACCACTTCTCCCCCGAAGACATCGCCAAGGTGCGCAAGCCCGGCACCGCCTTCGTCCTGCCCCAGGCCATGGACCGGCGCGACCTGCCCCTCGACCGCACGGCGACCGAGGTGCATTTCCTCGCCCCCTACAGCGAGTGCACGGTCTTCGGCATCCCCGTGCGCACCGTCCCCGCCTACAACGTGGGCAAGGAGTTCCACCCCAAAGCCAACCGCTGGATCGGCTACGTGCTCACGGTCGACGGCGTGCGCGTCTACGTGTCGGGCGACACCGACGACAACCAGGACGTCCGCACCGTCCGCTGCGACATTGCCTGCCTCGCCGCCGGCGGCACCTTCACCTGCACCCCGCGCGAAGCGGCCGAACTCGCCTGCGCGCTCGCGCCCGCCGTGGCCATCCCCACCCATTACGGCTCCGTCGTGGGCAAGCCCGAAGACGGCGCCGCCTTCAAGGAGTTCGTGGGCGGCCGCGTGCCCGTGTGCTTGAAGATTCCCGCGTAACGCCACATCGTCGAAAAGGAGCAGCATGAAGAAATCGACCCCGTTCATCATCGCCGCCGGCGCGATCGCCGGCTTCGCCGCCACCTCGCGACTCGTCTTCCACCGATCGGGCCCGGCGACCCTGCTCGACGGCTACCAGCGCGGCAAGCGCCTGAAGTCGCGCTTCGCCGAACAGGCCGGCTACGACGAGTTCCTGCGCCGCCGCGCCGAGGAAAACGAGCGCACCTACCAGTTGCCCGGCTGCTTCCGCCCCAAATGCGCCCTCACCCACGAAATCGCTCACAGCATGGACGTCTACACCCTGCGCCCCGCCGACGCGCGTCCGCTGCGCATCGTCTACCTGCACGGCGGCTGCTACATCAACCGCATCGATTCCTACCTGTGGCCCTTCCTCGACCGCATCGCCGCAAAGTCCCGCGCCACCGTATCGGTGCCCCTCTACCCGCTCGCCCCGGTGCACGGCTGCGCCGAATCCTTCGAAAAGCTCGGCGCCTACTATCGCGACCTGCGCGAGCGCAACCCGCACGACAAGATCGTCTTCATGGGCGATTCGGCCGGTGGCGCCCTCTGCCTGGCGCTTTCGATGATGCTCACCGAAGCCGGCGAGGAGGGCCCGGCGGGCATCGTGGCCTTCTCGCCCTGGGTCGACGCCACCCTCACCAACCCCGAAATCCTCGATTACGAAGCCTCCGACCCCGTGCTTTCGGCCTACGGACTCTCCCGCGCCGCGCACAGCTGGGCGGGCACGCTCGACAAGGCCGACTGGCGCATCTCGCCCACCAACGGTCCGCTCGAAACGCTGCCGCCCACCTTGGTGTTCGCCGGCACCAACGAGATCTTCTACCCCGACCTCGACATCTTCCGCGAAAAGCTCGCCCGCGCCGGCGTGACCTACACCTTCGTCGCCCGCGAGGGCATGGGCCACTGCTGGCCCACCTACCCCATCCCCGAAGCGCTCGAATCCGACCGAGAGATCTGCGCCTTCCTCGACGAGGTGGCCGGCGACTAGCGCCGCAGGCATGCATCTGAAGATTTCGAAACGCGGGGAGCGACGCTACCTGTCGGTGGTGCAGAACTACCGCGAGAACGGCAAGACGAAGACGCGCACGATCGAGTCGATCGGCTACGCCGACGCCTTCGCCGACCGCTACCCCGACCCGATCGCCCACTTCCGCGCCTACGTCGAGGAGCTCAACGAAGCCCAGCGCGCCTCCCGCGAGCCGGTGACTTTATCGTTCGCGCGCGACGAGCAGATCGAAGCGGGCGGCGAGCCCACGGCACGCGAGGGCGCGGGCATCGTGCTCGCCTACCTGGACGCGCTCGGCGTGGGCGCCTTCTTCCGCGCCTGCGCGCACGACGCGGGGCAGGTGCCCCAAGCCGGCCGCGTGTTCGAAATGCTCGCCGCGGAGCGCGCCCAGCACGTTACCTCGAAGCTCGAGGCCTGGCAGGCGCGCGCATCCTTCCCGCGCGCCTGCGACTTCGGCTTCAAGGAAGTCTACGAGGCCCTGCCTGCAATCGCCCGCACGTCGGCCGAGCTCGTCACCCACATGAACCGCGCCTACGAACGGATCCGGGGGAAGCGCGACGCGAGCGTGGTCTACCTGGTCCTGCAGTCGTTTTCCTTCGCGACCGCCAACGACGTCGATTCGGCCCGCCACCTGCACGGCACGGGCGCGGGCCGGCCCGTGGTGGGGCTCGGCATGGCGCTCGACCGCGACGGCGTTCCCATCACCTACTGGATCATGTCCGCCGCCCCCGACGCCGCCGACGTGCGGCGCACGGTCGACCGCCTGAAGCGCGACCTGGGCGCCCGCCGCGTGATCGTGGTGGCCGGCCGCACCCCGCATGCCGCGCACATCGCCCACGACCTGGCCCGCACCGGCGACGGGTTCGTGATCAACCGGCCCCTGCGCCCCGACGATGAGGACCGCCGCGCCTGGATCGCCGACCCGGCGGGCTACCGGGAGAGCCGATCGGGCAACTACCGGATCAAATCGCGCATTGTGGAAGCACAAGGCGCGCCCAAAGGCGACGTCGTGAAGGACGTGGTGCTCTGGGGCCGCGACTACACGGCCCGCGCCCGCCAAGCGCGCACGGAGCGCGCGCAGCAGTCGTCGGAATGGGCGGCGCTTGCCCAGGAAACGCAGGCGGCCGCGCCCGCGGAACCCGACCCCGCGGCGCACGCGACGCCGCCGGCCGACCTCGACGGCTACGTCTGCGTGGCCTCGAGCGAAGTCGACCTTTCGGAAGCGGCCCTCTTCCACATCTACCGCGAGATCTGGCGCTTGGCCGAGCCCTTCCAGATCATGGAAGCCGACGTGTCGCCCTCGCCCTTCCCCGTGCCCCACGCCGACCACGTGCGGGCGCATTTCCTGATCTGCTACACGTCGTTTTTCGCCCTGCGCCTGCTGCGCGCCGACATGGGCTGGCGCTACAACGCCGCCCAGGTGGCCCAGGCCCTGCTGGAAATGCGGGGCGCCCACCTGCGCGACAACTGGTACCTGTTCAGCTACCGAAGCCCCGTGAGCGATGCAATCGAGGAAGCGGCGGGGGTGCCCGTCGCGCGCAAGCTGCGCACCACCGGCGACATGCGGACCCTCATCAGCACGGCGCGCGCCCACATCGAGCGGCGCGCGTGACAGGGGGACGGAGGTTGTTGTCACGCGCGCTCCACTAGCGCGACCCCCAGGTGCGCATCCAGGCGCGCAGGTAGTCGACCGTGCCGCGGAAGATGTGGCCATTGGCCATGCTGGCGGCCGCGTCGAGCTCGGCGCGCGGCAGGCCGTAGGCGAGCAAGGCGCGCAGGGGCGTCTGCGTTTCGTCGATCGCGAGCTCTTCCCCGTGCGCGAGCGTGCGCCCCACCCGATCGAGCAGGGAATCGCGCATGCGCCGACCCATCCCCGTGCGGCCCAGGGCCGAAATGGGCGCCTCGAGCGTGACCGGCTCGCTGGGCCGGGGCTCGGGCAGGGGGCCGCCGTAAAGGGTGCGGAAGGCGGCGTCGGTGAAGCCCGCCCCCACGCGGTAGTAGGGCAGAAGGGCGCGCTTGCGGGCAGGCGACACCGTCTGACGCAGGCGCACGCGGGCGGCGAGCCTATCGGGGCATTCGGTGCGCACCAGCGTGAAGGTCTGCGCCAGGCGCACGGCCCGGCTCGACGTGCCCACCAAGATCTCGTAGGGACCCTCTTCGATGACCCAGCCGTGCGAGGCCGCGTCCCAGAAGGAGAAGGCCGCGTCGTCGAGCTCGATGCGCACGGTCGCCTCCTCGCCCGCCGCCACGGCGACTTTGGCGAAGCCGGCGAGCACCTGGTAGGGCTTGAAGTGCGACGGCGACTGGGCGTGCACGTAGACCTGCACCGTTTCGACGCCGTCGCGGCTGGAAACGTTGCGCACCGTGCATTCCGCCACGTAGTGGGCCTCGGTGGCGATGAGCCGCATCGAGGGGAAGGAGAAATGCGCGTAGCCCACCCCGTGGCCGAAGGGATAGGCCACGGGCGCGTTGGCCGTGTCGTAGAAGCGGTAGCCCGAAAACAGGCTTTCGCGATGGACGATCTGGAAGCCGGCCTCGACGACGGGCGTGAACGCCGCGGCCTCCTCGCAGGACGCCGGCCAGGTGAAGGCGAGCCGGCCCGTGGGCTCGGCGTAGCCGGTGAGCAGGTCTGCCAGGGCCTGGCCCGCGCCACAGCCGGCGTAGCCCATATAGAGCAGGGCCGCGCACCGCCCGCGCCAGGGCAGATCGCAGGGCCCCTGCCCCACCAGCACCGCCACCGTACGCTCGTTGGCCGCGCACACGCGCGCGACCAGGTCGTTCACGGAATCGGAAAGCGGGGCGCCGCCTTCGGGCACAACCACGAAGACCACGGGCACGTCGACCACCCGGGCCGCGCGCTCGGCTTCGGCGATCTGGTCTTCGGTTGCCTCTCCGGTCGCTTCGTCGTAGCCTTCCGCGAAAGCGAGCGACACGCCGGCCGCTTGCAGGGCGCCCCAGGCGTCGTCTGACAGGTAGGAATTGACCGCGTGCCCGTGCGCCGGCTGGATGAGGGGCGTTTTCGCGCGGGTGCCGATAAGCGCCACGGTCGCGCGCGGGGCAAGGGGCAGGACCCCGTTGTTGGCCAGAAGGACCGCGCTGCGGGTGGCGGCGTCGCGGGCGAGCTCGAAGTGGGCCTGCATGTCGCAGGCGCAGGGCAGGGCCGCCACGGCCTCGTGGCGGGCGGCGATTTCGAGTACGCGAGCGGCCGCCGCATCGAGGGCCGCCGCGTCGAGGTCGCCCGTCGCAACGGCATGAGCCACCGCTTCGGCATGGTCGGCCTGGGGACCGGGCGCCACCAGGTCGCAGCCGGCCGCCACCGCCTGCGCGCTATGGGCGGGACCGTCGTCAAGCGCGACCACCGCGCCCGAAAAGTCCCATTCATCGCGCAAGAGATTCTGCAGAAGCGCCGCGTCTTCGGCGCATTTGATTCCGTTGCGGTAGCCGGGCGCCACCGACACGGCCCAGGGCCGGCCCTCGCGCACGGCAACTTCGAAGGCGCGCAGGTGGAATTCGTGCAGGGCGCGCTCGTCGACGATGTCGTCGCGCAGGTAGGGAACGGCCCCGCCCGGCGCGCCGCCCAGGACGCCGCAGAGGGCGCCGGCGCCCACGCTCTGAACCCCGCGGATCCACGCGGCGGTCATCTTGCCGGCGAGCAGGGGGTCCTCCCCCACCGATTCGGGCGCGGAAGGCCGCCATCCGCCCAGTTCGGGGCCGGCCACCACGGCGGTGTCGTAGGCGCGGGCCTCTTCGCCCACCGCCTGGCCCACCGCTTCGACCAGGCCCGCGTCGAAGGAGCAGGCGAGCGTGGTGGGCGTGGGAAAGCAAGTGGAAACGGCGTCGGGGTCGATCTCGCCGTTGCGCGCATCGAAGGCCAGGCCGTGCGAGGCATGGTCGAAGCGGGCGGAAACCACGCCGATATGGTCGACGCCGGCCGTCGCGTAGCCCGTCTGACAGGCGAGCAGGCGCGCCTTCTCTTCGACGGTGAGCTGCGCGAGCGCTGCGACGATATCTTGCTGTGCCTGCATCCTGCGGTTCCCTCGGCTTCGGCGGCGCGGCGGGCCTTGACTCCCGCCGCGTGCATTTTGGTCCAGTTCACATAATGGTACCGCATTCGCGCCGTCGGGCGGCGCGGGCGGGCGCGCCTACACAAGCCGTGCGCTGTAAAGGCACGCCCCAGACGGCCGGCCTACGCCGCTTCGGCCGCGCGCGACGCCGCCGGCGCCATGCCGGCCGTAGCCGCGCCTTCCTCCATCGCGAAGGCCGGTTTCCAGCCGCGCAGGCGCAGGGCGTTGCTCACCACGAAGATCGAGCTGAAACCCATGGCCGCCGCCGAGATCATCGGGTTGATCGTGAGTCCCCAAGCCGAAAACGCGCCCGCGGCGAGCGGGATGCAAATCACGTTGTAGAACAGGGCCCAAAACAGGTTCTGCTTGATGTTGCGCATCGTGGCGCGCGACAGGTCGAGGGCCACGGCCACGTCCTGCAGGTCGCTGCGCATGAGCACGATGTCGGCCGCTTCCATCGCGATGTCGGTGCCGGCGCCGATCGCGATGCCCGTGTCGGCGCGGGCGAGCGCGGGCGCGTCGTTGACGCCGTCGCCCACCATCGCGGTCTTGCCCTGGGCGCACAGGGCGCGCACCCGCTCTTCCTTGCCTTCGGGCAGAACCCCGGCGAAGACTTCGTCGACGCCCACCTCTTCCTGCACCACACGGGCCGTGCGCTCGTTGTCGCCGGTGAGCATGACCGTGCGGATACCCATCCCGTGCAGCTCTTCGATGGCCCGCTTGCTCGTGGGCTTGACCGTGTCGGCGCAGGCGATGATGCCCGCCGGCTGGCCCGCCACCGCGAACAGGAGCGGGGTCTTGCCCTGGGCCGCCAGCCGGTCGGCTTCGGCTTCGAAGGCTTCGGTGGGCACGCCCGCCTCGCGCATGAGGCCCAGGTTGCCCGCCAGGCAGGCCATGCCCGCCACCGTGCCGGCCACGCCACGGCCGGGAACGGTGCGGAAGTCGTCGACCTCGATCGAGGTGGTGCCGTCTTCGCGCACGCGGTCCATGACCGCCTGGGCCAGCGGGTGCTCCGAGCGGCTTTCAAGGGCGTTGGCCACGTAGAGCACGTCGTCTTCCACGGCGTCGCCCAGGGCGATGACGTCGGTCACGCGCGGGGCGCCCTGGGTGATCGTGCCCGTCTTGTCGAGCACGACGGTCTGGGTCTCGCCGGCCGTTTCGAGCGATTCAGCGCTCTTGATGAGCACGCCGAGCTTGGCGCCGCGGCCCGTACCCACCATGACGGCCGTGGGCGTGGCCAGGCCCAGGGCGCAGGGGCAGGAGATTACGAGCACCGACACGGCGTGGTTGACCGCGTCGCCGAAGGAGCCAACGAACAGCCAGATCACGAAAACCGCGAGCGCGATCGCGATCACCGCGGGCACAAAGATGCCGGCGATCTGGTCGGCCTTTCGTTCGATGGGGGCCTTGGTGCTCGTGGCGTCGTCGACGAGCTTGACGATGCGGGAAAGCGCGGTGTCGGCGCCCACGGCGGTGGCCTTCATCGTGAACCAGCCCGACTTGTTCATCGTCGCGCCGGTCACCGTGTCGCCGGCGGTCTTTTCGACCGGCATGCTCTCGCCGGTGATGACCGATTCGTCGACCGAAGCGATGCCTTCCACGACCTCGCCGTCGGTGGGAATCGCCTGGCCCGCCTTCACCACGAGGACGTCGCCCACGGCCAGCTGGTCGACGGGCACTTCCTCTTCGACCCCGTCGACCACGCGCACGGCGGTTTTGGGCGCCAGATCCATGAGGCTGTTGATCGCGTCGGTGGTCTTGCCCTTGGCGCGGGCTTCGAAGAACTTGCCCATCGTGATCAGGGTGAGGATCATCGCCGCGCCTTCGAAGGAAAGGTCCATGAAGGCGGTGTGGGCCGCGTCGAGGTCGAGCTGGCCCATCGCGTAGGACATGCGGTAGAGGGCCGCGATGCCGTAGGCGGTTGACGCCGCCGAGCCCAAGGCGATGAGCGCGTCCATGTTGGGCGCGCCGTGGAAGAGGGTTTTGAAGCCGGTGCGGAAGTAGTGCCAGTTGACGAAGATCACGGGCACGAGCAGCAGCAGCTCGGTAAGGGCCGTGATGAGCATATGGTCGTGGCCCAGGAAGATGTCGGGCAGGGGCCAGCCCATCATGTGGCCCATGGACAGGTAGAACAAGGGCACGGTGAAGATAAGCGAGACGATGAGCTGGCGCTTCTTTTCGGCAATCGCCGCCTGGGCGCGCTCGGCGGTCGTGGGCCCCTGCGCCGCCGCAGCCGCTTGGGCGCCGCCGGCCGCGCGGGGGATGGCCCCGTAGCCGGCCTTTTCCACGGCGGCCGAAATGGCCCGCACCGTGTCGGGGTTGCCGTCGTAGTCGACGACCATGCTGTTCTTCAGAAGGTTGACGACGGCCTTGTCGACGCCGGCGACCCCTTCCGTTGCCTTGGTCACGCGCGCCGAGCAGGCCGCGCAGGTCATGCCCGTCACATCGAAAGCTTGTTCCATGCTGTGCCCTTCCGCAGCGACGATGCGCCGCGAAGCCGCAGGCTAGCGCGTGATGCGCTTGATGAGCCCCATGGCTTCGTCGATGACGTCGTCGTTGCCGTTGCGGATCTCTTCTGCCACGCAGGTTTTCAGATGGTTCTCGAGCACGATGCGCTCGATGCTCTGAATGGCGCTCGACGCCG
>Ga0214929_100344_pt1 | contig 11536 bp, 8 predicted proteins | sample Stichaenrichm17X_FD_168613 | JGI IMG/M metagenome (GOLD analysis project Ga0214929, IMG submission 168613) | Xylose enriched microbial communities from anaerobic bioreactor in Madison, Wisconsin, United States - 17X | ecosystem: Engineered > Bioreactor > Anaerobic > Unclassified | place: USA... | reverse complement strand
TGCCGCAGCATAGTCTTCGGAAAGCCGCTGTGTACGAAAAGGAGCTCTCTGCCACACACTCTGGCAGAGAGCTCCTTCTGCTCTTTGACACCTCTGAAACGGGCTCTTTAGGCCGTCTCCTGCAGCCTCGCGAGATAGACAAGAGATGTCTTAAACGTCTCGGGCGTTCCGTTCTCGACAATGCAGGGAATGCTTCGCCCGGTGCCTTTGGCCCAGCGCACGAAGGGAGCATAGTCGAAGCTGCCCGTAACGCCAGCGCCATAGCATTCAAGCCTGCTTCCGGACCCGTCGCACCAGCCTGCCTTCTCCTCGTTCCCGATGACGCGGAAGTCCTTTGCATGGAGAACAGAGATGCGCTCCCCCAGAAGCGCAAGCTCGCGCTCGGATTGGACAGCAGCATCCTCGAGCATTGTGGGATGCAGGAGCGAGACGGGGTCCAGGATGATAGAGACAGCCGGATCTCCTGCCTCGTCCAGCACCTTGCGCGCACGCTCAGGCGTCGAGGCTGCCTCGTTCCAGCCAGGCTCTATAGCAAGGCGCGACCCTTCGTCCTCGACGAGTGCTGCGGCACGCTTGACCTCACGTGCCAGCTCATGGAGTGCCTCATCGGTTGTACGTGCCTCTGTGATCTGGTTCTTCGGATCGGGACGTCCGCATTCGGTGCCGACGACAGAGGCGCCAAGCACGCGGGCAAAGCGGCCTGAGGCTTCATACTGCCTCAAGATCCCCTCGCGCTTCTCCGGATCGGGCTCGAGCAGGTTCTTGTAGCAGCCGAAGACCGTGACCGTCAGGCCTTCCTTTGCAAAGAGATCCTTGAGATGCTTGGCCCGCTCGTCGGTGAGCCCGAAGATATCGGTATCCCAGCTCTTGCAGAGGAGCTTCGAGGCAAGGTGGACGCACTTGAAGCCAAGCTCAGCTGCGTTATGGACCTTCTCTTCGAGCGTGTCTCCCGCCACATCGTGGAGCCTCACACCAGGGACAATCCTGCCCGTCATGACTCCTTCTTTCCGTTGATGCCTGGCGTATAGCCGTCGAAGGGGTCGTCGAGCGAACAGGTGCCGCAGGGAGAAGCAGGGTCTGCCGCTCCCTTCAGTGCATCATGCTGCATGGTCTCGATGTAGGCCAGAATCAAGGGAGCCACGCCCTTTGCATCGTTTTCGACGATGGGCTCCCTCATGTAGTAGTCGAATGTGCCCTCGCGGTGCGTCTTGTTGCCGAGGCCTGCAACGAGGCAGATGTTCTTCAAGGCAAGCTTGCCGTCCTCCTCAGAGAGACAGGTACGGCAGATGCCATCAAAGGCAGCACGACCCTTCGGATAGTAGGAAGAATCGAGGACGCCCAAGCGCACGCCCTTCATGATTGCGTTCGCGAAGATGGCAGAGCCGGACTCCTCGAGGTAGTTCGGGGCAATGTTCGGCAGGTTGATGACCTGATGCCACATGCCCGTCTCCTTGTCCTGGTAGGGCAGCATCGCATCGACGAGCTCCTGAAACATCTGGCGCAGAGCATCCTTCTCCCCCGACATCGAAGGCGGCATGAGCTCCCAGGTATCGATGACCGCCATTGCGAACCAGCCCTCGGCACGGAGCCAGAAGCTCGAGGAGAGGCCGGTCACCGGGTCGCACCAGAACTGCTTCCTCGAGGCATCATAAGCATGGGAATAGAGGCCGTTGAGCGGGTTCCTCATGATCTTGTGCACGGTCTCGAACTGGTGGAAGGAGTCAGAGCACGCCCGCCTGTCATGGAAGGCAAGCTCGTACTGCATGTAGAACGGCTGCGCCATGTACATGCCGTCGAGCCAGACCTGGTTCGGATAGATGGCCTTGTGCCAGAAGTTGCCCTCGCGGGTGCGCGGCTGATGCTCGAGCTGCCCATAGATCGTGTCCATTGCAAGACGGTACTTGTGCTTTCCGAAGATCTCATAGAGCCTGTAGAGCGTCTTTCCGGCATTCACGTTGTCGAGGTTGTAGTCCTCGGGACGGTAGCCCTCGATGTGGCCTTCCTCGTCGACGAAGTGGTCGATGAAGGCATCGGCGAAGTCGAGGTATCCCTCATCCTTCGTGATTCCGTAGAGCTCGATCAGGGCCTTGATCATGCAGCCATCGATGTAGTTCCAGGTGTTCTTCTTCCCGGCACGGATCTTCTCGATGTTCCAGGCCGGCGCCTCGGGCGTCGAGGTCTCCATGAGCTGCTGGATGTAGCGGTCGAGAATGGCATTTGAGGCCATTGTCCCCTCCTTCACTGCCGGCATCTGGCCGGCACAAGTATCCTATCCGACGATAGCGGCAAGTCCTGCTGCAATCCTTCTGGCAAGGCGCTCATATCCTGCAGGCGAGTAGTGCAGGCCATCCGGCATGTAGCGCTCGCGATGAGCTGGCAGAAGCGGCGAGATCGTGCTCTCACGGAAGAGGTCGATCGTGGGTACGCCGAAGCGGTGCATCACATCGAGGAAGGCATCCGCGTAGTCCTCTTCCACGAACCCCAGATCGTTTGCCGCGTTGTAGGCAGGAAGGCCCTTCCTGGGAACGCCTGCCGTCTTGCACGGGGTCATGCCGACAAGGATGGACTCAGGGTACTTCTCTGCAATCTGCTCCACAAGCCAGGTGAGCGCCCCATAGAACGTATGGACATCTTTGTCTTCCGGCGCACCCACCGGCACATTGCGGCAGAAGTCGTTGACGCCGCCGAAAAGACATATCACATCGGATGTGAGGTCATGCTCACCAAAGCGCTCGACAAACGAGTCATCGCGGTCGGCCTTGACGCCGATACGGGAGCCCTTGACGCCGAAGTTCAGGACCTTGGCAGCGCCCGTGAGCTCTGCCATATGCGAGGTCCAGGAGATGGCAGGGCCGCCCTTCCCCGTTCCGTTGTCTCCCCAGGTCGTGGAATCGCCGAAGCAGGCGATCGTCTTTCCTTCAAGGCTCATCAGCCATCATTCCTTTCCGTGCTGGCAGCGAGAAGCCATGCGATATCATCCGCAAAGCTGAGGACGCCGAGATGGTGCTCGCCTGGTATCACCTCGTGCTTGAAGCGGTCTTCCTTTCCCAGAAGCTCATAGGCACGCCACACGATATCGGTCTGCTCGAAGACATTGGCAAGGCCCCTTGGCCCCATCAGGTGGTCATGGTCTGCGCTCTGGACAAGGAGCGGACGCGGAGCAATGAGCGAGGCGAGATCTCCCATATCGAAGAGCTTCCAGAGGTCCGGCACATAGTTGCAGGAGCAGTTGCCATTGAGATGCAGGAGCGCATCCTTCACGCCGTAGAGGTAGCCCGAGATGAAGGCACACTTCACGCGCTCATCCAAAGCCGCAAGATAGAGCGTCTGCATGCCGCCGCCGGAGAAGCCGACGCATCCCAGATGCTTGGCCGAAAGCTCAGGCTCTGCCTCTATCCAGTCGATGAGGCGCTGAAGATCGGATACCAGAAGGCCCAGCAGCGTGAGACCTAAAGGCTCTGCCATCCGTGCTTCGTTCAAGCAGGTGCCACGCACATAGGCGTCAACCGTATCTCCCTGGCCCTTCCAGCTCCTGCGCTCTCCCCAGCCTCTTGCCTCAGGGCAGATGGCCACATAGCCGTGCCTGGCCAAGCGGAGGCCATAGTCGTAGTTGAAGCGGCGAATCGCCTCATCGACTGCAGGGACGCCCAGGATGCCAGCGACGCTCGCCGCTCCTGCCCCCTGGTGTCCATGCGGACAGATGAACGTGTAGCTGCGTCCCTCCTCGTCACGCAAAGGCGCATCCGGCATCAGCACATAGACAGGCATCCAGACATCAGGCTCGACCTCGAGGAGATACTTTCTGCGCTCGATATGGCCCGGCACCGATGCGGTCCCGACAAGACTGGCACGAGGCTCCACCTTCTCGATAGCATCGAGCTTGAGGGCCTCCGCGAGCTTCTGCCTGGCGACCTTTTGCCAGGCGAGGAAGTCCTCCGCCGTCTGGCCTACAAACCTGCACTGCCGTGCCTCGCGGTCGAAGCGCTTCGCGAATGCTTCGTCGTCTGCGCAGTACGTATCCGTATGGACGGTCCTGCCATTTTCCGAGAGCTTCGAGGTCTCGGTGTCTGCTATGCCGCCGCCTTCAGGGTCCCACCCGTCTTCTCCTGCCAGCACATTCTCGCGGCTATACCTGACGAGCTGATCTTCCTGGATGGTCGAGGCAAAGGGCACCCATTCATCGGTTGTGGCCCCAGGTCCCGAAAGGAGCGCTCCCCTATACTCTGCGCACTCCCGTGCCTTTTCCTTGTTCCAGTCCCAGAAGCCATCACGTCTGATATGGGGACCGAGCCAGCAGTCGACAAGCGCCGTCTTGGCATATTCGCGCCAGGGGCGGCCGAGATAGACCGTGTTCTCAGCACACTCCCCTGTGAACGAGCACCCATGGAAGACGAAGCCATAGGGCATCTCTTCAGGCGTCGAGGCTGCCGTCACGTAGCCGTTCACGTCCATATCGCGGTTGAGCGAATGGAGCTCGCAGCTCTCGAAGAAGGCCGTGGCACCGCCGAAGATGAAGTCGACATCGCCCTCGATGTAGCAGCGGCGCCAATACTGCCTCGTCGGTATCCTCGGTGCATGCTCCTTGGGGCCACGGAAGCCGCCGGGCTTCACCTCGGTCGGAGGAAGAGGCCCCAGGAAGACGGTGTCCTGATGTCCCAGAAGGCGGCAGGAATCCACGACGAGGCGGTCGCCGTCTGCATAGAGCGCAAGCGCCTGGCCGGCCTCACGTCCATCCCCTGCCGCGTTCTCGATCGTCAGGTTCTCGAGGCGGCAGTCAAAAGCATCGACCAAGACGACATAGGTACGGAAAGTTCCCCTCTTGGTGCCATCCGGCATCTCCTCGAAAGCGCCATGGATGCCCCTGATCTTTGCCTGGTCTGCACACTCGCCCAGAAGCGTCACATGGGGACGGCGGATCTCGACCGTCTCCTCGTAGGTGCCAGGGGCTATATGGATGATGCACTCCTGTGTCTCATCAGGTGCAAGCTCGCCCAGCGCATCGAGTGCATCCTGGATGCGGGAGTACGCACCGGTGCCGTCTGCAGCAACCTCTACGACTCTTGCCTCCATCGCATATCCCTCCTCTGGAAGAAGCGCGCCATGAGCTCGGGGGCTCATGGCGCGCAGCTGGATCTCATCAGTGTTCAGGCACTGCCCAGACCCTAGTCAGCTGCCTTGATGTCTTCCTGGTAGCCGACGTTGTTGTGGGCGAAGCACTTCTCATACGGGAAGCCGGAGAGATCCTCGCAGACCTTCTTGACCTCAGGCTTGACATCCTCCATCTTGCCGCCCTCACGGACACGCTTGACCTCAGCGCAGAGCATGTCGCACTCGGTCTTGTCGACGTGGATACGGGAGCCGAGGACGCAGGAAAGGATGAAGAAGCCAGCGCAGCCGATGAGCATGTAGGTGCAGATCGTGATAGGCACAGAAGCAGGCTGCTGGACCTGGGCGCTGTTGCCGGTCGAGGAGATGAATCCGGACATGGCAAGGGCGACGGACCAGAGCGTTGCAGCAAGAGCGGAAGCAATCTGCTGGACGAACTGCTGTGCTGCAGAGTAGACACCCTCACGGCGGCGGAGCGTGATGAGTTCATCGACATCAGGGACATAGTTCATAGGCACATCAGGCAGATACTGGAATCCGACGTAGAAGAACTTCCAGATTGCGAAGATGATCGGGTAGGCAATCATAGCGGTCGTGACATCGAACGCGCCGTTGATGCGGCCAAAGGCGAAGAAGTTGAAGGCAATGATGCAGGCGGCGGCGCCAATCGTGGACACGTACCAAGGCGTGTGGAAGCCCTTCTTTGCCATCCAGGCAACCCAGACAGCCGTGCAGACGATTGCGACGATCTTGCCCGGCATCTCCATCACGGACTCGTAGGACTTTGCGATGCCGAGAGCGTAGACGATGAAGAAGGAGAGGCAGGCAGACCAGCAGGCTGCTGCGAACTTCATGGTCAGATAGACAGAAAGAACACGGCGGAACGAACGGTTGCGAAACGTGGAGAAGACATCGATGAAGAGCTTCTTGATGGCTTCCCAGGCATTGTCGATCTTCTCCTGGGCAACCTCTTCAGGCGAGCGCTCCCACGTGGAGCAGTAGACAGCGATGAGGGAGGCTTCCGTTGCAGACAGGCCGCACTGCGTGGACAGGAACATGACCATGTAGCTGTGCGTGAAGGTCAGAGCACCAGAGTTGGCCATGCCTCCCATACCGAAACCGAGCCTTGTCCAGAAGTTTATCTTGCGCTTCTTTCCGATCTTAGACACGCCGTCTCACTCCTCTCGTAGGGGCCCATCACCCCATAGGCTGCGTGCATCCCAGATAGGCCTGCCTGCTCCACAGAAGCGCGGAAATGTGCGGAACATCGTTCGCTGTTCCTTTATGCTGCCTGGCATGCCACATTTCCAGGCTTCCATGCGCTTTCAGCTGCTTCTAAACAGGTTTATCTGACGGCTGTAGTTATAACACGTTGCAGAGTCCTTACACTAGCATGTCAGTCTTTTTTCGTTCAGGTTCGGGTGAACGGTTACTTTTTCAGGGTGAACGTACACTCTTCGGCAAGTCTATGCAGAAGTATGCATTTCTCAGATATGCCAGTCTTCAACTCTGAATTTCGCAGACCTGGCTTCCAGAGATCGATGCAAACTGGTTTCCCTGCGGACCGCCCATGCAGCTTCAGGCCAGAAGAGACGTCCGGAGATGGCCAATAGCTGGAGACGCGAGCTGACGCCGAGTGCTGGGTGCCGCAGACAAAAAGCAACCCCGGGGTATCATGATCTTTCGCATGAGTGACCTTCCGGGGCTTTCGCTCTATATGCTGCCCCATCATGAGCTACAACAACGCCTCGAGCATAGAGACTCTCACCACATGGTTCGTGTCCGAGCTTTTCCGATGCCAATCGTACGGACAGAGAAAGTTCGTCAGGCATACTGCCTGGCACCCTTCTGATGCATGGAGGGTGCGTGTCATATCTTCTTGTGCCCAAAACAGTGCAGGACGGCCATCAGGCTTTTCTGAGCCTCTATAGTGCGACAGCAAAGAGGCGCTAGATGCCCGAAGACATCTGGCGCCTCGTGTGTACGCTCTCCTCTGCTGGGTGGGATGGTGCAGAGGAGCTCTATGGAATGGCAGCCAATATGCAAAGGAGCAGGCTGCCGGAAGGAAGCTAGAGGTGGACAACCTCGTCGACATTGTCGAGCACCAGCTCGTCGCCGTCCTGGCCCTCCATCGTGACCGCGCGGAGCACGAGCCTCTCGACGTTCTGGGCAATGATGCCCTTACGTGCCATTGCTTCCACGCCTGATGCCATGGCCGGCACGCCTGGCTCGGCATCCGGGTCGAAGGAAATCTTCACATCGTCGAAGACGAGCTCGGAGATCTTGCGCTCAGGAAGGCCCGTGATCCAGGCAGCAGCTACCTGGCAGTTCTCTGCCACGATGTCGCGGAACTCGAGCATGCCGAAGCCCGGGGTGCGCTCATCGACCGGAAGCGGCTTTCTGGACTGCACATAGTCTGTCTTGCCATCCTTGTCGCAGAAGTAGAAGGCATTGACGACAAAGGGCGTCAGCACATGGTCCATGTGGATGTTCTCGAAGAGAATGCCCTCGTTCACGGCGTCATTGCCACGTCCGCGGCGCGTCTTGACGCGCAGGCCCCTGTCCGTACGGCGGAAGTCGCAGTCACGGACCACAAGGTCCTTGATGCCGCCTGCCGCCTCAGAACCCAAGACGACCGCGCCGTGTCCATCATGCATGAGGCAGTGGGCCACGAGCATGTCGTGCGTGGCAGGACGAAGCGGCCTGTCGATGCCGAGCTTGCCGGACTTGATGGCGATGCAGTCGTCGCCGACAGAGAACTCGCAGCCGAGGATGCGCACGAAGGAGCAGGACTCAGGATCCATGCCATCCGTGTTGTGGGAGTTCTTGGGGCCGCAGATCTTGAGGCACAGGGCATCGAAGTGGTCGCACAGGACCGGATGGATGTTCCAGGCAGGCGAGTTCTGGACCGTGATGCCGGCAAGAGACACATGGGAGCACTCGGAGAGGAAGACCATGCGCGGACGAGCGATGTCTCTTCCCTCTTCAGGACGGTAGAGGTCCTTCACGTTGTGCCACCAGTTGTCATCGGCGAAGTCCGTCTGGCCATCGATCGTGCCGCGGCCATAGATGTTGACATCATGTACAGAGAGGCCCGTGAAGAGCGAGCAATAGGTCGAGATGGACTCGCCTTCCCAGCGTCCCAGCGGGAAGAGGTCCGTCGCATCCTTGCCGAGGCCCTCTGTGCCCTTGAGCGTGCCTGGGATATAGGCAAGCTGGTCGCGGTCGTGGCGGGCAAGAATCTGTGCGCCTTCCTGGAGCTCGACCGAGCACCCGGACTTCAGGAAGAGCGACTTCACGAGATAGGTGCCTGCCGGCACGAGCACGCGGCCATCCTTCGGACATGCCATGATTGCCGCCTGGATGTTCACGGTGTCGTCGTGCTTGCCGTCACCCTTGGCACCGCAGTCACGCACATCGATCGTCGCAGACTCCTGGGGTGTCGTGATGCCTGCCTCGTAGACCTCGTCGCCGTTTACGAACTTCACGACGTTGCGCTGGCCTGGGACGAGGCCATCCACATAGGTCTCGACCTTCTTCGTCGTGCCCTGGCGCTGGCCATTCACATAGACTTCCCAGCTGAAGAACGTGTCGTAGAGCCCGCCGTCATCGAGCTCGATCACGGCAGCACGGGCACAGCGCCAGACTGTCTTGATATCCATGCCTGATCCTCCCCTAAAAGTTGAGCCCCTGGACAGAGACATTCCAGGGGCCATGGAAAGCGTCCGGTCCCTCTAGAGGACGACGCCGTCTTTCCAGATGCTGATCTCGTGGCAGTTCCTGCGCTCGGTCGAGGTCTTCTCGCCCGAGGAAACCTTGAGCACGAGGTCGAAGAGGTCTTTCGCTGCCTCGTCGATCGTGGAAGCGCCGTCAGCGATCACGCCGGCATTGAAGTCCATCCAGTTGGGCTTCCTCTTCGAGAGCGCCGTGTTCGTGAAGACCTTGATGGTCGGCACAGGAGCGCCGAAGGGCGTGCCGCGTCCGGTCGAGAACATGATCACGTGGCAGCCGGCAGCAGCAAGCGCGGTCGAAGAGACCATATCGTTGCCAGGAGCGCAGAGCAGATTGAGCCCATGCTTCTTGGCCTGGTCTGCATACTTCAAGACGTCCACGATAGGAGCCCTGCCGCCCTTCTGGACGCAGCCGCAGCTCTTGTCCTCAAGCGTCGTGATGCCGCCCTGCTTGTTGCCCGGGCTCGGGTTGTCGTAGACGACCTCATGATGTCTCAGGAAGTAGTCCTTGAAACCATTGAGCATGCCAGCGGCTGCATCGAAGACCTCCTTCGAGACGCAGCGTCCCAGAAGGAAGCTCTCGGCGCCGAACATCTCGGGCACCTCTGTCAGGACGGACGTGCCGCCCTGGGCCACGACCATGTCGCTCACGCGGCCGATTGTCGGGTTTGCCGTGATGCCGGAGAGGCCATCAGAGCCGCCGCACTTCATGCCGACAACAAGCTCGGACACCGGGATAGGGACTCTCCTGTTATGGGAAATCAGCTCGGCAAGCTCCTCGATGATGGCACGGCCCGAGGCCAGCTCATCCTCGACATCCTGGCAGGTGAGGAAACGCACGCGCTGGGGGTCGTACTCCCCCAGCTCATCCAGTATCTGCTGGTGCGTGCAGTTTTCGCACCCCAGGGAAAGGAACAGCACGCCGGCTGCATTGGGGTGACGTGAAAGTGCGACGAGCAGCTTCTTCGTCTGCTCGTGGTCTGCTCCTGTCTGGGAGCAGCCGAAAGGATGCGTGAAGGCATGTATTCCCTCGACAGCACCTTGGACGAGGTCCTGACACTGCGCTTCAAGGGTCTGGGCGATGCCATTGACGCATCCCACAGTCGGGATGATCCAGATCTCATTCCTTGTGGCGGCGCGGCCATCCTTCGTGCGGTAGCCCATGAAGTTCTGGGGCTCAACTGGAGCCAGCTCAGGATGCGTCGGCTCATAGGTGTATTCCACCTCGCCTGAAAGGTTCGTCTTCATGTTGTGGGTATGGATCCACTGGCCAGGATGGACGTCTGCCGTCACATGCCCGATAGCCTGGCCATACTTCACGACCGTGGAGCCTTCGCTGAGCTCTGCCACGGCCATCTTGTGGCCCTGCGGGATGTCCTCTGTGGCCGTGACTTCCCTGCCCTCGAAGGAGAAGGTCTCCCCCTTCTTCAGCGGTCGCAACGCCACGACGACGTTGTCTTCCGGATTGATATGAACGATAGGTGCCATAACGTATGCCTACTTCAGGCAGCTTGCGAAGGCAGCCTTCGTGCCCTCGCGGCGGATGAGATCGAGGTCTGCAACGACGGCGTCACGGAGGCCCTTCACCTCATGCAGGTCCTGACCCCACATCTCGGTGTTGGCAAGGACATCGTCTGCGAGCTTCTCCGTGGAGGCATCCTTGCGCTCTTCGAAGAAGGCAAGAGCGGAAGCATCGTCCTGGGCGACATACTCGGTGCCGTCAGCACGCTTGAGGTGCAGGCCATCGTCTGCAAGGCCCTCGGTGCCCGTCGTATAGAATGCCATGAGCGCAGCAAGGCTCATCGTGAGGCACTTCGGGAGCTTGCCTTCCTGCTCGACATAGTCAAGAAGGGACGGCAGGTCGCGGGCACGCCACTTGGACGTGGAGTTCAGGCAGATCGAGAGCAGCTGGTGATCGATGAAGGGGTTGTCGAAGCGGTTCTCGACAGCAGCGGCAAAGGCTTCGAGATCGGCACGATCAAGCTCCTTCGAGAGAGTCGGGATGACCTCACACTCGAGCATCGTGTTCATGAAGCCACGGATCGTGTCGTCGTGCATGCAGTCACGGACGATATTGAACCCGGCAAGCCAGGCACCCGGGACAAAGCCCGTGTGTGCACCATTGAGGATGCGGACCTTGCGCTTCTTGTACGGGGTCACATCCGGGGTGACAAAGACACCCGGCTCCTTGGACTGGATGAACGGCAGCTTGGCAGCAAGCTTGTCGTCACCCTCGATGCCCCACATCTGGAACGGCTCACGCACGGCCAGGAACGGATCCTCATAGCCGAGGCGCTCTGCGACCTTTGCGGCCTCCTTGGGGTCGCGGATGCGGCCCGGAACGATGGTGTCGACAAGCGTCGTGCAGAAGAGGCACTCTTTGTCGAGCCACTCGGTGAATTCCTTCTCCCAGCCCCAGTCGGAAGCGTAGCGCTTCACGATCTTCTCGAGCTCTGCGCCATTGTGGTCGATGAGCTCGCAGGAAAGGATGGTAAGGCCGCCCTTGCCGGCATCGAAGCGGAAGCGCAGGGTCTTGGCAAGCTTCGCTGGGAAGCTCGAGGGCCAGGCGTCTTCTGCCTTGCAGGTCGGATCGTAGGCAATGCCAGCCTCGGTCGTGTTGGAGACGACAAGCTCGAGGTCGTCAGAGGTGGCGACCTTCTTGAGCTCCTCGAGGTCCTCTGCCCTGAACGGGTTGAGGC
>Ga0214929_100343_pt1 | contig 11567 bp, 9 predicted proteins | sample Stichaenrichm17X_FD_168613 | JGI IMG/M metagenome (GOLD analysis project Ga0214929, IMG submission 168613) | Xylose enriched microbial communities from anaerobic bioreactor in Madison, Wisconsin, United States - 17X | ecosystem: Engineered > Bioreactor > Anaerobic > Unclassified | place: USA... | reverse complement strand
TCCGTTACCTGAAGCAACGACGGATTGTAGGCGATGTCCCTCATCTGCCCTTGGCCACAAGCTGTCGGGTCGGGGGCACGAGGCCCCGCTCCCCGCCAGCTCTTACACCACGTCTATGCGCACTACCTGCGTTCCCCCTGTTGGCAAGAAGCTAAGGCCTCGTGTTGCCAAAAAGTCCACCCTGTGTGTACACACGATGCGGACTTTTTGGCAACGGTTGAATATATGATGTTGGCCTTGCTGCTGGAAGGGCAAGCTCTGAGGGGGTGGGACCCCTCTGACGCCGCCCGGCAGTGCGGACGCTCCCTGGTGTGCCGCGACGGGCCGGATCCAACCCCGGCCACAGACAGAATCTCCCATCCTCCCCCTCTCTGAGTTCTTTTGAGCGGCTCGCATGTGGGATGTGCTGGGGATCTGGTTCTAGCTTTGGGGAGGAGCACATCATGGCCAGGGGGGTAGCCTCAGGACCATCGAATATCGCCAAGCAGGACATCAAGGGCTAAACCATGGCAGCGCAGTCCCGATGTGAGCGGTTGTGCAGGGGTTCTCTGCCAACGTATTGGGTTCTACCTGCATATATGCAGGTAGAACGGTTGGGAGACCTTCCGGGTTCAAGGGGATGGCAGGCGGAGCCCGATATGAGCACTCACGTCGGGAGCTTCCTGCCATCTGACCCCTGTCCTTGGTCTCAATGGCAACTGGCGCCTGATATGAGTGCTCATATCGGGAATTCTGTGCCAACGTGGTACGGGCGAACGGGATGACCCCAGGTAGATGGTGCGACCGAAGCTCTTCGAAGCCACCTCGTGGCAGCGAAAGCTTGAAGTGAGTACTCATATCGGGCTTTCGCTGCCACGGCTTGAAGACTGACGCCTGCAAAGCTCGGGAACGCGATGTGGATGAGAGGCCCTGCTGGGCCTACCGAGGCTAACCCATCGGGAGGACGCCGCTCGAAAGGACGTCTCACCCAATGCTGCCCCTCCATTCTTAGAGTTCTTTGGAGGGGTCACCTGTGGAGATGCCGCTTCGTACCGCCCGTCGAAGCCTCATGGCTAGCGGCGGCTGGCATTCCGACCAGGCGTCCGCAGACAAGGCGGCCCGGGGGCCGTCGTCGCAGCCCCCGGGCCAACCGGCGGGAACGAATCACCAAACTCCTACTTCAGCCTGCGGATGAAGAGCCCGCTGCGTAGCTTGGGCTCGAACCACGTGGACTTTGGCGGCATCAGCTCCCCGGCGTCGCTCACTGCCATGAGCTCGTCCACCGACGTGGGGAAGAGCGAGAACGCCACCCCGTCCGTCCCAGCCAGCTCCTGGAGCCTCCCGAGGCCCTCGATCCCTCCCACGAAGCGGATTCGCTCCGACGTCCGGGGGTCGTCGATCCCCAGGATGGGAGAGAGGACCCGCTCCTGCAGGATCGAGGCGTCCAGCGAGGATACGGGGTCACCGTCCTCGGGCAGCTCCGCGGTCAGGTGTACCGGACGCCAGGCGCCCCCGACGAACATGCCGAACTCGTGCCTCCCGGCGGGGGAGACGGGCGCGTCCTGCGCGGGTCCCACCTCGAACCCGGTGGCCTCGACGTCCCTCACCAGTTCGTCGACCGACCTCCCGCCCCGGTCCAGCACCACGCGGTTGTAGGCCATCACGTGGAGCTGGCTCGCGGGAAACAGCACCGCGAGGAAGGTGTCCCAGGGCCTCTCGCCTGCCTCGCCCTTGTCCCCCTCCCTCAGCTCCTGGCAAACGCGGACGGCGGACGCAGCGCGGTGGTGCCCGTCGGCGATGTAGGCGCAGGGGATCGTGGAGAAGGTCGCCCTCAGGGCCTCGACTGCGGCGGGGCGAGAGACGCGCCACACGGTCTGGCGCACGCCCTCGGCGTCGGTGAAGTCGTACAGCGGCGTTGCGGACGAGGCGGCCCCCACCAGCACGTCGATGGCGTAGTTGTCGCGGTAGGTGAGGAAGATCGGGCCGGTCTGGGCGCCCGTCGCGCGGATGTGGCGGACGCGGTCCTCCTCCTTGGCGGCGGTGGTGTTCTCGTGACGGCGGATGGTGCCGTCCAGGTACTCGTCCACGGAGCAGGCGCACGCGATGCCGGTCTGGGCGTGGCCGTCCTGCTCAAGGCGGTAGATGTAGTAGGAGGGCGTCTCGTCGTGGACGAGCGTGCCGTCGGTCGCGCGCTCGCGCATGAGGTCCGCCGCCCGCTGGTACACGTCGGGCGCGTACATGTCGTGGTTGGGCGGGAACGAGGTCTCGGGGCGGTCGATGGCGAGGAAGCTCCGGGGGTGCGCCTCAACGTAGGCACGCGCCCCCTCGCGGTCGAACACGTCGTAGGGAAGCGAGGCAAACTCCTCCGCCCTGTCGGGCGCGGGACGCCAGCACGTCATGGGCTCTGCTCTCATGGTCTCTCCTTTGCTCGTCAGGAAGAGAGGGGACGGCGCCCGTGGTGGGCGACCGTCCCCAATGGTAGCCAATCCCCGCGGCTGCAGGGCGATGCGGGCCGCCTAGGCCCGGGCGGGCTTGATGACCCTGATGCGGTAGATGCCCGGGATCGAGCGCAGGCGGGCGAGGGTGCCCTCGTCCAGCGCCGAGTCGGTGTCGACCAGGGTGTAGGCGTTCTCTCCCATGGCCTCGTTGCTCATGCGCTGGATGTTGGCGCTGGAGTCGGCGAGCGCGGTCGAGATCTGGCCGATCATGTTGGGGACGTTGGCGTGGAGCGCCGCGAAGCGCCCGCCGGTCTTGCAGGGGCCCAGGTCGCAGTCGGGGTAGTTGACCGAGTTGCGGATGGTGCCGCGCTCCAGGTACTCCTTCATCTGGCTCACGGCCATGGTCGCACAGTTCTCCTCCGCCTCGTTGGTGCAGGCGCCCATGTGCGGGGTAATGAGGGTGTGGGGCATCGTGGCGGTGCCGGGCGTGGCGAAGTCGGTGACGAAGCAGCCGAGCTTGCCCGACTCAAGGGCGGCCTTGACGTCGGCCTCGTCCACGATGTCGGCGCGCGCGTAGTTGAGGAGCATGGCGCCGTCGTTGAGGAGGGCGAGCTCCTTGGCGTTGACCATGTGGCGCGTGTCGTCCTTGGAGGGGACGTGGACCGTGAGGTAGTCGGCGCCCTTGCACAGTTCCTCCATGCTGTCCACGCGCTTGACCGCGCGGTCGAGCTGCCACGCGTGCTCCACGGAGAGGAACGGGTCGTACCCGTAGACGTCCAGCCCCAGGTAGATGAGCGCGTTCGCGACCTTGGAGCCCACGGCGCCCAGGCCCACCACGCCGACCTTGCGGCCGATGGCCTCGTGGCCGACGAAGGCCTTCTTGTTCCTCTCGGCCCCCTTCACGATGTCCGGGTCATCGGCGTTGGCGCGGACCCACTCCATGCCGCCCAGCGTGCCGCGCGAGTTGGCGAGCATCATGCCCACCACGAGCTCCTTAACGGCGTTGGAGTTGCCGCCGGGCGTGTTGCACACCACCACGCCGCGGCGGGCGCACTCCTCGATGGGGATGTTGTTGTAGCCCGCCCCCGAGCGTGCGATGATGCGGACGTTGGGCCCCAGGTCCAGGCCGTGGATGTCGGTCGCGCGCACGAGGACGGCGTCCGCCTTGTTGATGTCGTCGGTCTTCTCGTATCCCTCGCCCAGCTCGGCGATGCCGTCTCGCGTGATGGTCTTGCAGATGTTGTCCAGAACCTTGACGTAGCGCATGGCTACCTCCCTGGTGTCGTGATGTGGCTTGAGCTTCTAGGTTGTGATGGGGCCGGCCTCGACCGGCTACCTAGATCGCGGGGCCACGGGGTGTGACGCCTCGAAGTCGGCCATGTAGGAGAGGAGCGCGTCCACCGCCTGGGCGGGAACCGCGTTGTAGCAGCTGGCGCGCATGCCGCCCACCAGGCGGTGCCCCTTCACGTTGACGATGCCGCGCTCGGCGGCGCCTGCCACGAACTCCGCGTCCAGCTCGGGCGACGGCGTGCGGAAGGTGACGTTGGCGATGGACCTGTCGGCCGGCACGACCGTGCCGTGGAAGAGCGAGCTGCCGTCCAGGTAGTCGTAGAGGGGGCGCACCTTGGCCCAGTTCCTCTCCTCCATGGCCCTGAGCCCGCCGGTGTCCTCGATCCAGTGGAACACCTTGCCGCACACGTAGATGGCCCAGCAGTTGGGGGTGTTGAGCATGGAGCCCTTGTCCGCCTCAACGCGGTAGTCCAGGTAGGTGGGGCAGATGTCGGCGTGGGCAGGGCCGTCTGCGATGAGGTCGTCCCGCACGATCACGATGGTGAGGCCGGCGGGGCCGGCGTTCTTCTGCACGCCGGCGTAGACCAGGCCAAACCTGCTCACGTCGAGGGGTGCCGAGAGGAAGCAGCTCGAGACGTCCGCCACCAGGGGGACGTCGCCCGTCTGGGGGAACTCGCGCATCATGTTGCCAAAGACGGTCTCGTTCTGGCACACGTACACGTAGTCGAGGCCCTGGTCCACCGATGCCGGGAAGGCGGGCACGCGGTCGAACGACGTGTCCTCGCTCGATGCGATGACCACCGACTCCCCGTACTTCCCCGCCTCGCGCTGGGCCTTCTGCGACCAGTTGCCGCTCACCACGTAGCCGGCGCGCCCGTTGCGCATGAGGTTGAGGGGGATCGCGGCAAACTGCAGCGTTGCCCCGCCCATGAAGAACAGCACCCGGTAGTTGTCGGGGATGCCCATGAGGCGGCGGAGCGTCGCCTCGGTGTCGTCGATGATCTGCTGGAAGGGGGCGGAGCGGTGGCTCATCTCCATGACGGACATGCCCGTCCCGCGGTAGTCGAGCATCTCCGCCGCGCATTCCCTCAGCACGGTCTCGGGAAGTGCGGCAGGGCCGGCCGAGAAGTTGTAGACGCGGGACATGAACCCCTCCTGAATCCGTATGATTCTTCAAGCTAGTACGCTATCGCTCCGGCGGGATTTTCAGGCGCTCGGAAATCCGCTGTTTCTCCTCCCGTAACCTTCGCGACTCAAACCGGTGCGGTATGGTAGCCATGCGGTAGCGTATGAGGGTAGCGTATCGAGCGCCGCGCATGGCGCGCGGCAAGGGGGAGGACGCATGTCGGGAGAGGGAACTGGGTCCGTCGTCGAGGGCATCCGTGCGAGGAGGTTCGTCCTCTTCGACCTTGACGGCACGGTTACCGACACCCTCGACGGCATCGTGAGGACCGCGCGGTCCGTCCTGCGCGACTACGGGCTTCCCGAGGAGCGCCTGGTGGACGCACCCAAGCTCGTGGGGCCGCCCTTCCCGCAGGCGTTCTCGATGGTGTTTGGCCTCTCGGAGGGGGACGCCCGCGAGGTCACCCGAAGGTACCGCGACATCTACGACAACCTTGGGCCTGCCGCGTGGCCGGCGTTCGAGGGCATTGGCCAGCTCGTGAGGGACCTGCGCTCCGCGGGCCGCGTCGTCGCCACCGCCAGCTCCAAGCGCCAGGCGATGGTGCGCCGCTGCCTCGCCGACAACGGCCTGGAGGACGCCTTCGACCTGGTGATAGGGCGCGTGAGTGACGGGGGAGAGACGAAGGCGCAGACCATCGCCCGAGCGCTCGACGCGCTGGGTGCCAGCCCCTCGCAGGCGGTCATGGTCGGCGACCGGTACTTTGACGTGGACGGGGCCAGCGCCAACGACGTCCCGTGCGTGGGCGTGACCTACGGCCACACCGCGCCCCGCTCGGAGCTTGAGCGGGCCGGCGCCGTCGCCATCGCGGGGAGCGTGGACGAGCTGCGCCGCATCCTGCTGGGGTAGGGCTCGCGGGCGCCTTGCCGCTGGCAGCGACCGGTCGGGGGCTTTGCCGCCCGGGGGCGAATCCAGCCCCGTGGGGTGGGGTACAGTAGCCCAAAGGGCAAGTCTCGCTTGCCAACGGTCTGCGAAAGGGGTTCCACCATGGCTGCAATCGATGATCTTACCGAGGGCGCGCGCAAGGCATTCCTGCTGGGCGTGGGCGCTGTCGCAATGGGTGCCGAGAAGACCCAGAGCGTGGTCAACGACCTCGTCAAGAAGGGCGAGATGACGGTCGAGCAGGGCAAGGCCATCAACGAGGAGCTCCACCGCAAGGTCTCGGAGGCCGCGGCGGACAGCTCCGACGCCGCCCTGAAGGAGAAGCTCAAGGGCATGACGCCCGAGGAGCGCGCCGCGTGGGTCAAGAAGGCGCAGCAGTACGCCGACGACCTCGATGCCGAGACCGTCGAGGTCGAGGTCGAGGACGCGGACGACGACTCCGCCAAGGCGTAGACGGCCCGGGGCGCAGTGACCTTGGGACGCGGGATCGACAGGGACCCATCCGACGAGAGGGAGGAGGGGGCATCCACCGGGAGCGGGGACGCCCCCTCCCCGGACTCGTGGGCCGGCGCACGGCTGGACGACCCCCTGGAGTGGCAGGACACCATCGGCATCTTTGGCCGCCACTCGGGCGACGACCGGGAGTTCGGCATCTCGCGCAAGAGCAAGATCGCGCGCATGCGCGAGATCCTCTCGATCGCGAGCCACTACGACGTGTTCCGCGGCCTCACGCCCGTCAACTTCCGCGAGCTGCTGGAGGAGCTGGGCCCCACCTTCGTGAAGGCGGGGCAGATCCTCTCCATGAGGTCAGAGATCCTGCCCGAGAGCTTCTGCCAGGAGCTGACCAAGCTCAGGGCCGACGTGGAGCCCATGAGCCGCGACGTGGTGCTCGACACCCTGCGCGCCGAGTACCCCATTCCCATCGAGGACATCTTCGACGCCATCGACGACGTCCCGCTGGGGTCCGCCTCCGTCGCCCAGGTGCACAAGGCGCGCCTGATCACCGGCGAAACCGTTGCGGTGAAGGTGCAGCGCCCGCACGTGCAGGAGATCATGGCGCAGGACATCTCCATCATGATGTCGCTCGCGCGCCGCGCCCAGCGCTTTGTGGGGGACGAGCAGTTCCTGGACCTGCAGTCGGTGGTCGACGAGCTGTGGCAGTCGTTCAAGGAGGAGACGGACTTCCTGGTCGAGGCCAGGAGCCTGGAGGAGTTCAGGCGCAACAACGCCGGGTGCGCCTTCGTCGACTGCCCCAAGCCCTACCCGCGCTGGTGCACTCGCCATGTGGTGGTGATGGACTACGTGGAGGGCATCCCCATCGGCAACACCACCGAGCTTCTCTCCCAGGGGTACGACCTCGCCGAGATAGGCACCAAACTGGTGGACAACTACGCCCAGCAGATGCTGGACGACGGGTTCTTCCATGCCGATCCGCACCCGGGCAACCTGGTGATTCGGGGCGGGAGGATCGTGTATCTCGACCTCGGCCTGATGGGCCGGCTGTCGTCGCACGACCGTGCGGCGATGCGCGACATGGTGGTCGCCGTCGCCCGGCACGACGCCGCGGGGTTGGAGGCGGGGCTCCTGCGCTTCTCGGTCTCGGACGTGCGGGACGTGGACCACGCGAGCCTGCTGGCGGACCTGGACTCCATCATCGACGACTTTGGCGACGCCGACCTGGGCGACCTGGACGTGGGGGCGTTCCTCAACTCCCTCATCAACATGGCGCGCAAGAACGGGATCGAGCTTCCGGGGACCGTGACCATGCTCGCCCGCTCGCTGGTGACGCTCGAGGGCGTGGTGGACGAGTTTCTCCCCGGCGTCTCGATCGTCCAGATCCTGCGCGATCACATCCGCGCGCACCTCACGCCCAAGGACCTTGCGCGCAGCGAGATCCGTAGGTTTGGACGCGAGGGATATACCGCCTCGCACTCGCTCCTCAGGGCGGCCTCGCAGGCGGACACCGCCATGAGCATGCTCACGCGCGGCCAGCTCAGGGTGGGCGTCGACCTTCCCGGCACCCGTGACCCCATGGGCGACCTGGCGCGCTCGAGCGACCGGCTGACCATGGGCATCATCGTCGCCGGGCTCTTCATCGGCTCTTCGGTGGTCTACTACGCTCGCATCGAGCCCGTCCTGTTTGGCATCCCCGTCATCGGCTTCCTGGGCTACTTCATCGCGTTGGTCCTGGGACTCACGATCGTTCACCAGATCATGAGGGAGTCCAGGCACCGCAGGCGCTAGGGTCCTGCATCCCCTCGCCAAGGCAGAGCAAAGCCGGGGAGAGCCAAGCTCCCCCCGGCTCAACGCCCGCATTCCACCAAGCGATTGGCTTGCGCCGTCGGATCCCCGCTAGTCTCCCCAGCCGCAGAGACGGAGCACCGCGTCGACCGTGTTGCGTGTCTCGCGGTAGATGCCCGGCAGCTTGGACTCGCGCGGGCCTGCGACGTTGAGGGTGAGCCCGGTCCCGATGCCGCGGAGCCACTCCGCCACCTTACCCGCCTCCGATGCGCCGCGTACCACCAGGCACGGCCGCCCGTAGGCGCGGGCGAAGCGCTCGGTCATCTCCGTGCCGCTCTTGGGCTCCAGGCCTGCCGGTGCCACGATGAGCGTTGCGTGGGAGTCCCGCACGTTCCAGGCGGTCCGCTCCACGTATCCCTCGGAGGGGCTGGGCCGCAGCTCCGGGTACTGCGCCATGACCCCGGGAGCCTGGGGGTAGTCCTCGGCGAGGCCGTTGGGAGGGCACCATCCGCAGATGGGCGTCCCCAGCTCGCGCGCGGCGTCGAGTCCGCCGCGGTCGGCGCCCGTCTGGCCACCGGACCTGATGCGGGCGACCAGGCGGATGCCCTCCACGAGGGTGCCGGCCTGACGCTGCTGGCGCTCGATCTGGTCAGGGCTCTGGGGGTCTGCCGCCTGCGTCTGCTCCCACTCGGACCGCGTGATGCGCTGGACGTTCTCGTCCCTCACCCTCCCGGCGGCGTCGGTCACGCCCTCGTTGCGGTGATGCGGGGAGAGGCCAAGCCGGTCCTGCACCCTCCGGCTCCGCTCGTTGCCCTCGTAGTAGGCGGCCCATACGGCGGCAAGCCCGAGCGACCTGAAGCCATAGGAGAGGACCGCACGGCACGCCTCGGTGGCGTACCCCTCTCCCCAGAGGGGCCTTCCCAGCCAGTAGCCCAGGTCCGCCTCGTCATCCGGGATGCCGAGGGACGAGGCGTCGCCCACCCTGAGGGCGATGGCGCCGACCGGGCCGGCGTAAGGGTTTGAGCCAAGCAGCGTGATGGCCCAGCTGTTGGGGACGGCGAGGATGTCGCGGATGACGCGCCTGCTGTCCTCTGGGCTCTGGTGCGGCGGGAACCCCGCGCCCTCGCATACCATGGGGTCGCGGGCAAACCGGTACAGCGCGTCCGCGTCCTCCTCTCCCCAGGGCCTGAGGCGAAGGCGCGTGGTCTGGAGGACTGGTGTGCTGGTCTCCTGTGACATGGCTGCTCCCAACGTAAAGGGCCCGCCGCGGTTGCGACGGGCCGATGCCTGGTCTGTGTGTGCCGCTAGCTCACCACGCGGTAGCCCACGGTGCCCACGCCGTCAAAGCCGAGTGCGTGCGCGACGGCGGGCTGCAGGTCGATCTGCCTGTTGCCGGCGTATGGGCCGCGGTCGTTGACCACCGCGCGCACGGTCTTGCCGTTGTAGGAGATCTCGATGACCGTGCCGAGGGGCATGGTCTTCATCGCCACGCCCATGGAGGTGGGGGTCACGGTGTCGCCCGAGGCGGTGGTCCCGTACATGAAGCCGTCGCCCTCGCCGTACATCGATGCCTGCACGTACTTGTAGCTCGCCGAGCTGCTGGACGAGGAGGAGCCGCTTCCCTTGGACGAGCTCGCCGAACTGCTGCCGGACGACCCCTTGCTGCCGCTCGAGGAGGACGAGCTGCTTGAGGACGACGAGGAGCTGCTGCTTGACGAGGACGACGAGCTGCCGGAGGACGACGAGCCGGACGAGGAGTCGGCGCTCTTGCTCGCGGCCGCCTGGAGCGCGGCGTTGGTGTCGCTGTCCTGCGTGCCCTGCGCCACGGCGGCCTCGTACGCTGCCTGCTTGGCTGCCTGGTCCTCCTTGGCCTTCTCCTCGGCGGCCGACGCCGTCTGGTCCGCCTCCTCCTTGGCCTGCTGGGTCACGCTCACCTGGGCGTCAGCTGCGGCCTTCTCGGACTCCAGGTCCTGCTTGGTCTGCTCAAGCTCCTTCTCCATGCTGTCGAGCTGCTCGATCTCGTCCAGGTTGGATGAGGTGATGGTGGTGAAGTACTGTGCGGTGGAGAGGAACTCGCTGAACGAGTCGGACGTGAGCAGCAGCGAGACGAGGTTGGCCTGGTCCTGTTGGAACTTGTAGTGGCTGCGAATCGCCGCGGCCGCCTTCTGCTTCTGCTCGGGGAGCTGGGCCTCCAGCTCGCTGATGCGCTGGTTGTTCTCGTCGATCTTGCCCTGGAGCTCGTTCGACTTGTCGACCGCCGCCTGGTAGTCCTCTCCGGCCTTGATGGCGGCGTCCTGCAGGCTCTCCAGGTCGGCCGCGTGGGCGGTCGCCGGGACGGACCAGAGCGAGAGGGCGAGCGCCGTCGCCGCTCCGATTGCTCCCGCGGCTCGCATGCCCCTTCTTGCACCCTTGTTCGCTGTCATGGCTCTCCTTGCCTTCCGCCCTAGTCCACGAGGGCAATCTTTGTGATGACGGGCTGGTCCGCCTTTGCCACGAGGCCGCTCGAGTCCTGCGGCCTCACCTTGGAGCAAATGGCGTCGACGACCTCCATGCCGCTGGTGACGCGGCCAAAGGCGGCGTACGTGCCGTCGAGATCCGTGTCCTGCTGCTGCATGATGAAGAACTGCGAGCTGGCGGAATCGTAGTCCGTCGCGCGCGCCATGCTGATGACGCCACGCTTGTGGAGGATGGAGTTGGCGATCCCGTTTGCGGTGAACTCGCCCTTGATCCTGCGTCCGGATCCTCCCGTGCCATCCCCGTTGGGGTCACCGCCCTGAATCATGAAGCCGCTCACGACCCGGTGGAAGGTGAGCCCGTCGTAGAAGCCGCGCTGCACGAGGTCGCAGAAGTTGCTCACCGTGATGGGGGCGGAGTCCGCGTAGAGCTCGACGTCCATGGAGCCATAGCCGCTGACCTCGATGGTGACGTGGTGCGTTCCGGACGAGAACCCGTTGTCGAGCGCCTGCGAGAGCACCTCGCCGGACGACGAGTCCGCGGAGGAGTCCTCGCTCGCGCTGTCGATGGTGTCTGGGACTGCGGGTTCGCACGCGGCGAGCGCCAGGGTCGAGGTGGCCGCCATGGCCGCCAGGAAGGCGCGTCGTGTGATCGCTGGGCCCTGCTCCATGCATCATTCCTAACGTCGGGGACCGTAAGAGAATAAACTAACCTCGTGAAGCTCTCGTGGACTTATGCGTCGTGGCTGGTCCAAGGGCCGCTCGCTGATGCTTTGATGCCTTCTGTCGAATAGACGGAGGCTTTCTATCCAATAGGTTGTTTGGAGCTCCCGTTTGGGTGACATTCTCGCCCCAAGCAGCACGCGCTCGACCTCGAAACAGGTCCCCGCCATCCTGCCCAAATCGACCCGTCGTCCCGTCCCGGGTGGCGACCGAGGGGGCGAGGGAGAGGCGCGCTGCAAACGGGAGAGCCCCCACCCATTACAGTCAGAGCTGGCCCCCGAGGGATCCTCCAAGCCGTAGGGTTTTCAACAATGCTATTTCCTTGATTTCCCTAACCTTGCAGATGGCCCCTCTCCGGGGCCGCTGGCCGACCGCCCCCGG
>Ga0214929_100341_pt1 | contig 11631 bp, 10 predicted proteins | sample Stichaenrichm17X_FD_168613 | JGI IMG/M metagenome (GOLD analysis project Ga0214929, IMG submission 168613) | Xylose enriched microbial communities from anaerobic bioreactor in Madison, Wisconsin, United States - 17X | ecosystem: Engineered > Bioreactor > Anaerobic > Unclassified | place: USA... | reverse complement strand
CCGGGTCAAGCAGGCTGACGAGAGGTGGCCGAAGACCGCAAGGGTCCTTCGCCATCTGATGCTCACCGATGCACATTACCGCAGCTCAAGGAAGCGCGAACGTCCGCACTCTGGTTGACTATTCAAAATTGCTTTAGAGACGTAAGCCCGGATGCGGACGATATCGGATTCGGCGAGGAAATGATGGGTGGCTCTGATAGAACGCTCCCATACGCCCAGAAGCTCATCTGAGAGATTGGGCGTGCAGCTTGCAATCTCCTGGATGTGCATGCAAGTCCTTTCTCGTCTGTTCTGCTTCCGGAAGGAGGATGTCACAAGCAAATGTGGAGAATCGTTCACATATTTGACTAAGCATGGTTAAGAGCATAGTATCTTTTCTTGCGCTGAGGCGCACACAACATATTGCGGGGTGGAGCAGTTGGTAGCTCGCCGGGCTCATAACCCGGAGGTCGGTGGTTCAAGTCCGCCCCCCGCGACCAAAAGTTCGCAGCTCAGGGAATTGATTCCCTGAGCTGTTTTCTTTTGCAGCTTCTTTCTGGGTCAAATTTTGGGCTCTCCGCTATTTATGGTGGGTCGCACTTCTGCACTGCTTGTGGCCCTGGCCTCCGAACGGCAGGATTCTCCCCGACAGGAGACTCCGTCCCGGAGGCGCGATATGGATGCTCGGGCAGGCATGCCGGCAAGGCTCTCCGAGAGGTCCATGGGGCCCGGGGACGGATGGAAGGTCTCCGATGTCTGGTTCGAGGAGTGCGAAGGGGCGCAGGACGAGCTCCATGCGAGGGTGGCCCATCGGAAGGACCAGGCAGCGGAATTTCCCGCATGCCACAGGAAGCGCGGCGCCTGCGACACGCGCGAGAGGGCCTGGAGGCATCTCAACATCTGTCCTGCAGCACCGAGGCGAGATCGGACGGCTTTGCTTAGAACCTCGCAAACAAACTGGGAGTAAGCGTATGGGCGCTAAGCGATCTTCTCTGGGCGCGTCCAGACGGGACCCACTTCGTGGCACCCCGTGATCCGAGGCACCCCAATAGACCTCACCCCTGGAGAAGGGGTACATTTATCGAGTGCAAACCAGGAGGTAACAGATGAGCGACCACTGCCCCGACTGCGACACAATCCTAGAGGACTTCATCGAGGGGTCGAGCATGGGCCAACGATGTCCCAACTGCGGGTGGTCCCTCGTCACTATGTACACGCCCCCCATCCTTGAGGATGATCGTGAGTACGCCATCACCCTTCTCGCTGGCAACGACGCGAGCCCTGCCGTACTAAAGGCAATCTCACACCTTATGGGCTGCAACTATATCACCGCGAGAAGGCTGGTTCTCGAGGCGCCAAAGGTGCTCTTTGCCGGACATGCTTCTGACATTCTCGGGTGGAAGACCAAGCTTGAGAGCGCTGGGGTTCTGATTGCCATCACTCCAGAGTTCCCCTATAGCGAAGACGGGCAGCTGCTTAATGGAGCCGTCATCGGCTAACGTCATGCTCTAAAAGCATCGTCTGGAGACATGACACAATGGGTTTTGCCCGAGATTGGAATTGCAAGCCTCGGGCAAAGCTCTCTGGATTGGCAACCCCCTATTTCGACGGCGAATCCTCAGAGCAAGTGCAATGACTGGCCGTAGCAGACCTCCCAGGGGCACTTCCACCTGAGACGCTTGCGCGGTCTCCGGCTGAGCGAATCGCATGCCTCCTGCACCTCGCTGTCGCTGACTGAGCTCTGTCAATATAATGGACAGCGGAATCGCAGATTCCTACACGGCCAGCATGTCTTCCGGACTGTGCCGGAGGGCCTTCCCGAAGTCGCCGGAAAACTCCCGCAGGGCCTCTGGCATCCCGCTGTCCGCCTGTCGGAGAGTGCGCAGAAGACTTGATGTCACCATCGGACATCTCGGACCCGACTCTCGTATATCGGAAACCTTAGCGCCTCTTGCCGTCCTCGTGCGCGCCGAGGGCCATATTGTTCTGGACCGTGAAGCTCACTGCATAGAGCAGGCACTCGACCACAATCTTCATCAGCAGCGCCGGACCCTCCAGAATGTCGACGAGCAGATGCATGAGGGCACTGTTCACGGCCAGAAGCGCCGAGGAGAGGAGCACATATCGCCAGAACGTGTAGTGCTCGCCAGAGCCGCTGAACGCCCAATGCCGGTTCATGAGATAGTTGTACGTGGCGCTGATGGCGCGTGCGGCGATCGTTGCCCCTACCGCTGCAAAGCCGCCACCGTAGTAGAACGCAGAGAACAGCGAGCAGTCGATTGCAAACGAGGAAAGCGATACGGCAAGGAACTTGGGCATGCTGCCAAAGAGGGCCTTGCAGACGCGCAGACCATCCTTCACTGCGTCGAAGTGGCTGCCAGAGTTGTCATTGAAATACACTGTGGGAATGGGCACCTCGCGGATGCCGTCAAACAGTGTGCCCGCATGTACGAGCATGTTCATCTCATACTCATAGCGATCGCCACGAAGTGCAGCCAGCTGGTCGATATGATCGAGGGGGATTCCGCGCAGGCCCGTCTGCGTGTCCGTGAGATGCACGTTGTAGAGCATGCCAAAGAGCGTGCGGGCAAGCGTGTTTCCCAGGCGCGACCTTCTCGGCATCTGCGCTATGTTGCGAACGCCCAGTATCAGGCATCCTGGGTTCTCCTGGGCGCAGCGTGCTACATCGAGAATTGCCTGTCGCGTGTGCTGGCCGTCAGAATCGGCGGTCACGGCAAGCGAAAAGCCCCTGTGCGCGGCCCAGCGCAATCCCTCCCTGAGCGCTGCACCCTTGCCGCGGTTGCGCTCAAAGCGAATGATGGGAACGCCGCGTTCCTCTACCTGGGAGAAGACCTCGTCGCACGCCTCGCTTCCGTCATCGACCACCACGATAGGCAGAGAGGGGCCTGCAGCCGCTGCGCTGTCTGGATGCTGGCCAATGCCGTGGAGCTGGTCGACAAGCTCCACGAGCCGTTCATCGGGCTGGTATGCAGGAATGACCACGCAGAGCGTGCATTCCGCAGCATCAGGCGAACGCATTGTCCGGTTCCTTTCCGCGGTGGCTGCGATGCGAGAATGCCACGAGGCAGACTGCGCCCAGAACAGATGCAGCTATGCCCTGCCAGAGGTAGGGGTAGCCAAGCGGCAGCTTCGTGGTGCCGCTGTCGACCACGGTCAGGTGGAAGCTGTCGCGCACTCCCGGCACGCCGTCGAACAGGTCGTGGTATGCGAGCGTGGTGTTCACGTCGTCCTCGGGAGAGGTCACGGTGATTGCGTCGGGACCGTAGCTCAGCGCAATCGGCACGAGCTCACGCTCTGGCAGCTCGTCGGGATCAAGGTCCATTGCCCGAGAGAGCAGGGCGCCCACACCCTCATCGTGCGTGAGCGAGCAGAAATATGCGAGATTGAATCCCACAAAGACGATGTTGTCGCTGCCTGCAGTCCCCATGAAGTCGACGTGCGTGCCGTTTCCAAGGTCGGCGTAGCCCAAGGAGTCGTTGAGCCCTTCGAGGTAGACCGTGTTCCAGGTGGACATGTCTGATGGGAACAGATTGGTGTCCAGAATCCCGTCCTTCGTGTGCAGATCCGGGAAGCCGTTGCTGAACCGCACAGTGTTGCAGCGCACACCAAGGAAGATGCGGTCATGCGAGTTCTTGTTCTCGGGAATGTCATCGGCGGAGACCACCACGTGGACGCCGCTGCTGGCAAGCTGGAGGACCAGGCTTTCCGCTGCCTGCTGGTCGTCATAGGTGAACCCCGTCAGGTAGACGACGCGGTAGCGTGAGAGCTCGTCGAAGCTGTAGTGGTTGAGGTTGGGATCTGCGGTCTGCCTGAAGGCAGGGTAGGAGAGGGCAATGGCATCGGAGTTCTTCCCAATGGCGATGGCGGGATAGTGCGTCTTGACGCCGAATGTCTCGGGAGCTGCGCTCAGGTGGTAGAGACGGTAGGTCCCGGAGGTGTTCACCAGCTCGTAGCCGGTCCTCTCGGCGCATCCGTCGAGCTGCTCTGCCATATCGGGCTCTGGGTTCTCTACCACGTCAGCATTCATGAGCACGGTATCGGCTCCCAGCTCCTTGGCACGGTCGAACAGGTAGAGGAAGTCCCCTTCGTTCGATGCGCGGTTGAGCAGGGCGATATTGCGCGAGGTGGTGCTGGCCTCCCAGCCCGCGCCAAAGACCTGGTTGGTGGTGCCGCCCAAGTCGGTGAGCACATATGCATCGATGACGCGTGTTCCTTCCTGCAGGACGCACAGGCGCTGTGTGGTGATGCTCTTTGCCTCTTCGACCAGCGTTTCCTTCTGCTGCTGGCTCAGGCGCTCGACGGGCTGCTCGCCCGTCTGGTAGCCGTAGATGAGACGCAGCGAGGGAATGCAATCGAGAACAGCCAGCACGCAGAAGGCAATGAGGAAGGGCGTCTTGAGGCGTCGCCACTGCAGAAGCGAGATGAGGATGAGACAGAGCGCAATCGAGACGAAGCGCATCATCCAGAGAAGCCCGCCGCCGGGGAGTGCAGCCAGGAAGGGCATGGCTGCGGTCGAGGTGAGCATGCAGATGAGGGCTGCGGTGATGAAGCCCGGAGCTGCCTTTCGGTTGCTGAAGAGCGCGCCTATGACTGCCAGCACAAAGCCGGGAAGCCCAATGTAGGGAACAGTGTAGGGGAGAAGGGTGGTCTGGAGCCGTGCGAAGGGGTCGAGAGAGACGCCCAGGCTCTGGAAGAAGCCCTTCATGGTGGCGGAGCTGTCGATGTTCGATATGCCGCCAAAGAGCGAGGGCACGAGCCAGACTCCCACCAGCAGGAAGCCTAAAAGCATGGCAAGAACTGCACGGAGTGCAACGCGAAGGCGACGGTTTGCCAGGCAGTAGACAAGCATGAACAGCAGTGTGGCCAGCGCGAGCATGCCGGCATATCCCAAGTGGCACAGCACCATGAGCGAAAAGCACACAGAGATGCCCACGAAGTTCCTGCGCTTCTCGTCCTTGAGGAATGCCGCCACGTTGTAGGCGTAAAGCGGCAGGAAGCACATGCTCAGAGCGCGGGGGATGTTTCCTTCGGTAAAGAGCTGGTAGAGGTTGTTGGGCAGGAAGAACCACACAAGGCCAAGAAAGGCGCCCAGCCACGGGCGATCCATCCTGTAGCCGATGTAGAGCCAGGGGATGCTGCTCCCCACGACCAGGATCCCAACAAACAGCAGGTAGCCTGCCCAGATGTTACCTGCGGCAACGGCCTGACATGCAGCCATGAGGTAGGGGGCAAGCGGGGGCCAGTAGCGCAGGATCTCGACCCCGTTGTACCAGGTAGGGTCGTAGCCCGGCCACCAGTTGCCCGCACAGATGCTGTTGTAGACCAGCTCGGCGCGGTGAATGTGGTACATGGTGTCTGAGCCGGCGGGATAGATGCCGCTGTCATGGACGAGAAACACCACCACAGCGGCTGCGATAACGTAGATGATGCTGGCGGCGGCTGCCAGAGCGATTTGCCTGCCCCGGAGGTACCGGCCCCTCTTCTCGGGAGCTGTCTCTTCTCGTCCCGTCATTTGGCGTGTCCCTCATCCGAGGCAAGCATCTCGTCTACGACGTCCCCCACGATGCGGTCGATGTCGGCGTCCTGAGGTCCGCCGTTCGCCTGTCCGGGCTGGATGTCCACCGCGTAGGTGCGTGCCGGGCTCTCGCTTCCCTCGACGCGTACGAGCGAACCGCCGTTCTTCTCGATCACGGCGTAGAAGCTTTTCGCAAACTCCTCGACCAGGTTCTCGAGCGTGGGGGAGACCACGTCGAACGGCGGCTCCTCGTTGAGCAGCTTGTTTCGATAGGGTGCGAGGCAGGCATCGATGCCTTCCTCGAAGACGTTGAACCGCACGAAACGCAGCCCCGAGATCCTGATGGTGAGCGTGAACTCCCAGGTATGAGGATGTGTCTCTCCCACATAGCTGCCGTCAGCGAGGAAGTGGCGTGCGTTGAGGTAGAACTTGAGGATGTATGAGCGCCTGTACTTCAGGCTGTTATTCTCCATCGTTGGAATCCCTTCCGGATTCGTCTGCGTTTGCAAGATAGCCGTCAAGGGACTCAGCGGCAACTATCTGGGCATTGCCCTGCAGGAGCGGCTTGACTGCATCGGCGGCGCCATCTGGCGTTTCGTGAGCACAGAGGAGTGTGACCTCGCAATCGCCTGCGTCGTGGAACCGCAGGACGTCGTTCCCAAAGAACTGGTTGCAGTGCTCGAGCAGCTCGAGGGCCTCTTCGAGCGTGGTGCAGCCAATCCGTAGGACGGCTCCCCCCTCAACGCCCCGGGCGCGCAGCTTCTTGGCAAAGCGCACCACGAGCCTGGTATCCCAGGCGCCCTCACGTGCGCTGTAGAGGTCCATTCTCCGGTCCCGCTCTGCTTGAAGAGCCAGCTTCTCACTGAGAAGGGCAACCTTGGCGTGCTCGCTGTCGCACTCGCGCCGCCGGCGATCCACGCTGTCGGCAGTGACCATCATTCCTGTGCAGAACAGGACGATTCCACACGCCCAGAGGGTGCCCATGCGCGCATGCGCACCCTGATAGTCGTTGTTTCCCAGGAGCACGCTGACGTTGGTGAGCAGGCAGAGCCGGTACTCGCTGCCGTCGTAGTCGAACAGGGTGCCGCTGGCGAGGTAATCCTCGTTGCCGAGAAGGATTCGCTGGTGGACGATCTGGCCCTCTTCCAGGCTTTTGAGGAAGTCCTCGGCATCGGCCGAGTCGAAGTACGTGTCGGCGCTCACGTCCTTGTAGCGATTTGTCTCGACCACGTCCTTGACATAGAGCATGGTCTGTCCGCGCGAGAACGCCCAGTAGCTGCCGGAGGAGTTGTGGAGCGTGCCCAGGATGTCGCTGATGACCTCGTCGGTGCTTCGGTCCGTGTCGAGGCCGATCTCATTGAGCACGATGCCCACGTAGGAGTCCTGCTGCCTGGCGTAGGTCTCGATGATGCCATTGTCGAGGTCGCGCATCTGGAGCCATCCGAAAAGGGCCAGCACGACGCAGATGGGCACTACGATGAGCGTGGTGCGCCTCAGCGTGGCGTGCGGGCTCGTGCCGGCCGGTCTCTTCTCGGTCTCTTCGGCGGCATTCTGCGGATTGGAGGAGCTGCTCACGATTCGTCTCCTTTTGCTTGTGCAGACGGCAGGCTGGCATTGAAGAACTCGAAGGCGTGCCGGTAGACTCTCTTTCCCGCATCCATGGTCTGCTTGAGGGCGCGGCGGAAGGCGTCCCATTCTTCGGAGAGGTCGCGCGTGTGCCATGCCGCCGAGGTGTTCACGGAGTTGATGATGCCGGCGACCCTGAAGAAGAACACGAGCGTGTTATAGAAGGGCAGCAGCGCCACGACCCACCATTGGTGCAGGTAGAAGTGTCGCAGCGGAGGGTCCATGCGCAGAAGCGCCAGCACGCAGAGAAAGTAGAGATAGGACTCCACAACATAGAGCGCAAAGATCATGAGCACAGAGAAGAGGATGATCTGCGCCGAGACGTTCATTGCCATGAGGAAGAACAGTGCCACGTACCAGATGAGGCGCGGGAACGCAAAGGTGTGGTCAAAGACGAGTGTATAGACGTTGATGTCGGTGAAGGCACGCCGCAGCCTGAGCTCGCTCTGCGGGAACAGGCGCGCCACTTCGAGCGTGCCACGCTGCCAGCGCTGGCGCTGGGTGTAAAGCTCGTTCATGCCCGAGATGGGCGAGACGAAGAAGATAGCGTCATCGCACATGGCTACGCGCTCGTGCTGAAGGTAGCGCATCTGGAAGGTGAGGTCGGTGTCCTCGCTTACCGTATCCGTCGTGTACATGTGGGACTTGAGGATTGCGGACTTCCTGAAGGCCGAGAAGGCACCGGAAAGCGTGTAGATGGCGTTGAGCTCCGAGGAGTAGCTGCGGCCGGCGAGAAATGCCTGGGCGTACTCGACAAACTCGAGCCTGCGCAGCAGATGCAGCCCGTGCGTGGGGGTCTCCCTGATCTGAGAGGGCCTCGTGAGCACGGCACCGGTCATGCAGTTTGTCTCGGGATGGCTCTCGAACTTCCGCACGAGGTTCACGAGCGCCTTCGGCTCGAGGACGCCGTCGCTGTCGATGTTCACGATGTATTTGCCCTCAGCGTTGTAGAGCGCCATGTTGAGGGCCTTCGACTTGCCCTGGTCGGCGCTGAGCCACTGCATGCGCAGGGAAGCGAACCTGTCTTGGCAGCGGCCGAAGATCTCGAAGCTGTCGTCGGTGCTTCCGTTGTCGACAAGGAAGACACGCAGCTGCTCTGCGGGATATGTGCCCGTGGCAACCGAAGCCAAACAGGCCTCGAGCGTCTCTGCAGAGTTGTACACCGGTATGATCAGCGAGACCTCCGGCCAGATGGAAGGGTCGGGCGCGGGATTGCGGTCGCGGAAGCGCCGCCGTGCCAGCACGATCACTGAGGCGAAGGAGGGGACGATCTCGACAATGAGCGGGATGATGATCCAAGCGGACCAGAAGACAAACGAGCTAAGAATGCTTTGCAGCGTCATAGCGCAGGCCACCAACCTTCATCTGAATGACATCCGGCTTGGTGAACACGTAGAAGTACAGCAGGATGGTAACGGCATAGAAGAAGAAGCGGCCAATATAGGTGTGGGCAAGCGCAAACGCATCCGGTCCGAAGAAGTGAACGATTTCGCAGATGATCACGATGCGCGCAGCGTTGCCTGCCAGAAGGATGGCGGCGCCAAGGATGCCCACAGCAACCTTCTCGTAACGCGAGTAGACCGGATAGAAGACGAGAAGCGAGACAAACGCCATGGTCTCGATGATGCCCGAGCACTCCATGTCGATCTGCATGGTGATGGACGATGTGCCCGTGGGAACATAGATGATCCCATAGAAGAAGTACGCCTCGAAGGTGTGCGTGAGCGAGCCCACGAGCCCGGCCATCGCCGTGACGCCTTGCGCCATGGGAAGCGTCGCCCAGGGGCGAACGAAGGCCATGGCAAGAAGGAAGAGGCCGACGGCGCCCACGATGAAGCGCCAGAACGCGAGGCTGGCCTTTCTCAGCACATGGACGATGAATGCCCAGAGAGAGACGAGGGCAGCAAAAAGGATGATGGTTCCTACCTGCATGCGGCCTCCGAAGCGGCGAGGTCCTTCTCGTGCCTGGTGCGGCGGCGGTTGGCAAGAAGGCCGCCCGCAACGGCGATGCCGGACAGGCCCAGCCCCAGCCAGGGACCTGTCGACGCGCCCGTGGTGGTGACGATCTGGTCTCCCAGACGGCCGAACCTCGCGCTGATGAACTGGTAGCTGTCCGGGCTGTCATCTGCAGCCTTGCCGTGCTGGCTGCGGTAGTAGTTGTGCATCTTTGCGACGCTTTCGAGGTCGATCTTGTACTCCGCCTGGCATATGCCGCCGTCGACCGTGACCATCACGTGGCCGAGGACGCCTCCCATCTCTTGGAAGGCTGTGTTGCTGACGTTGGTCATGCTGCTGGTGTCGTAGGTCCCGTGGGTCTCGACGATCGCGTACTCCCGCGTTGTGCCGTCGGGCTGGTTGGCGAGGTTGGGGTTCCAGTCGATGTTGCCGTTCTCGTCCACGGCGATGATGCGCGGCGAGAGGTCGTCTTCGCCGTTGACGTCGATGTCCTGCGTGGAGCTCGCCTTGCCCGTGAGATCGATCGTGATTGCCTGGGTGAAGGCTGTGCCCTGTTGGCGCTGCTCGTCGATGTGCGCCTTCATGGTGGTCTCGGCGTACATATAGAGCGTGGAACCATTGGTGTAGAGCGCCGCGGCGGCATCCTCGTTCATGTCCTGGGTGCCCGCGGTGGCGTACGAGATGGTGGTCACGGGATAGGAGTTCCAGTCATCGTAGCTGCCGTCGTAGGCGATGCCCTGGAACGTGCCAGTGTTGCTCTGCTCGTGCCGGAGGTCGGAGACGTCCTTCACAAAGGGTTCGGACTGGTAGAGGCCAAAGCTGAGCGACTCGCTATAGTAGTTGAGCGACTCGCGCGGGATGCGGATCTCCCACTCGGAGCCGACGTGTTTGGCTTCGGCGCCCGCGATGCCGCTTACCGTGCCGTCCTGGTTGAGCTGGAAGACATTCTCGCGGCCAAGGTCGCTCGTTATGGAGTACTTCCCGTTTGCGTGCGTGCCCGCGCCCGCAGCGCTTCCGCCCTGGCTCTCCTTGATGTAGACGTAGACGTCGCCGTCGAAGACCATGGCCACCTGTGCGAGGGCGTTGGGCTGGTCGGGGTTCGGGTTCTTGGCATCGGTCTTCGTGACGTATTTCCAGTCTTTGAACGTGCCGTCGATGGTGATGCCGGTGTACTTGCCGGGGTCGCTCTCAGGAGCCGGCGCGACGTAGGCAGGTATGTCGGCGACGTTGACGGCGGTGCCGCCAAAGGAGAACGTGCCGGCGCTCATCATGCTGGCGGGAATCATGCACTCCACGTACTGCGGGCCCTCGGTGTTGCCGTTGCCGTTGTTGACAGAGGCGTAGGAGCCTCCGCTGTACTGGAGGTTAGCGAAGGCGTATGACTGGCCGCCGATCTGGAACTGGTCCCAGTCATGGCCTACATAGCCGTTGGCCATGCCCCAGGCGGCGAAGTAGTAGTTGCCATCGGCGCCCTTGGCGATCTTCCAGTTGGTGAGGCCGTTGCTGTTGCCGTTGCCGCTGGCTGCGCTGTTCGATGTGCTGGTGTCCCAGTCGTCGAGGTTTCCGTCGACCGTGGGGCTGTCTGTCGCTGTGGAGCCCGTGCCGGTTTCCGCGCTTGCGCCCGACCCGGACTCGGAAGCGGAACCTGAGCCAGATTCAGAACCAGAACCTGAGCCAGACACCGAGCTGGAGCTGCCAGACCCGGTGCTGCCGAATCCGGACTCGGCCCCAGATTGCGAACCTGAATCCTGCGGGCTGCCGCCGGATGTTTGCCCAGACTCCGGGCTGCCGCCAAACTTCACGGTCTTCTCGACGCCGCCGAACGAGAGCGTAGCGGACGAGCCGCCCAATGTGCTCAGGGGGATTGACGCTTCGAACACGTAGTTTCCGGTGGAGTCGCCCGTGACGGACGTTGATGCGCCTGCTATGCTCTTCCAGCCATCAAGGGTGAATCTGCTTACCGTGTTTGAGTTGGGGACCAGCTGGACGCTGAACGTGCCATTGAGGTTGGCACTCGCAAGCGTGGGGCCAGACAGCTCTGCCCAGTACCCGTTGCCTGAATTGCCCTTGAGCAGCAGGTACAGGTTGGCGCCGTCGGCGGTGGCTCCCCAGGTGGAGATGGTGCCGCTGCTGGCGTTGAGGTCCGAACCTGCCCAGTCGCCTGCGTCGCCGTCTACGGAGACTGTCGCCGCATAGGCGAGGCCGGCGGAGGGGGCGCCTGGAACCGGCAGCGGCGAGCCGACTGCCAGCGCGATAGCGAGACCTGCGGCTATCGTGCGAGAGGACAGCTGATGAAGCTGCGGGCGGTCCTGCCTCGAGGGGGCGAGCTGCCCTTTGGTATCACAATTTCTTGCCATTTTGCGACCTTAATGAGCTGCGCTTTTGGGAAGCCGAATGAAATGCCATTAATGGCTGAGGACCTCCGGCATAACCGCAGGAATTCCTGTCGCCGCTCCGCTGCATCATATGGATGAACGGCTGATGCATCCGGAGGATCGGGGGACGAGATGGCGAAGGGTCATGCAGGCGGACTG